>Ga0307478_10001941_pt1 | contig 17140 bp, 15 predicted proteins | sample atmos_gasesECM4C_2_FD_203713 | JGI IMG/M metagenome (GOLD analysis project Ga0307478, IMG submission 203713) | Hardwood forest soil microbial communities from Morgan-Monroe State Forest, Indiana, United States - atmos_gasesECM4C_05 | ecosystem: Environmental > Terrestrial > Soil > Temperate...
TTCGCCACAGACGTTGACAATCCTGGCTGAGTGCTGAATGCTGATTGCTGAATGCTGGCTTTCGTCACTGGCGCCACCGGATTCCTCGGCTCCCACGTAGCTCGCGTCCTGGCCGAAAAAGGCGCAGACCTCCGCCTCCTCGTGCGTTCCACGAGCAATCTCCGTAATCTCGAAGGACTGAAGGCGGAAACGGCGGTTGGCGATCTCCGCGACTCCACTTCGATCCAGAAAGCAATGTCGGGGTGCGACACGGTCTTTCACGTGGCTGCCGACTATCGCCTCTGGCTCCGCGATCCCGCCGAGATGTACCGCTCGAACGTCGGCGGCACACGCGCTATCCTCGAAGCTGCTCGCGAGAATAGGCTGCCGCGCGTGGTCTACACCTCAAGCGTCGCGACCATGGGTTTCACCAGCAATTCCCATCCTGCCGACGAAGATTCTCCGGTTTCGCTCGCGGATATGATTGGCCACTACAAGCGCTCCAAATTCATGGCCGAGCAAATCGCCATGGAAGCTGGCCGCACGGGACTGCATGTAGTCACTGTGAATCCAACAACCCCAGTCGGCGAGCAGGACATCAAACCCACCCCCACGGGCCGGATTATCCTCGATTTCATGAAACGCAAATTTCCCGCGTATGTTGAAACCGGCCTCAACCTGGTCGACGTTCGCCAGTGCGCGCTGGGACATATCTCAGCTCTCGAAAAAGGGAAGTCCGGCGAGCGCTATATCCTCGGCGGAGAGAACCTGACTCTGAAAAATATCCTCGACAAGCTGGGCAAGATTACCGGCCTGCCTTCGCCCAAAATCAAGCTGCCTTACGTATTCGCCTTTGCCGCAGGCGTGGTTGACGAAGCCATTACCGGACGCATGCTGCGCCGCGAGCCCCGCGCCACCGTCGATACCGTCCGCATGGGCAAGAAAAAGATGTTTGCCAGTTCCGACAAAGCCGAGCGCGAACTGGGATGGAAGATCGTCCCGGTCGAAGACGCCTTGCGTCGCGCGGTCGAGTGGTTCCGGGCCAACGGCTATGTCTAGGATCGCCATCGTCGCCGCCCTCGAAAGGGAAGTGCGCCCACTCATCAAGAAATGGAGCTCCAGCGACAAGGAATATGGCGGCCGCAATTTCCGTTTCTTCGAAAATGTCGGGACTGTCGTGGTATGCGGCGGCATCGGCGCAGAATCCGCTCGCCGCGCTGCCGAGGCCATCATCATTCTTTATCAACCACAAGTGATCTATTCCGTCGGCTTCGCGGGTGCTTTGGATCAAACGCTGCGCATAGGCGACACGCTCCAGCCCCGCCGTGTTGTAAACGCGGCTGATGGCAGCAGCCTTGATTTGGGCCAAGGCACAGGCGTGCTCGTCACCTTCGGAGCGGTGGCTTCGGCTGCACAGAAAGCCAGGCTGCGAGAGTCCTTTTCGGCGACAGCCGTGGACATGGAAGCCGCCGCCGTAGCCCGAGCCGCAGAGGCGAGAGGAATTGGCTTCAGCGTGCTTAAGGTCATTTCCGACGACGCGACCTTCACGTTTCCCGCTTTGGAGCAATTTGTCGGCCCGGATGGCCGTTTCTCCGAATCACGCTTTGCGTTATTTGTAGCCCTTCGTCCTTGGCTCTGGGCGCAGGTGGCACGTCTGGCGCAGAACAGCAGGCGCGCTTCCCGCCTGCTCTGCGAACACCTGCGCAAGCTCGAGAACGGCCTGGTCCCGGCTCCGGCCACAGCGCAGCAAGGAGTAAATCGCAGATGAGAAGTCGCTGGGCCCTGCTGGCCGTCCTAATCGCCCTTTCGGCGCTTGCACAGACCGACTCGCCCACGCTCTACGCCGAGAGCTTCCGTAAGGGCTCCACTCACATCGTCGAGGACAAATTCGAAGCCAGGCTCAGCCCCACCGATCCCAACTACCGCGAGCGGGTTCACGATGCGGCCGGAATTGATCGGTACGAGCTCACCATCACGCCTCAGGGCCCGCAAGGCGACAACAAAATCACCTCGTGGCGCGTCGAGCTCCGCGATCTGCGACACCCCGTGTATCACAATCTCCTCATCGAGGATCAAGCGCCTTCCGAGGACCCCAAAAACAACCTGTGGTGGCTGAATCCCAACCGCTTCGGCGGTGTCCCCATCCGGACCCGCCGCATCGTCAAGGTCGATGGCTTCTACGTCGTCTTCCAGTCGAGAATCTGCATTTCACCCCCCTGGATTCTCCATACCTTGATTCGATGGTCGTTCGTTTCGAACTGACGAACCGCGATCCCCGGACTGGTCCGTAGGCACCGTCTCTGACCCGCAAATGCCGTTCTGATACCAAATTAATGGGAAGGACATATCTGAAAATTTCGTTGCCGGATCGGATACATCTGGAAAAATGCGCTCCCTCGTTCATCTATAATGAAAATCAGGCGTTCTCCTATAAACCAATGCATTTTTTCCCCTTGCTGGCAGCCTTTGTCGGCGGCGAAATCGTCGACATGATCTCCAACACCGGCGCGGTAGCCAAACTTGTGCTCCTGTCGCTACTGGCCTTCAGTCTGATTTCCTGGGCCATCATTCTCACCAAGTGGGCTCTGTTGCGGCGGGCTCGCGCGCAGAGCGGCCGTTTCGTCCGCGCCTTTCGCAAGGCGCAGCGCCTCCAAGACATCGCCGCGGTGGCTGACCAGTTCCGCCCCAGCCCCCTGGTCGGCGTGTTTGAAGGTGGCTTCGACGAGTTCAAGCGCCAAGTCGGATCGTCCGGCATGCTGCGCAACATTACCGCAGTACAACGCGGCATGCAGATTGGAGCTTCGGAAGAAATTACGCGCCTCGAGCGCAACCTTCCCTGGCTGGCGATCACCGCGGCGGTGACACCCTTCGTCGGCCTTTTTGGCACGGTTTGGGGCATCATCGACGCCTTTCACGGATTGGGCACCGCCGGCGCTGCCACTCTGCGAGCCGTAGCGCCCGGCATCTCGGAAGCTCTGATCACGACCGCCGCTGGCCTCGCCGCGGCGATTCCAGCGGTCATCGCTTACAACCTGATCGGCGCGTCGATCCGCGAATTCGCCGCCCGCAGTGACGACTTCGCTCTCGAAGTGCTCAATGTCGTAGAACACAGCCAGGCGCAGGTTCCAGCCGACGTGGTGAGGCGCTGATGGCCTTTACCACTTCGAACGGCCGCACCCAGACCGCGCTCGCCGATATCAACATTACTCCGCTGGTCGACGTCGTCCTGGTGTTGCTGATCATCTTCATGGTGACGGCGCCGGTTCTGCAGTCCGGTATCGACGTGAGCGTTCCCAAAACGCGCACAGTCAAGCAAATTACCGAAGAGCGCATGGTCATCACGATTAACAAGGATCAACGAGTGTTTCTGGGCAACGACGCGATCAATATCAACGAGATTGGCACGAAGTTGCGCCAGAAAATCCGCGACCCGCGCAACCAGATGATCTTCGTGCGCGCGGACGAAAATGTTCCCTTCGGCGCCTTTGCCACCGTGATGGACGCAGTCAAGCAATCGGGAATCACCAACGTGAGCATTGTGACCCAACCGCTGGAGCAAAATGGCGGCAAACGCTGAGATCTATTTCGAGCACGACCGCTGGGGACGCGCTCTGGCGTGGTCGGCGGGCCTGCACGTCGGGATCACGGTGCTGCTGCTCATCTACTCCGCGGTCTTTTATCGCACTAGCGGCGACACGTGGGGAGCGGGTGGGGGAGGCGAAGCAATCGGCGCGACCCTGGTGAGCACAGTTCCCATCGCGGCGCCTCCGGCGCCAACCCAAAACGTGCTGGCCAATGAGTCCAAGGGCTTGACGCAGTCCGAACCCAAGGTCGAGCCAAAAGAAAAAGAACCGGACGCGATCGAGATTCAAGGCAAGAACACGAAGATCAAGCCGAAGAAGAAACAGGAGACCGTTTCGAAAGAGAAGCCGCAGCCGGCTCCCGAAGAAGAAACAAACCAGGTGGCCTTCGGCGAGGGTGGGCCAGTAAGCGGTCCCTACGGAACTTTCAGCGCGGCGGGTGCGAAAGGCGGCTTCGGAATCACCGGGGGCGGCGGAGATTTTGGCAACAAGTATGCCTGGTATGTGCGGGTGATTCAGCAAAAGGTCTCAGAGAACTGGAGGAAATACGAAGTGGATCCAAGTATCACGTCGGCGCAGCGGGTTTACATCACCTTTGATGTCGCGCGCGATGGGCATCCGATGAATGTTCGGATCGAGCAATCGAGCGGCGTGCCGTCACTCGACATTTCGGCCGTCCGCGCGTTGCAGCGCATCGATACTTTCGGTCCTCTTCCGCCCGATTATTCGGGCAACAAGATTTCTGTCGAGTACTGGTTCGATTACAAGCGATGAGCCTTATGGGTAAACCGGGATGCACCGCTGACTGAAGTTATCTGTCCCAAAAAGGAGCACAATGCTGTGAGCGCGGGGAGAATGGCGAAAGGAATGTTGCAAAGCAATTCATATCGGCATACGATATTGTCGTCCGGAGTACGTACCTCCCTGAAGCGGATGGGCCATCACTTAAGACCGAAAACTCCACGAGAATTTAACAAATTGTGGCGTCTGGCGCTACAGGCTGTCCCGCTCGCTCTCATCTTTTGTTTTTTGTTGTCTGCGGCGCCGGCCCAAGATTGGGTTAAGACCGGCACCAGCCTCGGCGTCGAAAAAGTGCGCCTCGCCGTTCCCGACTTCAAGCCTTCCACCACTGATCCTCAGAACCCTGCGCTGCTGAAGACCTTTAATGACACCCTGTGGAACGATCTCGACGTCTCTGGCGTTGTGGAGCTGGTTTCCAAGAGCTTCTACCCCCTGCAGGTCCCCGGACAGCCGCCTGAAGTCAACTTCCTCGCCTGGAACGCTCCTCCACCGAATGCCGCGATGCTCGCCTTTGGCAATCTCGGGGTCGCGTCCGGCCGTCTGACCGTGCAGGGCTGGCTGTATGACGTCAAGAACACTCAGTCGCCGCAAGTCCTCGGCAAGCAGTACGCCGACAACGCCAGCGACGCCGCCGCGCGCATCATGGCGCACAAATTCGCCGATGAAATCATTTTTCGCCTGGGCGGCGGCATTGCCGGAATTGCCGAAAGTCAGATTTTCTTCGTCAGTGACCGCACCGGTCACAAAGAAATCTGGGCCATGGACTACGATGGTTCGAACCAGCACCAGCTCACGCATCTGGGCACGATTTCCTTGTCGCCGCGCATTTCTCCTGACGGATCTCGCATCGCTTTCAGTTCTCTTACCAAGACCGGCTGGGAGATCATGATGTATTCCCTCGATCTCAACCGGGTCGTGAGTTTCCCCCACATGGGCGGAACGAATCTTTCGCCAGCATGGTCTGGCGATGGCACCAAGCTCTCATTCTCCTCCTCGCGTGGCGGGGAATCGGAGATTTATGTCAGCGACGCTTCCGGCGGCGGATTGCATCGTCTGACCACGGCCAAGGGACCCGATGTCTCTCCCGTCTGGAACCGCAAAACGAATTCCCAGATCGCCTTCGTGAGCGGCCGCACCGGTCTGCCGCAGATTTATACGATGGAAGCCGACGGTACCAATCAGCAGCGCATGACTGATCAGGGATACGCGGTCTCGCCCGGCTGGGCTCCGAACGGGCAGTTTCTGGCTTTCGCCTGGGTGCGCAAGTATGGCCCCGGCGAACCGGGCTCTTCAGATATTTACTTGATGGATATCGCCAGCAAGCAGTGGGTGCAGCTGACTCACGATGGCGGCCGCAATGATTTTCCGTCGTGGTCTCCCGATGGACGCCATATTGTGTTTCAATCGAACCGCTCCGGTAACCTGGAAATCTGGAGCATGCTGGCCGACGGCACCAAAGTTCAGCAACTGACTTTTACAGGACGCAACACCCAACCGAACTGGAGTTGGAAGTAGTACGTTTCATTGTCGTTTGAAATAGTAAATACACTTCGTCTGACCCCGAAGATTTCTGCTTTGAGGTCGTAGGAGGACTAAGGTGAAACAAAGCATGAAGTGGCTGTCCATCGTAGTCGTACTCTGCACTCTTATGGCGCTGGGCGCTTGCAAGAAGAAAGCTGCTCCGCCGCCTCCACCACCCCCGCCGCCACCGCCGGCTCCGACGGCGTCGATCGCCGTCAATCCGACCAGCATTCAGGCCGGACAGTCGGCTTCGCTGACGTGGCAAACCACCAATGCCACCGACGTATCGATCGATGGCATTGGCGCAGTGCAGGCTAACGGCTCGCAAAGCGTTTCTCCGTCTGATTCGACCACGTATCACCTGGTCGCGAAGGGCTCGGGGGGAACGCAGGAAGCCACGGCACGGCTCACCGTAGCCGCAGCCCCACCGCCGCCACCGCCGCGGACTGCATCTGTGACTGATGAGGACTTGTTCAGCCAGAACGTGAAGGACATCTACTTCGATTACGACAAGTCTGATATTCGTGGCGACCAGCGCGCTTCGATTCAGGCGGATATGACGTTCCTCGGCCAGCATCCCAACATGAACTTCACCATTGAGGGACACTGCGACGAGCGTGGCTCGACCGAATACAACCTGGCTCTGGGCGACCAGCGCGCCAGTTCGGTGAAGAACGAACTGGTCACGGCCGGCGTCAGCGCCAGCCGCATCAAGACCATCAGCTACGGTAAAGAGAAACCGTTCTGCACGGAAAGCAACGAAGCTTGCTGGCAGCAGAATCGCCGTGGCCACTTCGTCTATCAGAAGTGACGATTCTCGGGGACGCCCTGACCGGTGTCCCCTGTTCTTACTTTCTCGGAAGGGCGCGGCTGACCGCGTCGGCGCGGAAGTTCGTAGGGTGTTCTCCCTTGAACTTTCCGGTTCCGCCACTCGCCTTTTCCGGTCGAATGCTCCCAGCCTATGGGAGAATCATGTCATCTAATAACAAGGCATCCAAACTGGTGTGCTCAGGGAATCACCTATGAAATCAGCTCGCATGGCTCGGCTCTTTGCGTTGTGTTCGTTCCTCTGGTTCGGCATGGCCCCGGCTTGGGGCGTGAACAAAGAAATGGTCCAACTGCAGACCCAGGTACAGCAACTGCAGGAGCAGATGACTGCCATGCAGCGCAGCTTCGACGAGCGCATGGGCGTAATGAAGAATCTGGTCGAGCAGGACACCGACGCGGTCAACAAAGTTGCCTCTGCGCTCACCGCATTGCAAACCACGCTGCAAAAGCAGCAGGCCGACTCGGGCGGCAAGAACGATCAGATTTCCGGGCAGATTCAGGCTCTTAACGACACGCTCGACGAACTGAAGGTCCGCCTGGCCAAAGTCAGCAAACAACTGGAAGACATGCAGGCCTCACAACAGAGTTTCGCGGCGCAGCAGGCCCAACAACAGGCGCAGGCGGATGCCACGAAAAATGCTCCGCCGCCGGATGTGCTCTATAACAACGCTCTGCGCGACTACAACGGCGGCAAGAACGATCTTGCCAGCCAGGAATTTTCCGACTACATCAAGTTTTATCCCAACACCGATCTTGCCGGAAATAGCTACTTCTACCTCGGCGAGATTCAATTCAAGCAGGGCAACTACCAGCAGGCTGCCCAGAGCTACGACCAGGTCCTGCAGAATTTTCCCAGCGGCAACAAGGCTGCATCAGCCCAGCTGAAAAAGGGATTCTCCCTGATCGAACTCGGCAAGCAGGACGACGGTGTCAGCGAACTGCGCCACCTCATCCAGCGCTACCCGCGTTCTCCCGAAGCCTTGCAGGCCCGGGAGCGCCTGCGCAAGCTGGGGGTTTCCACCACGTCTCGATAACGGCAGGCCATCGGTTCACGTACGACTCGCGGCCGCGAAGCGGCGGAATGGGGAAGCCGGCACGGTAGCCGGGAAAGCCGCCTTCCCAACAAGCGAGTCCCGTTAGCGACGGCACATGCTTGCCGGAACATCCTTACCCGTTTCCCGCTAACACGCGGGGTGATAAAGTGATCCCTGCGGGGCGGCTTTCATCTGCTTTCATCAAGCGCCCGTTTCATAACTCGTCAACATTTGAACGCGAGGTGGGAATCATGCCAGAGACCAGGCCCGATCAGGACACCGCAAAGGGCGCTATAGAATCCGAAGACCACAAAACTCCCGGGAATATCGGCCTGCAGGAACAGCTCGGCCATCGCGATCAGGATCCCATGTTGAAGGATGCCGATACGGACTTTCCAGAGCCCGGTGAGAATCCCGAGCACAGCGGTGAATCGGAGCGCAAGAGCGCGTGAGAATGTGCCGCGGGCGCCCCCGCCCGCGCAGTGTATGAAGGATTCTCACTACTTTGCGCAGCCCAGGCCGAGTGCGCAAAACGACGCCTACCGCAACTCCTCCATCACCGCATCCAGTACTTCCTTGCCCGGACGCGTTACCGAATCTGGCAAGGTTGCGAGCGGCTCATCCACGACATTCAGCAGGTCGATAAAATTGGGCGCCTGTGGATTGACGTAGAAAACACCTGTCAAAACCTCGCCCTTATCATGCGCCTCGGTAAGCCGCGTGATCGCGCGAATCTTGTCGGTCGGGTCGTAATCCTCTTCCAGCTTGCGCAGGTGCAGACGCGATCCGTCATGCATGGTGACGGCCACCGTCTCTCCCGCATCGTACTGCACATCGATCTCCTCAAAGTGCGGAATGAAGCTTACTTCCTGCAAGATTTCTTCGTGCTCCTTCACGTACTTGTAGGACTTTGTCGACCCCTCGTGATCGTTGAAGGTGACGCAAGGGGACACGACGTCAAGCATCACCGTTCCCTTATGCGCGATCGCGGCCTTTAGCATGGCGCTGAGTTGCCGCTTGTCGCCCGAGAACGACCGTCCCACAAACGTCGCACCCAGTTGAATCGAGAGGGCACAGGTGTCAATCGGCGGCAAATCGTTTACTACACCTGTTTTCAGCTTCGATCCGAGATCGGCTGTGGCTGAGAACTGTCCCTTGGTCAGCCCGTAGACGCCGTTGTCTTCGATGATGTAAATGATCGGCAAATTCCGCCGCATGAGATGCACAAACTGGCCGATGCCGATCGAAGCTGTGTCGCCATCACCGCTCACGCCAATGCAGACGAGCTTCCGGTTTGCGAGCAGCGCACCGGTGGCAACCGAGGGCATACGTCCGTGAACGGCGTTGAAGCTGTGCGAGCGCGTCAGAAAATATGCGGGCGTCTTTGACGAGCACCCGATCCCGCTCGGCTTGATCACGAACTCGGGTTCGACCCCCATCTCGTACATCGCTTCGATGATGCGTTCGGAGATCGCATTGTGCCCGCAGCCTGCGCACAGGGTCGTCTTGCCGCCCTTGTAGTCGATAACGGTAAGTCCGATGCGATTGGTCTTTGGTCCCGGAGAGCCGTGCTCAACGGTTGGCGTCGTCGCCATCTATTTACCCTCCATACTGGTCAGTTCGTCGGTGATCGAGCGCGCGTCCAGCGGCAGCCCTGTAATATGCGCGAGGCTGCGCAGCCGCCCGATCAGTTCGGGTTTGAGGTCGAGTTTGAGCAGGGTGAGCATCTGCGCGTCGCGGTTCTGCTCGACCACGTAGGAGTGCTCGTGCTGCTCGATAAAGTCGTGAACCTCGCGTGTAAACGGATAAGCGCGCAGCCGGAGATAGTCCGTCTCGATCCCGTACTCTTCGCGCAGCTGATCGCGGCTCTCGGTGATACCCCAATGCGAAGTCCCATAGCCGATGATCCCGATTTTCGCGTTCTTGCCCCTGGTAATTTCCGGACGCGGCACGAACGACCGTGCAGTCTCGAACTTCCGGTTGAGCCGCTCCATATTGTTTTCGAAGTCGTCGGCCCGTTCGCTGTATTGCGCTTTTTCGTTGTGTCCGCTGCCGCGGGCAAAATACGCTGCCGCCGGATGCGATGTCCCCGGCAGCGTCCGGTAACCGATGCCGTCGCCGTCCACATCTTTGTAGCGCTCGAATCCGCCAAGCCGGTCCAGATCCTCCTTGCTGAGCACCTTGCCACGCTTGATCGGCGCCGTCGGATACGGGAACGGATCTGCCATCCAGTTGTTCATCCCCAGATCCAGATCCGACATCACAAACACGAGAGTTTGAAACTGCTCAGCCAGATTGAATGCGTCCGTCGCCATGGAGAAGCACTCTTCGACGGAGCAGGGAAGCAGCATGATGTGCTTCGTATCCCCATGCGAGAGAAAAGCCGTCGAAAGGATATCGCCCTGCGAGGTGCGCGTCGGAAGCCCCGTCGAAGGCCCCACGCGTTGAATGTCCCAGATCACCGCTGGCACTTCGACGTAATAAGCAAGCCCGGCGAACTCCGACATCAGCGAAATGCCCGGCCCGGCAGTCGCCGTCATGCTACGCGCCCCGGCCCATCCGGCGCCGATAACCATGCCGATAGCGGCCAGCTCATCTTCCGCCTGGACTATGGCGAAGGTCGCTTTCCCGTCGGGTCCGATCCGGTATTCCTTCATGTACTCGATCATCGTTTCGACCAGCGACGACGATGGCGTAATCGGATACCACGTCACCACCGTGCAACCCGCGAACATGCAGCCCAACGCCGCGGCAGAATTCCCGTCGATGATGATCTTGCCCGCGGTCTTGTCCATGCGTTCGATGTAGAACGCTCCGCGCTTCTCGAGATTTGCCTTGGCATACTCGAATCCGGCTTGGGCCGCCGCCAGGTTCAGATTCGCTGCTTTCGCCTTGTTCGCAAACTGCTTGCGAATGGCCTTCTCCACCTCGGCCATCTCGATTGTGAGCAAGCGCGCCACCACTCCGACGTACACCATGTTCTTGACCAGCTTGCGCAGCTTGGCCTCGGGACACACAGCGGCAACCAGCTTGTCGTAGGGAACGGAATAGAAAATCAGATCATCTCGCAGCTTGTGCAGCGCCAGCGGCTCGTCATAGAGCACGGACGCTCCCGGCGCCAGGGACATGGCGTCTTCCTGCGCCGTCTCCGGATTCATCGCGACCAGGAAGTCGATTTCCTTTTTCCGCCCGATGTACCCGTTCTTGTTGGCGCGGATTGTGTACCAGGTTGGCAGTCCCGCAATGTTCGAGGGGAACATGTTCTTGCCCGAAACCGGCACGCCCATCTGAAATATGCTGCGCAGCAGCACCGTATTTGAACTTTGCGAACCGGAACCATTCACCGTCGCGACCTGGATGCTCATGTCGTTGACGATGCGCTTGTGCCCCATGCTTCCGGATCCCCGGGGCACGACATCGGTAGTAGCCATCCCAACACCTTCCTTTGATCAGCGGGCGTCATCCTGTCGCCCGCGGTTGATGAGTTGCAGAGGAGGATTCACTTCATTATACGCCGCGCGGCTCTATCAAATCGCCCGGCTGGAGCCCGGAGGAACCTGCTTTCATACGAGGGAGAAAGGCAGCGGACTCAGGCTTCGATGCGAAAGAACTGCGCCATATGCCGGAACTTATTATATCGTGACACGACTAATTCGGCAGGGGAGATCTTCTTCAACTCGGCATAATGCTTCTGCAAACTGGCGTCGAGCAGGTTTGCCGCCGCCTCGTGATCGCGATGGGCTCCACCCTCTGGCTCAGGAACAATGTCGTCGATGCAGCCCAGTTCCTTGAGGTCGGTGGCGGTAATCCGCATCGCCTCGGCGGCGAGCTCCTTCTTGGTCGCGTCGCGCCACATGATGGCGGCGCATCCCTCGGGAGAAATCACCGAATAAATCGAGTTCTCCATCATCAATACGCGGTCGGCAACGGCAATGGCCAGCGCTCCGCCGCTGCCACCCACTCCGATCACGGTCGCGATAATCGGCACTTTCAGCCGCGCCATCTCGCGAAGGTTGTAGGCAATCGCCTCCGCCTGCCCGCGTTCTTCGGCATGAATGCCCGGATAAGCGCCATCCGTATCGACCAGGGTAAGAATCGGCCGCTTGAACTTCTCCGCAATCTGCATCACCCGGATCGCCTTGCGGTAGCCCTCGGGATGCGGTGTCCCGAAATTACGGAAGACGCGCTGCTTCATGTCACGCCCTTTTTGCGTGCCGATGACCAGCACTTGCTCACCGTGGAAGCGGGCCATGCCGCAGATGATCGCGGGATCGTCTCCGAACCCTCGATCACCGTGGATTTCGCTGAAGTCGGTAAACATGCGCTCGATGTAATCGAGCGTCTGCGGGCGCTGCGGATGCCGCGCCAGTTCGGTCTTTTGCCATGCAGTCGGAGGGGCGTTCAAGTCGCGCCTCAGGGTCTCGATGCGCTCCTGGAGTTTTGCAATCTGCTGGCGGGTTTCCTCGTCCGCGCCATCGCACTCCATCTCGGCGACTTGGCGCTCGATTTGCTCCAGCTCCTGCTGCGCTCTTTCGATAGAGGTCATACCGCGGTTACGCGATGATCCGCACGCTTCCCCGCCCGCACAACTGTTCTACCCGCGCGATGAAGGTGCGATCCGGAAGCACATTATAGCCTTCCGCCTCCATCACCACCATAAAATCCCCCTGGCGTTCCACGTCAAACAGTACCTTGGCCTCGCCCCGGCGCTGCGCAAACAGGGTATGTAGTTCGTCGACCGTGTTCTCGCCCGAGGTTTCGATCGGTATGCGGATCCGGATCGCCCGAGGCAGCGGAACCTTCGCGTCTTCCAGCGACATGATCTCGGCGGCCGTGACCTTCGGGTTCGCCCCTTCTTCGATCCGTACTCCCGCCTTGATGAGTACCGGGACTTCCAGCTTCACCTTTTCGCCAATTCGCTTGAAAGCTTCGGGGAAGACGATGAGGTCAACAGATCCCGCCATATCTTCGAGTGTGGCCTGGGCATAGAAATCGCCGCGCTTCGATTTGAGCACGCGGACATTGCTGATGATGCCCGCGGTGGTGATAGTCTCGTCTTTCCCGGTCGACCGCTCCATGGATGCGATCTCGTCCGTGCTCAGCGCCTGCAGGTCCTTGAGCTTGTCGCGATACTTCTCCAGCGGATGCCCGGTGATGAAAAACCCAAGAATCTCTTTTTCTGCCGTGAGCCGTGTGTGCTCATCCCAGTCTGGCGTATCAGGAAGCTTGCCGTTCGGGGTAGCCTCCTCTTCCTGAAACACGCCAAACAGCCCGTGCTGGCCCGATTCTGCGTCGCGCTGCACCTTCTGCGCCTGCTCCATGGCTTTGTCGAGCACGGCCATGAGCTGCGCGCGTCGGCCCAGAGAGTCCATGGCGCCACTCTTGATCAGCGACTCGAGCACGCGCTTGTTCAAGAGCCGCAGATCGACGTTCTCGCAGAATTCGAAAATCGACTTGAACTTGCCCAGTTTCTTGCGCGCCGCCACGATCGATTCGATCGCATTCCCGCCAACGTTCTTCACCGCGGCCAGTCCGAAGCGGATCGATTCTCCATGCGGTGTGAAGTTGGCGTCGGAAACATTAATATCCGGCGCCTCGACGGCGATCCCCATCTCCCGGCACTCGTTGATGTACTTCACCACGTCGTCGGTCGATCCCGTCACCGACGTCAGCAGCGCCGCCATGAACTCCACGGGATAGTGCGTCTTCAAATACGCCGTGTGATACGCCAGCAAAGCGTAAGCAGCGGAGTGGGATTTGTTGAAGCCATATCCCGCAAACTGCGCCATCAGGTCGAAAATCTTCTCGATCTTTTTCGCCGGATACTTTCTCTGTGCCGCGCCTTCAATAAACCGCTCGCGTTGCTGCGCCATTTCCTCCGGCTTCTTCTTCCCCATGGCGCGCCGCAGCAGGTCGGCTTCACCGAGGGAATATCCGGCCAGCCGGTTCGCAATCTGCATCACCTGTTCCTGATAGACGATTACGCCCAGCGTTTCCTGCAGAATCTCCTTCAACTCCGGAAGTTCGTACTCCACTTTCTTGCGTCCATGCTTGCGGTCGACAAAGTCATCGATCATCCCACCCTGAATCGGTCCTGGCCGGTAGAGCGCGTTCAGAGCCGTAAGATCCTCAATCGAATTGGGCTGATAGCGCCGCAAGACGTCGCGCATCCCATGCGATTCAAACTGGAACACCCCCGAAGTGAGTCCCCTGTGAAAGACCTTTTCGTACGTTTCCTGATCTTCCAGCGGAATCGCTTCCAGCGTGAGCGGTGTGCCGCGCGTCTGCACGATCAGCTTCAGCGTATCAGTCAGAATCGTCAGCGTCGTCAGACCCAGAAAGTCCATCTTCAGCAGTCCCATCTTCTCGATGGCGACCATGTCGAAGGCGGTGACGATTTCGTCGTTCTTGGTCTTGTGCAGTGGAACCAGCTCGGTGAGCGGCCGCGGCGAGATCACTACCCCGGCGGCGTGCACTCCGGAATTGCGCACCAGCCCTTCCAGCTTTCGGGCAGTGTCGAGCAATTCCTGCACCTGGATATCTTTTTCGTAGGCCTCGCGCAACTGCGGCGAATCCTCGATCGCTTCATCGAGCGTGATATTCAGTTGCGTCGGCACCATCTTGGCGATGCGGTCGACGTCAGGGTAGGGGATATCCATCGCCCGGCCTACATCCTTAATCGCAGCCTTGGCCGCCATCGTGCCGAAGGTGATGATCTGGGCCACGTTGTCGCGCCCGTACTTCTGCGTGACGTAGTCGATCACCTCGCCGCGGCGGTTCATGCAGAAATCAATGTCGATATCGGGCATCGACACGCGCTCGGGATTCAGGAATCGCTCGAACAGCAACTCGTGCTGCAGCGGATCCAGATCAGTGATGCCCAGCGCGTACGAAACCAGCGATCCGGCAGCCGATCCACGCCCAGGCCCCACAGGAATCTCCCGTTCCTTGGCATAGCGGATGAAATCCCACACGATCAGGAAGTATCCGGAAAACTTCATCTGCTGGATGATGGCAAGCTCGCGCTCCAGCCGCTGCTCGTAATCGCTAAGGGAATGTTTCAGCCTGCCCTGATCGTGCAGGGGCCGCAGCGCCTCAAGCCGCCGCGCAAAGCCTTCCCGCGTGACATGAACAAAATAGGTGTCGATCGTGTAACCCGGAGGAACCTCAAACTGCGGGAATGGCGTCGCTACTTTTTCCAGGCGCAAACTGCAGCGCTCCGCGATGTCGAGGGTTCGCGTCAGCACATCCGGCGAATCCTTAAAAACGCGGTACATCTCTTCATGATTCTTGACGAAGAACTGTGTGCCTTCGAACTTCATCCGGGCCGTATCTCGAATCGATTTCCCGGTCTGAATGCAGACCATTACATCCTGCGCATGGGCGTCGTCTTCGCACAGGTAATGACTGTCATTGGTCGCAACCAGCGGCAGCCCGAGATCTTGCTCCAACTTGAACAGCCCGGGATGGATGCGGTGTTCCATCTCCAGTCCCTGATCCTGGATCTCCAGATAGAAATTCCGTTTCCCGAAAATATCCGCGAACCCGGCAGCCGCCGCGCGCGCGGCATCATAATTGTTCTCGACCAGCCGCTCGGCCACTTCGCCCTTCAGGCAGCCAGAGAGCCCAATCAGCCCGCGCGAGTGCTCGGCCAGAAATTTCTTGCTGATCCGCGGCTTGTAATAGAAGCCGTGCAGCGAAGCCTCCGAGGTGATCTTGACGAGGTTGCGGTAGCCCTCTTCGTTTTCCGCCAGCACCAGCAGGTGGTTGTAGGTATCGCCCTCGGGCGGAGTGCGCTCGATGTTGTGGTCGTCTTTCTTGCAGACGTAGAGTTCGCATCCGACAATCGGCTTGACTCCGTGCTTGTGTGCCGCGTTCACGAAGTGCACCGCGCCAAAAATGTTGCCGTGATCGGTCATCGCCACCGCAGGCATGCCGAGTTCCTGCACGCGCTGGCACAGCTTTTCCACGTCACAAGCGCCATCGAGCAGGGAATAGTCGGTGTGAAGATGTAGGTGGACGAATTGAGACATGGCGTCGGTAGCGTTAGTCTACCGCAGTCAGCAACAAGGACGGATGAGGAAATCCGCCCGCTGCCGGATCACCCGGCCCCAGAAGTCCGCCATAGTGTAGCCTGACACCCAAGCGGCAGGGTAGGATTGGGACAACTCCCGGGACGACACAGATTCCCTATGAGCGTCGCACAAGAAACACCGGTAATACCCACTCCATCTGCTGCGCCTTCACCGCGCCGCAACGGCCGATGGTCGGGCTACGCGCACCTGCTCATGGCGCGCATGCTCGAACTGAAGCGCGAGCCGGAAGTCGTTTTCTGGGTCTTCGTCTTTCCTCTCCTGCTTGCCTTGGGCTTGGGCATCGCCTTCCGCAACAAGCCGGGCGACGCGGTTTCCGTTGCCATCGTCTCCGGAGCCGGATCGCAAGATGCGCAATCTCTGCTGGCGCGCTCCCCACAACACGACCGCTTCAAGCCACAGGTTCTCGGTGCCGACGAGGCCCGCAAAGGATTCCGCCTGGGCAAGTTCGATCTCGTCATCGAGCCCGACGGCAAGGGTGGCTTTCAGTACCGCTACGATCCCGCGCGTCCCGAAAGCGTCCTCGCCAAGACTGAAGTCAATGACGCTCTGCAATCCGCCGCGGGCCGTAAAGACCCGCTCCCCACCACAGCCGTCAACTCATCTGAGCCGGGCTCCCGCTATATTGATTTCCTTATTCCCGGCTTGCTCGGCATGAACCTGATGAACTCCGGCATGTGGGGCATCGGATTCGCTCTCGTCGACATGCGCCAGCGCAAGCTGCTGAAGCGCTTCGTTGGCACGCCGATGCGTCGCGGAGATTTCCTGCTGGCGCTGGCCTCCAGCCGCTTGATCCTGATGATTATCGAAGTTGGGCTGCTGCTGGCCTTTGGCGTGATTTTCTTTCACATGCGCGTGCTGGGCTCGATCGCATCGATTGCGCTGATCGCCAGCATCGGCTCGCTTACTTTCGGCGGCGTTGGCCTGCTTACTGCGAGCCGTGCCCAGAAAATCGAGTCGGTCAGCGGCCTCATCAACCTGGTCATGATGCCCATGTGGATCTTCTCTGGCGTCTTCTTTTCCTACGAGCGCTTTCCCACGGTGATCCATCCGCTGATCAAGGCGCTGCCGCTGACGGCGCTGAATGACGCCCTGCGCGCCAGCATTCTGGAAGGCACACCGCTGCTGCATCAATGGCCGCGCCTGCTGGTGATGGTTCTTTGGGGCGGGATTTCGTTCGTGCTGGCCCTGAGGTGGTTCCGCTGGACTTAGAGTCCTCCAACTGCGCTTACTGATCCCTCTTGAGCGCCAGCTCCCGCATCTGATTCAGGTACTGCACATAAATAGGAATGGGGATATCAGG
>Ga0307478_10001942_pt1 | contig 17109 bp, 11 predicted proteins | sample atmos_gasesECM4C_2_FD_203713 | JGI IMG/M metagenome (GOLD analysis project Ga0307478, IMG submission 203713) | Hardwood forest soil microbial communities from Morgan-Monroe State Forest, Indiana, United States - atmos_gasesECM4C_05 | ecosystem: Environmental > Terrestrial > Soil > Temperate...
CACCGCGACCTACTCGAAGTTCCCGCAGTTCCCCACTCTCTATCACCAGGGCGCGGGCGGACCGCATCAGGTCGCGCTGACGTTCGACGACGGACCCGACCCGAAATGGACGCCGAAGATCCTCGACATCCTCAAAGCGGAAAACGTGAAGGCGGCTTTCTTCCTCGTTGGTGCGCGGGCGGAGGAATACCCAGACCTCGTCCGGCGCATCGTCGCCGAAGGCCACGAGATCGGGAACCACACTTATTATCATCCGAATCTCGCGCTTTGCTGGCCGGAACATATTCGGATCGAGTTGAACGCGACCGAGCTTCTGCTCGAAACCATCACGGGCCGTTCCACCACGCTTTTCCGCCCGCCTTATGCCGCGGACACGAGTCCGTCGAAAATCAGCGAGCTGGTGCCGTTGCAATTGGCGCAGGACCTCGGTTATCTCGTCGTCCTGGAAAACATCGATCCTCAGGATTGGGCGCGACCGGGCGCGGACGTGATTCTCCAACGAGTGAAACAACAACGCCGCGATGGCAGCATCATCCTGCTCCATGACGCGGGCGGCGATCGCGAACAAACCGTCGAAGCGCTTCCGCGGATTCTCGATTATCTCAAGACGCGGGGCGATACGGTTGTGTCGATTGGCACGTTGCTCGGGACCACGCGCGATGCCCTGATGCCTTCGACTGAGACACAAGGGCGCTCGCTCACCCACTTCGTTTCCGGCGCCGGGTTCCGCATCTTCCACGCGGCGGAAGAATTTCTCTGGGCCTTCATGATCGTGGCGACAGCGCTCGTTGTCCTGCGAACCCTGATCGTGATTTGGCTGGCAGCCCGTTTCCGGCGGAGCTGGCCGCGTGATTTCGCCGAGCCGATCAGCGTGATCGTCGCGGCGTTTAACGAAGAGAAAGTGATCGCGGAAACGTTGCGCACTTTGCTGGCGACGGATTATGGCGGTGAGCTCGAAGTGATCGTGGTGGACGACGGGTCGGCGGATCGAACGGCGGCCGAAGTGGAGACCGTCGCGAATGCCGATCCGCGGGTGCGGCTGCTGCGCCAGCCCAATCGCGGCAAAGCGCGGGCCCTGCAACGCGGCCTGGCCACGATGCGCAGCGGCGTCGCGGTTTTTCTCGACGCGGACACGCATTGCCAGCGCGACACGCTGCGCCGATTGGTCGAACCGTTCTCCGATCAAAGCATTGGCGGCGTGTCTGGCCACGCGAAAGTCGGGAACCTGCGCACCTTCATCGCGCGGTGCCAGGCGCTCGAATACACCTGCGGATTCAATCTCGATCGCCGCGCTTACACGCGTTGGAATTGCATGACGGTTGTGCCCGGCGCGATCAGCGCGATCCGGAAATCCGCCATCGACGATGCCGGCGGACTCAGCCTCGAAACCCTGGCGGAAGATACCGATCTCACCCTCGCGCTGCACAAGCGTGGGCAGCGAATGGTTTACGTGCCGGAAGCGATCGCCTGGACGGAAGCGCCGGAAACCGTGAAGACCCTCGCGCGCCAAAGATTCCGCTGGGCCTACGGCACGCTCCAATGTCTTTGGAAACATCGCGACATGGTTTTCAACTGGAACTACCGCGCCCTCGGCTGGTTCAGCCTGCCGAGCGTCTGGTTTTTCCAGATCGTCCTCGTCGCGATCACGCCGATGGTGGATTTGTTTCTCCTGGCGTCGCTCCCGTTCGGCGCCTGGAACGCGGTGCTGCCGTTCGTGATCGTGTTTTTGAGCATGGACGTGCTGCTCGCTACCCTGGCGTGCATCATCGAACATGAGTCGATCCTGCTCGCGTGGCGGATCCTGCCGATGCGATTGATCTACCGCCCGATGCTGAGCTACGTGGTTTGGAAGGCGATCCTGCGCGCGGTGAAGGGAGCGTTAGTCGGCTGGGGGAAATTGGAGAGAACGGCGAGCGTGCCGGTGCGGGCGTGATCAGCTGTTTCTTAACTGTCATGCTGAGCGAAGTCGAAGCACCTCTGATTTGTCTGCGGCGCCGGCGATCCCGGAAAAGTAAGAGGTTCGTCGACTTCGCTTCGCTCCGCTCAGAATGACAAGTAAGATTTGCCGCGCGATTACTGTTTTCGCCGCCGGCCTCTTGTTGGTCGTTGGTTGTCGCAAACAAACGGCAGTTCCTCCGCGCGATCCGAACGCTCCGGTCGAAGTCGTGGTTCCTGAACACGGCGCCTACACCGGCGCGTTCATGGATTTCGGCGACGCCGAAGACGAAGTGACGATCGAGACGATCGAGGAGTTCGAAAACATGGTGGGCAAGCACCAGGCGATCATTGCTTCATCGAGCTATTGGGGGGAGCAAAGCTTCCCGACCCGCAATTTGAATGTGATCTGGCGCCATGGCTCGATGCCGCTGGTCTTTTGGTCGCCGTGGGACCGCCCTTACACGCAAAATCGCGGTCCGGACAAGTTCAGCCTGAACGAAATCGTTGCCGGTAAGTGGGACGCTTACATCGACAAGTGGGGCGACTCCGCGCGCGAGTTCGGCAAGCCAATGATTGTGGTGTTCGGCGTGGAGATGAATGGCGATTGGTTTCCGTGGTCCGGCTGGTATTACGGCGGAGAAGAATGGGTGGGCGACATGCCCGACCAATGGGAAGGGCCGGAGCATTTCAAGAAGGCCTATCGCTACGTTGTCGATCGCGTGCGCGCGCGCGGCGCCGGCAACGTGAAGTGGATGTTTCACAGCAACAACTACTCCTACCCGCTCGATACCTGGAACTTCGCGCCGGCTTATTATCCCGGGTCCGATTACGTCGATTGGCTCGGGATGAGCGTTTACGGGCAGCAATTCAAGGACGAACCCAACCCGGATATCCCCTCGCTGGTCGATTGGCCTTACAAGGAGCTCTGCGGACTCGATCCGCAAAAGCCCATTATGATTGCGGAGTGGGCCACGGGCGATTTTCCATTCTCGGCCGATGCGAAAGGCATGCTCAAACCGCAGTGGATCGCACAGGCGCTGGAGATGTTTCGGACCCGTTATCCGCGAATCAAAGCCGCGATTTACTGGCACGAGCGCTGGCAGAATCCCGACCAGACCTACAGCAACTTGCGAGTGAATTCTTCCGTCGAATCGCTCGACGCCTATCGCGCCGGCATCGCGCATCCCCACTGGCGCGGGGAATTGATTCTGCGGCCACGTGCGGAATCAAAATGAAATGCTTGAGGCTTTTCTTTTCGCTCGGTTCGAATAAGACGTAGTGATGGATTTGGAAGAAGCGGGCGCCTGGCTCGAATCGCCGGGGCGGGAGAAGATTCCGCTGCGCGGTAACTGCTCGTTAGGCCGCTCGCCCAAGAGCGCGGTCGTCCTGGATTCGCCCAAGGCCTCACGGCGCCATGCCATCATCAATCTGCAGAACGTCGGCGAGTTCTGGCTCATCGATCTCGGCAGCAGCAACGGGACTTTCCTGAACAAACGCCGCGTTCATCAACCGGTCCGTCTTTGCGACATGGACCAGATCACCGTGGGCGATTCGCCTTTCACTTTCCGGCAGCCCGAAGAGATCACGAGCGAGCTGCGCACCACCATCGCGCAACAAACGATTCGCGAGACCGCGAACATTCCCGTCTGGCTGCTCGTGGCCGACATCGAGAATTTCACACCGCTCAGCCGCAGCATGGTGAGCGACAAGCTCGCTCTGCTCGTAGGCAGCTGGGTCGCGACGTGCAAGACAATCGTCGAAGAACACCACGGCGAGATCGACAAGTATCTCGGGGATGGGTTTCTGGCGTACTGGCATGACGATGAGAAGGGCGCGGAGAACGTGGCCGCGGCACTGGCAAAACTAAAGCCGCTTCAAAAAATCGAACCGAGGTTCCGGCTTGTGCTTCATTACGGGCTTGTTTCAAGCGGAGGACTGCGGTCGATGGGCGAGGAAAGTCTTATCGGCAAAGAAGTGATCTTTGTTTTCCGGATGGAAAAGCTGGCCGGCTCGTTAGGTATTCACCTGATGGCGAGTGCGGCCGCCCAGAAAAAATTGGGCCCTGCCGTTTCATGCCAGCCCGCCGGGAGCCACCCGCTCAAAGGCTTCGAAGGAAGCTTCGAGTTCTTCAAGTGCTGAACGGTGTAGCGGCGGGCCGGGCCTGTGGGCCGTCGGATCTTCACGCGGACCTTCAACGGCGCACAGCGCCGTGGCTACAGCGGAGAAGATTACTTCGCCCGCCGATACACCAGGCCGTTCGGATCGTTGATCCGGGTCAGCTGGTCGCCATTGAGTTTGTACACCGACGTCTCAGCCATCGGCGAACCAAAGCCTTCGACGACTGGATTGGGAACCGTCTTGGGCGACCAATCCGAAAGCTGGCCCGGGCTCCACTGGATGGTAATGCTCGTTCCTTGTTCGGTGTAATCGATCGAGCTGTAGGTCCAGCGGCGCTGCAATTCGTAGATCGAGCTATAGAACGGTTTGTCCGGAGTCGAGACGTTGGTTGAATCCAGCGTCTTGGTTGCCTTCCCGTCCTTGATGATGAGCGTGAAGGCCCGGTTGATCGTTTGCTGATTGTCCGGGTTGGTCTTGGATTGCGTAGCGAGCCAGGTGCCGTCGAACTGCTTCTTGGGCTGACGCGAGACGTTGGATTGCTGTTTCGGCTGCTGTTGCTGGCGGCGTGGCTGCTGCGGCTGCTGTGAATTGCGCGCGGCCTGGTCGACGAACGCGCGCACGATACTGTCGATCTGCGCCTGCGATGTGAGCGCGGTCGCGAGCAGGAACACGACAGGTAGAACGTATTTTGGGTGTCTCATGGCGTTAACCTCCGGTGAAGTCATTTAATGGAACAACTGGCTGGGCGTTGGGCGCATTCGGCGCGACCGAGGGCTGCGGCCGGGTAACATTCTTGAAAGGGTTCACGTCTTTGGCCTTGTCGGCCATGCCGCTGCTGCGATCCACGTTGGAAGTCGGCGGCACGATGACCGTCTGCTGTTGCGGAATCGTCGCGTTCTGGAGAGTAACGGCTGGTTTCGGCGACGGCTTGTGAAACACGAAATACCAAATGCCAATCGCGCCGAGGAAGAACAGCAGCAACGCCGCGGCGCCGCCGATGATCAACGCGATCTTGGCGGGAGTGAGACCAGTTCGCTTCGGGAGAGGCGGCATGGTTGCCGTCGCCGGTGTCGGAACGGCCCCCGTGGCGGTCGGCGGTTGCAGCGCCCGCTCAGCCCGGACCGTTTTCGGCGAAGCAATCTCCAGACGTTGCGCGACCTCCACGAACGACTGCGGGCGCCGCTCCGGATCCTTCGCGAGACAGGCCGCGATCACTTTCTCCCAAGTCTCGTCCATCATCTCGCCTTCGATCTCGAGCTCTTTGCGCCGCGCGGCCATGGCCGGCGGAATTTTTTCCCGAATCTGGCGATCGACGTTGCCGGAGGAAAACGGCGGCTTGCTCGTGATGAGCTCGTACATCGTGGCGCCAAAGGAATAGATGTCGTCGAGAGGACTGCCCCGCTCGCCGTCGAGCTGTTGCGGGCTCATGAAAACCAGGGTGCCGCTCCGGCCGCGCTCCATCGTCAGCATGCTCACCGAATCGCTCAGGCTGCGTGAGATTCCAAAATCCGAGATCTTGAGGTCGCCGCGCTGGTTCACCATCAGGTTCGCCGGCTTCAGGTCGCGATGGATAATGCGCGCGTGATTGTGCGCGTAATCGAGCGCGTCGCACATCTGGCTGGTCCAATCCGCGAGCTCATGCGGTTCGAAGACCTTGTGCGGTTTGTCCGCGCGCAAATTCGAGAGCGTATCGCCGTCGATGTATTCCATTGAGATGCAGCCCGACTGTTCGCTGTGCACGAAGTCGTAGATGCGGACGATGTTCTTGTGAGTCAGGTCCAGGCTGCGTCGGGTCTCGCGCTTCATGTCGCCCAGGACCGCGCGATCGTGCACGATCAGCTCGGGAAGAAATTTGAGCGCGACGTTGCGCTCGAGCTCTTCATCGCGCGCCATCCAGACGACACCCATCCCGCCACGGCCCAGCGTCTTAATCAGCGTATAGCGATTAAAGACCTTTTGTCCGCCGCTGAAATCGCGCATCGTCGCGTCCAGCCCCGGAGCGGATATGTCCCCACTCATGGCGCGATTCTAGCGACCGGGCGGCGTCCTGAAAAGGAAAAAACCGTCGGTATTTCACTCCTGCTCATGATCCTGATCGTGCTCCTGATCTTGGTGTGACGTGCGAGCGGCAGGATTATGATCAGGATCATGAGCAGGAACAGGAATTGGAGTTAGTTCGGCTGATAAACCTCGCCGAGGACGTTGCTCATACCGCCATTCTTACCCCGCACAATCCGCGGTCGGATTGCCCGGCCGCCGGAAAATCAGGATCGCTGATTCCGCGTTATTCTTCGGGGCGAAGCCGCTCGCGGCGCTGGATCGCCACAGCCGTCGTTCCTTGATTTGCCCGTTGCGGGCGTAACGAGTAAATATGGACCGGATTGTCGTTATTGCGGCTTGACAGATCTCGCCACTTTTATCTAGAACGCTTCCCGTCACTTCAGCCGGCAGGGTCGAGCAGGGAAGTTTTCCCGACCTGAAGCGCACAGAACTTCACGGAAATTAACGTAAGCGATGGCGTCTCCCCCGCACTCCATCGCGGGAAAGGGAGACTCCTATGAATGCGAAAATTCGTTACGCGGTGTCGGCGGCACTGGTGGCATTTGGTCTGATCGTGGCGATGGCGGCATTGCAGTCACGCCACGAAAAAACGACGAAAGACCAGGGGGTTGTGCACGCAACTTTCGCGCAGGTGCCGCTTGCCTTCGAAGCCAATGCCGGGCAAACGGATTCACAGGTGCGCTATCTCGCCCGCGGAAGTGGCTACACTATTTTCCTGACGGAAAAAGACGCGATCATCAAGTTGCAAGATCGACAAGGTGATGGCGCGGTCTTGCGACTGAAAGCGGCGGGGGCGAACGAACGCACGCAGATCGATGCGCGAGGCCAACTGGCCGGGAAGAGCAATTACTTCATCGGCAGCGATCCGACAAAATGGCGCACCAATATCCCGATGTTTTCGCAGGTCCGTTATGCGGACGTTTATCCCGGCGTCGATCTGGTCTATCACGGGAATCAACAACAACTTGAATACGACTTCGTGGTTGCGCCTGGGGCTGAGCCGCGCGCAATCACTTTGAACTGCGAGGGCGTGGACAAAGTCGACATCAACCAGGATGGCGATCTCGTTTTGCGAGTAGCGGCAAAAGAAGTTTTGTTTCGCAAACCGCTCGTCTATCAAGAGCTTAATGGCACACGGCGAGAGGTAGCGGCGCGCTACGTCGTAAAGGAAAACTCCGGGGTTGGGTTTGAGGTTGCCGATTACGACCGCCGCCAGGCCCTTGTTATCGATCCTGTCCTTAGCTATTCCACATATTTAGGCGGCAGCGGGCGCGAAGACGGTAACTCTATCGCTGTAGACGCTTCAGGTAACGCCTACGTCACCGGCGCTGTTTATCCCGACGACACCAACTTCCCCACCACTCCCGGTGCCTACCAGACTACCTACGGCGGTGGCCCCGGGGACGTCTTCGTGACGAAGCTAAACCCGACCGGCACCGCTTTAGTCTACTCCACTTACCTCGGTGGCAGTGACGTTGACGCGGGCGAAAGTATTACGGTGGACGCCTCCGGCAATGCCTACGTCACCGGCTGGACTACTTCCACCAACTTTCCCACCACCCCGGGTGCCTTTCAGACTGCCTCCGGCGGTGGCATTGACGCCTTCATAACCAAACTAAACCCTACCGGTAACGCTTTGGTCTACTCCACCTACTTGGGCGGCAGCGATTTCGACCGGGCCCAGAGCATCGCCGTGGACTCTTTGGGCAATGCCTACGTCACCGGCTTCACTCAATCCACCAACTTCCCCACCACCCTCGGCGCTTACCAGACTACCTACGGCGGTGGCGTCTATGATGCCTTCGTAAGCAAGCTGGACCCGACCGGCAGCGCCTTGATCTACTCTACCTATTTGGGCGGCAATTTGCAGGACGTCGCCTACGGCATCGCCGTGGACTCCTTAGGCAGCGCTTACGTCACCGGCAATACTCAATCAACCACCAACTTCCCCACAACCCCAGGCGCCTTCCAGACTACCTTCGGCGGTGGCGGCTACGATGCCTTCGTAAGCAAGCTGGACCCGACCGGCAGCGCCTTGGTCTACTCCACTTACCTGGGCGGCACATCGGACGAACTCGCGATCGGCATCGCGTTGGATTCCTCGGGTAATGCTTATGTCGCTGGCCGCACTTCTTCCACCGACTTCCCTACCACTCCGGGGGCTTTCCAGACTACCTACGGCGGGGGCCTCGCGGACGCCTTCGTGACCAAGCTAAACCCGACCGGCAGCGCCTTGATCTACTCCACTTACTTGGGCGTTAGTTCGGACGACGAAGCAAACGGCATCGCGGTGGACGCCTCCGGCAGTGCTTACGTCGCGGGCCAAACTAATTCCACCAACTTCCCAACCACGCTTGGGGCCTTTCAGACCACCAACGCCGGCGGCTATGATGCGTTTGTAACCAAGCTGGACCCGACCGGCAGCACCTTGATCTACTCTACCTACCTGGGCGGCAGTTCGTTTGACGGCGCGAATGGCATCGCGTTGGACTCCTTGGGTAATGCTTATGTCGCTGGCCCCACTGAATCCACCGACTTCCCTACCATTCTGGGGGCTTTCCAGACTACCTACGGCGGTGGCTTTGATGATACTTTTGTCGCGAAGTTCGGTGCAGCTCCGACGCCAACTCCGACACCCCCACCGACGCCGACTCCTTTCCCCACACCAACTCCAACGCCACCGGTTGCAACAGCCGACATGTCGATCACAAAGAGTGGGTCGCCCAGTCCGGTAACAAGCGGTTCAGACCTGACCTACACGCTCGGTGTGAAAAACAATGGACCAGATGCGGCAGGCAACGTCCAAGTGAGCGATCCATTGGCTCTTGGAACTTCATTCGTATCCGTGTCGACTACGTTGGGCAGCTGCTCGGAGACAACCACCATGGCAGGCACGACTGTGAACTGCTCGCTAGGCACGATGAACGCGGGTGATACGGCAACGATTACCATTGTAGTAACTGTAACCGCGCCGGCTCCCGGGCCCGTTCCGAACGCCGCCCATGTCGGCAGCGACACGGTCGATCCCGACATCACGAACAATGACGCCCTTCTCAATACACCGGTGGCGGCTCCGACACCTACCCCTACTCCTCCCCCTACGCCATCTCCAATACCTACCGCAACTCCGAGCCCCACGCCGATACCGCCACCAACTCCAACGCCCTGCATATTTAAGTGGGTAACGCATGGCCCGGCTGGGGTGATTTCGTATAGCTTGGCCGTTAATCCGGTCACCACCAGCACGGTATACACCGGTACGACCAGCGGCGTTTTTAAGAGCACGAACTCCGGCGGAAACTGGACGGCTGCAAGCGTCGGACTACCAACCGATCCTAATAGCACCGATCCTCGGACAGTGTTGGCGCTAGCTCACGATCCGGAAGCATTTTCGCCCGGGATTCTCTACGCAGGCATTGACGTCGGCGATCCGAACATTGGTGGCGGAACCGAACTGTTCAAGAGCACGGACGGCGCAGCGACTTGGGTACCCACCGGTATGCCTCCGGTGTCGGGCGGTGTCATCGCACTCGCGCTCGACCCGACTCCCGTACTAACTCCTTCGACTCAGAGAACGGTATACGCAGGAGCGTTAGGCGCCGGTGTTTGGAAGAGTACGGATGGTGGCGCGACCTTCACTCAGGTGGGCACTGTAGCGGCCGGAGTGGCAGACCAGTTTATCGATTCACTCGCCTTAGCCCCCTCGTCCAAGAGTACTCTGTATACCGGAACTAGCTCGGGTCGCGTATTCAAGTCCACCGACGGCGGGACAACCTGGACTGAAGTTTCTACCGGCCTGCCGTACGATTCGCTCCACATGTTTTTTGGCATCAGAGGGCTCGCGATTGATCCGTTGGACGCGAACACCGTCTACGCGGCGACTCTTGGTGGTGGAATCTACAAGACGACAAATGGGGGCACGAGCTGGGCGGCGGCGAACAACGGCATCACGGATATGGAGACCGATGTAGTGGCGATCGATCCTTTAACTCCGACAACAGTCTATGCCGGTGCTCAGAGCCTCGGCGTGTTCCAGAGCACTGACGGCGGCGCCAGCTGGAGTGATTTCAACTTGAATAGCCTCTCCAACAGAAATGTTCAATCGTTCGCGATTGATCCGGTCAATACAACCGAACTCTATGCGGGAACCAGCGGTGATGGCGTCTTTCAAATCGTACCGTGTGTGATCCCAACCCCTACGCCTACCGCTACCGCTACTGCAACAGCAACCGCCACGCCTACTGCCACCGCCACCGCAACGGCAACCGCGACCGCGACAGTTACGCCTACCGCGACGGCGACCTCGACGCCTACTCCCACGCCGTTGCCAACGGCCACCGCCACGGCGACGGCTACCGCAACATCCACGCCTACTGCCACGGCGACCGCAACAGCTACGGCTACTGCAACAGTTACACCGACTGCTACCGCAACCTCCACACCGACAGCAACCGCGACAGCGACCGCCGCGCCCACGGCCACGGCAACTGCTACGGCTACGCCGACGGCCACCGCGACTTCAACGCCAACCGCGACGGCAACCGCCACTGCCACTGCAACTGCAACGGTTGCGCCCACTCCCACGGCAACGGCCACCGCGACGGCTACCCCAACTGCTACCGCCACTGCGACCTCCACGCCCACCGCGACGGCCACTTCTACACCAACGGCGACCGCTACTGCCGCCCCTACCGCCACAGCTACGGCAACAGCGACTGCTACCGCTACGGCTACGGCAACCGCGACAGCGACTGCCACAGCTACACCAACTGCGACTGCAACAGCTACGGCCAGACCGACTGCGACGGCCACGGCAACGCCTACGGCTACTGCAACTCCGGGCTGCCAGTTTGCGACTTCTATTACGGGGAACTTCAACGGAACCCAGATCGACAAGAACTCTTACATCTGGTTTAACGCCGTTCTGAAACCCAGCGGCCTTGGGTCGAATCCGGTCACGTTCCGTTTCACCCAACAGACGATCACCAGCGGCGCCTTTACCCTCTCGGTCCCCGACGCGACTGTGATATTCGATCCAGCAGCGACTTCCGCCACCACGACGTTCGTGGGCGGAGCGTGGGTAACGCGCGCGCCGTCATCCGGCCTGGCTGGCAACACCTTTTTGTCAGGTCTTAGCTATCAAGTGCCGGCCACAATCGCCAAAGGACTTAAGAATGTAACGTGGAGTGGGACGATCAGCTCAGACACGCCCGGAGCGAGTTTGCAGTGGCAATGGGCGGCGGCTATTTACACAACCTTCAGCACGAACCACGGCACGCTCGGGGTAAAGCCGGTAGATGACAACAAGGCAAGCCAGTACAAGAATTCCGATCACGCCGGAACGCCGGAGAATTTCAAATCCTCCAACGCTACGGGTGCAACGCTAGCCGGTGGAGGAACGGGCGGCGGCGGTTCGAATTATACGGGGTCCTACAGCAAAACTGTTAGCGTGGGCCCCTGTCCAAGGTAGCTATGCAGGTCACGGATTAGATCCTGGTGGTCACGTACACCGTGCTGGCTGACTGAGCCTCGGTCAGCGGATTGGGAAACGTGACGATGTGCGCCCGCGCCGTCGCGAAAGCGGAGTCGAGCATGCTGAGGAATTCCTCATCCGGCGGATCGTCCGACCAAAGGGCGAAGACACCGCCCGGATGGAGATGCGCCGCGAGCGCGCGCAGGCCATCCACCTGGTAGAACGCCGCATTGCGCGGATGCAACAAGTTGCGCGGCGAATGATCGATATCCAATAGCACCGCATGAAACTTCCGGCCCGGTTGCGCCGGATCGAACCCATCTGCCGATTGCGCGCGCTCGAAGAAATCGGCGTGAACCATTCTGGTGCGCGGATCGCCTATCAATTTCTCGCCGAGCGGTACTAGCGCACGCTGATGCCATTCAATGACGGGCTGTAAGGCATCGACGACCAACAGCGACGCTACCTCCCGATGCTCCAGCGCCGCCACGGCCGTATATCCGAGCCCGAGTCCTCCTACCACAACGTCCCAGTTCTCGCCCTTCAACTCGCCCAGTCCCAGATGCGCGAGTGCTTCTTCCACCTCGTGAAACAGACTCGACATTAGGAACGCGTCGCCGAGCTTCACGTCGTAAATCTCGATCCCGCCTAACGAGAGCATCCGACGCCGTCGCAAACTCAGCTCCCCCAGCGGCGTCTCCCGGTAATCCAGCTCCTCGAAGTCCCGACTCATTGCCGAAGAATTGTTGTCCGCAGATTTCACAGATTCACGCAGATTCTTTTCTGAGTTGGACGCTCCGCGCTGTGGTCGCCTCATCGCCACCGCTCAATTCGCTGGAAACCCCGGCACCTGTTGCTATAATCAATTCTCTCTCGCGACACGCATAAGGCAAAGGAAATGGCATCCGGGAAAAAACCTCCACAGGAAAGCGAGCGCGACGCAGGTTCAGCTTCCGAGCACCAGGCAGATGTCAATCGGGACGCGGAACGGATCGAGGCTGACAAGGCCAAACGGCAAAGTCGCAGCGACTCCGACGCTTCGCGCGATCTCGGGAGAGCGGACGTGGGCCGGAGCGGCGCCGAGCGCCAGGCGGAGGGAGACGAACGGCTGCGCGTCGAAAGAGAAACCTCGGACGAAGCCATCGACGCCGAACGGCTCCGCACTGATGCCGCCACCGAAATGGGACGGACCCATCATCAGGCCTCGGCCAAGTCGTCCGCTGACTTATTATCCCGGGAACAGGAGAGCCATCGCAAGACCCAGACGGCTCTTACCACCAGGGAAGAATTCCTCGCAATCGTCAGCCATGACTTGAGAAATCCTCTGAATCACATCTCGATGGCCGCGCAGAACCTATTCGAAGAGCCAGGCGAACAGAAGGATGTGAAAGAGATCGCCGCCTCCATCAGGCGAAGCGCGGGCGAAATGCTCCGGCTCATTCAGGACCTGCTTGATATCGAACGGATAGCTGTCGGCAAGCTAGTCCTCCACTACGAGAAGCATGACGTTAGTGAGATCATTAAAGAAGTGGTCGGAGATTTCCAACGAGATGCCGCGGCCAACCAAATAACCTTGACCGCAAGACGTGAAGCCGGGTGTGACGATGTGGTCTGCGACCGCAGCCGCGTCGTGCAGGTCTTGTCGAACCTAATCGGAAACGCCATCAAATTCACCCCGGCCAAAGGTCAAATCCGCGTGAGCTGCGCGCGCACCGGTTCTGCAAGTAAGGACGTCCAGGTTTCAGTCAGCGACACCGGAGCAGGCATCGCCCCGGAGAAGATCGGAAGCATCTTCGAGCGTTTCTCCCAGATCAACAGCCAGGATCGTCGGGGCATAGGGCTAGGACTCTACATTGCCAAGATGATGGTCGAAGAGCACCCCGGAAGAATATGGGTCGAGTCGAAGCTCGGAGAGGGCAGCACGTTTCACTTTACTCTTCCGGTTCGCTCTGATGCGACCTCATAGAGTTAGGCTGCGGGAGTGCGCTCATGGAACGCCCCTGCACCGCTAAATTTCATCCCGCAGCAGGTTTTGCGAAGGAGGGTTGAAACACAACTGAAAAGCTGACACGCTGAAATCGAAAGGAAGTTTCCCGCCGCCTTCTTTGTCCGCTGCAACTAGGCTGCTGCCGCGCGATGGGATCGCTTGGATGCCGATTTGCGGTTCTTCCCTTTCGGCGGCGTGTCCCAGCCCCCGAGCTTGAGCGCCATAACGGTGCACGCATCGCGCAATTCGTCCGCGACAGCGCGGTCGACGACGGCCCGTGCGACCACCATGCCTCCTATCGACAACGCGGCGATGGCCTGCGCTGTGGCGCGACCCTGGCCGTTCTTCTCGATCAGGCTCCGTTCCAAAACGCTAACCATCGCTTTGAACACCGTCTCGAAGGCGCGCCGTGCGGTCTTGCCGCTCCGCGCCACGTCCGTCGGCAATGCCACCATCGGGCAGGAATTCTCAACGTCCTCGAAATGCTGTCGCGATAAGTAGGCGCGGACGACTTGAGCTCCCACGTCGGTCGACGACAGGTCCACGTGGACACCTTCCCAGCAGTTTTTCCAGTTCGGGTCGGTGAAGAAGCACGCCAGGACTTCGGCATAAAGGTCGCTCTTGCTTTTGAAGTAGCTGTAAAATCCGCCGTGCGTCAGGCCGGCGCCTGACATGATCTGATGGAGAGAAACACTTTCGAATCCGTGGCGATTGAAAAGCTTGCGGGCGCTATCGATGATTTTTCTCTTTACGGCGGGACGGTGACCAGCGGGGTACGGCATAGTATTTCCTTTGTTCTTCGAATGGGAACGTATGCCCGGAACGGCCGTTAGTCTTTCAGTAAAACATTATCTTGAACATATTTTAACGCGGGCCTCTTCTGCTGGGAACGCAAGAAATTCAGGAGGACATATGAAGACAATAATGAGCGAAAGAAGAAATCACGACGCACTGGCAAATTCGCCGACGCGACGGCAACTGATCGCGGGTGCGGCCGTGACGTTTGGCGGTCTCGCCCTGGGCCTAACCAGGGTTCGGGCGGCAACCGGGGAGGGGATTTCCCGGGCGGCGGAATCCATTCATCAGGAAGCCGTTTTCAAGGCGAGCAGGAATCGTGTTTACGAAGCGCTTACCGACGCCAAACAGTTCAACGAAGTCACAAAGATCGCAGCTGCCAAGGACCCGGCCATTTCGCTCGAGAAATCGCCGACCGTAATCAGTCCCGAGGTGGGCGGCGCGTTCTCGCTTTTCGGCGGTATCATTGTGGGACGACACCTCGAACTGGTGCCGAACACGCGCATCGTCCAGGCCTGGCGAGTGAGCTACTGGGATCCAGGTGCTTACTCGATCGTGAAATTCGAGCTGGTCGAGGAAGGCACTGGAACCAGGATCGTCTTCGACCATACCGGCTTTCCCAAGGGCGACGCGGAAACTCTCGCCTCGGGATGGAAGGCCCATTACTGGGAGCCGCTCGCGAAATTCCTGGCTTAGCTCCGGCCGGTTCAGTTTTCGATTAGCAAGTCTAACGAAAACAAGTTCAGCTACCGCTGGCGGGAGCGAGCGTCAACCGTGTCGTCATTCCCGGAAGATTTCTGTCCTCAGATTTCGCAGATTCACGCACATTCTTTTCTGAGTTGGACGCTCGGCGCTGTAGTCGCCTCGCTATGTCGAGGCGATGTCTTGCGCTCGGAACGGCGACAGAGTGCCGTCGCGCTACAGTCTCGTCGTCTCCTTCAACTCACCGTGACAGAAGCCACGATCCAACCGTCGAGCCAAGAATTGCAAGAAGCCAAACACCGACCGCGAAAATGTTGGCCGTGTTGACAAACCAGCGCTGTTGTCCGCACAACATATAACGTTCCCACCCGGGCAGGTCTTTATCGCCGCCAAAAGCGTTTTCCTCGATACGCCTGAGATAGCTGGAAATGATTCGAATCTGAATCGTGAGTGTCAGGCAACGGATCCCGGACACGAGCAAAACAAACGGTGGAACGAACCACGCAATCCGAGGAGCACTAACATCGCCTTTGTGCAAGAGAAGCCATGTGTAAACAACTCCGACGGCCAATGCTGCCGAAAACTCAGTCCGGTAGGTTTCTCGGATATTCATCATGATCTCTTCGCGCAACATCTTGTACTGATCCGAGTGGGAGAGCGCGAGGTCCATACTCCACTTGAAGTCAACGAGACCAACTACTCCCGAAAGGTATTGCGACTTAGCGGCATGAATTAATTCGACGTTTCACTTCGGAAGTTCAATGACTTGGTAACGAAGCGAGACGCCTTCCACGGTAATCTGGCCTCCGCTCCCGGCGACTTTCAATTTATGGATTGGTGCCTCATTTAGAATCACGCTTGTCACTGCGCATGCCCTGAGTTGAGGACGGTCATTGTAATGGTAAATGGAGCTTTGATCGAAGGCAATTTCAGTGCCATCAAGGGAGATGGAGACTGTTAATACAAGCAGTGCTTCACCGGCATTGGTCTGAGTGCCCTGCGCAGCTCCGGTCACAAGTAACAGTGCTCTCTTTCCTACCGGAATTTTGGGCAGGGATACCTCGTAATCGCTTTTGGCGATAAGGGGAGTGTCCTCCGCGCCTAACAATCGAAGATCGGCAATTCCCGGTGGGCCAGGAGGTCCTGCGGGTCCTGGAAGTAACTCGCCTTTCGTTTTCAGTTCAAGGACCGCAGCACGGGCCTTCTCTTGGATTTGGTTCGTGAGAAATATCCACGCGGTGATGCCAGCGACGAATGCCGCGACTACAGCGCTGAGAAATATGACCGCTGGACGATCAGTTATTTTCGGTCGTTCGGATTGAGGGTTTGTACCATTCATAAAGTGAAGGCGGGTGATTCAAGGTGGCCGTCCTTAAGTCGAGGGTCCTTGGGGGCCTGGGGTTAGGGGCGGTTTTTGTTTTGCCTATCTCAGCGGGTCCGGAATGCCCCGGTCAAGATTTTTTTCCATTCCCGGAGGGTTTTTGGAGGCAAACGATTTTACCGCGCCCAGCCGGAGGCTTCCCTGGGGCAAAACCATCTCACTTTGCCGTTCCCGGAGGGTTCGGAATGGCAAAGTAAACGCATTTTGGCGTTGCAGGAGGGTTGCAAGTGGCAAATTGGAATTGAATCCGCGTTCCCGGAGGGTCGCGCTCGGCAAAACGAGCTCGCCCGGGCCTTGCCGGACGTATCGATTGGGGCGAACGAACGGCAGAAAAGTGCCTACAATAACCGTCTTATTCGTCGACGTGTGTCTTGCGCTGCTCCCCGGATTCTTCGAGAACGCGTGCAGACAGCAAGACGTCAGAGTCGGGCGTCGGTTTCCGATGACCGGCGATGCTGTTCCAAATAATTTCGCTGCGAAGAGTCTTTTGAAGTTGCGCCCGCAGGCTTGGCAGCTTTGAACTTTTAGACATCGGAACGTCAAGCATAGTGGCAATCTTAAGAATCTCTGGGCCGTTCAGTCCTGCGATTGCATCCTCAAGTTGGGTCTCCTCTTCTGCCAACGCCTTCAGGTGGCTCACGAACTGTTGATTAA
>Ga0307478_10001943_pt1 | contig 17107 bp, 22 predicted proteins | sample atmos_gasesECM4C_2_FD_203713 | JGI IMG/M metagenome (GOLD analysis project Ga0307478, IMG submission 203713) | Hardwood forest soil microbial communities from Morgan-Monroe State Forest, Indiana, United States - atmos_gasesECM4C_05 | ecosystem: Environmental > Terrestrial > Soil > Temperate...
CACGTTGGCCGCGGCCGGCAGCGCCGACTTTCAAATCGAGCGCCAGGACAACAAGGTGTTCGTCAAGCCCTTGAAGTCCGGGGCTTCGACGGATCTGTTTGTCTGGACAGCCTCGCGCCGCTTCAGTTACGAGCTGGAACCTGCAGGGGAGATTAAAGACATGAACTTTGCCATCGACAACCCGGTCATTACGGCGAAACTGGCTGATCCGCCAGTGCAGATGGAGCAGGTCGCCGACATGCTTCTGACGCGGGCTTTCCTGGGCATGGAGCCGGTTGACCACACGGGTATTTCAATGCCGAATGATCAAATCGGCCTACGCATCGAACAGGTTCTTCGGACCAAGAACACTCTCTATATCCAATACGCGCTGGAGAACCACAGCAAGGCTCCGTATCACGTTGGGGCTCCCACGGTGTGCCGCCAAGTGGTCATCGCATCCGACATTTCGCTTCCCGCTTTGGGGCACCATCAGTTGGACCCACAGACAATACGTAGACTTGGCGACACGAAGACGATCCCCTGGCCAATTGCCCATGCGGAAAGCACACCCCAGGACGTTCCTCCGGGAGAATCCGCGCGTGGCGTACTGACCATTCGGCAGGATGTGGAGTCGCCGGTAGTGTTGGAGATCGTGTTTGACGTCGATGTCAGAGCGACTCTGGTGTTATAAGCATGAACTGCAATAGGCAATCTGAGAGTGTCACCATGCACGAGCGCCTCAGGAAGTTCTTGACGGAAGATCCAGAGGATCGTCTTCGGGGCCACATAATCAGGCGCCTTGGAGACCCGCTGAGACCAGGGACTAGCGATAGCCGGTTCCGCCTCAATCCGCTACTGCTCATCCTCGGTTCCGTTGCTCTCGTTGTCGTCGGCATTTTCGTTTTCTTTAGCTGCGGCCTGCCATGAGACCTCAGAACGACTATCGCCTCAGCCGCCGGGATAACCACTGGAATCATGAAGAGAACCCGGCGATCGTTGCCACCGCCATCGTGCTGGTTGTGCTTTCCGCCAGCTTGTACTTCCTCATTGCCCGACTTCACTTCCGCCCGTCGCAGCTCGTAGAGTTCTTTCTCTATGCGGTCTGCGCCTTCGTTGGCGCCATCTCGATCATCTGGTATGCAGTGACTCTCCGCGATCGGCGCGAAAACAAATGGCCGCACCCTCCACTGTTCATTAGCCAGTCCAAGGACCGCGCTTCCGTGAAATCGGCATTCGCGCAGAATGCCATCGTGCTCGGTTATGACGTGCACGGCAGACCATGGCTCTGGCCCGATGCCACGCGCATCATGCAAGCGGCAGTGTGCGGAGCGACAGGCTCCGGCAAAACAACCCTGCTGCGGAACATCATCACCCAGGATCTCTTTCGTGTCTGGGGGCCTCCCGAAGCGCCCCGCCGGATGCCCATGTTGATTTTCGATGGCAAGGCCGACAAGCGATACCTTAGCGACCTTCTGCCCGCTGTCGAGGCGGCGGGCCGCATGCACCAGTTACGCGTGCTCGATCCCTCCCGCCCCGACATCTCCGTGCGTTACAACGCTTTCTTCAGTGACACGGGGCTATACGAGGAGCACTCAGGTCTCGTGTTCGAGTCGTTCGATCAGGAAAGAGATTTCTTTCACGGTCATCAAGGCAACTATCTCACCGACATCTCGCGCGTGCTGACATACACCGGAAAGCGTTACAACTTCTATGACGTGATGGTGATGGCGCTGGATCCGATGGTACTGCGGGAACAGATTGCGATTGCCCGCACCAGACTAGAGACGCTTGGGGGGGTCAGCAATCAGCGCCGACTGAACTTCGCCATGTCAGCCAGGATGCTACTGCAGTCACTGCAGGACCGCGAGCGCATCACGAAAATCCAGGGTCTCTTGAATCAGCTGATGACCTTCCTCCAGGACGAACTCTCCGTCATCACTGGCGCCTACGATGAGATGCTGTCGCTCGACGAGGTCATTGACCAGGAACTGATTCTGTTCGTTTCGTTGAATACCAACAAGAACTCCAAGGCGGTCAGGGCGCTTGGCCGAATGCTGCTGCAAGATCTGCAGCTGATCATTGGCAAGCGCTACGAAAATCTGGTTGAAGTCGCAGTTCAGCACCGCCCGATGGTAAGCGTCATTCTGGACGAGTTTGCACCGTTTGCTTACTCGAACTTCGCCCAGATTGTACAAACGGCGCGCGGCACCAACACCGCTTTTCTGTTTTCGCTGCAGGCAATTCCGCAGCTCCTGGCCGTGAGCCGCGGATTCCGTGACGAGGTCTCTTCGGCGCCGAACACCAACATGATCCTGCGCACCAAGGACGAAGAGACGACGCAACACTTCATGAAAGCATCGGCGCGTGTCCGGCAGAAGCGGCGTACTCTGAGCGTTCGGCGTACAGGGGTCTTTGAAGAGGGATACGAGCCTGTCGGTTTTGGAAGTGAAACCGACATCAAGGACACGCGCGCACAAGACGAGCACATCAAGAACCTGCCCGTCGGCCAAATGGAAATCTTGATGGCCGACAACCGTCAAGGGACACTTCACTCTCATCTGCATGTTCGAGTGCCGCACCAGTATCGCTTTCCTGGACTTGAGCCCCGGATCTATCCCGCTCTCCATTCCGCTGGTTCTCAGGCTCAAGGAGCGAACCTACGCTTCAAAGATCCTGAAGCGATCCGGCGCAGTGGCAGCGTATGGATGCGCAACGGACGGCGGCCATGACTTCGCATCACGCCAGACGAGTGGTGATTATCTGTCTGCTGTTGGTGCCCACGGGAGGTTCCTCCTTTGCACTGATGCACGCCCGACACGATCCCGCGTCGCAGCGTCCACCCGAGAAGCGCGCAGATAGCTTCGTTGATTTCGCGCTGAAACGCATCAATCCCGCAGACAAGAACTACGGGCAGTGCATTGATGAAGGACGGAAGCTCGTGCTGGAGGGAACCGTTGAGAACGGCTACTTCTGGTCGAATACGGTGGCCTTGAGCCTGCTCGGTTGTTTGTTCGTCATCCTCGTTTACCAGCACAACCGGCAAACCCGGCGGGAATGGATCGTGGGGGAGGTGCTTCAGCAGTACGACCACGCCTTGGCCCGAGCCAATGCCCAGGTAGACGAGGCCACGAAGCGTAATCAGGAACTAGTGGAAGCGCTGACAGGCGCCAGAGAAAGTGCGCTACGTTCACCAATAGCGTTGCTGGGGCGAAGCGAGCAAGAGGGCAACAGAGGGAGCTCCAAGCGCAGCACCGCGGCACAACCCGCCGAACTCACCCCGGCAAAGAGCGGCCCAGTGAGCGCCAAATCGGAGGCCGCAAAGGCAAGCGGAAACGGAGCCAAACCCACAAGGCAGATCCCGCTGTTCAAACCTGAGGTGGATCTCGTTGTGAAGGTGAATTCGCTCGAGCAGCAGTTGGGGCGATCGCAGGAACAGGAGAAACATTTGCGGCGGCAGCTCAACCAATCCGAAGTGCGATTGCAGACCGAGCAACAGAAGAACCGGACTTTGAAAGGCGAATAGCGAGCAAGGGTTCAGATAGGAAGTAGCGACAAATGTCCAAGGAAGATCAGCAGAACAAACCGACGGTTACGGTACCAGGAAGCCTAGGCAGGTTCTTGGCGGGTGGAGAACTAGGCGCGATTGAAGATCCCCAGGAGTACGAGCGGCGGATGCGCGCTCTCCCTCCGGCGCAGAGAGAGTTTGCGGAAGAAGGCACGCGGTTCGCGAACCTCTGGCAATACTTCTCCGAGCACAAGATGCAACTGCCTCGGCAAATCGTGCAGCAGGTCGGCGAACTCTCCAAATTGCCTGCCGCAGAGCAGATCGCAACCATGCGGCGCGTGAACCAGGCGCTTATGGAGTACCTCAATGATGTCGGTGAAGATTCTGGAGTTCGGCAGTAACTGGTGGGCGCGGTTCGGTCGGGACCACAAAGATCCCCATCGCTACACGCGGCACGCCGCTTACTACAACTCCGCGGGCATTCGTTGTGCGAACAAGGTCAGGCGATATTGGGTGCTTCCGGGTCTCGTCCGTTTCAATGGGGTTGGCGATTTTAATCCGCACTTCCCGAGCCGTTCGATTGGGGAGACTTTCTGGTGCGCCAATCCAGTGTTCATCAGCGGGGGCAACCGTGTTCTATTCGTCAAAAGGGCGGCGAAGAACGCGGTTCCCAATTTCTACCTCGCGGTGGTCTCCAGCGATCGGCATGGCGCTCTGGACTTTGGCGATCCCGGTTGGAAGTCGAAAGCCATATGGCCGATTTCCGTCAGTCAGATGCGAGACCGACAGGAAGCATTGCTCCTGATGGAACCGGAAGATTGGGTCCGGAGCGCACTCGGAATCTGGCGGCTGGTCACGCGGCCGAATCTGCCAGACGGAGCATCCCTGCAACTGGTCGAAGAGTTCGGCTCAAACTGACGAGTTTCCTATGCGCTATGCCAAAGGCAGTCTGGTTATCAATCCGGAACGAGACATCCCGCTGCTCCGCCAAGTGCGCAACTCGAAGTTTGTCAGCCACCATCAGTTGTTTGAATTGATGAAGCTGGGGGGCTTCGATCACTCCCGGAACAGCTTCAACTGGCGGGTGAAACGGTTGCTGGATTCCGGACACATCGGCATTTGTCCGGGTGTTTATGGTGCGGGGTCAGCCGTCTGCCGCATCACCAAGGATGGCATCACGTTGCTCGAACATCACGGCCAGTTCTCAGCCGTCCTGCATTCCAATACCGAGCACCTGCCACATCTTTCGCAGGTCTTCCACTCCCTGGAATTGAATGCCGTGCAGTTGGCGCTGGCGCGTGCCAACCTGCTCGCCGGTTGGCAGTCGGAGATCGAGATTGCGTCCTTCAATACCATTTCCCGGGCTCCTTATCAGAAGGACTACGACGCGATTGTGGATGTCTGGATTGGTGATCGCAAGGTTCGATTTGCTCTGGAATACGAACGATTATTGAAAAGTCTTAAGCAGTACGAACGCATACGCACGGCGTTAGAAGCCGAGCGTCAAATCGAGTGCGTGCTGTATCTGACTTCGGGGATGGAGGTTCTGGTTCACCTCGTGCATGAATTCCAGTCGGTTCGCAAAAGGCTGGCCTTCGCCGGCGCCAGAACTTTTGAGCGGCATTTGCTGGATACGGTCGTGACCGGCCCCGATGGAGTTACCGCCAGGTTCTGCGATATGCTTTAGTAGAAAAGCCTTTGTGTTGTCTTTGCCTCACCTTAGCCTGGTTCACGCGTTGTTCTCACCTTGTTCTCGCCGTGGATATGCGGTGTTTTCTCTGCCCGCAACTGTTGGGATGGTATAGATATGACTCCCAACTACCCCCTGATTCGATGATCTTCAGAGAACCTGAAGAAGCTACGAAGCAAGCGATTCAGGCTGTCTTTCCGTGGGTTGACGACGCGCCCATTTCCATAGCGACAGGCTAGGCAACGTCTCCGATCTTCTGCCACCGCTTCACTTGGCTGCGCCTGAACCTATCGCGGCGGACACGCGGTGGCGCAACCGATTCCGACCTGACGGAGGTGAACCCGGCGATGCCGAATTTGTCCGGTTCGTAACAATAGCCCCACAGACGTCTCTTTTCCGGTACAGGATTCTTGCCGGTAGTGAGTGCGAGCCGGTCGATGTACTTGACCAGATCTTCCGAGGGCAGATTGATCACACACGCGCGTGCGGATGAGGTTGTCGGAGGTCTGGCCCCGTCTGGCCTGGGCCGAGCATGCAACTCCAACCCAGCCACCACGCAGACGACATAGGCGCCAGGTTCGGCGAGCCGTCTGCGTTCAAGGTGCTGAGGAGCGCGACGGGTGTTCCGAAATAGGGGTTGTCGGCTCGATCGTCTTGTGCATGCGAAGACGATATCGGAGTCGCGCGTACCGTGCTATCCGCATCCTGTGGTCAAGACAAATGGTGTTGACTGGAGCTCCGCGGCAACCTCGGAGGTCCAACTAGAACGAGAAATTAGCCCGAATAACGAAAGGAGACACCGCCATGCTACGCAGCCGAGGAAACATGTCGATCCACCATCTCTTCCATGCCAGAGAGATCGGCGTTTCAAAGGAACCCAACCTTGATCGTTTGGTCAAAGTGTTCGTGCAGATAAGTGAGGGCACCGCGACAAGGTGGATACAGATGCCCAAGGGAATCCTGGTGCTGTTGATGGTGCCCGACAATCCCGCATCCGGCGCCATCTACATCTACGACCGCGTTGGCCAGGAATTCTATCTCATCTCCTTCGATCAGGGGTCTGATGACACGCTCACGATACCGGAGTTTGAAGAGTTGCTCGGTGAATATCGTTTGCTCGATTGCGTGTCTAATCCGAGTCTATTCCGGACCTCAGCGCAGGAACCAGCGAGAGCCTGAACCAGACGCCAAACCCACCTTTTGCTCGGCTCAATTGACCGAGTTTCCAACCTGTCGTAAGTAGGAACCCGTGCGAGGTAGTGCCATGGAGAAATGCAACGCTGCCAGTGTAGGGATGGCCGCCCGCTATTGGCGTCTGTTCGTGAACCGCCTCGCTTACACGCTGCAATCGCATAAGCCGGGGAGGAACGGCAAGCACTACTACTACAAGCCAAAAGATGGACGCCGCCTGTCGCGCGAGACGGTTCTGCAACACCTCAATGGCCAGATCACGATTGGGATCTATCCCATCAACCCGGAAACCCAGCGGTCCAAATGGGTCGCCATTGATGCCGACTACGGAAATGCCTTGGAAGATCTGCTCAAGCTGCAGTGGGAATTGCTCCGGGACGGAGTGGAGGCAGCTCTGGAGAAGTCACGACGCGGCGGGCACCTTTGGATATTCGCGGAGCAGCCTCTCCTGGCACGAGACTGCCGAGTCTACATCTACAACCTTGCCTCCAGGTTGAAAGTGCCAGTGAAAGGCGGAGCAGGCTTGCCGGAGGGAATCGAAATTTTCCCCCGACAGGATGAGTTGGGAGACGTCCAGTTTGGCAATGCGCTTCGGGGACCTCTTGGCGTGCACCGCGCAGTTGGACGACGCTTCTGGTTCTACGGCTCAGATTACCAACTCGAAGCGCAACTCGAATATCTTGAGCGGCTCAAGAAGATTACAGAAGATGAGATGAGTGAGTTCGTCAAAGGGTTGAGCATGCCGGAGGAATTTCAACCAAAGCCGAAAATTGTGTTGCCACCTTACGATCCCACGCGGCGCGAGTTCCGAATCCTGGATCACGTAGGCCCAGTGCAACGGCATTCGGGAAACTACTGGACTCGTTGCCCATCCTGTGCCGAGCAGGGCCGCGACCGAAGTTGTGACAACCTGGCGATCTGTGTCGCCGATCCGCGTAAATACAAGTGTTGGGCCGGCTGTACGAAAGAATTGATCCGGGCGGCGCTCGGCTGCCCAATCCGAAGCATAGCGAGCTAACGATGAGTGACGAGAAGGTTCTTCAATCGCCTCCTATCAACTACGGCCAAATTCTGGCTTTGCGAGGATTGCGCTTGCCGGCGATTGCTCTCAAGGGCTTACAAACTGCCGGAATCTATTGCCAACCGGCAGTTTCCATCGAACACCAACACCTCGCTGGCAGATACGTTCTGCGCGGCGTGGAATCAGGCGGGGCCGTCACCGACCTGGGCGCTTATTGCGGCTTTGTAGACGAAGATGGCCAACCGATGTCATGGCTGCAGCGAGTCGACAGCATCGCGGTCAACGGCGTTCATGGCGTGGTCATCTCAGCGGTTTTCGTCCGACTCCAGATGCTGCGCGTGCAACGCACGTACGATCTGCTGATCACGCGCCACTCCTTGGCACGCGTGGAGAACGGCAAACGTCCACGACTTGAGAGTTCGATCTTGTTTTACGGCCGGCGCGGCACTTTGGAGATGGATCTCGCAAGCAAAGATGCCGGGTTCCGAGGCGCAGTGAGTCCCGTCTTTTACAACCGCAGTGGAGAACCGGCGAGCCTGCCGAGCCAGTTCCAAGGCGCGGTTGTCCGCATCACCACCGCCGCCAGTTGTGTCGGATGCTGTCACTGCCATTTGCTCCGGCCGAACTCGGTTGTGAGAAGCAATGCAATGCCTGAAATGGGAGAAGTCCCGCTCTAGAAGTGGTATGGCCGAGCGACTCGAAGTCGAGCAAGTGCTGTCTGACCCAGCGGTGTCCTTCTGGCTGAAGGATGCGCTCCGTTCTGCCTTGGACCGCGATCCTGTAGATGCTGCCAACGACGCGGAGGTCCTATTCCGACTCTTGCATGAGAGATGCCGCAAACTTCTAAGCCAGGGATGACCGGCCTATGCATAACTCCACTCTCGTCGGAAGTCCACGCTCGCTCGGGTCATCTTAAGTCCAAACAACTGCATCCAGACCGGAGGAAAACAGTCATGACCGCTGCAAATGGCCGCGCCAACGGAGGTGCCGATCCGCGCTCGCCCGGCGCAGATCACTCCGCTTTAGGGATCGCTTCACTCCAAACGCAAACAGCACAGCAATTCGGCCCCCAGGAGATCAAAGGACTGGTTGCTGAACTGGAAATTCCGTTCGAGCCATCGGTCATCGAGTGGCGTGTGACCAACACAGCACAGGGCCAATCGCGTGGGCGAGTGATCCCATACGCGGATCAGCGCGCTTATACCGACCGGCTCAATGGCATATTCAGTCCGGCCGGTTGGACGCGCAAGTACGCTGTGTACACCAGCGCCAACTTTGAGCGGAGTAAGGATCAAAGGATCGTCGCCAAGGTGCTGGTCACATGCGAATTGACGATCTTTGGACTGGGGTCGCACTCAGCCACTGGGGAAGAGTGGGCGGACAACGACAACGCAGGCACGGCGGCTGAGGCGCAGGCATTCAAGCGCGCCTGCTCCTGCTTTGGGCTCGGGCGTTATCTGTACCACTTCACAGGAGCATGGGTTGATCTCGACGAGAGAAACCGACCGAAGAACATTCCCCAGTTGTTTGGCTGGGCAACTCCGCAGGGCTGGCGGGAGGGCTTGAGACCAGGCCAGGAAGTCGAAAGCACGTCGTTGACTCCGAAGCCCGCACCACGGGGGCAAAATGTAAGCGCCGAAAATGCAAATGCGCTCGTCCGCCAGATCGAGGCGATGGCCGAACCGCTAGGGAGACGAATGTACCGGGGACTGTTGAAGCGAGTTGCGAGGGTCTGGAATCCTCGCGACATTCAAGATGGGGGAATAAAGCAGCAAGTGCTGGCACACATGCAAGCCGCTGAGAGAGGTTTCCGCCGACTGGATGCGGCTGTGGAGAATGTCAGTCCGGAAGCCCTGACACGAATACTCCGCTCTCGGCACATGCAATCCATTGACGTTGTGGACACCCTACAAACCTTGCGTGAGATCGTACTTGCGCTCGAAGGAGCGGCGCAAGAAGAGCGGCAAAACGATAGGGTGTTGCCCGGGCGGTGAAGATCCCAAGAGTTTGAGCCATCGCGCTTCAATGACACGAGGAGGACCACACCGTTTGGGGGAGACAGCTTAGAACCGATGTTGAAAGGCCAATTCTATGGAACGCGAACAATCAAATGCAGAAAAAGCACTTCCACCTGAGGAAGCCGCAGCCAAGGCGGCCATCCTCGCCGAATGCGACCGATTAACGGAAGCGGGAATCACGTTTGTGGCCGTGCACTTTGACGGCTCAGGCGATGAAGGCGTGAACGAAGATATTAAGTGCTATGCCACCGAGGATTACGCTTACGAAGAGACTGAAGTCCGGGAGGCGAACCTCTCGCACTTGCAGGAACACTTCGAGGCGCTTGTCCCGTACGGATATGAGAACGACTGTGGAGGCTTCGGCGACGTGATCTTGAACGTGAAAACCCGCAAGATCACGGTTGAACACAATGATCGCTTCGAGGACTACACGACCTCGACCTACGAGGTGTAGTCATGGCCCACCCGTTGAAACACGCGGAAAGCAGTGCCCGTAAATTTGGCGGCAAGGCCGAGGACTACCTCGTGATCCACAACTGGTTCGACGAATCAAAGTCGTTTTTCACAGACTTCAGGCACCGCGCGCTTCGACACCACGCCGAAGGGATTTTCTTGTGCGAGCGTATCTTCAGTGTCGCCATCATCAACAGCGAAGGCAAACAGGTGCCAGTGCGCTACATCGGAGAACAGCATGTGTGCGAGGATCTGGGGCGCATACCCACCGCCCAAGACTGGCTGTCCCAGATCAAGCCTGCCCGCTGGATGTACGGTCGCCGTCTTGAACAGGCCGATTCAGAGCTCCATTCCTAACCAGACTCAATTCCCAAAATGCAGGAGCACTCTTCGTCGTGTGTTCACAGATCCGACGTTAATGTCTTGAGCTTGCGAATTCCGCCGTTGCGCGCGATGCGAAGCAGTTTTGCCGCCTTCAGCTTGTCCCAGCTTAACTGCGCGATGGCGCAAGCTGAAAGGATATCGGGAGAGCGCAGTGGCTCTTCGACGCTTAGCGACTTGATTCGCTCGATCGGGTCGAAGCTTGGACACTCTCAGAAAGGTCGTGCTTGAGGTCGAACGAGCAGCCTAGCGTAGAGGCCGGTCATGAAGAATATAACATTATGTGTTATAATACGCTGGAGTTTTTCCGAGGCTCCTATGGACGGCACACGACTGAGGGAAGGGCGGCAGAAAAGGAACTGGACGCAGCAGCAAGCTGCCCGGGCGCTGGGCGTTACCCAGGCCTATTTGTCGATGCTGGAGAAAGGGCGCCGCGCAGTCTCGGCGGTCCTGGCTCGCAAGGCTCGCAAAGTGTACGATCTCCCGGCAACGGAATTGCCGCTGCCATTGGAACGGTCAGCATCGGAGTGGTGTTCAGCGACGCACGATTTCAGCGCGGCTCTGGCCGCGTTAGGTTATCCCGGATTTGCATATTTAAAGACAAAGTCGCCGCAAAATCCGGCCGGAGTCTTGCTGGATGCGCTGGACCAAGCAAACCTCGATGCCCGAGTGGTCGAGGGACTGCCATGGTTGACCCTGACGTATGTCGACATGGATTGGGATTGGCTGGTTCGAAACGCCAAAGTGCGTGACCGGCAAAACCGACTGGGGTTTGCCGTTTCCCTCGCGAGTGAGGTAGCAGAGAGGAACAACGACGCCGATCTAGCTCGAAAACTCCGACGTCGTCTTGCGATCCTGGAAAATGCGAGGCTTGCGCGCGAAGACACATTCTGCCACGACTCCATGACTCAGGCGGAACGAAAGTGGCTGCGCGAGCATCGGTCGCCCGTAGCTGCGCACTGGAACCTGCTCACGGACCTGAAGGGAGAACAGCTTGCTTATGCATCCCCATGAACAGCTACCAGAGCCGTGGATCTCCTTTCTTCGCGAGCTCGATTCGTCCGTTCATGAAGCAGTCCGGTTAGATTGCATGGGGGGATTTGTCGTCACGATGGTGTACGGATTTTCTCGCGCAACGGGAGATCTGGATGTTCTGGAAATTGCGCCGACCGAAGCCGGGCAAACCATGCTAGCCATGGGCGCGCGGGGAGCCCCCTTCACAAGAAATATAAGATCTATCTGGATCGTGTCGGGGTAGCCAAGGTTCCGGAAAATTACGAAGATCGAGTCACCGAGATTTTGCCGAGGGTTTTCAAACATCTCCGGCTGTTGGCTTTGGACCCGTACGATTTGGCGTTATCGAAACTGGAACGCAATCTCCAACGGGATCGCGACGACATGAAGTATCTGGCGAAGACCGTTCCCTTCGATCTTGAGATATTGAAAGAGCGCCATCAAAGCGAGTTGCGCTGGCAGCTGGGCATACCCGAGCGCGAAGACCTTACCCTGCGCCTCTGGGTTGAAGCCATTGCGGAGGAGCGCTCGCTCCAGGCTTTCTTTTTCTCTCCCTGAGACTGCTCTAACCCCTAAAACTGAGCCCGGAGGTGCTTGTGAACCCATGCATCTCCGCAGTCCAACACCTGCGTTCCCTTCGAGGCGGCGCACAATCTCACTTGTTGAGGGCCTCCGACGGCGCCTGCTACGTCACCAAGTTCCAAAACAATCCCCAACACATCAGAGTCCTTGCCAACGAGATGTTAGCCACCAAGTTGGGTATTGCGCTTGTGCTGCCGATGCCACGAGTGGAAGTCGTTGAAGTCTCCGACTGGCTCATCGAACACACAGAAGATCTCCGGATCGACTTGGGTGGTGTCAAGATTCCGTGCCGGAGCGGCAAGCAACTGGGGTCGCTGTATATGGGCTGCGAGCGTCCAGGCTTGACATTCGACTCCTTGCCCCGCGAACCGCTGGAGAGGGTTCTTAATATTGCGGATTTCCCTCGGGTTCTTGTCCTCGACAAGTGGACGTGCAACAGCGATGGACGGCAGGCGATCTTCTGTCGCAAGAGCTTGCGAAGCCATCGCCACCACGCCACTTTCATCGACCAGGGCTACTGCTTCAATGCCGGCGATTGGACTTTTCCCGAGTATCCATTGCGAGGGGTGTACGCGAACAATTGCGTATACGAGGGCGTCATGGGGTGGGAGGCATTCGAACCAGCACTGAGCAGAGCGGAAGAAATGGATTTAGACGTCATCTGGCATTGTGCGGCCGAGATTCCGGAAGAGTGGTACGAAGGAGATCGAGACCGTATGCATCGGTTGGTGGAGGCGCTGCACCGTCGCCGTGGTGCGATTCGGAAGTTGATCACAGAATTTCGCAGGTCGAGCCGGAACCCATTTCCGAACTGGCGGGAATCGCCCGCGGATTCTGAAATGCCGCTCGCGGCAAGCGATCCTTCGCTTGATGCCCGGCGCGGTAATTAACGACCCGAGTAAGCGACCGGCGTTCCCCACAAAGCACTAGCAAAGGAGGATCCGTATGCTCGAGCATAATCCTCCCTCTCCTGCCGACGGCACCCACCGTTCAGTGATTCCCCTGCCAATTGCGCTCTATGTCTCCGGCGAACTCATTTTTGAACTCTTTGACGGGGGACAGCCCAGCCGCAGATTTTCGATTCGTTGGGAAAGGCTCGTGCGAACGATAGAAAACGAGCTGGAGGCAAGGAGATCCCAAGCGGTTTTGCAGACACACCAAGATTAAATACCCGCACTCCACGACCCGCCTAACACGGACTTCCACTTGATCGCCAATGGTTGGGAAATGAGGATGGCCATGAGAATTCGTGTGACCACGAGAGCTGACTTGTTTGAGAAGCGAAAGCAACAACACATCGAGCGCGGCTACCGAATTGAAGAGGAGCGCCCGATCCCAGTGAACGGTCTTTGCTCGTTCATCGCGGTGAGCGAGATCCGCGATTCCGACGGAATTGGCGACCTCGTAGCGCAGGCACTCAACGGGATGGCAAGATGAGACCCCACGGAAAAACTAAACTGGGATTCTTTCCGTTGCCCATGCCCGAAGCCGCTCGACTGAAGAATTTTCTTGTATTCGCTTCGGAATTCTCAGCACTCGATCCCTGTGTGGGTGATGGCACGGCGTTCACTCACTTGCTGCATGGCGTAACCGCTCATCGCTATGGCATTGAGATCGACGCCAATCGGGCCGAACAGGCGCGAGCTTTGGGAATCGAGACTGTGCAGGCTAATGCCATGGATGTGCGGTGCTCGCCGGAAGCGGTGTCCTTGCTCTACCTGAATCCTCCGTACGATTGGGAATCTGGGGAGGGCAACAATCAGCGCTTGGAACTGGTCTTCCTCGAACACAGCTATCGCTGGCTCAAGACTGGCGGTGTGCTCCTACTCGTGATTCCGCAGCTGCGATTGGCGAAATGCGCCAGGCTGCTAAGCGAACATTTCACGGATCTGCGCGTGTTCCGACTCACCGAGCCGGCTTGCCTCGAATACAAGCAGATCGTAGTTCTGGCAATCCGCCGCAAACGACATGCCAAGGTTTCCGATGCTGTGTTGTTGAACGGAGTGCGCTACCTCGAAGCATTGGCAACGAAGGCTGACCTGGACCCTCTGGGCAACAATCCTGAATTTCAGTACGAGGTTCCAGCCTCCGGGCAGGTTGTCCTGACCCATTTGGGTATTCCCTTGGATGAGGTTGAAGATTTGTTGCTGGAGTCAGCCGCATACCGTCAGGCGGGACGAGTGCTTCTGCCCAAGCTGAATGACGTCAAAGGCCGGCCGCTCACACCGCTGCATGGTGGACATGTCGGACTGCTCTGCACCGCCGGAATGCTCAATGGAGTATTTGGCGAGGGCGAATCTCGGCACATTGCCCACTGGCGCTCGGTGAAATTTACCGACCATTGGGAAGAAGAGGAAGAAGACGGAACGATAATCCTGCACGACCGGGAACGGTTCTCGCATGAGCTGACGCTGGTTTTGGCTAACGGGAAGACCCAGGTCCTCACTCACGAAAAGAAGGAGCCAGAATGAAAAATGCTCACCTTCGATTCGGCTGGCTAACTTACGTGAAGAGCACGGAAAAGACGACCACCAATATCAAGTTGCGGCTCGACCGCTTCATCGGCGAAGTGTTGCCTGACCCGCTCCGGCAGGCCAAAGCCCATCTCATTTCCGTGATCGGCGGAGACACTCAGGTTGCGGCCGTCAGCGCGGCGATCTCCCTAGGAGACAGGTTCATGGTGGAGGGACCGGGCGTGCAGCCAATTCGAGTTTGTCTCGAACGAAACGCACAGTGCTTCAAAGGCTCGATACAGCTTACCGGGCGCAAGAAGCCCCTGCGTCACCTAATCGCTTTGTCAGAAGAGTTCGCTTCCAGCAACGCACCGGCGAGTTCGGGACGAACTCTGCTGGCAAGTTCGGACAACGGATTCATCTGGGCCTCTATCGCCCAGATTCACGGAATCCCCGGAATTCCGGACTGGGCTGACTGGTTCGCTGACGAATTGGACACGCATGAAGCGATTACCCGTGCTCTTGGTATCGGATGTGCTCCGGTGCTGGTCAAAGGCGAGAAGGAGCAGTTTCTTTCTTGGCTCAGCTGGGGCGTTGCGAGTGGAGCCATCAGTCTTCCCGTCGAACCTGGTTCGATCCGGTGGCCGTGCTTAAGTCTCGAAGACCTCTTCCTCCGGGCTTAACTGAAGTTGGAAAGCGCAGACGGCATGAATCAGACGACTGCCGGCAATACAAACTGCGTACGTTCGTGAACTGAGCCGAGGGGAAGTGAAATTAGGTCGTAGCCTAGGGCAGAGTAGGTTTCGACCATCATTTCATAGGTCGTCTTAGCTTCCTCGAAAGACTGTTTCCGCTCTGCATCCAGCGCGAAGATTTCCCGCCAAGGCGGTGCGACAAACACTCGGCGATGATAACGAAAGATTTGTGTGGCTCTGTCTACATGGGAAGGGACGGGCAGATAGCCTACGCGCAAGTATTCGAGCACATCCGGTACGCCACGGTCGAAAATCACCGGACCGCTGAGGCTCAGCGCGGCCCGATATGATCTTATGTCCCAGCTTAACATCAGTTCGGCGAAAGCCAGCCGATCCGACCAAGGTAAGGCCTCGCCGCCGATCGCCACCTGATCTTGAATGATCGCCCTGCCGGCCTCAGGCATGGTGCAAATACCATGCTCTGCCAGCGTGTCGATGAGCGTACTCTTTCCCGAACCCGGTCCCCCGGTGATTACGAACAGGCGGTCAAAATCCACCGGCTCCTTCCCCTCTCCTCACGCAAATGAACAGGCGATTGCCATCGCTCGCCGAGTATTGTCAATTGATCGCGCGACGAAATTCAAGCTGACCCGCCACCTTATTTTCCGCACCTCTTCCCTTGCAGAGAGGACTTTCATGCCACAAGTGTCCACAATCTACGATTACATGAGATGTCACTCGGCGCTTTTGGGAGAGCGCATTCTCGAGGAGTATCCAGCGCTCCACCAATTCGACGATGCGGTTTCCCCTCGGATTGAAGGGCTGTTACGAACGCCTTTTCCCGCACAGACCATCGCCATCATGGGAGTGGCCAAACGCTGGCGGCAGGCGCGGACGGCGATGGTGGTTGCGGAATGTGGCACGGGCAAGACACTGATCTCGCTGGGAGCGATCCATGTCCACGGCGGAGAAAGTCCGTTCACCGCCTTAGCGATGGTGCCGCCACACCTGGTCGAAAAGTGGGCGCGGGAAGCATTTCTAACGCTGCCGGGGCTGCGCGTGTTCCTGATCGATGATTTGCGGAATGGCGGCGACGAGAACAAATCCCACGGAGTGAACGAGGTGCGGTTGAGGCAGGGCCGCATCCTGCGGGAAGGCTTGCATACAACGTTGAGCGAGTTGCGGCTGCGCAAGGATTCGCCGAGTTCTCGTAAACGTTGGCTCTCGCTTTGCGGAAGACCATCACTGTTTATCGTCGGACGTGAGCGAGCGAAGCTCGGTTATTTCTGGCGACACGCATTCCGGGTACCCCGTTCTGGCCCATACATTGGCTGCATCGTGAATTCCGATACAGGCAAGCCGGTGATCGTGGACGACAGCCGACTCACGGCAGGTGAGTTCGAGAAGGTCAAAATTGCCGAGACCATCGAAACCAGAGGGGAGAAGCGCTGCCGCCCACTGCACAGCCCACTGTGGCAGGCCGACGCGGACAAGATCCGCCGTATGGCACCGATTGAGTTCATTGGGCGCTACATGCCGGAATGGTTTGAATACGCCATTTGCGACGAGATTCACCAACTGGCTGGCGATACCGCACAGGGCAATGCTCTGGGCACTCTGGCTTCATGCACCGACCGGATCGTCGGGCTAACGGGCACACTGCTGGGCGGATATGCCGACGATCTCTTTAACACGCTCTTCCGTCTCGAAGCGAGAGGGATGAAGGAGCATGGCTACGAATGGGGTATGACGGGACGAAGTTCCTTCATTCAGGATTACGGTGTCCTCGAAACAATCACCAAGGTCGAACCCGCCAACAATGCCTGCTCCAAGGCCAAAGCCACGAGCACGGTCAGGCGCAAGCCTGGGGCATCACCGCTGCTGTTTGGCGAATTCCTGATGCAATTGTGCGCCTTTGTCTTTCTGGAGGACATCTCGGGAGAACTTCCGCCATACGAGGAAACCTATCTCAGCGTGCCGATGGATGCTCCAATGCAGGAAGCGTACCGCGAACTCGAAGAGGATATGCGAAAGGCGTTGAAAGCTCACAGGGGCAACCGTTCGGTTCTGAGCACGATGCTCAACACGCTGTTGCTGTATCCCGATCACCCCTATGGAATTG
>Ga0307478_10001944_pt1 | contig 17103 bp, 13 predicted proteins | sample atmos_gasesECM4C_2_FD_203713 | JGI IMG/M metagenome (GOLD analysis project Ga0307478, IMG submission 203713) | Hardwood forest soil microbial communities from Morgan-Monroe State Forest, Indiana, United States - atmos_gasesECM4C_05 | ecosystem: Environmental > Terrestrial > Soil > Temperate...
CACTGATTGACATGGTAATACTCCTCAAACGATGGCGGTCTCAAGCAAGGACTCATCACTACATGGCCGTCGTGAGAGTTCAGTCTGCGAGGTTAAAGACGAGGCGAGTATCCCCTCTAGACTTGGTTCTGTAACGTGCGTATGGATTTGCGAACACGCTCCCGGCTGCGTGGCTGTAAACAGGGTACCAGTCCCAGATGGCGTATGGTTGATCACATCGGAGCACGTCGACAGGCTTCTCGAAGTATAGTACTGCCCTGGAACCGAGGCGCAGATCAGACTCGCGACACACACCCGTGTCTTTCTACTTGCATCGCTGGCCTCAGCGATCTTGACCGCTTTTGTTGGCCATGCTTCAAGCCCGACCGCTGTCACCGCGGCTTTTGCGAAACTGCAGTCGCTCGCAGGTGATTGGGAAGGAAAGGATGACGACGGGAATGCCGTTCGAACTAGTTTCAAGCTGGTCGTTTCCAATACCGCCATCCTGGAGACTTTTTCCATGTCCGATGCGGAAGAGATGTTAACGCTTTATAGCACCGATGGAGACGGTATCGCTCTCGTGCACTACTGTCCTATGAACAATCAGCCTCGCATGCGCGCTATCCCTCAGGGTGGAGAGCTCAAAGAACTTGCATTCCTGTTTCAGAGCGCTACTAACCTACCCGATCTTGCTGCCGGTCATGAGCAGAAGTTAGTAATTCGGTTCGAGGACAAAGATCACATCACAGAACGGTGGACCTGGCGTGTGAATGGAAAGGACACCAGAATTGTGTACCGGTTCGTCCGTAAAAGCGGTGGGTGATCTTTTCATTCGCGCGGATGAACGAACGATCACCAGCCAAAGAACCCGACTAGAATAATCCACAATACACCTGCGCACTTCGTCCTTTACGATACCGCAAGATATTCCTGGAAGGCGATCTCTTCGGGCATCTGAAATCACAATGTCCACAGTCCAAAACTGATTTCCCAAAACAAGCCAGGCACGCATAGTGGCGTTGCTTTGATGCGGCCTTACGCCATCCCCAGGACGGATCCTCATAGCTGCTCCTTTTCTTCTGAGCTATTGAAGTTGGTATCTCGGAACCTATGTCTACAACTTCTTGTAGGAAAGGTCAGGGTTCGCCGGGAAAACGCGGCGGAGCACTGGCAGCAAAACAGGGGAAGCGATGATCGCGTTGCGCCATTGGTCACGGAAACCAGGTTACTCGTCCCACACCAAGTGATTCACCGAAGAGTGGTATCTCGGATGTTGCTTGTTCATTGGCTGTTTCTTGACTGTCAGTAACTCATGTTAGAACCTCTGTCATTTTCGATGTCAGAGAAAATCCCGTCAATCTCGGTTTGGAGGAAGCAATGCAAACGCGCGATATCAAGGTAGTGCTGGTTCTCCTGTCGGTGGTTTGTGCGGGCAGTCCTTTGTCCGCGTTGGCGCAATCAACGTCGACCGGCACGGTTGCCGGCTCGGTAACTGACCAGTCGAATGCCGTGGTGGCGGGTGCCGCGGTTACTCTTACCGATACCGCGACCACTAACGTACGAACCGAGACCACCACCGCAACCGGGCGCTACTTTTTTGCCGACGTTACCCCCGGCGTCTACAACATCGTGGTCAGTAAGGCGGGGTTTGCCTCCTCAAAGACGGAGAACCAGGAGGTGAAAATCGGAGCCAACCTGACGGTCAATTTAGCTCTGCAAGTTGGCAGCGCGAATGTGGTGGTGGAGGTGTCAGCTGTCGGCAACGAGCTGCAGACTATGAATGCCACCGTGGGCAACACGATCACGAGCCTCTCCATTGACAATCTGCCGAGCCTTGGCCGTGACGTTAGCAGTTTCGTCGAGTTGCAGCCGGGCGTGGGTCCGGATGGCGCGGTTGCGGGAGCTGTGCTCGACCAGAATTTTTTCTCGCTGGATGGTGGCAACAACAGCAGCGATATGGACGGCAGCACGAACGTATACTTTGCCAGCTACGCCGGCGATTCGACCGGGGGTATTGCCACGCAGAATAATCTAGGAGCGGGAGTTGGCGGTCCCACCGGCGTAATGCCCACTCCGCAGGACAGCGTTGAGGAATTCAAGGTAAATACTGCCGGCCAGACCGCTGACTTCAATAGCTCAGCGGGCGCTGAGGTTAAAGTCGTTACCAAGCGCGGAACTAATGCTTGGCATGGCACGGGATACGAATATTACAAAGACAATAACTGGTCGTCTCAGAGCTGGCAGAATGACTACGACAACATTCTGACTCCCGGTTCCGCGCCTCTTCCCAGCTTCCATTACAGCCGCTTCGGCGGTGCGATTGGCGGGCCGCTTATCCCGAAAAACCTTCTCGGCGGCAAGACCTATTTCTTTTTCAATTACGAGGGGTTCCACTTTCCTAATTCCGAGACAGTCTTTAGGAACGTGCCATCACCCGCTTTGGTTGCGGGCAGTATAACGGACCCCAAGACTAAGGTAGTTACCCCCCTGGCCTCGATCGACCCGCGGGGTATCGGACTCGACCCTGTGGTTTCGAGTATATGGAGCAAGTACGAACCAGTGATTCAACCGGGGGCTAGTGCCTGCATTCAGAGCTTCTGCGATGGGGCCAACATTCTGGGATTCTCCGGAACCCTTTCCCTTCCTACAACCAGCAAGTTCGCAGTTACTCGCCTTGACCACGATTTTTCGAAAAACTGGCACTTCATGACCAGCTATCGTTATTTCAAGCTGAAGACGGCCACGGATGATCAGGTTGACATCGGTGGCGCCTTCGCCGGCGACAGCGTCGGAAATCCAGTTTCCCAGTCCAATGTTCCGCAGCAAGCCTGGTACTGGGTAGCGGGCCTGACCACCAACATCAGCACCAACACCACCAACGATCTCCACTATAGCTTCCTGCGCAACTATTGGGCGTACAACCGGACGGGCGATTCGCCGCAGCCGACCTCGCTGGGCACGCTAGAGGGTGCGCTCGAGCTTTTCGCCGGCCAGGTCAACGGGCAACTTCAGGATTTGGGTCCATACAACGTAGACACGCAGCACACTCGCACCCGTTTCTGGGACGGCCACGACCAGATGATTCGCGACGACATTTCCACGCTGAAAGGCAACCACCTGTTCCAATTCGGGGGTACCTATCAGCACAATTGGGATTACCATCAACGCTCCGACAATGGCGGCGGAATCAACTACCAACCAGTTTATGAACTGGGCGACGGAGCCGCCGGATCCGGACTAGGGCAGGATTTACCGATTTGCACGGCCAATGCGGATATCCCCAACTGCGGCTCCCTCACTGCGGCGGCCTTGGGCATCGTATCGCTCGCACAGATCGCCTACACTCGTTCCGGCGCGCTTCTCAACTTGAATCCACCGTTGACACCGGCATCCGACAAGAGCACCATCCCCTTCTACAACGTCTATTTCAGCGACACCTGGCGCATGAAGCCGACGTTCTCCCTGACCTACGGTCTGGGCTGGACGCTGGAGATGCCGCCCACCGAGGCGAACGGCAAGCAGGTAGAACTGGTGGACACGTCAGACCAGCCCATTGCGGCTCAGTCGTATCTTGCGGCTCGCAAGCGCGCCGCACTGGCGGGTCAGGGGTACAATCCCGAGATCGGTTTTGCCTTGGTAGCCAATACCGAGAACGGACTGAAGTACCCATATAACCCGTTCTACGGCTCGTTTAGCCCGCGCATCGCCGCCGCCTGGAGCCCGCACTTCGACAGTGACTCCCCGTTGGGGAAGATCTTCGGCCATGAAGATACGGTGGTGCGTGCCGGCTATGGCCGTGTCTTCGGCCGCCTGAACGGTGTGGACCTGGTGCTGGTGCCCTTGCTGGGTACTGGCCTCATCCAGCCGGTGCAGACGATCAACCCCGTGGTGACCAGCGGCCCTGGCGTCACCGCTTGCCCGGTCGGCGTTGCTTCTTGTCCGAACAATGCCTTCCGCATAGGTACAGATGGGGTGGCTGGTGGGACTTTCAGCGCCCCGCTCCCGACGCCCACTCCAACACTACCCCAACCCTTCTTTCCCGGATTCAACGGCAATATTTCTGCCGCCACCGCCTCGGTTTTGGATCCGAATTTCCGGCCCAACCAGGTGGACTCGGTCGACTTCACCATTCAGCGTCAGTTGTCCCGCAAGGTCACTTTGGAATTTGGATACATCGGGCGCAGAATCACCCACGAGTATCAGCCCATCAACATTAACTCCGTACCCCACATGATGACGATGGGCGGCCAGCAGTTCGCTCAAGCCTATAAGAACGTCGTATTGCAGTTATGCGGCGGCGTTCAAGGGCTCGGTGCTGGCGGATGCAATGGCGACGGAAATGGGCATCCCAACCCGGCCAATGTAGCGACGCAACCGTTTTTTGAGGCGGCGATGAACCCGGCGTACTGCAATATAGGGGGGGTTGCCAGCACCTGCACTGCAGCCGTGGTGGCAAACGAAAAAGGAAATTTCGCCGGGCAGGCGGTCTGGACTTTGTGGAGCGATCTCGATGGGGGTGCCGGTTGCGGTGCCGCGTGTAACGGCCAGGGGTTCGTAAAAAGCATCGGGAACACTATGATGAACTCGCAGAACGTGGCAGCAGGGGCTACTGGGCCCCAGATGACCTCAGGTCCTGCGATTAACGCCAGCGTGGGCTACGGAAACTACAACGCGGGCTTCGCTTCCCTCAAGATGGCCGACTGGCAGGGATTGACTCTGCAGTCGAACTTCACCTATTCAAAGGCGCTGGGCACGGGAGCAGCGGTTCAGGCTTCCAGCGAATATACGCCCGACGATCCCTTCAATCTGGGAACGATGTACGGCACCCAGCTCTTTGACCGCAAGTTCATTTACAACTTTTTCTTTGTCTACCAACCTCCGTTCTATAAGGGACAGTCGGGACTGATGGGCCGTCTGCTGGGTGGGTGGACGTTCTCGTCCATATTCACTGCGGGCAGCGGCTCGCCAATCGAGCTTTATGCCACGGACTTCGGCAGTCAGGAGTACGGCGCCGGAGATGCCATCAACTATTTTGGCAATGAAAATGCCGTGCCGATCGGACCCGTTGGACCACACGGTCATGCCTACTACAACAGCCCTGCTCCATCGGGCTTCTTGCCGGTCAATCTTTTTAAGGAAGGGACGGCTGAGGCAAACAACTTCCGCAACCCGGTTCTAGGCTTAGATAATAAGGATGGCGGCTCGGGCAATCTCATGGGCCTGCCATATTGGAACGTGGACTTCAGCGTCAAGAAGAGCGTGCGGGTAGCCGAGGGCATCAGCATGGAATTTCAAGGCGTCTTTGCGAACGTGTTTAACCACAATCAGTGGCTGGACCCCGTGGGCCTTTTCCCCATGGGACTGTTCAATCCTGGCGCTTGGGGCGCTCTGCCAGGTTCGGCGCAGGGGCAAAAGGGGGGCGACCGCCAGATCGAGATCGGTGGCCGCGTTCGCTTCTAACTCGAGGGTATTCGGGGGCGCCACGGCGTGGCGCCTTCGCTGCTTGACTGACCCGAAGCGACCGAGAATGTATGTTCCGGAAATTGGGAGTCGAACCAGAGTTGTTGTTGGGCAGAACGCAAATGTGCTGGTGACTCGAGGACTTGTAGAAGTTTATTGGAGTTCATACGACAACCCGTCCATAGATGGGAATATCCAGGCTCTACAATGAGTCGCTCGGGAACCGTGAGCGGTCGTATCAGTATGACCGCGTCAAAGACCACGACCAGACCGAGCTAGAGCGTCGGAAGCGGCGGTGGGGGGCGGCGAAGGTGAAAGTCGTCACTGCGGCGAAAAAGAGCCGCGCGTAACGTCGGGCGCTTAGCCGTCACTTTTAGAGCTGACCTGTTGAAAAACGCTACCGTTTCTGAAGCACTTTCAATATCGCCTTCTGCGCCTCCATCCCCGCGGGATCCAATGCATTCGCGCTAAGGGATGCCGCGAGTCCCCGCAGCATGTAGGTGTCATTCTCGAAGGTTTGCAGCAATTCGAGATGCGGCGGAGTATCTTTCCAAACTTTTTGGTCGGCGGCGTCCAGCGCACTGAGCCAGCTGTGAAATGCTGGCGCATTAAAATCTTTTCGCATTACGATCGTTGCTGCGAGCTCCGATAGCCGGTCTTGTTCTCCGTATGTGAAAATCTCGTGGGCGGAAGATAGACGGCGCGCAATCGCATCCAGCAAACGTCCCTGATCTTCATTCTTTAGGAAGGGATTAGCGGCCAATGCCGCCAGCAGATCGGCGGTATGCGCGGTCGCATGAATCCACCCCAGCGTTGGATCAAATCCGCGCAGATCGCGTTCATCCCTAAGATAGGCCAGCGCATTCGCCAGGAACGTACGGTACCTCTCCTCGCCGAGAAACGGCATCTTCAAGTCCCGCTCCGCTAGCGCTACCAGAGACAGGGCCGAAAACGAACGTTTGAGAACGCCATCATTCGCCGTTTCACCAATCCCGATCCACAAGTTGGCCTGCCAGCCATCGAGCAGCGAGTATAGTTCACAGGTCGAAATTTGCTTTTGATGCTTGATCCAGACGGTTGTGATGGAGTACGCGAGCTCGTCGCGAAGTTCGGGATCCCGCGAACCGAGGTATCCACTTAACTCACGCAGCAAGGGGAAGACTGGCTGCCCGTCCGGGACCGCATACTGGTTTTTCGCGATGGCTCGCCAGAATTCGCGGTCGTGCAATGGCTTTCCTTGCACGCCATCGGCGGATGCCTGAGACTGCGCTAGCATTGGGAAAGACATCAGGAACAGTGCCACAAACGTCACCATCCATTTCACGATTGGCTCCTGAAGGGTAAATTGCGCCATATCTGATACGCCGGGACTAGCAGGTCAAGATGAGACGCTGATGACGGCTTGTCGTTAGCACTGTTCCGGACTCAGATAAGATCGTCTACGCGTCTACGAACGCTACAGCCGCTACAGCGATTGAGAACGCGGAACGAATGAACCTGGTGATTACATTGACTCCGGTCCCCAAGCTGAGAGGCCGTGAGATTAGAGTCAGAGCTCCGCGCTTACTTCCAATCCCGTGCGAAACGGAATAATCACGCGTGCGACCGCCCCGCCTTCCTGCAAGGTCAGCAACTCCACGCTGTGGCGCTGGCCATAGATCGTCTCGAGCCGCTCGCGTGTGATTCTCAATCCTACCCCGCTTGACCGGAAGTGGCTCGGCTCGTGAAGTCCAGGCCCGTTATCCCTCACTTCCAAGTTAAGGTCGCCATCATTGATGGTGGCTGAGATTCGAATCTCACCTCCAGCCACTAGCCTTGAAATTCCGTGCTTGATCGCGTTGTCCACTAAAGGCTGCAGCAGCAAGTGCGGAACGCTTGCGTCGAGAGTCTCTGGAGCGACATCGATACTCACATTAAGCCTTTCTTCGAACCGCACCTTCTCGATCTCGAGATAACAATTTACAAACTCAAGTTCGCGGCTCAATGTTGTCATTTGGGTCCCAGCGGTCTCGAGACTGATTCTGAGCAGGTCGCCAAGACGCGTGATCATTCGATCGGCAGCCTCGACGTCCGTTAACGTTAGCGCGGAAATGGAGTTCAGCGTATTAAATAGAAAATGGGGTTGCAGTTGGCTTTTCAGCGCTTGCAGGCGCGCCTTCTCCAGCTGCGCCTGCAGTTGCGAAGTGCGCAACTCCCGTTCCCGGAACCGCTGGTAGTAAGACGCGACGTGTGCGACCAGGACAATGGGCAAGTAGGCGGTGACTACGTCGTCGACGACGTTTGACAGGAAAAGGCGTCTATACATATACCAGTGGATTCGGACGCCGTGGGCTTGAGAATCCCAAACGGCCGAGACCCAGTCCTTGACTCGAGGATCCCAAAACGCGTATGGAGTCAGACCTCTGAGGGCCACCTCCGCCACGGTAAACACCAAACCGCCCGCAAGCAGCAATAGCGATCGCTCTGGCCAGTTGCTTCGTTGCACCGGATAGCGGTTCGCGAACGCGAAAACGAAGGGCGTAAGCGGGGCATACGTGAGGACTCGGCTGGATTGCAAGCCTAGAACTCTTAAGAAGCTCGTCGACCCGCCGGTCGAACGATAGATTTGGTAGATCGTTATGGCGTAGGCCAGAGCAACAAACGTCCACACGCCAAAGCTTAAAGCCCAGACTACAGCAGGGCGAAGGGTCCCGGCGACATCGGTATTTCTTTTCTCCTTCGCTTTCACCGATACAGGCCGCCGCGGTCGGCGAACTAACTCGCCTCCGCAATGCGAGCAAATGTGGTGTATGTTCGCGCAACAGACCGGACAGAAAGTGCATTCGAAAGAGCATACGTATGCCATGCAATCAGGTTGCAGAGCGAGCCCACAACCTTCACAACTGATCTTCATGTCAGGACCACCTTTAGCCGCAACATTTTGCAGACATGAGAGAGTCGACCTGATAAAGGTAGTTGGTCCGTAAAAGGCCGAATGCGGCTTACATCATGAACTAACTGAAGCGGCTGAGCAATCATAGATGGTGGCGGCTGACGACAAAAGTGTCACAGGTCCCGGAGAATCTGCAATTCACCCGGCTATCGTCGGCGGGCGTCTTGAGGCTAGGACAGTACCCCAGGAGCCTCACGGGACTAACTTATGCTATTCGCGACGAGTCACACTGTGACGTGCACGGACGATTCAAGGGAGTGGAGCACTCAAAATGCTTACTAGTACATAGGTCGCAGGGATCGAATACCACGATCTAGGGATAAGCCGCTAGCTCCGAGTCCCTATATCAGACAACCATTTGCATGCTCTTACGTCTATTCAACTGTCAGACTCCCTGTGAGGCGGCCAATGATCCCAGATTCTGTTGGTTTGCCAAGGCAAGAACCACCGGTGGTGCGGACCGTTGTCGCGGATGACGAGCGGCTGGCGCGCCAGAAGCTGCTCATCCTGCTGAAGTCCGAACCTCGGGTGAAAGTGGTGGCTGAGTGCCAGGATGGCAAGCAAGCAGTGGCGGCGATCCGCAATTTCCGCCCGGACATGCTGCTGCTCGACATCCAAATGCCGGAGTTGGATGGCTTCCAGGTGCTGGGCGAAATCCCTCTGGAGGAAATGCCGGTGGTTATCTTCACTTCCGCCTACGATCAGTATGCGATTCGCGCCTTTGAGGCAAATGCTCTTGATTACCTTCTAAAGCCGTTTGACCAGGAACGGTTGCACCACGCTGTTGAAAGGGCCCGATCCGAATTACTTAAGTCCCGCGACAGCGAGGTCACGCACCGCATTCTGCGTCTGTTATCGCAGGTGAGGTCGGCGACTCTTCCCGCATCGGAGCGCGATAACCGTTTGGTGATTAAGGTCAATGGAAGGATCGTGTTCTTGGACTTGGACAGTATTGATTGGGTAGAAGCTGCCGCCAATTATGTACGCTTAAACGTCGGGAAGGAGTCCTACCTTCTACGTGAAACGATCGGCGGGATTTCCGAACGACTGGACGCGAACCAGTTCGTCCGGATCCATCGTTCAACGATCGTAAGCGTCCGCAAGATCAAGGAACTGATACCTGTCAACAGCGGAGAGTATGTAGTGGTGCTGAAGAATGGGAAAGAACTGTCCTGCAGCCGCGGCTACCGGGCGGGCCTACAAGGGATTGTCGAGCGGAGTCCGTGAGCCCGGCTTAGGAGGAACGACCATCTACAATTTCTACACCACAAATACAGACGGAAAACCAGGAGTGCAATTCAAGCACTTAAAAAGATTGGTCTCGGAGAGATTCGAACCTTTGCCCCCTCGTCCCGAACCAGGTACCTGGCACTGCGACAACGCCGTTCGGGAAAGGGGAGCGACCTGTGTGGTCAGAACCGGCGACTGAGTGCTCCGGGTAGCCTCCAAACAGCATCTCCTAGAAAGCTAAGATCGCCGAGGCGCCCCAGAAGTCGGCTTCGGGGAGATCACAATTGATCTCCTCCAAGCCCGTTTCTAAGACCGCGTACCATTTTCACGATTAGCAGGCCCTGACGGGACCGCTACGCGGGCGGGCGAACATCAACCAGAGATCGCTTCAAGACGTGATGGCGATGACACGCAAAGGACTGCCGGAGCCGCCGGCGATTTTCAGGGGCGCCGCGATGACGATCGCCCCAGTTGGTGGAAGCTGATCAAGGTTGGAAAGACTGGCTAACCCAAACTTGCCGCTGCCGTGCATGAGGTAGTGATTCGGGAAGGGTGGATCAAAGGTGGCGGCCAGACCAGCGTCGGTTCCTACCGTTTCCACGCCGACACCCAGGACATCTCTCTCTTGGGCAAGCATTGCGGAACATTCCTTTGTCACTCCTGGAGTGTGGGGGCCACCGTCCTTTAAGTTGATGTAGTCCTTGGGATCTGTCCGCTTTGACCAGTCTGTCCGCAAAAGAACCCATGCGTCCGCCGGGATTCGACCGTATTGCTCTTCCCATCGGCGGACGCGCTCTGGCGTCAGTAGATAGTTTGCGTTTTTTCCCACCTCCGCGCTGATGTCGATCACACAGGCAGGGCCGACAAATTTCTTTGCTGGTATGCGGTCCACGGTGTTGTCCGGAAGATCTTTCCCGGAGACCCAGTGGACTGGAGCGTCAAAATGTGTGCCCGTATGTTCGCCAGTCTCGAATCCATTCCAGTACCAGGCGGGACCACGTTCGTCGTACCGCGACAGTTCCCAAATCTTGAAAGCTGGCGTGTTGTTCCACTGCGACGGCAGCGGCAGTAAAGGCGTTTGCGGACTCAAGGGCTGGGTAAGATCTACAACCCGCAATCGACCGTCGTGAAGCTGTTCGAGAAGTTCAGTCAGGACCCGAGACATAGACGCTCCTCACAGGGGTTATATTCGGTACTTTATTATTTTCCGTTCGATCGATCTAAGGGACGCTCCGATCGTTAAGACTTCCTGAGCGACTGAATGTGGCGGCGGAATTGAAATCGATTTTCAAGCAGCGACACGTCTGTAATGTAGCCGGACGGACCTGTGGCTTCCACCTTGGCGATGATGGTTGTCAGTTCGTTGCCATGCACGGCCTCACTTACAGAAAGTTTAAAATTCTCCACGCTGCGCACGGTGACCGCTCGAGGAACTCCCGCGGCACGGGCGATCCCTTCCAGGTCCGTGCCTGTGCTGGTGGCTGTGGGGAATCCTCCAACCGAGAGCAGGCTCTCATTGTCGAAGACAACGTGGACCAAGTTCCGGGGACGATAACGTGCCATGGTGCTGAGACTGCCCAGATTCATCAGGAGCGAGCCGTCGCCATCGAAGACGATCACTTCTTGTTCCGGCAAACACAGAGCGAGGCCCAAGCCCGTGGAAGACGCGAGTCCCATCGCATGTTGCAGGTAGAAGAAACTGGGGCGGTGGCCCAGGGAATGCAGTTCAGCTGCGACTGCTCCCATGATCGTGACGACGAGGCAGTTTTCCAGTTCGGAATAAACCGACCGCAGACAATCAAGGCGGAGCATCACTCCTCCCACATCAGGTCGCGCGTCAAGAGAACGGCGACCGGCTGCAAACTGCTTTCTGCCAGCGTCTGCGCCTGCCGGATGCGCTTCGTGACCCTCTCGACGCCATCTAGGAAAAAGTAAGGGATGGCCAACGCCCGTAAAAGCGGTTCTGTGACGTTCCCGCCTTGCGTTTGCCAGGGATCCCGCTCTCCAAAGGTGCCGCGGTAGCTGATCAGCATCAACAGTGGGATCTTGTATAAATGTGCGAACGAGACGATGCCGTTGATGGATGCCATAAAACCATGGTTCTGCATCAGCATCGCAGACTTTACACCCGCAAAGTGTGCTCCGGCTGAGATGCCGACCCCTTCTTCTTCCTTGGCCAGTCGGACGAGAGTCATCTCTGGATCTTCATCGGCGAAGCGGATAAGGTGTACCAACCACGTTTCCGGAAGCGCTGAAACCATTCGAATGTCGCACTCCTTCAAAGTTTCGTAAATCAGTTTGGAGTTGGATGAGGATACCGGCATGCGTCGCTTTCGGTTTTTTAATGTCGTCACGCGGAGCAGTTCGCGGCCGCGTGTGACAATGGGCCCGTTTTCCCTCGGGAACGAGAGGACATTCTAGCCCACGAAGGCCGGCGATGCACGCTTGACGAAGGATGCAGCGCAGTATAGGTTGGGCGACGCAGCTTACCGTAGGCTCTGCTGCGCTACTTTTCAGCTTTTAGGAGCAAAGGTTTGGAGGCCAAGTCCCCAGGCGTTCTCAGTGCCGAAGTACCATCTGGATCTAACTTTCCTGTTGACTCCGTTCGCGCCAGCTTTCCTGCGCTGAATCGGACTCCGAGATTCACCTTTTTCGACAACGCAGCCGGTGCGCAGATTCCACAGACCGTGCTGGACGCGGTGAATCATCACCTGCTCGAGTGTAATGTGCAGCGAGGTGGCCGATACGCGAAGAGCCGTCAAGTGGACGAGGCGATTTCGCGTGCTCGACAGAGTGTTGCTGATTTAGTGAATGCACGCGACGTGAGCGAAATCGCCTTTGGCATGAACGCCACATCATTCATCCGCTTGGTGAGTTTGGCGGTCGGACAATCGCTGGGTAAACGGAACGAGATTGTCGTCACCGATATGGACCACGAAGCCAACGTCGCCACCTGGATGGCTTTGGAGCGGAACGGGGTGAAGATTGTTTGCTGGAAAATGAGAGACGATGGGAATCTGCACGTTGCCGACCTCGACCCCTTATTGTCCTCCGCGACGCGGCTAGTAGCCTGCACCGTTACTTCGAATGCCATTGGGTCGATCGTGGACGTTGCGGCCGCTGCGAAAGCGGCGCACGCCTCCGGAGCTGAGATCTTTCTGGATTCCGTGCACTTCGGCCCTCACGGACTGATCGACGTGCAGGCAATGGATTGCGATTATCTGGTGTGTTCGGGGTACAAGATCTTCGCGCCCCACATGGGTTTTCTTTGGGGACGTCGCCAACTATTAGACGAACTCCAAACTTTCCGCGAGGATTTCATTCCTGACGAGCCCCCGGGGAAATTTGAGGTGGGTACTTTCATCTATGAAAATGTCGCTGGGATGGATGCCGCGGTGCGATATCTGGAAAGCATGGGCAGGAGAGTGGGCGGGAGTGATGCGACCGAATCGGAATCGAGGCGAGCCTCTCTGCAACGTGCGCTCGGCTCCATTCGAGCTTACGAAGAATCGCTATCGCTCGAAATGCTTCGGGTTCTGAACGATTGCAGCGCGGTAGTTTATGGCGTGGTGGACAAAGAGCGGATCGGTGAACGCGTGCCAACGCTATGCTTCAATTTGCCGAATATATCGCCGGCGACAGTCACCGAAGAACTCGCGAAACGAAATATAGGCGTGCGCGATGGCCACATGTATTCCCCGCGGCTTATGAAGCGATTAGGCCTTAGCCCAGAGAGCGGCGCTGTCCGGGCGTCACTCGTGCACTACAATACGCTGGCGGAAATACACCGGTTCGGAATCGCTCTGGCCGAGATCAAGAGCTCATGCTGACCGACAAACAAGTCCTGGCGATTCGTTCTCGCTTCAAAATCTTTCAGCGCAAGATTTACCTCAACACCTGCTCGCAGGGTGCACTATCGGATGCTGTGGAAAGCGGGCTGCGGGACTACATTGCGAGTTGGCACGAGCAAGGCTCGCCGTGGGAGTTGTGGGTGGAGCAATATGAGGCAGCACGAAACGCGTTTGCAAGCTTCATCGCTGCCAGTCCAGATGAGGTGTCGATTGTGACCAGCGTGTCGGCGGCGATCAACAGCGTCGCAAGTGCGCTGAGTTTTCGCGACCGCAGAAAAGTAGTAATGGGCGAATTCGAATTCCCCACCATGGGTCATGTCTGGCTCGGACAGCGCGGCCGAGGAGCCGACGTGCAGTTCGTGAAGGCTGAAGGCAACTGCATTCCGGCTGCGAATTACGAAAAGATGATTGACGGCGACACTTGCGTCGTGCCTCTCACGCATGTCTGTTTTAAGAACGGATTTCGTTCCGACGTGAAGGCCGTCACCCAAATCGCACACCGGTCCGGCGCTCTGGTGTTGCTCGACGATTACCAGGATTGCGGATCCCGCCCAGTTGACGTGAAAGCGACGGCCCTGGATTTTTATGTGACTGGAACGCTCAAATATCTACTTGGCCCGCCCGGCCTCGCTTTAATGTACGTTCGCAAGGAACTCATTCCAACCTTGGTTCCCACCCTGACTGGATGGTTTGCGCAGGCAAGTCCATTCGCCTACAATCCCCAGCATTTCGAGCTTTCTCCAACCGCGCGAAGATTTGAGTCAGGTACTCCTTCCATCCCCAATGTGTACGGAGCGGTGCCCGGATTCCAACTGCTCCGGGACATTGGTATGGACAACGTGGCGAGTCACATAAAGAGACTTACACAATCTCTGCTCAAGTACACCGCCGAGCTGGGCATTGTCTCCAAAACGCCCGCTGACAGCGTCGGGCCATTGGTGGTGCTGCAGTCGAAGGATTCGAATTTGTTGGTTCAGAAGCTCGCCGAAAGCGACATCGTCGCCTCGAACCGTCACGACGGCTTGCGCATTTCGTTCCAGGTGTACAACACCATGGACGATGTGAAGGCCGTGACGGAAGTTGTGAAGAAGAATCTGAATCTTATGATGCTTGACCCTGCCAGTGTTGGCAGTTATGACTGATCACCCACGTTCAGGGGCTAGGACCGCACTAGCCCGCGGAACGCCTCCGACGCCGGACGTGGAAGGTCTCCATCGCCGCTTGGGCCAACGGCAGCTCACCATGATGGCCATCGGCGGCGCCATCGGTGTCGGCTTGTTCATGGGAAGCAGTGTGACCATCCGCCTCGCTGGACCCGCTGTCATCCTTTCCTATCTTCTCGGAGCAGGTATCGCTCTGATCATGTCTTATGCTCTGGCGGAGATGGCGGTAGTCCACCCAGTTGCCGGTGCGTTCGGAGTTTACGCTGAGAAGTATCTCAATCCCTGGGCGGGTTTTAGCGTGCGAGCCACCTACGGAATCGCACAGATCATTGCTATCGGCGCTGAAGTCACAGCTGCCGCCATCTACATTTCTTTTTGGCTCCCCAACGTTCCGCAATGGATTTGGGTGGTTCTGGTTTCTGCCGCTCTGGTGGCACTCAATTCCATGCAGGTCAACCGCCTGGGCGAGTTCGAATATTGGTTTGCCATGATCAAAGTGGCCGCCATCATTGCCTTCATCATTGCCGGGCTCTCTTTGATTGTTGGCATTGGTTCCCGAAGCGCGCTTGGCTTGGCGAATCTAACTCAGCACGGAGGATTTTTCCCGGAGGGATGGAAAGGAGTTTGGTTTTCTCTAACCATAACTGTCACTAGCTACATGGGAGTAGAAATTATTGCCGTCACTGCGGGAGAAGCCGAGCATCCGGAAGTTACCATTCCACGCGCCATGCGGAATATTGTTTGGCGGCTCATTTTGTTCTACGTGTTGGCAATTGCGATCATGGTGACAATGGTCCCCTGGAACCAGGCTGGCGGTTCTTCCGCGCTTTCGGGCAGTCCTTTTGTCAAGGCATTCGCGGCGGCGCACATACCCTTCGCGGCCGCACTTATGAATTTCGTCGTGCTGACCGCGGCACTCTCGAGCGTGAACACTAATCTTTATCTTTCGACTCGAATGCTTTTCTCCCTTGGACGGGGAGGCTATGCCCCAGAATGGATGGGCAAGGTGAGTCGCAATGGAGTGCCGCATCGAGCACTGCTTGCTTCGACCGCGGGGATTATCGCTGCCATTCTGCTGGCCATTTTTGCCCCGAAGAATGCTTTCCTCATGCTTTATGGAACTGCAGTTGCTGGAATGCTTTTCGTGTGGCTGGTGATTCTTAACACGCACCTTCGTTTTCGCACATCTATCACGAACGAGCGGTTATTGAGTTTACCCATGCGCCTATGGGCTCATCCGTTTTTCACCGTCGTTGGAATTCTCTTGCTTCTCGCCATCTCAGTTACAACCTTCTTCGTGGACGGATTGCAATGGTCGATTCCGGCATTTTCTGTTTTCTTAGCTTTTATCTCGCTTTTGTACCTTCGACGCCGTCGGCACAATGATTACTACTAAGCGACTGATCCTTGGTGAACAAAAGCATTCTGCGAAGAGCACACGAGATGGTCGAAGCCAGCAAAGAGGTTTACTGTTCGCTCCACCGGCGATTCAATGGTGACCTGCTCCGCCCGGGCGAAAGTGGATATGAAGACGCACGTTCGATATGGAATGGCATGGTTGCTCGGACACCAGGCCTTATCGCGCGTTGCGCAGATGTAAGCGATGTGCAAAGCGCAGTCCGGGCTGCCTCGGAGATCGGAATTCTTACTGCGGTCCGTTGCGGAGGACATAGCCTTGCCGGTTTTAGCACGTGTGATGGCGGCATGGTGATCGATCTGTCGAGAATGCGCCAGGTCGCCGTCGATCCCGACACGCGCCGGGCTACGATCGCCGGAGGTTGTCTGTTGGGATCGATTGATGTCGCAACCCAAAAAGCGGGCTTGGTCTTTCCTTCTGGCGTGGTCTCGCACACTGGGGCGTCTGGGTTGATCCTGGGCGGAGGAACCGGCTGGTTAACCCGTCGATTCGGATTATCGTGCGATAACGTCGAAGCGTTCACTCTCGTAACCGCGGACGGTTCCGTGGTACGCGCCGCCTCAAAGGAGAATCCGGATTTATTTTGGGCCTTGCGCGGAGGCGGAGGTAATTTCGGAGTAGTGACAGAATTCGAAGTGAACCTCCACTCACTTACTTCCGTGGTGCTTGCTGAAGGATTGACTCCCGAGGGTAAAATTCGTTCGCTCCTTGAATGCTGGAGAGACTTTATGGCGGAAGCGCCACTTGACTTGAAGTGGAATATCGATCTCCGTCTAGCTCGGCATACAAAAAGACTCCCTGCCGATCTCCGCGGACAGCCCTTGGCCAGTAGTTCTTTGATCTGGACTGGCGACCCCGAAGCTGGGCGCCCATATCTCCAGCGGGCGCTTTCGATGTGTGCTCCGGATTCCGCGAACAGCAGGCTTATTTCGTTCATAGATTTGCAAACAATGGCGGATTCTGATTTTCCACTCGGCCGGCGTTATTACACCAAATCGGGCTATTTCACTTATCTCGATGACAGCACGATCGATCGCCTGCTGGAGGCAGTTACCACTATCCCGTCATCGG
>Ga0307478_10001945_pt1 | contig 17099 bp, 12 predicted proteins | sample atmos_gasesECM4C_2_FD_203713 | JGI IMG/M metagenome (GOLD analysis project Ga0307478, IMG submission 203713) | Hardwood forest soil microbial communities from Morgan-Monroe State Forest, Indiana, United States - atmos_gasesECM4C_05 | ecosystem: Environmental > Terrestrial > Soil > Temperate...
CGGAGCGCCTCCGAGGGAAGCCACTTGAAAGAGCGTTCCAATGCCAGCAGCTTCGTCGCGTTTGACGAAGTAAAGATAGTTGCTGTCCGGCGAAAACGTGAGCCCTTCGATCTCGCCCGGAGAACCCAGTTCCACCTGCGCGGTGCTTCCGGTGGCCACCTGACGAATCCAAATGCCGTGACTGCCTTTCACGTCCGCCACGTATGCCACCCATTTGCCATCTGCTGAAATTGTTGCGGAATGGATATTGCCAGTGGAGGTAAGCGGAGAAATCACCATTTGCGAAAAGGATGAAGTCGTCTGGTGAGGTTGCGGCGTTCGCAAATGCAGCGCGAGCGCAACAATAGCCGCGATGACAATCACCGCTCCCGCGACCTTTATCCACGGAAACGCCCTGCGCAGCGGAATGGCCGCCGTCGTGGCCATCGGACGTTCCGCCGGAAGTTGCGTCGAAGCAGGTCTTGCTCCCGATCCCGATCCCGATCCTGTAGGCGGTGTGGTTGGGGGTATACCCCCCGCTGCCGCACTTGCCGCAGCCCATGAGGTTGTCGAACCGCTAGCAACGCGTCCGGAATCGGTGTCGCGTCGTAGACGCTTTAGGTCGCCCCGGAGTTCGGCGGACGTTTGATAGCGGTAGTCGCGATCCTTTTCCAAAGACTTGCCGATGAGATCTTCGAGTTTGGGCGGGACGTTAGGATTGATGGATGAGGGCGATGCTGGCGTTCGGTTCAATATTGCATCGAAGACTACAGCGGAAGTATTTCCATTGAACGCGGACTGCCCCGTGGACATTTCATACAGCACCGCGCCGAGGCTGAAAAGGTCCGTGCGCGCGTCAAGGTCTTCGCCGCGCGCTTGTTCCGGAGACATGTACGCGACCGTCCCGATCGCTGAACCCGGGCTAGTAAGAAATAGATTGTCCGTGGTTGGCTGCGTCACCGAATTGCCGGCGCCGACAGCTTCGCCGACGCGGCGCACAGCGGCCTGCTTGGCGAGCCCAAAATCCAGGATTTTTGCCTGTCCACGCGTTGAGATAAAGATGTTCGCGGGTTTGATGTCGCGATGAATGATGCCCCGGGAGTGTGCGGCATCCAGCGCATCGGCGATTTGCGCACCGATATCGAGAAGGGAATCAATGGCGATAGGTCGCCCGGCGATACGCTCGCGCAGCGTCTGGCCCTCGAGCACTTCCATCACCAGGTACGGACGGCCGCTGTGCTCGCCAACGTCATAAATCGTGCAGATGCCCGGATGGTTCAGCGAGGAAGCAGCGCGCGCTTCGCGCTGGAATCGTTCAAGCGATGAGGGGTCGCGCGCAAGCTCTACGGATAGGAATTTGAGCGCAACCTGGCGTCCGAGCCGTGTATCCTCGGCGCGAAATACCTGACCCATGCCGCCGCTACCAAGCGGGTCCAGGATTCGATAATGGGAGATTGTTTCGCCGATCATGCGTTACGTTCGCGTGATAGAGCCCGTCAGCAATCGTAAACAACTGGACGCCGGGGCGCAAGGCGGGAAAAGCAATTCGATTCCGAACAACTCGGAGCACCCAGCCGAAGCCGGCGCAAAGATCGCCGTGGGAACTTGACCGCTCGAAGCCTGCGCCTTCACTCGGCTGGCATGTCGGTACGCGGCATTACCGTGACGATGAGGGGTTGGGAAAGCTGAAAATCGAGTTTCGTTTCCGCCGGGATTTTCACTTGCTTGCCCTGGGTTGCTCCCTGATACACGGCGCCGCCACCAGCACCAACGCCCGCTCCAATCGCCGCGCCCTTCCCGCCACCCAGAAGGCCGCCAAGGAGTGCGCCCGCGATCGCCCCGCCGCCAACTTTCTTGGCGGTATTCCCGCCCCGCGAGCTGCCTACCTCCGTGTAAGTGTCGCTGGCGAGGTCGTAGGAACGCCCTTGAAAATCCATTTTCACAAGTTCCAGGTGCAACTGGCTTTTTCCCTTGAAGTGACCGGCCGAGCTAGCGGAGGCGAGCCGCACGTAAACATCCGCGCCTCGCGGAACCACCACGCTATCGCCCACCACCAGCGGAGCTTCGAGCGATGCGTGGAAAATCTCGCCAGCGTGATTCACTGCGGAGTCTACGCCGTCAATCATGCGAATCGATACCGTGGAAGATGCGGGCACCACGACATTCTTCGGTTGCGGAACGGGCGTCGGCGCAGGTGGCGCTACAGGCACAACGGACGGCGGCGCTGCCGGCGGCGTTGCATCCGCCACGGTGGCGGTTGGAAGCGGCATCTCCCCCGCGTCCCGCGAAGGCTCTTGCGGCGTCGCTTCCGCCGGACCAGTTTGACTCTCTAGGCGTGAAGGTAACGGCGACTTGGGCTTGCGAACCGGCGCCGCATCAGGCACCGGCGCTTGCGACGGAGGCGCAGTCGCGGACGCAGATTCAGCCGCAATGGTCGGCGATTGCACGGACCCGACGCTCATCTGGTCGTCGACTTTCGTCACGCCAGGTGTTTGCAACGCGAGCTTGTAAGCGTCGAGACGCGCTGCGTCGCTCAGCACAGTGCCGCTAAGCGTCACTGCTCCGCGGTCCGAAGTCACTTTCAGCTGCGATCCCTTCAGTTGCGGATCGGAAAACATCTGCGATTGGATATTGGTGATGATCGCTGCGTCGTCCGCCTTCTTGGCGCAGCCAATGGCGAAGAAAATGGAAAGTATCGCGACCGCGAGCACAAGCCTCTTGCCCATGAGAGTCTTCTCCGTGATCGAATCGGCGCTCGCGCAGCGCACACCCCGCACGCATCGGGATGGTTTCAAATTGGTGCCAACTAGTCTACTACGATGCAGGCGTCCGCTTAAGTGCTGCATCAACAATGTGCTGTAGAGCAAGTGCGCGCGGCCCACAGTTCGCTTGATTTTCTCTCCCCTCACGCGCTGAAATTCTTGCAACTTTTCCAAGCCCTCTGGGTTTCACTCCCAAGCAGAATTATGGGGCCTGGCCCCAGGTAATTATCGGCTCTTAATAAAAGGAGAAATTCAATGGGGAATCCTAAAGGTATGGGTGTGTTCGTAGCGCTTTTCGCTGCGCTGGTGCTTTCCAGTTGCGGCGGAGGCGCCGGCTCCGGTGGGACAATGTCTCAGGATCAAGCCTCGATTTACACGGTCGGCACGGATGCTCCGCTTCCCAGCGTGATTTCCTGCGAAGTGACCGTGAGCGGAATTACGCTGAACAACGGCGGCACAAACGTAAGCGTTCTGTCGCAGCCTCAAATTGTAGACTTCGCACAGTTAAGCGGTTTACATCAATTGCTGGATCTAACGGCGGTCCCGACGGGCACCTACACCTCGGCGACAATCACCATTGCCTCTCCGGTCATCGGTTACATCAGTACAACCAACAATCCTCCGACGATCAGCACCATCAATGGGACTCTGACGCAATCGAGCGTCACGGTGAACTTCGCGCAGCCAGTCGTGGTTTCCAACGCTGACCTTTTCGGTTTGCGCATGGAGTTCGATTTGCGTAAATCGTTGCAGACCGACGGGAACGGCCAGATAACCGGAGTAGTGAATCCCATGTTTGAAGTCGCGCTTCTGAACTCCACCGATTCGCAAGTTTCGATCGATGACTTCCGTGGGGGCGTAGTCGGAGTGACCAGCAACAACACGTTCACGATGCAAGGGCCGCATGGGCGTCAGTGGATGGTGACGACGGACGGCAACACGATGCTTGACGATCCCAACACCGCGATTAGCTCGTTCACCACCAATACGATTGTGGAAGTGTCCGGCACGCTGGATCCGGTCACACACAGCATTGACGCGTCGGAACTGGAAGTTGTCTCGAACGACGATTTCTTCATGGGCGGGCTGTTCACGAGCATCCGTCCGGCCACAGGTCCGGCAACCACAGCGGATCTGTATGTGCGTGAATTGCTGCCTGCGGTGAACGGCGTCTCGGATGGACAGATTGAAACGCTCACTCTGAACGGCTCCGAAAAATATATGATCGAGCACATCAACCTGCCGTTGACCACGCTGCTCTTCAACAACTCAGAGTTGGCTCCGGGTCAGCGCGTGGGAATCGGCGGTGAACTCACCACCACTAACGGCACGTCCACTTTGACGGTTCACCGCGTCGTTCTGCGGCGTCAAGGGCAGGCCGGTACATGGGTCGCGGGCAGTACCGTCATTCAGAACGGCAATGCCGGCACGTTCCAATTGAACGACAATTGGACGGCAGGCGTGCTTTTGCCTAGCCCGCTGACGGTGATGACCACCAACGACACCAACTTCATTAACTTGAGCGGCTTGTCCGCACTGCAAGGGACTCAGCCGATCTCGATTCGCGCGGTAGGTTTCATTCTGATCAATCAGGCGACGGGCCAGCCGGTGATGGTCGCGCGTTCGGTAGAGCAACTGGCGTCATAACGATTCATAACCGTCATACCACGTCATAACCGTTGCGGAGAATTTCCAGCGACGGCGCCACTGTCCCGCCGAAGTCTGGGCGGGACGGTGGCATTTTGTGTCAGCTGGCGGCGCGGCGGGGTGTGCGCTTTGCGCGCGCGACACCGGGCTTGGCTCGCATCGGGCGGCGGTGAGCTGCCGCTCCCGATTTCGCCAGGCTCTTCTTCAGCGCGGTCATCATGTCTATCACTGGAGCGCGCTGCGGGTGGGGAATCGACTCGACTTCGCGGCCCTTCTGTTTTGCGGCAATCAACGCGCGGAGGCGCGTTTCAAAATCATCGTGATATTTCTTGATGTCGAATTCCTCCGACAAACTTTCCACCAGCTGCTCCGCCAATTTGATCTCTTTGGGGTTCAGTTTTATTCCGTCGGTTTTGCCGTAGCCGGGTGCCTCGCGAATTTCGTTTGCGAAATACATAGTGTGAATCGCGATGCCGTGATCGTAGGGCCGCAGAAAAACTGTGTATTCGCGCTGATGCATGGTGACTTTGGCGATCCCCACTTTATGCGTGTCTTGCAAAGTCCTCATAAGAAGTTGGTAAGGTTTCTTCCCGGCGTCCTCGGGAACCAGGAAATATGACGAGTCGAAAAAGATCGGGTCAATCTCAGCCATCTTCACGAAGGCCAGAATCTCCATGGCGCGCCCCGACTCGGGCATGATCCTGTTTATTTCTTCCTTGTTGATGATGACGTATTTGCCTGCTTCATTCTCGTAGCCCTTCACTACTTCGGAGCGATCCACCAGGCGGTTGCACGTCGGACAGAAAAGTGGTTGGCGGAGCCGTGTGTTGCAAACACTATGCAATTGGTGCAGCTGGACTCGCGAAGTGCGCGCGGCAGGGAAAAGCCGTACAGGAAAAGAAATTAGTCCGAACGAGACAAATCCGCGCCAGGTTGATGCCATGTGGAGCCCCCTCCGAGAACTATTCAACGTATATTAGGGACGCACCGACAACAGCGCCATCCAGTCAAAGCTGTACTTCCAGACCTACTACAAATAGCGTGCTTCGAGCGCAAGATCGGAGGATTAGAGGTTTAGGAGGAATTGCTGCCAGGTTCCGCGCACCGGTCCTTACGGCTCGATGCGAGTCACTACAACTTCTTTGCCACGCGCTCGGACCTCGATTGCGATGGGAGGCCGTATGCCTTCGCCTTTCACAATCGCGCCGCGGACGACGCCATTCGGCCCCGAACCGTAGCGCGTGAGGTCATATACGGTGTGGGTGCACGAATCCGCGACCATCGGATGATCCGCTGTGAGTTGATACTGGCTGGCTAGCTTTTGCAGGTTGGTTACATATTCCAAATCGCACGTGCCGAAGGGTGCGCGCATCGAAATCGCCCACAGAACGTCGCCAGGAAGCTTCACCACCATCGCCGGAACGTCATCCGCCGTCTGCGGAGCGCGAAATAAGAAGCGCTTCGAGGACCAGGTTTTGCTCATCTCGGCAGTCGTAGCGATCGGGCCGGGTCCCAGAGGTAAGTTTGCGGTCGCTTGCGCCGGCTGCGCGGGGCGAAGGTCCGCTGGGTCGGGGATCGGCGCGGTTTGCACTTCGCTCACAGGGGCCGGGCGATTTCTCGAGTACATTCCGAGCGCGATCAGCACGATTACGATCGCTCCGATCCCCATCCACACTTGCGGTGAGATTGCGTTGAGCATGCTCGGCGCCGACGGCCTAGGCGACTGGGGGATGACGACGCGCGGTTGTTGCGGCGCTGGTCTGGATCGCGCAGGGTTCCCCGTGACTCCAGGAATGGTCGGGTCCGCAGGTTTGAATGGATTGTGCTGCTTGGGTTCGTCTGACACTGTGTGTTTCCGCAAGAATCGGGAACGTTCAGCTTGAGTTGCTTTCGAAGATTTTGCAAGCAGGTTATGCCTTAGAGGTTAACGTCCGGGTGTGCGCGGGATGAGGTGGGAATCCGGAAAACTTGGAAGGAATGCAGCAGCAGACAGCGCCCTCGGTGCAGCGAATTCAAGCCGGGCGTTCGACGCGCACGGAATGGTGCGCCACATATTCGTGAAGATTTGCCAGGATCAACAATAATTCGAGCATTCGGTCGCGCTGTTCCGGCTGCGGCTCGTCTGCGCTCTCCTCAAGATTTTTTACAGTGGCCAGCGCATCCGAAAGCAGCCATTCCAGGCTTTCTTTCGTCAGGGCGTCGCCCTCGCGGCACCGGGTCAGCGCTTGATCCGTGCGCAGAAACGCCTCATCGAGAAAATGGTCGAGGCAGAGTTGCGTGCTAGCCAGTGCGGAGGGTGACGGGTTCGCACACCCTGGCCGCTGGCAATTGGCGGAACCGGCGGCTGGCATTTCGCACCCCTGTTTCCCGGGTCACTACGACCCCGAGGTTGAGGAGAGAGTAGCGCACACTTTTTGGGGATGCAAGTTAACGTGAGGTGTAAAGATCAATAGGTCCGCGGATTCTTCGCCTAACGCAGCGCTTGGTGATGGCAAGCGAAGAATGCATGGGGCGGCTCACCACCACCCCATGCATCGCTCGTCCAAAATACTTCAGCGGATTTGAATGCTGCCGGAGCTCGTGCTCAGGTCCACCGTCGGGCCGCCGCCTCCGACTTTGCCTTGCAGTTCGCGCGGGCTCAGCTTGCCCTGCACGGCGATTTCACGGCTGGAGTCAATGCTGCCGGAGCTGGTGCGCGCAACCAGATTAAACGCGGCCTGCTGCGGAAACTCAACGGAAACGTCCCCTGAGCCCGTGTGCAATCGCCAATCTCCAGCCGGATCGCCTTGCGCCGTGATGCTGCCGCTACCGGTTTGTACTTTCACCGCTCCCTTGGCGCCCTTGATTTCAACGCTTCCTGAACCCGTGCCGATTTCCACATCGCCTGCGGCCGTCTGCTCGAGTTTTACGCTGCCGCTGCCGCTCGAAGCCGTCAGGCCACCCGCGATGCCGATCGCGCGAATCCCTCCGCTGCCCGCGCTGGCGCGTACCGGTCCATGAATGGCGTTCAGTTCGATATCTCCCGATCCCGTGTGCACGTGCGTTTCAGCGCCGATGTTCGAAAGGCGCACATTGCCGGAGCCGCTGCTGGCATCTGCGGGACCGCCGATGCCTTCCACGGTTTGATCGCCTGAACCGGATTCCGAATGCAACTTCGTTTGCGCCGGGACTACGAGCTCGTAGCTGATCGAAATATTGTTTTTCCAGTCGCGGTTCTCGATGTGTCCCACGCGGATGATGTTGCCGTTCTGCTCGATCGGCGGATTTGCTTCAATTTCGTGGATCCGCTGCTCGATATCGCCCCCAAACAATCCATGGTTTGCGTGGATGCGGCCGTGGACTTCCACCTTCGCCGAATCTCCCACGCGTACTGTAATTTCGCCGGAGCCGGTTTGTACGTCCAGATCCACCGGGCCGGTAACCGCGAGTGTGCGGTCAAAATGGCCTTCGTCGCTGGCCAGCGCCGGATTGGATGCCATCGTCGCGGCAAGCGAAAACACCAGTGCTAACAGAGCAGGGAACGCGCGTGCACGAATTCTCATCTTTTCTCCTCCTATCCGAGTTGGGGCCTTTTCAAACAGGAGATACGCAATAGCCAGCGAAAAAGTTCAAACAGTTCGCGGGATTTCATCGTGCTTCTGTTTTTTGGACAATCTGCGTTTGTTTCCATAGCCAAGCTGTGAGGGTGCTGAAAATCAGAATTACAGCGGGAAAGTACACGACGTTATTCACCGCATCAAGCCAACTCTGGCCCAAGTAGCCTTCTGCGATCCTTCCGGCGAGTCTAATCGCGTTTGCAATAAACGCGACCGCCACGATGCGGTTCCAGCGATCGCCGTCCCATGTCGCTATGGCGAAGCATGCGGATGCCAATAAATGCCCGGCGAGTAGCACGAAGTAAAACGCGCCGACGGAGTCCGCCCACAGCTGTACCCGGCCCGCGATCATTTGTTGGACCGCTGGCGACGCTGCAGAGTGATACTCCACCGCCCACTTTCTGCTGACCAGGAATAGGTCAATCGAGCGCGTGCTCACTTCGGACGTTACAAATTCGAAAGAAAATGTGAATCCCAGCAAAGACGCAGCGGGACTCGATCTGATACGGCGCAGAGCCACTGCGGTGAATGCGACTAGAATCGGGAAGAAGCTAATCAATATGACCGCTAAGCGAAATTGGTCGAGCGGCAATAGGCGTTGCAGAATCCCTGCTTCTCCGGCAGCCGCATCGTTGATTCCATTCCGGAAGGCAACCTCTTGGATTACCTGGGCGACGACATAAAGGGCACAGCACGCCGTAGCAATCCGGTAGAAGTTCACAGATGGCGAAAGATTTGCACGAGGGTTCATTCAATTGCCGCTTTCCAGCAACTGGGAAACGGTCCTGTGACAAGTTGATTTGACTCGGAAATAAAGCGATCGTGAGCGAGGAGCGCGCGGGCGATTAAGCCGCTTGTCCGTGGCACTTCTTGTATTTCTTGCCGGACCCGCAAGGGCAGGGATCGTTGCGGCCGACTTTCGCACCGGAGCGCACGGGTTTGGGAGCCTCGACTGGAGCTGCCCCCGCTTGAAATTGCAATTGTTGCTGCTGGCGTCGTTGCCGCCGCTCCATTTCTTCCGGTGAATACTGCGTAAGTCCGCGCGGCGCCACGGGCTTGGGCCCGGGCGGAGCCGACTGAGCGGATCCCGCCGCCGGCGGTTCCGCGGGCCGAACCAGAAACAGGAATCGCACCGCTTCCGTGTCAATGCGATTCATCAGATCGTCGAAAAGTTCGAACGCTTCCTTTTTGAACTCGACCAGCGGATCTTTCTGCCCGTAGCCGCGCAGTCCGATCCCTTCCTTCAAATGGTCGAGCGTCAGTAGGTGGTCTTTCCACTGACCATCCACCACATCCAGCAGAATATGCCGCTCGAGCCAGCGTAGCGTTTGCGCGCCGAAGAGCTTTTCCTTTTCCTCGTACCGAGCCCGCTCCTTCTCGATCAGCACTTCACCGACGGTCTCATAATTCAGCGCCGCGAAATCCATACCCACTGCTTTGGGATCAAAACCAAACTGATTCAGCACTTCGTTCGAGAATTGCGTAACGTTCCATTGGTCCGGATGCTGTTCGCGCGGGCAATAAGTTTCCACTAGTTCGTTGGCGATGGCATCCGCGCGCTCCAGCACAAACTCCTTTTGGTCCCGGCCTTCCAGGAACGAGCGTCGCAAGTTGTAGATCGTCTCGCGCTGTTTGTTCATCACATCGTCGTATTCCAGCAAGTGCTTGCGGGCTTCGAAGTTCTGCGCTTCCACGGCTTCCTGCGCGCCTTCGATGCGCTTGCTGATCAGCCGCGATTCGATCGGAACGCCTTCCGTCATGCCCAGGCGGAACATCAGGTTTTTCACGCGCTCGCCGCCGAAAATGCGCAGCAAGTCGTCTTCCAGCGAAAGGAAAAATCGTGAAGAGCCGGGGTCGCCCTGGCGCCCCGCGCGGCCGCGCAATTGATTGTCAATGCGCCGCGCCTCGTGGCGTTCGGTGCCGAGAATATGCAAGCCACCCAGCGCCACCACTTCGTCATGCTCCGCTTTGCATTGCTCCGCAAATTGATCGTAGATCGGCTTCCACTGCTCGAGCGGCACCTGAAAGATTTTGCCTTCGATCTGGAAGAGCACCATCGCCGGGCTGCTTCCGCCGTTAGAGGAGGACCCATCCGCGCTATTGCTCCCCGCGGCAATCGCCGCGTCCGCTTGCGCGGCAGTCTCAGAGCCGGGCAGCGCGCCAATTACACTGCTGGCAGGCGCGTACGGCAGCGCCAGCTTGTTTTTCAGGCAGTAATCGCGCGTCATCGCTTCAGGGTTGCCGCCCAGCAGGATGTCCGTGCCGCGGCCGGCCATGTTCGTTGACACGGTTACGGTGTGCTTGCGGCCCGCTTGCGAAATGATGATCGCTTCGCGCTCGTGCTGCTTGGCGTTCAAAACCTGGTGAGGGATGCCGGCCTTCTTCAGATGCGCCGCGATTTTCTCCGATTTCTCGATGGAGATACTGCCAACAAGCACGGGTTGCCCGCTTTCGTAATACTGGCGTACACCGCCCGCGCGCGTGCCGTCTTCTTGCAGAATCCCGTTCACCGCCGCTTCGAATTTCTCCGCTTCAGTGCGATAGACCACATCGGAAAACTCTTTGCGGATCAGAGCCTTGTTCGTCGGGATGGCGACGACTTCCAGCTTGTAAATCTTGTCGAATTCAGGTGCTTCCGTTTCGGCGGTTCCGGTCATGCCCGCGAGCTTTTTGTACATACGGAAATAGTTCTGAAAAGTGACGGTCGCGAGCGTCTGATTTTCACGCTCGATCTTCACGCCTTCCTTGGCTTCCACCGCCTGGTGCAAACCGTCGGACCAGCGCCGTCCGGGCATCTGACGCCCGGTGAACTCATCCACGATCACCACTTCACCGTCTTTTACGACGTAGTCCACATCCTTCGTAAAGAGAGTGTGCGCGCGCAGGCCCTGGTATACGTGGTGAATGATTTCCATGTGCGCGGGATCGTACAGATTGCCGAGGCTCAGCAGCTGTTCACATTTAGCCACGCCTTCTTCCGTCAGCGTCGCGGTGCGGTGCTTTTCATCGAGCGTGTAATCAATATCCAGGATCAGCTTCGGGATGATTTTGTCGATACGGTAATACTTATCGGTGGATTCCTCTGCCGGTCCCGAAATAATCAGCGGCGTGCGCGCTTCATCAATCAAAATCGAGTCCACTTCGTCGACGATCGCGTAGTGATGGCCACGTTGTACGCACTGCGCCAGATCGTACTTCATGTTGTCGCGCAGATAATCGAAGCCGAATTCGTTGTTCGTGCCGTAGGTGATGTCCGCCGCGTAGGCGGCGCGGCGTTGCACGTCGTCCAGGTCATGCACGATTACGCCGACGGAAAGTCCCAGCATCTTGTAAATCGGTCCCATCCACTCCGCGTCGCGGCGCGCCAGGTAGTCGTTCACTGTGACGATATGCACACCCTTGCCGGTCAGCGCGTTCAAATACGCGGGTAGTGTGGCGACGAGCGTCTTGCCTTCGCCCGTCTTCATTTCGGAAATCTTGCCCTCATGCAGGACGATGCCGCCGATCAGCTGCACGTCGAAATGGCGCATGCCCAGGGTGCGGCGTCCTGCTTCGCGCGCCACGGCAAATGACGGCACCAGTGCTGGCTCCAGTGCCTCTTGCAAACGCCGCTTGTAATCCGGGTCGTCGTTCTCCAAGCCTTCCATGCGCGCCTGTACTTCGGCCTTCAGCTCGGGCGTCTTCGCGGTCAGCTCGGCGTCAGAAAGCTTGCGCATCTCCGGCTCGAGCGCATTGATCTCCTCGACCCGCGGCTGCAAAGCTTTCACGTCACGCTCGTGCTTCGTCCCGATGAAGCGCGCTACGACGCTATTTATGATCTTTTCAACGTCCATATTTTCGGATTAGACGCATGCGAGCCCACAAAAGGGGCGAGAATGCTATTTCAGCTCCCATGAATAGGAAAGCTCGGCCTGCAGGTGTGGCGGCTGCGAGGATCGCGCGTCTCCCTGTTTAGTATTGTAGCCGCTTGCACGCTTTCCTGCAAAGCGCGACTGCGCATGCAATTTCCGTTGCATTGCTAGGATTTCAGGTTCAGCGCGGTGGGATGCCGCGGTTCATAGAGGCCGATCTCACCGCCTCCGGGCACCTTGATTGCGGTCACTAAGCCCCAGCGCTGGTCTTTCACCGGACCAGTGAATTCGACGTTCTTGGCCTTCAATTCCGTCATCGTCGCTTGAATGTCGTCGCACATCAGATAGAGTTCGTGATGCGGTTTTTCTTCGGTGGGATGAATCGCCAGCTCCGCGGGCGGCAGCGCGAAAATCAGCCAACCGTGGCCGGCGTCCACGGAGCCGAGCTTGAGAGCATCTTTGAAGAAAGAGCGAACTTTGTCTGCATCTTTGGCATAGAAAAGAGCGTGGACCCCGTTGATCATTTTCCACTCCTTCGCGGGTGCGCCGTGCGGCATATTGATTTAGCGGACCGCTGCGGCATTCTAGGATTAGTGGGTTGCGCCCGCAACGCACGCGTTTACAACCGCGAAAAGCCGCAGTCGCCTTGCCGCCAGACGCCCAGCAGTCTATGATTTAACGTGATCATACGCACCGTCTAATCTCACTTCGTACGGCTTTTGCCGAAAGGATTCGCATGCCTCCTGGACACGCACACGGACCTGGACCCGGACCTGCTATGGAAAAGAAAGCGCCCATCCCCGGCGTGAAAAATTTAGTGGCCGTCGCTAGCGGCAAAGGTGGCGTTGGCAAGACCACTGTTGCCGTAAATCTGGCGATCGCCCTCAAAAAGCTGGGCTCCACGGTCGGCCTCCTCGATGCCGATGTTTACGGGCCGAACGTTCCGGTCATGCTTGGCACCAATGAGCAGCCTCGCGCGATGGACGAAAAGACCATCATCCCAGTCGAAGCCTATGGCGTGAAAATGATTTCGATGGGGCTGCTGAATCCCGGCGATAAGCCGCTCGTCTGGCGCGGCCCCATGCTGCACAGCGTGATGCAACAGTTTCTACGCAGCGTACAATGGGGTGCGCTCGATTATCTGGTCATTGACTTGCCCCCCGGCACTGGCGACGTGCAGCTTTCGCTGATCCAAAGCGTGTCGGTCACTGGCGCTGTAGTAGTCACCACGCCCTCGATCGTTGCGCTGGCCGACGTGCGCAAGGCCATCGAAATGTTCCGCCAGGTCAACGTCGAAATTCTTGGCGTGGTCGAGAATATGAGCTACTTCAATTGCCCTCATTGCGATGGACGCATTGACGTGTTTGGACACGGCGAAGGCCAGCATATGGCTAAGACGTTCGGCGTGCCGTTCCTCGGCGAAATTGAAATTGATCCGCAAATTCGCATCGGCGGAGATACTGGAAAGCCTGTCGCGTCGCTCGGTGAAGACGCGCCCGGGGGCAAGAGCATGTACGAGGTCGCGCGCAACGTAGCCGCGCGGCTCGATGTGGTGAATTCCTCGGCCGGCGCGCCGGTGGTGCAGATTCTGTGAGGCCGGCATCGCGGCGCTGCAATTCAGGAGCTTCCCATTGATTCGCAGCTATCGCGGGCGCTTGCCCCAGATTGCGCTCAGCGCCTACATTGACCCGCAAGCCGTTATCATTGGCGATGTGGTGATCGGCGAAGATTCCAGCGTGTGGCCCTGCGCCGTGGTCCGCGGTGATGTGCATTACATCCGCATCGGTGCGCGCACTAATATTCAAGATGGTTCGGTGCTGCACGTGATGCGCGATACGAATCCGCTCGTGCTCGGCGATGACGTTACCGTCGGCCATAGCGTCACACTGCACGGCTGCACCATCGAATCGCGCTGCCTCATCGGCATGGGCTGCATCATTCTGAATGGCGCGGTCATCGGTACCGGCTCGATCATCGCCGCCGGCACGCTCGTACCCGAGCGTTCCGTCGTTCCACCCGGTAGCTTGATGATGGGGCAACCAGCCAAGCTGCGCCGCGCGCTCGCTGCCGAAGACCTCGATTCGATTGATGCGTACGCCCGCCGCTACGTCGAGTACAAAGAAACGTACCGCAACGAGGCCGCGCAGTGACCGAGAAGAAGCAGTTCCGCGCCATTAAAGGCACACGCGATATCCTGCCACCCGATTCCTCACTCTGGAACTGGTTCGAGGCGATAGCACGCGAGGTCTTCGAATCCTACAATTTCCGCGAAATCCGTTTGCCGATCTTCGAGCAGACGGACTTGTTCGCCCGTTCTGTGGGGGCCGAGACCGATATCGTTTCCAAGGAGATGTTCACATTTCGCCTCGGAGAAGGCTTTCATGGCTCGGCAAACGACGCTGAGGAGTCAGCGCAGCTAGGCGAGCAAGTATCTTTGCGCCCCGAAGCAACTGCCAGCACGATGCGCGCTTACATCGAGCACAACATGCAAGCGCTCCCCGGAAACGTGAAGCTCTACTGCATCGGGCCGATGTTCCGGCGCGAACGCCCGCAGAAAGGCCGCTACCGCCAGTTCTACCAGGTGAACGCGGAAATTTTAGGACAATCCGACGCGCCTGCCATTGATGCCGAACTGCTTGAAATGCTTCTCGTCTTTTTGAAGAGACTGGGCCTAAAGCGCACCACGCTCTACGTCAATTCCATCGGTGACAAGAATTGCCGCCCGCAATATGTCGAATTGCTACGCGAAGAACTGCGAAAGGTGAAAGACCAACTCGGCCCGGACAGCCAACGGCGGATCGAAACGAATCCGCTGCGCGTCCTCGATTCGAAACTACCGCAGGAGCAAGAAATCATAGCCAAATTGCCACGCATTTCAGACCATCTCTGCGCCGACTGCCGCGAGCACTTCGCCAAACTGAAAGACGAGCTGAAGCTCCGCGGAATCACTTACGAAGAAAACTGGCGCCTCGTCCGCGGACTCGATTACTACACGCGCACCACGTTCGAAGTCACAGCCGAAGGTCTCGGCTCGCAGAATGCCGTCTGCGGCGGAGGCCGCTACGACGGCCTTGTGGAATTGCTCGGTGGACCGCCAACGAAAGGCATCGGTTTTGCCATCGGCAGCGATCGCGCCATTCTCTCCATTCAGGAGTCCGGCAATCTGCCTCAGCTTCCTGGGCTGGACGTGTTCGTCGCGTCGATGGATCAATCAACCTATCCGGCCGCCGTGGCCATCTCTAGAAAATTGCGTGCAGCGAGCCTTTCCGTTGAACTCCCCGCCGAAGAAATGAAATTCAAGAAGTCGCTGAACCTCGCTGATAAACTCGGCGCACGCTACGCGCTAATCATCGGCAGTGACGAAGTCGCTTCCGGCACGTTTACACTGAAGCGCCTCGCGGACGGCGATCAGAAGAAGCTTTCGGAATACGACCTGCTAGAATATCTGGAATCCGAAAAGCGCGGCACGCGGGGCTGATCGCAGCCCGCGAGTGTGGGACTCCAGCGGCGAGCGCACGCAAACGGAAGGGAACTCAATCTTGCTTGATGCTCTCGGAAACCTGAAACGCACGAATTATGGCGGCGACCTGCGCGCATCCGACGCTGATAAAGACGTCGTCCTAATGGGCTGGGTGCACCGCCGCCGCGACCTCGGCCAGCTGATTTTCATTGACCTGCGCGACCGCGCCGGTATCGCGCAAATCGTCTTTAACAAAGAGCTGCATCCCGAAGCGCACAAGAAGGCCGAAGAGCTGCGTTCGGAATTTGTGGTCGCAGTCGAGGGCGAAGTACTCCGCCGCCAGAAATCGAATCCGGAGATTCCCTCCGGCGAGGTGGAAGTGATCGCGACGCGCCTGCACATCCTGAACAATTCGAAAACGCCGCCATTCCAGATCGAAGACGAAGTGACGGCCAGCGAAGAAACGCGACTTCGCCACCGCTATCTCGATCTGCGCCGGCCGCGCCCGCATCGCAATATCGAATTGCGCCATCGCATCCTCTTCGAGATTCGTAAAACTCTTGATGAACTCGGCTTTTTCGAGATTGAAACTCCAATGTTGACGCGTTCGACGCCCGAAGGCGCGCGCGATTACCTGGTCCCCAGCCGCGTGCATCACGGCCAGTTCTACGCGCTGCCGCAATCGCCGCAAATCTTCAAGCAGATCCTGATGATCTCGGGCATGGACCGCTATTTCCAAATCGTACGTTGCTTCCGTGACGAGGATTTGCGCGCCGACCGCCAGCCCGAATTCACGCAGCTGGACCTCGAAATGTCCTTCCCGCGCCAGGAAGATATTTTCGAGGTGATCGAACGCGTCATGATTCGCGCACTGGAAGTTGTCGGAGCGCACGTGCAGGGACCGTTCCGCCATCTCGATTATCAGGATGCGCTGCGCCGCTATGGCTCGGACAAGCCCGATCTACGATTCGGGATGCAATTGCACAACGTAACCGAACACTTCGAGCCCGCGCGCGCGACGATCCATTTCGAAGGTAACGTGCAAGCCGTGGTCGCGCCAGGCGCCGCGGCATGGTCGCGAAAACAGCTGGATGAACTCGGCGAAATCGGAAAGGCAGCGGGAGCGCGCGGCGTCTATACCGTGAAGGTGACGGCCGAAGGAATCAGCTCGCCGCTCGAAAAAACGATCGGTGCCGAGGGGCTGAAGAAACTCACCGAAGCCGTCGGCGCAAAAACGGGAGATTTGATTGTCGCGGTCGCGGCCAAGGAACAGATCGCGCACAACGATACCTCGCTCGGCGTGGCCGGCCAAATTCGCCTCTACCTCGGCGACAAGCTGAATCTGATAGACCGCAGTAAATGGGAATTCGTCTGGATCACCGGCTTCGCGCTCTTCGAATGGAGCGAGCACGAAAAACGTTGGGTCAGCGCGCAACATCCGTTCACCGGCATCTTTGAAGAAGATCTGGACAAGCTCGAAACCGCGCCGTGGGAATGCCGCTCGAAAGGCTACGACCTGGTGCTCAACGGCGTCGAGCTAGGCTCCGGCAGCATACGAATTCATCGCCAGGACGTCCAGGCGCGCATGTTCAAAGCTCTCGGCCTCAGCGACGAGCAAGCCCGCCAGCGCTTCGGCTTCTTTCTCGATGCGCTCACTTACGGCACGCCGCCGCACGGAGGAATCGCGCTGGGCCTCGACCGTGTGGTGATGCTACTAGCCGGCGAAAAATCCATTCGCGAAGTAATCGCGTTCCCCAAGACGACCGCTGCCCAGGACCTGATGGCCGAATCGCCGTCGGAAGTA
>Ga0307478_10001946_pt1 | contig 17095 bp, 22 predicted proteins | sample atmos_gasesECM4C_2_FD_203713 | JGI IMG/M metagenome (GOLD analysis project Ga0307478, IMG submission 203713) | Hardwood forest soil microbial communities from Morgan-Monroe State Forest, Indiana, United States - atmos_gasesECM4C_05 | ecosystem: Environmental > Terrestrial > Soil > Temperate...
TTGACGAGTGCGGAAAACCCATAAGATTAGATAGGTAGAATCGAAGCTGCCGGATCACCGGGGACATGCCGCGGTTGTTTTTTTCCTCGGAACGGGTGGTAGATCGTCCAACGGTAGGACTCCAGATTCGGGATAGGTGTTAAATCGCTAGATAAACCGTTCGGACCGTTGCACTTACGAATCAAAAAGAAGTCCGCAGATTGCCCTAAGATTGACCCAACCTGAATCAGCCGGACTGCTTCGTTTCCCGCAGAAAGAGTCGCTGCATCCAGCCACTGGCGCAAGCAAGACAGCACAACCGGAAACACTGACCTCCGCCTACGTTGATCTACGCCGACAAGCCGCAGAGTGTTCGAGTTCTGGGGGTTTGGGCACGGCCATTTTTCTTGACCAGGGGATGATGGCATGGATGTTGGCATGCTCCTGGGTGGCCTCCACCAATCCAGACAACGCGCGCCGATGTCCCCCCTCTACGGCACCTTTGCCGGATGAGCTTCGCGGGGGATCGTCGCCTCCTGCTGGGACGGAAGGGCACCATGAGTGAAGCGGAACTGCACCTGATCCGCGCCCGGATGCGCGGCGGACTCCTGGTAAAGCCAAGGGCGGCGAACTGGCCACTTCGTTGCCGTTTGGGTTGGCATACGAATGAAGTGCAACGAATCGATATGCGGTCCCCACAGTACCTCCGAAATTGCGCCATTTGAGGCCCACTTTTGCCACACCTCCTTCCAGATGACAATTCTTTCACAGCCAGCCAGTATCGTATACGGGGAGATGGGTGTATGATTTCCCGCGTTTTTGAAGTCAAAAAAGGGGTGCCGGATAAATTACGAAAACAGTGCTAACAAGGAGGCGATATGCGAGGCTTTTCGAGAACAATGCAACTGTTGCTTGCTGTCTTTCTGTTTTCCTTCTGCGCTTCACCCGCTCTGCGGGCTCAGCAGGGCGAGGAGGCAATTCGCGAGGTTAAGGTCGCCGACTTCGATTTGAATGCGGCCTATGAGGCCGGCCCAGGTCGCGTGCACGCCCTGGCCACCAACGTTGCCGGCGCCAAGGAGAAACTCGCCGCCTTCCATCGCGAGCGAAACGCCGCCGCGTCGAAGCCCCATTCAAACGCGTTCGTCGATTCAGCTTCGGCCAACGCCCTCAGTGGCCCGTACTTCTACCCCGCCGACTTGAGCAGCGGCGGCGGGCCCACATTGGCGAGTACCCGGCAGCACGCCATCTACGTGAATGCCAAAGGATCGATTGCTTCCAATTGGGGCAATCCCGAGGGCTTTCTGCGCGACTTGAATGAGAGCTCGTTCATACAGATCACTGACCAGTACGTGGGCACCAGCGCAGTCGACCGCTACCCAGTCGGCAGCCATGTGCGCGTCCACTACGGAACGCCCGGCGTGACGTTGTATGAACATGACATCGCGGCGATCGTGCACGCGGTTGCCGAGATACACGGCGCGGGCTTAGATGACATCTACCACGTGTTCCTGCCCCAGGGCACGGATACCTGCTTCGATCTCACGCCCCAGAATCCCAACCCGGTGTGCTATTCCCCTGACAACCCTGCGACATTTGCTTTTTGCGGCTATCACGACGCGGTTGCTTTTAACGACATCGGGTTCGTGCTGTTCACCGTCGAGCCCTGGCAGGGATCAAGTTCGGGCTGCGAGATCGCAACCCCTGCTCCTAACAGCGTGCTCATCGATTCCACCGACAACGTGCTTTCCCACGAAACCTTTGAGACCATCACCGATCCGATTCCTGGATTAGGGTATTTTAATCAGACTGGCGGTCTCCTGAGCGGGAACGAAATCGGCGACGAGTGCGTGTTGTTTAACTTCAGCAATTCACCCGGTGCATACGCTCCGCCGACGTTCCAAATCAACGGAAAAAACTACGCAGTCCAAACCGAGTACTCGAATACGTACCACGCCTGCGTCACACAGCCCTGAGAAATCGGGCTAAAAAGTGTCACGTTGGCGCCTGCGCGGCGGGAAAAGAGCCGATAAAGCATAATCGGGGTTTCGTTTTTCCGTAAGGCCTAGCTCGACTTTGCAGGTACCGTATGAAGCGTAAGTCGATCGGCTCAGGCACCCGAAGTTCGTCGGACTGCGTGAGGACAAAAATGCTCGGGATGTGGTCTAGCCAGGAGCTTAATCGGCGTGGGCACTAGTCATCCCGGGCGCTTGGCTGGAAATAATTGTGGTGAACTGGCACGTTCTTCTGGTCCGACTGTTTTTGCTTAACCGCGAGATATCCCGTATACGCGCCGAGAACAGCGACCAACAAAGCCATCCCTGGATTTCGTCAAGGGTGAATTGTTCCGCAGCCTCCAGAGCGGCAAATTCGCCCTGTGCCGCGTGATTCTTCAAGAGCTTGGCATTCCTTTTCATACCAGCGGCTGAATTGGAACTCGTGGTACCTCGATTTCCAGATTCGAAGTCGTAGATCCGTAAATCCACACGTTTGATCCATTTCTTGTGAAAAGGGGTGAGATATCAGTGGTTATGTCACGATTAGAGGCACGTTTTGAGTAACGGACTTTGAACTGCCTGGGAGTCTCCGCAGACTTACTAGCCCTGCGTGAACACGGCACCCCAAATAACGCTTTCGCGATAAAATCCCGCGATGAACAAGCATCCAAAGGTAGGACCAATCCAACCCACACTCTTCGAGTTGGACCGGCGGGACGAGGCCACTGCTCCGGTAAAGCCGCAAGAAATCGTTCGTCCGTTCGAGATTCCCGACACTCAAATCCTGCTGGGCACGTCGTCTTTCACGGCGTCCGGTTGGGAAGGCAGTTTCTATCCGAAAGGAATGAAGTCAACGAGCTATCTCTCGTACTACGCGAAGCAATTCCGCGCTGTCGAGATCGACAGCACATTTTACGGGACGCCATCCGCCCGGACTGTTGAGAGTTGGTACGAGAAAACACCAGCGGACTTCGTGTTCGCGGCGAAGGTCCCACAGATCGTGACCCACGACAAGGTGTTGTTGGACTGCGATGCTGAGTTTGGTGAGTTCATTGACATCATGGGGAATCTGAAAGAAAAACTTGGTCCGTTGGTATTGCAGTTTCCGAGATTCGATAAGTGGGTGCTTAAGAGTCCTGACGAGTTTCGCGCTCGTTTGCAAACTTTCTTCAAGAGAGCGGCTGACTCGAAAACTGCCCAATTCGCTGTCGAGATTCGGAACAAGACCTGGCTTGATGCCAGATTTGCGGATGTGCTCCGGGAGCACAACGTGGCTTTGGCATTGACTGACACATTATTTATGCCGCGACCGTGGGAGCTAAAACAAAAGTTCGATCTGATTACGGCGGACTTCACTTATGTACGTTGGCTTGGAGATCGCAAGGGGATTGAAAAGCAGACCATGACATGGGACAAGACCGTCATCGACCGCACTAGCGACTTGAGAAATTGGGTGGATGTGATCAAGTCGCTGGTGAGCAACACCAAAGTCTTGAAGATTTTTGCCTTCAGCAACAATCACTATGCCGGGCACGGCCCTGCAACAGCCAAACTGTTTATGGATTTGTGGAACAAGGAACAATGAGGATTGTGCTTCCAGGTGCGATCCCACTTGATGTCCGGTGACGCGACACTACTGGCCAATCATGATGCCCGCGCATGCTTAACTCGTTTCTAGGCTGCGGGTTAGGTGCGCGTTGCACAGATTGGACCAGTAAAGTCGAAAATGCCGGCCAAATTGTTTGATCTTAAATCGTTTGCGCGCGAATCAAGGGCCAAACAGTTTTGGCCGGTAATTTTTGTACTGAACGGGACTTAGCCTCGCCCCGGCCAAGGCCGATTACTCTAAGCGGATTCATCAACAGTGTCCGGCGAATTTCCCTTCCGATGGAAATCAGAGCTTCCCAATAGACATGATTAATGCTAAAGTTCTTATCAAGCGGTGATTCATGCGGGGAATCGCGAGTTCACGCAACAAAAAATCCAAAAGAAAACTCAAAGGAGAGCCTGCCTTCGATGCCCAAGCTTTTCTCGATTCCGCCGGCGTGTCGAGAAAAGTCGTCCAGTATAGAAAGTCGCAGAAAATTTATTCTCAAGGTGATCCCGCCACGAGTGTGATCTACATTCAAGAAGGCGGCGTGAAACTGTCCGTTGTCAATGAGGTCGGCAAAGAAGCAGTTGTGGCGATACTGGGCTCCGCCGACTTTATTGGGGAGGGGTGCCTGGCAGGCCAGGAAATTCGCATGGGGACGGCCACCGCGATTGGGCCCACGGCCGTGCTGGTCATTGAAAAAAAAGAGATGATGCGCGTGCTCCGCGCGGAACATTCGCTCTCCGACCGCTTCATGGGTTACATCCTTTCGCGAAACATTCGAATCGAGGAGGATTTGATCGATCAGCTTTTTAACTCCAGCGAGAAACGGCTGGCGCGGACCCTCTTGCTGCTCGCACGCTACGGCAAGGAATCTCAACCCCAAAAGATACTTCCCCAAGTATCGCAGGAGATGCTGGCGGAAATGATTGGCACAACGCGCTCGCGGGTGAATTTTTTCATGAACAAATTCAGGAAACTAGGCTTCATTCATTACAATGGCGGGCTTCAGGTCCACAATTCTCTCCTAAGTGTTGTCCTGCACGATTAGGCACCAACTTTCGCGCTATCGGAAAGCGGCATGCTTCCACATCACTGCTGGTAACAGGGCTTACCAGCGCATACAGCAGATTGTTGGCCGGAAGGGGATTTATCGACGCCCAGGATCTCGGGGAATTCTTCTCGTCTCAATCGCCTCAGCCGCGGAAAGCTTCCTGTCTACGTGTGGTTCTGATCGCGGGGCGCCTGAATGCAACAAACATTGCTTCCCAGGAGCGACTCCACACGTGGGACAGGAGACTGCGGTCAGCTGCTTTAGGGTTAAGTCTCTCATTCGCATTCCAAGAACGTGCCATGAAACGAGCAGTAAAGCTGCTCCATTTGGCACACTATACGCACGAGCCATTGCAACTAACACAATGACGTTGGAGCAGGGCTTGTCACGCTAACGGACTCGAATGCCGTTATCGGTAAATGCCTTTTGCGTGCCCAACCACACTTCTGACAGCTCCCCGGTCCCCCGCTACTCGGTTCACTCGACATTCTTGTCGACATCGGCGTTCCTGCCGAGAAGGAGGTGATCCAGGGAGGTATGGTTTACGTTGACGTAGGGGAGGAGGCGCTTGTGGGGCTACCGAGCGCCAGCTGCAAACCGGACCTCAAGTGCCTTCCCATGTCCAGTAACTTACCAGGAGCCATTGCAACATTCTCACCAAATCGTTACTGTTGAACTCATAAGTAGGAAGATCTTTGATGGATCTCATACCGCTTGATGAGAATCTTCAGCTCTTTATTTCGCCGTCGATCGATGACTGGAAGCCGATTGAGGATCATGGCATTACTGCGGTGATAGACCTGGACGGTGATCTCGACTTGGGCATTCCAAACATTCCCAATCACATGCTCTATGTCTACTTTCCCATCTTCGACGAGGACCTGCCGGATTTGAACAAGCTGCACGCGCTGGCGAGACTTGGGGCGCGATTGGTGGCCAATGGCGAGAAAGTTCTAGCGCACTGTGGCATGGGTCTCAATCGGTCGGCTCTCGTCGCGGGATTGGTGCTGACCTATCTCGGGATGAAAGGTGAGGATGCCGTGGCGCTTCTGAGAGAAAAACGGCCCGGCGCGTTGTTCAACGAAAACTTCGCCGCCTATCTCGCGGCACTGCCGCCCAACACCAAGGCACCGGGCCCGTCCTAGAACTTGACTTGACCGATTACTAGACAGGAGCCACGACGAGTGGCACCTTCGGCGCCGACAGGAGTCAGCGCCAAGATATGCTATTAGGCTGTCGGATATGAGAGCGACAAGTTGTGGGGCAACTCCGTGGATCCGCGATAGTGGAGGTCCTGCGAAAATGAAGGACGATACGATTTCCATTCGTCAAGCTTTCAAGATCGCTTCGCCTATTTTGAAGAAACGTTTTGGTCTCTTTACGGCAGTTCTCTTGACAATCTTCGGTGCCTGGCTCGCCCTGGAAATCGTGGTGATTGCTGGGCAACGGTTCGGCATTTTGTTATGGGCCGCAGCCCACGTAGCATTCTTAATCTTTGCCGCGGGTCTAGAGGTCGGCTTTCTCCGAATATGCCTTGTCCTATGCGATGGGGGGAAGCCGACATATGCCGATGCCTTTGCGCAGTTAATCCTGGGTCCAAAGCTTCTAGCTGGCCAAATGCTCTATCTGCTGATGATTGTGATTGGCCTGCTCCTCTTGGTAGTCCCGGGAATATACCTTGGAGTTCGTTATGCCCTCTTTGGTTTCTGCCTGGCCACCGGTGAGCCCAACCTTATGCGCAGTTTCCAACGCAGCGCGATTCTGAGCACCGGCTCGAAGGCCTACTTATTGTGGATTCTTGTTTTTCTTCTGGTCCTGAATGCGCTTGGTGCAAGCCTGCTCGGGATCGGCTTGTTCATCACCATTCCCCAGTCGGTCCTGATGATGACAACGATCTACCGACAATTGAGCACGCGCTCACGCGTCGAATCGAGTAGCGTTTCACTTGGATGATAAAAGTGGTTACCGGAAAAGTTTTCAGTACCGACCTAAGATCGCGAGGTATTTTCCTACCGGTGGGGCTAGTTCGTTACACGTCACTTCTTGAGGGCAGCGTAGACTTGACTCACAAAACTATTCCCGTTTTTTTCCGATAAAAAGAGAATGACAAGCAGCTCTGCAAGCAGACCGGCGATTAACAAGTACTCTCCAAATGCGTCGGAAAAATTGGTACTGCTCAAGAAGTAGGTCTAGAGCTTACTCCACGTACGCCACAGGGATGGTGCAGGTCGGGGATTTTCTGCGGTACCAAAATCAATTCTTTGGCAACGTAGATTTCGGATTAGTGAATATAGGAGAGAAGGTGACGGTCGAACTGATGTGGGATCAGCCTAACCACCGGTTTGTAGTTCGTCTAGTCCGTCCGTCACAGGGCACAGTGGCACAGCAATTCATGCCATATACGGTGCCCGACACTACCCCGGCCGTCGGCCCGTTTAGGAACATCAGCGCCAACGTGTACCCGGCGAACTGTCTGGGCACTCGCACATCGGCCGACATCGACGTGGCCATCACCAAGGTGATGACAAACTGATCCGGGCGAAGGTCGCTTCGCCTCACCAGTAGCGAAGCTAGGTCCACTCATCGGAAAGGCTCGTACTGGCGCCAGCCACAAGTTTGCAAATCCTTGAAAGCTCCCTTCACCCGTCCGTAACCGGAGTGGCTCGTTGACGTCCGCTTCCGTGGGGGGCACGTCGGAACCGCTGATGTTGCCTCGCCTCTTACGTCATTGCTATTGTTACGCTGACTCAAGGTTCACCCGGCTGCCTAGGCCATGAAGAGGTGCAGTATGAAGCATAAATCGATCGGCTCAGGCATTCGAAGTTTGGAAGTTTGTCAGACTGCGTGAGGACAAAGACGCTCGCAGCGTGGTCAAACAGCAACTCTAGCGTTTCCCCTTCGCCTTCGCTGCCCGGAACTTTGCCCAACGTTCTCTCTGCGAGCGAAAGGGAACTTTCAAGCGGCGGTGTTCTTAGCCAGAACCCATTCAAGTGCATCGTCAAGATTACGGAAGACGCGAATTCCCGATGCACCGAAGTCCTGACGAAGAATCTCATACATTCGGAGTACTCCAAATACAAAGTCAGTATTCGCTAAGATGGCACGGCGAGAATCGGGTGAGAAGATGGACCGTTGGGCTAGCGTGTGTACTTCCTCAGTTTCAATGTCGAGTTTGGCGATGTGGGTCAAGTCCAATAAGTGAGAGAAACTGGGGTCAAAATCGGAGTCTTTGAGGAGTTTCGCTTGATGCTCCAATACGTCAGCCATTGTAAAAACACCGGCGGCCGTGGACATCACGAGTTTTTGTTGCTTATCGATTTTGAAGTAGGCGGGCATTGCGATTTTTCTTGTTCACCGTAGCAACGAGCATTTATGCTTTGATTTCCTGAGTGGGATAAATTGTATCGCACTTGCTTCATTTAGGGTCAGCAACACATGCCTGATAAAACGCGGAATCTCTAACGACGCCGAAAGAATAACCGTTGAGGCGTTCACTTCGGAAACGGTCCAGCCATGAAAGGACCCGGCAACACGTGCTCCCACGATTTCTGGCAGTAGGCACAGCTGATGACGGCTTGTTCTGCGCCGCTGACCTCGCGCTTAATCGCTACCGAGTTCTTCTTCTTGCAGTGGGGACAAGTCAAGTCAACAAGGACGTGTGGTGATACGGGATTGGTGGCCATTCGCGAGCCTTCCCCCAGTCCGCAACATTTCTTGACCTATTGTAGATCCTACCTAATCCCATATTTCGGATTACAGACTGAATCTGATAGTAAGCTACTTATTCGTCATCAAGGAATTACCCGAACCCCGATTAAGGTCTTTTACCGATTGACCGCTCAATGCGTAATGAAGCTATTTGTTAACCTCGAAAGGGAGTGACGCCCCCTCCCTGCCGGGGAGCCAGTGATGAATGGTTCTGCTAACGCCAGAAGACCCAAGAATAGGCTTTTCGATGGCAGGATCGAGAAGCGCCGTCCCACTTCAGTTCCCGTGTACCTCGCATCCCTAGAAAACCCCCGCGCTAGTGAACGAACGCTTACCGAAAATGTCAGCCCCCACGGTGCGTGTGTAATCAGCAAGCGGTCTTGGCGGCCCGGTGAAGGGTCGCTTATTACGGCTTTAGCGGGGGGATTCGCGCAAGTCGCCAGAGTGATTTATTGTTTGCAAAGAGCGGGAAATCGATTTTGCCTGGGCATAGAGTTCCCGGATCGCGCGGTCAAATGGGACGAGCCGTAAGGACCCTTAGAGTGGGTCAAGCAGGGGTAGTTCCTCGTTGCAAGAATCAAGTGTTCACCTGATGGTGCACCTTCAAGAATTGTGTACCGTGTTCTTTGCATATCGGCCCCTGTCAAAAGCAAGCGAAGGGGCTGCGTCGCAAACCACGGGGGTGAAGAAATCGATGAGGATGCTCTTTGACATTTTGAAGAAAGACCGTAGAGGAACATTCCAATGGCTAGAAACTGTAAGCGACATCGAGACAGCCAAAGCTCGCGTATTGCAATTATCTTCGGAGTCTCCAGACGAGTTTATCATATTTCGTGAGGTCGATCTTCAAGTCGTGGCCACATCCAGGCAATTCCCAGAGCAGCGATTATCTTTTGCCGATTGACGGCTCTCCGTGGCGGAGCCTGTGATGAACGATGCCCAGCACCGACCCAAAAGGTCCTTTCGATGCCCGAAGTGAGAAACGTCTTCCGGCATCAGTACCCATTTACCTTGCTAGCCTTGTGAGCCCCCAAGCCGGTGAGCGAACGATTACGGAAAATGTTAGCTACCACGGTGCGCGTCTCATCAGCAAATGGTCATGGCGACCCGGTGAAGAGTCGATCATTACCCCATTAACGGGGGAATTGCCGATAGTCGGAAGAGTGATTTATTGTTTGCCAAGGGCGAAAGATTGCTTTTCTGTCGGCATCGAATTCCCGAATCGCCGGGTTAAGTGGGACGAGCATTCCGGTGCCTAATCTAACCTAGTCGAACCTTGCATCGTTTGCCGCATTATGCGCCCAAAGCAGCGAGGGCCAAACAGAGACTTGTGGAACCGTGGTACGTAGTTTTCGGTATTGCATATCCAAGCAGGTACCGCTATATCAGCGTATCGGTGCGTGGATATCCCAGTGTGGACTTCTCTCTCACCGTTCTAAAAACCGTCCGCTTTCAAGGGGTCCCGCTTGGAAGAATTCTTAGTCTGCACAAACCAGAATTGCCGCTTTCTGATTACTCTCAGAGACGGTAGCAAACTGGTGCCCCACTCGGAACTTATTTTCAGCTCATGTCCGGGATTGCAGTCACGAATGCTCAGGCTGTTGCCCCTTTTGCCTTCAATCTCTAAAGGTCGCTTGGCAAGACAAAGTTCCGTGCTGCTCACGTTGCAGCAGACCGCTACAGCCTGAGGCAACGCGAATGAAATTTATCTGTACGTCTTCGGCCTGCCGCCGTCAGGGCCAGATTGAAATCCCCACGAGCTCGAGGGGGGCACAAATTTCGAATCCACGATGCACCTGCGGCTCGGAAATGAAGAGAGTTTATGTCAAGCCAGCGGTTCGGGAACTCTCCAAAGCCGAGGCTACTAGGCGCTTCGGCGATAGCGGCTTTTCATGAAAAATCTAGACGGCTAGTTCACCTCGCTCCCAAGCACAGGAAAACTTACTGAGCATGGACAACAAGAGACTCTATGCCCCACCTCGCTTCTGCACCAGGTACGCTTTTGATGCGCAAGCAGAGATCATTACCTCCGACGCTGAATGGCCCTCAAGCGTAACCAATATCAGCTTTGGGGGCTGCCGTTTACTCACCACTGCTCACCTGCCAGCAGGGGCGACGATTACGGTCAAAATTCGCACACCTACTGATTCCTTCACCGCTACAGCGATAATCATACATTCTACTGCGAACGATGTGGGCGTTATGTTCGATAAAATCACGCCGGAGTCCCTGTCCGTGCTAATGAAATGGATTAACGCGGCAAGGTCTGCGGCAGCCGCCTCTTAATGAAGTCATTTCAAGACATACCTGGGATTGTATCCGACCGGACTGGGAGCGGCGCTGGACCGATTGGAAGTCACAACGGAACCCGAGTATTGTGCTCTATCTTCGCGAGGGACACGCCAGAGAATTGCGCTTGATTCATTGAACCCTTCCGGCGACGGCAAAACTCTTTATGGATTTGCGGAACAACAGAATGTAAACTGCTGTCCCCGCTTCTCCTACCTGCACTTCAATCCACGATGCAGGTGTTCCGATGCCAAGCTATAGTTCGTTTATGTGCCCCAATTGTGAAGGCCATTTCCGTGTGATCTGGCCTGAGCCATTACCAAATTACACCGACCCTTGCAGCAAAGTAAAAATGGAATGCCCCGACTGCGGCGAAGTCACTGAACTTTACGCCTATCTCATCGATAGAATCTTGCAGGCTCCTGAGCCTGGCCTACCGAAAATCGAAGTACTGTCTATTTCTCCACGCGACCCGAATCCAGACCCTTACGCCCGTAGCCACTATTGGCAGAGAGTCTGGGCCTGCCGGGAGGCGAGGTACAGGACGACGTACAGGCCCGTGAAATGACAGAGGAAAGAAAGTTCGCCATCCTGTTCGCTGCAACGATTCTGGCTGCGCGGAGGCTCATCGACACGGACTCGGACAGAGCAAGAAAGTCTTAATCGATGAATCGTGCTGCGCACGTAAGGCTTATTCACTTGGAGACCGCGGCCTCAGTATCCCTTGACACCCTTCTACTTTGGATTCGACTCCGGTCAAGCTCCGCATAAATAGCAGCATTTCGTCCGCTGATGCTCAAGTCAATGAAACTGTTGATTTCGAAGTTCTTGAGGACGTTAAGGTCCACGATGTCGTTGTGATTCCGCTCGGGGGAACGGCTTGGGCGACTGTAACTGAAGCCCAACCTAAGAGAAGAATGGGACGAGCGGGCAAGCTCAACATTAACATTGACAATGTACGTCTTGCTTCCGGCGAAAAAGTGGCTTTGCGGGCGGTCAAAGATGTGAAGGGCGACGGCCATCAGGGCACCACAAACGCAATTTCAAAAGAGATTATCAAGCGACTTCTTAAATTGAGGGGCGTCAATTGATCGCCCCGCACTTGGCGGGCCGCAGCTTCGGTGCTTGCCTTCGAGACGCCTCAATGGAATAATCCGGCCATGATTATTAGTGACCGCCTCCGCGAAATGCGCGAGGCTAAGAAACTCTCCCAAGGTGACGTTGAAAAACGCACCGGTTTACTTCGTTGTTATATTTCCCGGGTTGAGAACGGTCACACGGTTCCTGCTGTCGAGACGCTGGAAAAGCTGGCGCGTGCTTTCGAGGTCCCGCTCTATCAACTTTTCTACGAAGGCGAAGGGCCGCCTAAGCTTCCTGATCTGCTCAAGAGAAAATCGTCAGATGAAATCGCATGGGGTAGCTCAGGCAAAGAAGCGCGATATCTGAGCAAGCTTCGCCGCGTATTGGGTAAAACCGATGAGGAACACCGCAAGCTCCTGTTGCACATGGCCCAGAAGATGGCCGCTCGCTAGCTCCTCACAAATGGTAAAGCGCCCAAAGCCTTAAGCCGAGGCTGAGTAGTCCGCTCTCAAATCAGAACACGCAATGGACCCTTCCTTCGAACAGGCACTCACGGAGGTTTGGCGGCAAGCCCTCGTGGAAAACGCTAAGGCCGTCAAGCTAGGCGGAGAAAGTTATCTTGTACATCGGAATCCCAAACGGGGCCTGCGGCAAGTGGATTTTATGTTCGACGGAACAGAGATTCGTGGGTTGGAGCAGAATCCTGAAACGAAATCCCGTTGGGCGCAATTGGCGCGATCTGGCAAAAAAGTTATGCAATTCCTAAATGAAGGTCGCTACGTGGCGAACGTAGTTGATGGGAGAGTGAATTTCTACGGGAGGCAACTGGGGACAAATCGCTGAGCCACAATCTTTAGCTGAATACGTCAGAACTTAGCACTTTAAACCTACAACAGGACTTCAAGCGCTCATTGTTGGAAAGCCGTAAGACATCTTCAGCCCAATCCGAAATGTAGTGTCCCGCCGCCCAGGCATCAGCCTGGATTGGTACGGCCACTTCATACATGGTGACACCATTCATCTCATACACTCGCCGGACTGCACCATCTTCCTTCGTGTTGCGGTTGTATACCAATTCTCTGTGCCGGAACTTTCCGGCTATGGTTTTCGTCACCTTCGCAGCTTGCTCTTAAATTTGTGGGGATGCCACACAATTCGCCACTATTCCGTGTCCCGGACTATTACCGAGTGACTGGAGGGACCTGTCGAGTTTCGGCCAAATGACAGCGCAAAACCCAGATGGGACGCACCAATCGCTCGGCATAGTTTTGCTGACTCCACAGGCTGTTCAGAACGTCAGGGGAGCTGATCCCGGGGGTCGATAGCGGCGGAATTGCCTTTCAGCAATGCCTTTTTCGTGAGCGTCAGCTCCTTCATCGCCAATGTGATTTCCAGATTGCGTTGGTCGCAGGACCTAAACTATTCCGATTCGAGGTGGGTTTTGAGCCCGAAAATAGGGCAAGAGACAGATTACCTGGTAATAGTCCGGGACTCGGAATAGTGCCGGCTATTCCGCATGCGGAATAGCCGGCACAGCCACACCACGCGTTTAAACGACGCGCTCGGAAACGCGATCTTGCCCGACAGCTGATAGAGAAATTCTTGGCAAGCAAAATTACAAACGACGATTTTGTTAACAACTATCCCTGTCCCGGAGAAGGAGGATCGGGCGGTCGTAGCTATTTACGAACGATTATGGGGTTACTGGGATGATCGCCACACGCACAAGCTCATGGGCAAATACGGGCTCGACCCTGAGGCGAGGGAGCTGTTTGAGCGATGTATTGCTTTTCTCAATTGCGATCTCGCATACCAATGGCCAGCCATTGAGTGGTGGAGTTTTTCGCGAGCCATTCTCAGAAAGATCGGCCTTCGAAAGAGAGCTGATGAGAAAGCCAATCGGTACATCGAAGAAATGAGAGGCCTTGGCAAGTGGGAGCTATGGCCACTCATCCGAGAAGAAGATTTAGCCAGAGGGTCTGTCCGTTCCCAGAAAGTCTCCTAGCCGTGGCTTCGATGTCGGTAACGAGCGCAATCAGATCGGAGGGAATGCTGAGGTTGTCCAGGGATTGCCCTTCACCGGATCGTCTGAGTCTTGCGGTCGTGATGGCCTGGGACATCTCAGCAAGCTCGGAGTCAGGATCAATCCTTGCACCGAAGAGCTTCGTCTTCTTGTTGACGTTGGCCGCATAAACTTCAGTGCCAGTCATATCAGCATCGCTGAGATCAGCGCCGGTGTCCGCCCAGTCCACGCTCACTTTGCATAGACCACAACTTTGATTCTGTTAGGCTTGGCACACTGACCAAAGTTGAAGGGAAAGCGGACCCACGTTATACTGGCCTCGTCATTCACGATTTCCGTCGTTCAGCGATTAAGAATTTGATGAAGGCTGGCGTGAATGAAAAGGTAGCTATGAAAATATCTGGACACCAGACGCGGGCCGTCTTTGATCGTTATCACATCATGGACACCGAAGACGTTGTGGACGCCATGCGTCGAGTCCAAGCGGCTGTTCCTGTGTCAAAGGTCTGGTGCCCAACGGTGAAAAGATAGTGAAAGTTCGTCGCCCAAGGCAGCATTAGAAGTTGTAAACCTAGTAGTTTCAATCAGTTGGGAGATCGTCCAACGGTAGGACTCCAGATTCTGGATCTGGCTATCTAGGTTCGAATCCTAGTCTCCCAGCCAATTTTTTGAGCGCTGTCTTTTGCTGTGCTCACTCCCTGGCTCTGGGGACTGCCCGCTTCCGGCAACTCCGGCATTCTCGCAAAAAATAGAGCTACGATTCCCATCGCGGCGATGGCCGAATTCACCTCAAAAGCCAAACTGTAGCTGTGATACAAATCAAAGAGTTTGCCGCCCAAATAGCCGGCCGGCGAGCAAGAAATAGCGGCAAGCACCAGCATCATTCCGCTCACCTTTGGAAAAGCCGCCGGGCCATAGTAGTGCCCCGTGACGGTATTCAGGCAAATGAACGTCCACCCAAAACCCGTTCCATACAGAATCGCGGCGCTGTAGGCGACCCACAACGCTTCCGGAGAAACGCGGATGGCCAAGAATGATCCCAAAAAATAGCAGCACAAGCCGAGCATGAAAGCGTAGCGACCTTCCATGGCGTCCATCAGCGAGCCGCCTACCAACCGCCCCAGAACGGAGCCTAAGGTGAACAGACCCATCGCCCATGCGGCGTCCGCCGGAGCAATGCCCAGGCCCTTCAGATGCAGAAGCCAGTGGGCGGTGAAGAAAAAAAACGGAAACTGGCACGCGATGGCGCCGACGAGAATCATCCAGTAGGCAAATGTCGCGTAAACTTGACGAGGCTCCCACAAAAATTTCGTTACTCGCTCACTTGCTGCGGTTTCGCTTGCCGATGGCTTCGCGCCCGGGCCGCCGTCTACCATTTGGCCGAAATCTTCGGGACGCTCCTTCACAAAGAGAAAAGCAATGATCGCGGACAAGATAGAAATTCCCGCTACCATGAGCCACGCTTCCCGCCAATTTCCTCCATTCGCTGTAAGCATGCGGTTGATCAGCGGCGCAACAAAAAAGCCCGCAAATCCCGAGGCCGATAGCGTCACTGCCATGGTCCTACCGCGATAGCGGCTAAACCAACGCGTGATGGCCGTCGCGGCGGGGATGATGGTCCCAAAACTGATTCCCGTGGCAACGAACACACCGAATCCCACCCAATAGTGCCAAGGCTTCGCGGCGATGAGGGACAGCCACAGGGCGCCAACAAATATCAGCGCCGACCCGATGCCGAAAGTCTTGCGGATTCCGCAGCGGACGATGGACGCGCCAACTAGGATCGAAGGAATACCGACGAAGACATTCAGGATCGTAAATCCTATCCCGAACGCGCTGCGGCTCATGGGAATAGCTTGCAACGTGTACATATAAGTGTTGATCACCGTGCCGCCGTAAAGGGGGAATCCCATGTTGAGGAAATCCAGAAGCCAAAGAGTGAAAACCAGCCTCCAGCCGTAAAAACCTCCTACCGAGGTCATAATTGGGTTTGTCCGTGGCCCGGCGTGGGCAAGCAGCTGCCGCGTCATTGCAAAACAAGAAGAGCTAGGAGGATACCAGGTTCTTGGGAAATCGGAAAAAACCCGGGGAACCGCGCACGCGAAACGCCTCGGTGATTATTCGAACGAATAACGCGTGAAGCTCTCGCGTTCGGCATGCACATCGTCGCCGCGCAACTCGCGCAGCGCGTAGGTGACGAATTCGGCTGTCACTTTCTTACGCCAGGTCATGTCGAAGTCCGTGTTGTCGAGTGGCTTGGAGATGCGAGCCGCAAGTGCGGCGGCTTCTTCGATGGCTTGCTGGTTCAAAGGACGGCTTAGCAGGGATTTCGCGGCGTCCGAAGCGGCCAGCGGACGGCAGGCAGCTGCGCCTATGACAATGCGAACGTCCTCGACCATGTTCTGTTTGGAGAAGCGAGCGGCGGCCGCGACAGAGAGCACGGGAAAGTCAAATGAGCCACGGCGCCGGAGTTTCCAGTAGGTGCTCCTCCAACCATGTAAAGAATCCAGCAGTATTTCTGAAAGAATCTCATCCGGCCTGCGCTTGAGGTAAGCGATCCCGTCGTTATTGTACAGGTCGGATAGAAGGACTTCGCGCTCACCGGAACGCGACACCAGATGGACTCGCGCTCCTAGGGCCATCAAGGCTGGCCCCGTGTCCGTCGAGGAGACGGCCATGCACTTCGAACTTCCCGGAGCGACCCAACAGGTCGTGCCGTCTTTTTTTAAGCAGAAATTGATGGACTTTCTCCACTCGTAACTTTGGTCGTAGTAATTGCAACGCGTATCCAGGCAGATATTCCCGCCGAGGGTGGCCAGGTTGCGAATCTGCGGGGTGGCCACTAAAGAGGCGGCTTGCGCCAGCGCCGTCAAACCATTTCGGAAGCGTGGGTCTGCGGCGATATCGGAAAGCGTAAGGCAGGCGCCAAGCCGCGAACCGGAAGCGCTGAATGCGGCACTCTTCAGGTTTTCAATATGACGAAGGCTCATGAGCGTGCGCGGCTCCTGTTGTCGGCGTTTCATGTTGGGCAGAAGGTCCGTACCGCCCGCGAGCGGCATGGCGCTGGTCCTCTCGCTGTCTAGAATGCGCACGGCTTCTTCGAGCGAGCGCGGAGCACGGAATTCAAATAAAGGAAGGCGCATCATGGCGCGAGCACCTTCTCTTTCTCGCGGCGAAGTTTTTCACGCCGGGGAACATCGTTCACCGCGTTGCCATCGCCTCCTTCCCAGGGAGGAGGAACGCGCAATGCTTCAGGCCAATGGATATCCGGAAAATGAGTTGGTCCAAAACGCGGTTCGCGGCCCGCCTTCTTTTCCGCTAACGCCTTCATGATTTTTTCGGGAGTGACGGGGATTTCATCGATTCTCACACCTATC
>Ga0307478_10001947_pt1 | contig 17089 bp, 19 predicted proteins | sample atmos_gasesECM4C_2_FD_203713 | JGI IMG/M metagenome (GOLD analysis project Ga0307478, IMG submission 203713) | Hardwood forest soil microbial communities from Morgan-Monroe State Forest, Indiana, United States - atmos_gasesECM4C_05 | ecosystem: Environmental > Terrestrial > Soil > Temperate...
TGTTCGCAAGGCCAATGTTTTGTGCGCCGCGTTCTATGCGCCCGATGTACGTGGCGTTGAGTCCCGCCCGCTCTGCGAGTCCTTCTTGAGATAGCCGACGTTGGAGGCGCAGGCGACGAACGGAATGCCCAAATTGTATGTTGATATTGTCACTCACCGGCCCGCACTTTTACATCTTTTATGCCGCAGGACAAGGACCGATCAGCCCAGGGCCGATCAGTTCAGCCTGTACTTCTTTCCCATTGACATCGAGTATCTGGTTGGAATAGGGTTCGGTCTACGCGCGATCCCTGTTGACTGCCTGCCTTTTGGGTCCGTTGACTTTGGTTACACTTGAGGGGTAGCGTGTAAATGCGGACGCCCGACAGCTAGTAACTGTCGAGCGCCCTGACCGAAGCCGCTCGCGTTACCGAGGCGGACAATGGCTAGGACTAATCGTACAACACGCTCCGGGCGTCCGCACATCCCCACTTGTGGAGGACGCCGATGATGTTGCCATACCCTCCCCCGCCTCCTTACCCCGACATGCAGCTCGATCCACCCGGCGTGGTCTTCCAGATTTTATTGTGCGTGCTCTTTGTGCACCTGTGGTTTGAAACCATTGTGCTTTTCCTTCCCGAGAAGTGGCAATCGAGGATTTCGGAATTGCGGTTCGGGCCTCGCTGGACAAGGGAGCACAGCCGCCGAGATTGAAGGGTTTGACGAAGACTAAGGTTGCATCATACCGGGCGAGTCCGTGGTTCCCGCCCCAACGCTATACCCTCGGCCAGATCGCGCTCGAAAGCGGTGACGTGAATTTCCGTACATTTCTGTCCTCGTACTATTGACTTTCAATAACGAAAGGAGCGTACTCTGTCGCATTAAAGCGGGATGCGTCGTGCTTGAACACGAACGCACCCCTGTGCAATCCGAGCTGATAAATAGGAGACCCGGATGCCTGTTGCGATTCTACCTCACCACGCACGTCCCGCAATCCCTTCGATAAGGAGCGACACATGATCCGCTATGTCCCTGTGCTTATTCTATCTGTGTTTGCGCTCGGAGCTTCGCCGCAAAATTATCCGCCTCCCCCTCAACACCCCGTAAATACCGCAAGTACTGCGGCCACAACCACGAATGAGCGGTTCGCTACATTTGTCGCCGATAAAGGATTCTATTGCACGCTTCTCTTGGAAAACCTACGCCAAGACGTGCCCATTACAGTGACACCGGCCCTAATCCTGGAGGAAGGTGAAATTCCCTTGGAGCCTGTAACCGTACCCGCCCATGACACAGCCTCAGTGGACATCTCGGCGTTTCTCACTTCCCACGGATACACGGATAAGCGCGGGACGGTTTCCGTCCGTTACAATTTCAAGACTTATGGACCGCTCGATGCCGTAGTCGAGTCATACAACGAAACCACTCACGTCTATTTGAACTCACATGGTCAGAGTCCACAGGAGTATTGGGCCGGAAATTCGTTTGACGCCGTGGTCTGGGCTCCAGACGCTGGAACAAAAGGATTCGTTTCGATCACGAACACATCGACTAGCGTCCGAACTGTCCAGGTGACGGCTTCCTTCAAAGGCAAGTCCGAGCAGTTGCCGCCAGTTGTCATTTCTCCGCGCACCACGCATTTTCTGGCGATTGACGATTTGGTCCAGCAGAGCCATCAAGATGGGGTGGGCATCCATGTGGAATTTGACGGCGGATGGCCGGGCGATATAATTGTCGAAAGCCAACTTTTCAACGAGCGCACTGGCTTCGCCAAGAACATACATTTCGCGGACAAAGCCTTGCAATACCCTACCGCAACCCTGAGAACCCATTTCGTGCTATTGGGGCAGCAACCAGTGGCAGACGGCTTCCCGCCGCAGATGTCATTCCGATCAGTCGCCGCAGTAAGGAATATCGGCTCTATTCCTCTGAACGTTACGCCCACTATTAAGTACCTGGACGGGGGTGTCGTTCAAACAATCCCGCTGCCACTCTTACCGCTGCCCGTTGGGGAATCCGCGATTATCGACCTTACCGCGGAACAAAAATCTGGTCGCATCCCTCAGGGTTTCCACCAAGGAAATATAGAGCTTTTCCCAGATAACGCTAAGGGGAACATGGTTGCCGAGCTTTTCAACTTCGACGAGGGAACAGGTGGGTACGTGGTCGGCCCTTCCTTCAGCGCGTACCCGAATCGCGGCACGGCTTCCATTTGGCGGACGGACGGAACCTATCAGACAGCGATCACAGTGGAAAACACAGCTGCCGCTGACGACCAAGTCATGCTCAAATTGTTTTCCGACAGCGGGACTTACAATAAGACTTATTCCGTGCCCCAAAACGGACTGTTGGAGATAAATGTAAAAGACCTGAATGCGGTGCCGGATGAGAAAGGCCACGTTCTTTCTGGAACGTATGGGGTCTATTCGATCTCCGGTAGTCATGGCGCACAGAGTAAGCTGACGTTTGGCAAGATCATATACAGCGCGGATGAATCTGATTATGTCGGGTATCCACCGAACTCATGCGACTATGTACTTGGCATCAGTCTTTACTTCGACTTTTCAGGCGGAGCAAATCCGTTCCCGGTTATGGCCGATTGGGACTGGGCCCAGAGCGGTGTCGATACGCAACCCTCGTATGGCGCAGGTGTCAACGCCAGTTACATTACGATCAGCAATAACCAGACTGGGGATATGGCCACCGTCAATTTCGCCAATGCTGTACCAGGCCAAAACCTTCTTCTGAACGGCCCGGCAACAGGGGCCACAACCTGTGATGCCTGTTCAGCATCTGACATATATCCTGCTGGTTCTCAGACAATGCCGGTAATGCCGAGGATTTTATTCGGAACTAGCCAGACTGACATCACGGGCACAACTCAGTCCGTAGTTGTCGGCCAGCAGATTGCTTTAACCGCGTCCTACAAAATACCGTCGAACCTAGCCGTGCAAAACCAGAACTGGGACATCTCCGGGACGGGGTCGAACCCTCCCACAGCCGTAGGTGGCTTCAACCAGACGCAAACCAGTGGCGGCACATTCAGTCCGACTGTCAATGGACAATCGACAACGATCTATTGGGTTGTCCCAACCGCAGGAAACATAACGGATCAAGTTAATTTTTTTCTGACCCTTAGCGACGGTAATGAATATTCGGCCACCGCCCAATTCACTGTAGCCGGACCAACCTCCGTACAGATCGCATTTGTAGCCGAAGGGCAGCCAAATTTTCTCAACAACGGCACCACGAACGTGACACTTGATTTTGGTGATCCGACTGCTACGCCAGGAATCCAATGGACTGGAACCGCCACCTCCCCGCCCCAAGTGGCCGGAACGTACCAGTGGGCCCAAATTATTGCGAGCAACAACTGGTCGTACACTGTGGGAACAACAACCACCTCCTGCAACGGTCCCTCGGGTCTCGATAACGTCTTTCCCCTGCCGATCAATTCGGCAACCTTTACGGATAGCCCAGGAAGGAATCTTCCTTCGGCCGACAATAAATTTACCTGGACATGGAGCGCGACAACGTACTTCATGTGGAATCCTGGGTTAACTAATAGTATTAGTGTACCGATTGGACAAAGAGTCTGGGAGTTTTTTTCCGATACCACACAGAACATGACGACGCACGTTTGGACGGTTCAGTCAGATAGCAGTACATTTGCAGGTGCTCCCCAAATAGGCTATTTCCCGATCCAGTGGAGCAGCGTCGCAAAGAACGGCAACCTGGGCGGTTGCCCATGAGGAGGCTTATGAGACATATATGGAATATTCTTGTTAATGTTCTTCTTTGTGCGGGAGCTTTTCCCGCTTCCGGTCCCGTGCAGCCCTTTTCGGTGACGCTGGACGCACCCAGCGCCGCTGTGAAGATTGGATCAGAAGTTCGAATTAAGGCCACAATTACCAATACTTCTGACCATGAAATCCGGTTTGCAAGATCGCTGGGACTGCGTGATGAAGAGTTCGAGTGCGAAATCGAAGTCCGAGATGCGCGGGGGCGAATCCCCCCACTCACGCCAGCTTTTCGTAATCAGAAGGAGAACCCCACGTCAAGGTGGGGGAGCTACATGACGTATGTGCTGGAGCCTGGCAAATCCTTTCAGGATGACTTGATAATTTCGCATGTTTATACGTTAGAAGCCGGGGAGTACACGATATGGGTCACCCGAGGCACAAGGCCGCTATGGCAAAATCCGAAGCAGGAAACCGCCAAGTCCAACACGATCAAACTGACGGTAACAAATTAGGTTCGTGATGCATCACTTTTGTGCCCTCGGAGGGACGGGGCACAACGGGACGAATACACCACTTCAGGTGTCGCGCGCCGTACCGCAGGCTCTGGGCGGCGGCACCATAAAATCAAACATCGTCACGATAACCCTGACGCAGTAGGGGAAGCCGCTAATGGCGCGGAAGGATGGGAGGAGGATGTGGTCTCCTCCCATTCTGCTCTTAAGCGAGGAGGGCACGATGGAATTGAAACCGAAACCGCCAACATTTAGACGCACTGGAGGATTACTCGGACTGGCGCTCGCATCGCTTCTGATAATCGGCGGCATCGGCCTAGCGCAAACGAACACGCTCAAGAAGAGTGACAGGTCAGTATTCGTCTCCGCGCAAGCGCTTGCGGTTAGTTGCCAGGCGATGAAAGATGCAGTGGGCGAAGATTACGTCGTAGACCCCAGCAAAACGTACAAGCTCACTGCGGGCGATGTGGCCGCAGTCGGTCGTTGCACGGGATACATTGAGGGCGTAGCGGACGAATTCCGAGAGTCTATGGGTTTGCACTATCAAACAGTCCCGGCAGGGCGAGGAGAGCTGCCTATACTCATCGACTCGTTTCTGAAGCGCGTGGCCGAACATCCTGAAGAACGTGATTTCGCCGCGAGCACAGTGCTGCATGAAGCGGATAAGGACGTGCTACGCCTCTGCGGCGACTGTGGTTTTGGGATGATCGTTCGTCCACCATATTAAGGCGTCGCACGGACTGCCGTTTGATGTGGAGGAATTTGTGAAGCAGATCGGAGCACGAACATGAAACCAGCAATTCTGGCAGCAGTGTGCATCGCGTTCGCTATCCGGACTTGCGGCCAAACGCCGGTTCAGACGGTGCCGGTGGTGATTACATCGGACTACTACGCGCACCCCAAGGTGCTTGTACTGCACCTCTTCAACGGCTCAGGAAAAGACATCACCGGCTACACCATCATCATCCGGCACAAGAAGCCTGACGGGACTCTGGACGAGAATGGCCGGTCTGAAACCACGGAGGACATGCTGGGCGTGCTAATGATGCAACAAATGGCGAAAAACTCTTCGGAGCGGACACGACTGGAAAATAGCGGCAGGGTCTTCCCCAAGGGCTACGGCATCTTCCTCGCAGGCGAAACGCGAGACAAGACTCTGACCGCGATAGAGAGCGGCTCGGACGTGGATGCAATTGCCGGTGCCGTTTTCTACACTGACGGTACATACGACGAGCAGGACAAGGACGCTCTCAAGCGGGCGCTCGCTAACCGCCAGGGGGCGTTGCAGCAGATGAAGGAAGAAGACGAGCTGATACGAAATGCCCTCGCGGATTCAACGAACGAGCATCCGGTCGCGGCGGTGTTGACGGAATTAAACAAACGGCGCGTCGAGGAGATGGGCAAACAAGCATCCTTCTACTCCCCAGGCCCTTCAAACTTGCAGAACTTGCAACGCCCGGCCTATGGGCCACAAAAAGGCATGTCCGAACGCGAACGCCTAACCCAATATGTCGAGGAGCAGGAGAAGAAGGTGGAGTTGATGACCCCGCACTGCCATCTTGAGATCGCGCTGAAGTAGCGATGGACTCCAGAAAAGAAAATAGCGCAGTCCCCGAGGAGGCCGCGTCGAAGGAGCCGAAGCGATTAATGCGTGCTCGGAAAATCTCACTGGCAACTAGCTAGGAGTAGCAATGAACGCTCAGAATCCCGAACCTTCCTTTTTTTACAGGCTGACAATTATTGTGCTCGTTCTATTCTTCCTATTGTTGGCCCTTTCGTCATTTACAGGCGTGGCCCGGAACATGGAAGCGGTCGCTAGGTACTTACCCGCATGGGTCGCATGGACGAACCTATTGCTGATTCCGTTCCTTTGGGCCATAGCCGCTGGACCTTCCAGAATTTCACCTCCGATCCGCCTATCGTTCTTCGCACTCGCAATTTGTTCGCTACTTATACTCGAAATCTGTTTCAGGCGATACGTCTGGCCCTCTACTGCTGCGCTAGTGCTCTTTCTCTTGGAAGTGTACCTGATTGTTCCAAAATGGAATTCATGGCGTAGGCGACTGTCCGAGCCTTGATGCGTTCAGCTCGATACAGGCGACAAGAAGAGTGTAGCTAAACGAGAATCGCCAAAGACAAAAAAGCGTGGTAGCAATTCATAGAGACACACCCCGACTTCCCTCCTCATCTTGGAGTTGGACTTGCTGTAGCCCTCATGGTTTATGCACAGTGCTTTGTGGATGAGGAATTGACCGGGGCGTAGTCGGTAGAAGAAGACTCGTAAAAGTCTCCAGCCGTGGATCGAACACCACGCCGTTGCCCGGAGCGCTGTTTTCCCCTGGATGGACTCACATCTACTTATTCGTCAGGCTCAGTCGGCGAATTTACCTTGCGGTCCCTCTCACCGATCTCTTAACGGGCTTACTCCGCTGCGGGTTTGTGAGCCGCCCTTATTCCGCAACAGGCCCTGCTAATAAACTTGGAATGGAATTTGAACTCTACGGCAGCGAGGATGCGCTGCTGGGCTTATGCATTTCGGCCAGAGCGTTCATGCGTACGTCATCGCTCTTCGCGTGGTCGTAGATGGTCTTCCAATACTCCGCCCGCGAGAGGCCAATCAAGGTGAGGAAATCGTCTGCCGGGCAAACCCATGCGCGCCACTGTCGGCACAATTCCTGTTTGAACGATGGGTCGAGGTGTTGGGCGTAGCGTTCAAAGTCGGCCTCGGAGATGTCACGTAGATGGTTCTTGCCGACCACGTGTAGCATGGCCAGGGAGTCTGGCGAAAGCACTTGATATGGACTGGTGGGGCTTTCAGGTTCTTTCATCCCTGTGTAAGTAGCTCCTCGCGTTTTGTATCGGAAGGCTCATGCGGGAAACGGACGATTGGTGCGTCCGATTGAGGATGGCTGGCCTCGAAACGTAAAGTTGATCGGCCACGGTGGGCAACTAACCGAGAGCGTCCAGCGCGGCTTTGAACGCCGGATCGTCGGCGCACCTCCGTGCGATTTGATCGGCGGACATTGCGCGGACCTTCATCCTGAAACTGTACTTTTCGCTCTCTGGTGGGATGCCGTGTTTCTGCGGTCCGAAATCTACAACACGAGTCACACTGCTCTCGTTGGTTGCCGCCGACGCTGCGGCGAAGTGGGCCGCCGTGTTTTGTTCACGCTGATGCCGCGCCGCGATTAGTGGCGGAACGCGTTTATCGTTCAACTCAGGATGCTCCTCCAAAAATGTGTCCGCCGATTTCGCCTCGGCCAGTGTGAGCTTCCCCGCCGCATTTAATTCCCGGTACGCGGTCACATAGCTCTCGGTTTTCGTCGCATCCAAATCGTTATCACGCATGTACGCAACCATTAGCTCGGCGTTAGGAAGGCTACGCTCGAACTGCGGAAACCGCGTGGCGAACTGGTCGCCCGCAATCCGCGCTTTTTCCGTGTCCTCGTTCGTAACTCCTTCGCGCCAAGCTTTGCGGATGTCCCATACAGCCATTGCTGCATGATTGTGCTTGGCGATGGCGTCGCGCTCGAAGGCTCGCTCGAAATTGTCCTTGTTGAATGCCTCGTGCCACAGAGTTTCGTCGGCGCTCATTTGCTGAATCTCGCGCATGGTCAGCTCACGCGAGGTCCAACCCATTCGCTCGCCCAAGGATTTAAGTTCTTCGCGGCCCTTCGATCCACCAGCAGAAACTTTACCCATTCCCGCTGTCGAGGGTGAATCCTTCGAAGTCTTCCCCTTGAATCGGTGGGTTGCCACAAATTGGTTGTACATACGGCTCAATCTCCCTTGATATATGTGATGACCGCTGGACCACGGTGCGGTCTCATTTGACTCGCGGCGTAATTGTTCGCATTTCTAGCGGCCTGTACCCTACGTGGGTCTGGCATGTTTGCGTTTTGAATTTCTTTGCGGGCCTGTTGCCGATCCCTGCGCTCTTGCGCGACTACTTTCTCCGCGTAGGCTCGTTGCAACGCGCCAAGGCTCGATTCACCTGGCAGGCGCTCGACATGGAGGCGCGAGTCGGGCACTTCTTTGTACTCGACGAAAGTTAGCGTGCCCGCCGCATCGTCTTGAAACTGGTGGGTTATGGGGATAGGTCCATCGCTGGAAAGCATCGCCCACGCCCCATCGCTCTGTTTTTCTATTGGCGCGGAATATCTTCCGCCTTTTGCGTCTTTGTATATGGCTCGCCACGATTCAGACATTTGTTTTGTTAACCGATCCTTTGCGGACTTCCCATTAGGATCAACGGCCTTCTCGATGCGCAAGGCTTCGACCCGTTGCTCCGGTGATAGCGCAGCCCACTCGGATTCTGTGTAATTCTGACCTTTTTCCACGATTTGCCCTTACGCTGGATTCGACCACCTCGGGCCGCCATTCGACTGCGCAACTTTCACGACCGCCGACGCTCCGTTTTTAGATACAGGAAAATCGGACGGATTATTAATCGCCGAACTGCTCTGACCATTGGGGCCGTGAAAGTAGATATTCAAATTGTGGGGGCCGGATGAAGGGCTAACATCGACCTGCTGATTGGATTGGATCGCCATAGGAATTCCTTTTGAGAGATGGACTACGATGTGGCCGCGATATGCACGGACACGAAAACTTTAGAGTGGGCGAACGTCCTTGTCGCTGCGTTTGCGGCTCGTGCTGGCCTCCCGTTTTCTGTCGATAGCGGCGGGCACTCTAGGTTCTGTTGCGTCCTGATATTGCAAGTCTTCTGCAAGCGCCTTACGCTTGAGCGCATTGGGAGAGCATTGCGAAACGTGGGCATGATCGCCGGGATCGCGGCCCTCGCCTAAAACAGTTGCGCCATCCGCAACACGATTGCTACTGCCCCTGCGTATGTCTTTTTTTAGATTTCTAGTTCTCATCGTTCGTATCCTCTTCTTTGAAGTTGAATCCTCGGAGTGCTGCAAGCTCCGTTTCAGAAAAACACTCTGTACATGCCCACAGACAGTGCCGGACGCATTTTTCTTTCCTCATCGTGAACAAGGGCCTGCCGCAATCCGCACAATTCTTGAAGCCCTGCCGCGCACGCTCGATGTGGAGCCGATGGCACGGAATCTTTTCTGCCACTTGCGCTTCTGTCATTGGCCCTTCTCTCGATGAAATTGGTTATGGCCGCTGACGAAACGCCGCTTGGGACTTTTGTGAAATCCGCAACCACACCAGCAGAGGTTCTTTGGTCGATTTTTATTGCGCCGTCGCTTGCGTTTGGGCATTGGCTTTTTTGGAAGCCAGTCAAAGTCCATTTATTCTCCTTGGGGATGGGCCGGGTACGCGGCTCGGGATGGAACCGGAAACAAAGTGGGGCGATAATGTCGTATGCAAAAGGAGTGTTCATTCTGTCCAGAGACCGCGAAACTGTCTGCGGAACATCTTTGGAGCAACTGGATGAACGATTTGTTCCCCGGCAAGAAGCGCTTCACCACCAAAAACGAGCACGGCGAAATTGTTGCGGATTGGTCTTCAGACAAACTTGATTGGAAAGCGCGAGTTGTTTGCGAGCCGTGCAATAACACATGGATGAGCAAGATTGAAGGAAAGGCCAAGACAGCGATGAGCAACTTCATACTCGGAGTGTCAGGGCCGATATCACAATCATGTGCTGATTCAATTGCACTTTTCGGGTTCAAGACTGCGGTTATCTTCGATCATATCCGGCGAGATCGGGAGCCATTTTTCGGTCGTTCGGTTCGTCATGGCTTCAGGCAGTCTTTTGCAATTCCAGCTAGCGTCAGAATGTTCATAGCTGGGTTTCTGCCTCGTGGAAAGGGCCACGTGCATACTTGCTATCACGAAGGTGCCCTCTCCGCGACCGACCGCATCACGTTGTATGTGTGTACCTACGCCGTGGGACATTTCGTTTTTCAAGTGGTCGGACAGAAGCAACAGGGATTCACAAGCGTGACGGTACAACCCCGCGAGCTTCGATCTTTTGGTGTAGAGTTCTGGCCGTGGATTCCTGACGGTGCCACATGGCCGCCCGCTGACGTTTTGCAAACGGTGGACGACTTCGATTCCTTCTCCAATCGTTGGCGTAATTTGACCGCAACGAGCCGAGCCACACAGAGCTGGCACGGGGGCCGTTGAAAAAGGGGTGTGTTTTTTTCAACCCTCTTTGCGAACTCGTTCGTCTTGCTTGTCGCGTAACGCAATTAGTTCAGGGTGGTACAGAGTCTCCAGAATTTTCTTGGCGGGAACCACAATCGAAATGCCCATATTCACAGCTTCTACTTGGCCAATCTGAACCCCTAAACGCAAATCCCAGTGGCCACGCATCAGTCCCAAAAAATGGAACCGACCCGCACCGAAGATTGGTTGAGGATTTCCAAGCTCGTCGCCCATTCCACCGATGCGAATGGTGGGACGGACAAACACGGGCGACCCACTCAACCCGCCGATTGAACGTCCTTCCGCAAGGTAAACCTCCATCGGGCCTTCCTGCGATGGAAGTTTGTCTGAGGGCATCATTGCGATATTCCCGATTCTCACTATAGGGATGTGTTTCGTGGAGCCATAAAAGTTCGTGAATAGCCCGATGACGCTGACTTCATCGCCCACGCCGATGCTGTACTTTCTAATATCTTGATCCGTCACAAAAAATGCTTCTGTAACGTATTCCACATCGCACCGCTCTGTGGGAGCAAACACCGTAACAGCAACGTCCGTATTCGGTTCAGTTGGGTGATACCACCATTGGAGATCGCTCCGAAGCCATCCAGCCATACCGTCCTTGAAATTTACGCCAAAGAGAAATGGCCCTCCATCGACACTCTCAGCCACATGCTTTGCGGTTACGGCGTGCAAAAATACTCTCCCGGACTTACTCGCAATGCCGACCAGAAATATTGTCCCGATATATTGAGGCGTAGGATTCTCGTGCGAAATGAATCCCACACACTTTAGGAAAGCATCTGGTACACGCAAGCTTATTCCTCTCTGCCATCAGCTCGTCGGTTTCTTTGATGATTGTTTTGCCTTCTTGTCGAGAAATTTCATCGCCGTTTTGTGAAGATTTCTGGCCAGTTCTGCTTCGAGTTCGCTTCGGCGTGCACTCGTCTCTGCTCGCATCTTCAATTGCTGCTTGCGGAGCGTTTCCATTGCTGTCTGGAATCTCTGCAAATGATCTTTGGGGTCGTACACTTTTTCTGATAGCTCAGTCGAACAGGATAGTAGCGGGAGCAGGCGCAAGGAGTTCTTGAAATGCTCGAAATGCTCCTCCCAATACTCAACCTGCTTACGGTGCAAGCGTCCGATTGAACCATCCATCCTTAGCGTAAAGATGTCGCTATGTTTTCCGACCGTTGGATCGTACTCCTTCGCTTCCCACAGCACATAGGCTGCGAGTGCTTCCGCTTCGTCCAATGTTATGAGTACGCGATCCAGGTAGAGGTCCGATAGGTATCGGACCAACTGCAATGAATTGCCAGAAAAGTAGGGGCGACTGACCGAGTTTACGGTCAGTCCAGAAGTCCGAAAAAGCGTTGGATTGTGTAAGCTAGGAGGGCTAATTTGTTGAATCGCCCAAATAAGGTCAACCCACGGGCGATCACCGCTTGGGTACGGAAGAATGCTTTCCTTGGTTATTCGTCGAACCACATCGACAATTAACTTCTTCAAGTTTATCGGTTGGCCCAGTGATCCCGGCAATGCCTTATTCCATTCATCAAGAACTTCTTCCCAAACCATATCAATCGTGCTTCCATCACCGGCACCCGCCATTAGAAATCGATATTGGCCCTGCAATTCGGCCAGTTTGATTTTGTCCACATCCCACTTTGCGTAATCGCTTATGGTTTCTTGCCTGTCGGCAAGCAGAACAGCACCTCCACCAAGTGGCAACGTGCCGATCAGCGTCATGCGTTTCCCCTCTGCGAGCCGCTGTGGTTTGGGGGTGTGAAAGGGTAGGGGCGGCTTCGGCGTTTTGATTATAGCAGTACCCATCAGAGCCATTGTTTAGGCCGCCCGCTTTGCCCGCGTAAGTGCGAGTTGTGCCGTCAATGCCTCTTGCGCAATCTGTGGCTTTGAAACGCTAGGTTCGGGAGTGATCGGCGGCTCGCCGTGGAAGGTCTTGGCAAACGTAACGCGGCATCCGCACTCGGGACATGGTTCAACCAAGATTCCGTCGCCATAGCAGCGCGTACCCTTCCAAGTGCAAATTTGGCACCGGACCTCTCGGCTCGGCGTTTTCGAGTATTGATGCCTATTTTTCATTTCAGACCCCTCAAACGGTATAATCCGCCGCAAAAACGGGCATAAGAGCGCAGAGCATAGGTAGATTTCTGGACACTTTGAACAACGGATTCGAAAGCGGACACCCAGATGCAGATACAACCAGTAGACCTAGCTATTTCAGCGGGAATATCGTGTCGGGCGGAGGCAAGAGGTTTATGGCCTGCTTTATTAGACTCGCATGAACCACCACGGCAAGACCAAGCTGGAATTGGCGAACTTCTTCGGAATACGGTCCCGAAATCTGCTGCTGAATCAGGCTTTCTTGCGACACGAGACCAACAATTATGTGTATCGTCTGCCCCAGCTTGACCCCGCCATTCTTGTACCAGCGGTTTGATTGAACAAAATAGACTGGACCACCGCTGTTTCCTTTGAATATTCGGAAATCAAACAAAAACGTCTTCGTCTTGGATGTAGGCAACAGAGGGTACGAAGCAATTTTCCCACTTCGTAGCACGGGGAATCCAGCGTCGTTGGATTCTTGTCCGAATGGATAGCCCAAACACTCCAATTCGTCACCCGGATGAATTTCATAGTCTGCAAGTATTTTGTCATCTGCCAGAACGTCTGTTGAGATGTTCGGCATCGAATCATCTTGAGGCAGGGCGACGTACATTACAGCTACATCGGCATCGGGGTGTTTCTTCCAGAGCGGCTGGCCATTCGTACGGATTGGCACAGGTTGTGGAACACGAGTCCAAGTGTTCGCATCTACTTTCCGACGATAATGAAGCACGGCGGTGTCGCCCTGCATCTCATTCAAAACGTGTGCGGCTGTAATGAGCACGTGAGCTGATAGGTTCGGCTGATCCGCTGGGGGCTTATCGAAGGGTCTACTCATTATGAACGCTGTTCCGATTGTCGGCTGTCCTAAAGCCGTCCGTCCTTCAATCTTGAAGGTCGTTTCCATCAGAACTGTGTTTAATTCGAAATTCGCGCGGTCGATCTGATTTTGAGACCGCAACTTGAGACTCAACGCAAACAGAATCAGAACTGGTACGAGGAGAAACGAACGAAGTCGAACCATTTACCGCCCTCTAAAACTCTTTGTTGCAAAGCATAACGCATAATCAATTGTTCAGCTCGGAAAATCTGTTTGGTGAATCTAAGCTCGCTTGTGCGAGGCTTGAACCAAGCCGCAGTCGAGGTCGTCGGGACGTTGGTATGGGGCACGGCGGCTCGGCCTACCACCCTAAAAAGGGTCCCCCCTGAAGACAGATCGGCGAGAGACCGCCTGTCCGCGTCATGCACAAGAAAGAGTCGAGCTGGCAAAAATGGGCGTGTGATCCGCTGTCAGGAAAGCCGCTGGGGGCGCTGCACATTTGAAACTATTTCTTGGGGGCCTTGACTTTGAGCTTGACAGTGTTGCGACTATTTGTTATACATAAACTATGACAAGGATGGGCAGGCCGAAGAAATTAGCCAAGGAACGGTCGAGCCGTCTGATTGCACTCCGCGTCACAGCCGCCGAATACAGCCAGCTCAAGCACGTTGCGGGAAAAGGCAAAATCAGCGATTACATCCGTCAGAAGCTCGGCCTCAGAGGTGGAAAATGAACCGAATGCAGCCATTGACTCGCCCTGAATTGCTGGCTGTTTTGAAGGCGGCTCGCGCAAGCAACATCCGCGATCATGCGCTGCTGCTTATCTGCTATGCGCACGGCATGAGATCAAGCGAATGCGGCAAGCTCCTGCTGTCCGATATCAACATGAAAGACTGGACGGTGCGTGTGAAGCGGGCTAAGGGGTCACTCGAAACGCTGCAATGCCTCTCCGCGAATAGCGAGCGGCTGTTGGATGAGCGCAAGGTGCTCACGGAATGGATGGCTCTGCGCATCAATGATTCGCCATTCCTCTTCCCGTCGCGCAACAAGCGGGGCTGCCTATCCCGCGTCCAGGTGTATCGCCTATTCCGCTCCTATTGCGAGCAGGCGGGCATCCCTGACGCCAAGCGCGGAATTCATGCTCTAAAACATACGCTGGGCCAGCGCATGGCGGACGGCGGGTGCGATATCAAGGAAATGCGATTGGCGCTGGGCCACAAATCGTTGTCATCGACCGTCCACTATTTCGAAGTAACCGCAGACCAGGCGGATCGCGCTAGACAGGTTGCGTTGATGGGCCGAGTGTAACTGTACGCAATTTTCCCAACCGAGAAACCGACCCATCCTGCCCCTCAAATTAGGCACTTGCACCGATGGGCGTAACACAACGTCAGAGAGTTACACTCGGGGTGGCACCGCATTTCAGAATTGAATCAAATCCTCATGCTCCGGGCAAACTCGCTCCATCCTCGCGTGTAGCACGTCTATCCATTTTTTGATCTCGTCTTCGGTCGCCAATGCAGACACAATCAGATCGTATTCGACCGGGCATCCCTTTGGGCAACCAACCGCGACTGAATCCTTCCGACGATTCGCCCATTGGTCGCGGCTCTTGAAGTCCTGCCCGTACGCAATTGCGGTTGCCAGTAAGGGCATACTGCAAGTATACGACGGCTGAACATCCCAGCGCTGACCGTTGCGACGCGCTCTAGGACGCGCCTAGCCTTGGAGCGCGTTTTCAACACCTTACCTCCGCTATCACTCGACGGAATGACCCACGTCACTGAAGAGAGTGCGTGGCCAGTATATGGTTGGTCCGGGTGAAATGACCCGTGAGCGCGAACGCATTTTGACGTGCCGCACTACCTTGTCGAGGCACGCGGACGAATTGCGCCCCTTGAGTTGCGAGCGCAAGTGCCTGCTGGCACCCCGCGCACACACGATTGTCTTGCCCGGTATACGCAGGTAAAAATCTGACGGCCTCGATCCGCCTTGCCGCAGGCAGGACCAAGTTATCGGCCCCTATCGCCGCTCCACTCTGACAGGCGGCGTTCCAGCATTCCCGTTTGGCTCTGACGCGGGGTTGCTTTGTAATTCGCGGATGCCACGCGGCGGATTCGTCGTGGAACTCCACGACACTCAACCCATCGTTCCATCGGCCTAATGTTTCTGGCGCAATCCCGTTGGGCCGCAAACAAGATCGGCGCGTGAAAGTCGGGTAGATGCTGGCGCGGGTTTGCTTATCGGAGCGTTCCTTGAGCCATCGCACCCATTTCGCGGCTTTATCCTTGGCCCGTACGTAGGTTCGGCTTATGGCTGAATCGCTTGTGCCGAATTCTTGTGCTAGTTCCTGTTCCGTGGCGCAGTCAGCTACGATGCCCCGCACGACCTCAAACTCTTCTTGGGTTAGTTGGTCGCGGAGGTCATCGAACTGGAATGCTTGAAAACTTCCGTCCTGGTCGCTAACGAGATCGGCCCGCGTGCCTGTCTCATCGTCATTGCGGATCGGCTCGTCCAATCGGAGGGCCAATACCTCTGGGGCGCGGGAAGTATTGCGGCGGCGCTCATCAATCGCGGCGGCCTTGGCAACCTTCCACGCGAATCGCAGAAGGCCGACATAACCTCCGGTGTCCGGGTCGGGATTGTTCCAGATATTTTCAAGGGTGGGTCTGGTGTACGTGTACAGCTTCACGAGCGCCAAGCCCGTAAGATCATCGTGGTCAGGGTAAAACGGATCGTGCCAGTGCCAACTTGCAATCCCCCTACAGGATTGTTTAGCGACGGCTAAGATTGCATCTTCGAGTCTGTCGTATCTTTTGCCTTCGAACGTGTGGTTGGAGGCTTGTTGCGGATTCTGTTTGTCGTTTGCCATGCTTCGCTCAATGCATTGCTCGGATCGAAAAAGTGAGGAGACGGCTGGCGACCGCCTCCCCGGAGCGAAACCATTGACATGGCTGACAATGGAACTTGCGACTGGCAATGATGTGGGCCGAAATACGAGCGCCAGAGCTATTGCCAAAACGATGAGGAGAAAATCTCTCATTGAGCGCATGTCTTTCCTTGGTTTCGCTTTTTGGAACTCCCTCGCCAGAGGGATATTTGAGGAAAAAATCATCTAGTGATAAGAGTGATGGAAGGACCGCAAACTTCTTTTCCCTTATACTGTGTATATCGTAATTGACCCCTCCGAATTCCCGCCTAGACTCAATTATTTTCAATTATTTTTGGCGACCACCCGGCGCGGCATGGGCGACCCCAGCGTTACTTGTCATTTAGGCGGTTGGAAAAGACGGCGGAACGGGGCACGGAATTACGCGCCAGCTTCCTCGAAAGCACCGAGATTATCGCGTTCCCGGTCCTTTGCTGCCCAAAACTCGGGACTGCACCGCTCGCAATTGCAAAAGTCACCGCCATGCCCGTATCGTTCTAGCCTCTCTTCCAATCTCTTTTCCGCCCTCTCCTCCGCCTGCCGCTTGCACGAGCGGATAATGGAGTCCGCGTATACGACCGTCGCCATGCCATCATCGCTTTGCACAAACATCGGCGGCGGGGGATGGGCTGTAATCCACACGTCGATCTCCCGGACGTGATGGCATCTCTCTGTGAACCATTCTAGATTTTTTTGCCACTCGACACATGCCTTGGCGGACTCATCGACTTGGCGGGCGTTCGCGGCCATTGCGGCTTGCTTTTGGTCGTGGTCTTGGAGCGCGGCTAACGTTTCAGGGGACTCCTCTGCGAACATAATCAGAGGATGCAGCAATCCGTCAAGATTCCGATGTTCA
>Ga0307478_10001948_pt1 | contig 17088 bp, 13 predicted proteins | sample atmos_gasesECM4C_2_FD_203713 | JGI IMG/M metagenome (GOLD analysis project Ga0307478, IMG submission 203713) | Hardwood forest soil microbial communities from Morgan-Monroe State Forest, Indiana, United States - atmos_gasesECM4C_05 | ecosystem: Environmental > Terrestrial > Soil > Temperate...
AATGTCCATGAAAGAATCACCATTCATCACCATGAAATCGTCGGACGACCGCAGGAGCGGTTCCGCAAATTTGATTGCTCCGGCAGTACCAAGGGGAGAAGGCTCGCTAGAATACTCAATTTCGAGATGCCACTGATTTCCCCTGCCAAATCGGGTTTCAACATCTCGTGAGCGAAAGCCGGTGCAGAGAACCAATCTGCGGAAGTGCTGGGAACGAAGTTGCAGGAGGAGCAGCTCAAGAAAAGGCCGGTCGCCGACACAAGCCATGGGTTTGGCAGTATCAGGAACCACGGACCGCAAGCGTGTTCCAAGGCCACCGACAAGGAGAACAACCTTTGTATCTGCAGAGGGCGCATTCATAGATTTGAGCGCAAGGACTGACTACCGGGAAGGGAGCGAGTACTCGCGTTCCCAAAACTCCAGCATGGAGCGGATCGTCTGCTCAAGGGAGATGGTGGGCTTCCAGCCAGTGGCTTTGGAGAATTTCTTCGAGCTTCCAAAGACGATCCTTTCGTCCGAGACCCGGAGGAGATACTGCGCCGATTGCACCCGTGCCTTTACTCCTGAAAGGCGAATCGCAAGGTTCAGGAGTGAACCGATCGCGACCAAGCGATCGGCACACAGATTATACACTTCGCCCGGTTGACCTTTCAGGGCGGCAAGATAGAATCCGCGGACCGCATCGTCAACATGGAGAAACGCTCTGCGGGATTTGAGGTTGCCCACCTCAAGAAGGGGAGGCTGTAGGCCATTTCGAATGCGAGCCAACTGCCGGACAAAGTCAGACGGTGCATCTTTAGTTTTCCCAGGACCGGTGGTATTGAAAAGCCGCATGGCGACGGTCGGGATGTTGTAGCGGAGATAGTAATTGCGCGACAAAAAATCAAGGCAAAACTTGCTGAGGCCATACGGGTTTAGCGGTTGCAAGGGATATTCTTCCTTGACCGGGGCGTGCGAGAGCGGAACATCGCCATACTCCGCGCTCGAACAGGCGGAAACGAGGATTGGTGGGCGCTTCAATTGGCGGACAGCTTCGAAGAGGTGTAACGAACCAATGACATTTGATTGGAAGACGCGAACAGGGTCGTCCCAGGAAAAAGCTGGATAGCTTTCCGCGCCGAGGTGGAAGACATGAGTCGGTTGCCAGTCTTGAAGCACTCGGGCAACACGCCGGCCGTCCCTCAGATCGCAGCGGAGTATACGTAATCGGGGTGAGGGGGGTAATGGGAAGCAGTCTGTTGAGAGTGTTCCAGCAAGGACCTGCCAGCCGTTTTCCAAAAGGAAGCGCACCAAGCGGGCTCCGATGAAACCCTCGGCACCGGTAACCAAGGCTGTTTTTGTTCTCGACATCAGGTGGAGTTGGAGAGATCGAGTTTGGGCTCGCAGAAGCGGCTCTGAGAAGGCCAAATTCCGAGCGAAAGCGTGTTAGGGAAACCCGAACGGGGCTCTGAGCAGCAAGATCACTCAGCTCGCATTTAGCCCGAGAGTCAGGCTGCAGTCCAGACAGCTATGAGCGCGGGCAAGTCGTCCAATCCCCGGCAGCATAAGAGCGATTTTCTGGAGTTTCCGGGGAGACTCTTAGAGGAGAGCTGGCACGTGACGGGGCCAGCGTGCCAGCGCCCGTCGACAAAAACACCGAGTTAGTTAACTGTCGCAGTTAAGCCGGTCGGAGGTGTGGGAGGAGGCCCAGAAGATATCACTCCACCGCCGTAACAGGTCCCGGCGCTAAACGTGAGTACACCACCTGAACCGTCAGCCGGACCGCCCATAACGTTCTTATAGCAATCGAGGGCGGGCGTATTGTTCGCATGTCCTGCTACCGACTGGCTTGCCCAAGTTGTCGAGCCACCGGAGCCGTAAACTGTTCCAGAGCTCACATCCGGCCCGATTGGAGGCCATGGCTCACTGCCCCACCAGCTCGGCTTCGAGGCAAGGTAAAATGAAGGAGGGAGCGACTGTGTGAGAGGCACGAGGTTTGGAAGCAGCGGATCCAGTGCGGGAACCTCCGAGGCAACCCAACGAACCGCAGCATTCACGGTATCGTAGTTGCCCCAACGCATCGAGGTGCCAAGTACCTTCGGATCGACCGGAACACCATTGGAGTCGCCTCCGGCGCCAAGGACGATAATAGCCGAGCTAGTTGCAGTCTGGCTCTGATAGGCCGAATGATAGCCGGAGTGGCCAAGAACACTTCCAATGATGTGCGTGTAGCGGGCAAATGCGGCAGAGTAGACGGCATTTGTCTGGGTATTCTTCCCCGGCTCCCACCCTGAATAGTAGTCACGGAAGATGGTGTTCATCTGGTGTGAGCCGTGGATGTTGTCAAAGACAATTCCGTTCCCAATGTTCCCCTCGTAGAGGTTGTACATCGACGCGGAGCTGTGGGTCCACAAACTGAACCACATATAGGAAGTGCCACCGTCCCAGTCACCGATTGAGAGGTTGTAGGCTACGACCGTACCGACGTCCGGTCCCTCGTAAACGATAGTGCTGCGACACCTCTGAATGATGTTGTTCTCGATTTTCAGGAAGGAGGTGTAATCCGGAGAGATGCAATAGGGATCGCTGTTCTGTGCGCCGTAACTATAGTTTTCTTGCACATCGACATGAGCCGATTCAAACAGGGTGATAGCCCGCTTGTTGGGGTTCACGATGCGATTGCCCGCAACCCAACAGTTCATGCAGCCGTAAAATTTAATACCATCCTGGTTCGCAGAAGTTCCATCTACAGAAAGGTTCTCGATTCCGGAGTTGACGACTGGGGAATAAAGCCAGACTTGAGGAGACTGGCTACTGCGCCAATTAGGAGCCACGACAGGATCGGCAATCGTAACGGTGTTGCCGCTGACGGCTGTCGCGTAGGTCATCTGAATCTGGCTGCGCAGGGTTCGGTAAGCGTTCGAGGGAGCTTCCCCCGCACAGCCACTGGGTCCTGAAGAACTGTAAGACGCGGAACAAACAAAGAAGCCGCCGTTATCGGTCACGGTTCCAGAGCAAGGAACCCCTGTGGTGCCATCATCGCACTGATCCAGAATCAGCATGGTCTGATTCGGTGTGACGCCCGAGGCAGAGGCTAGCGTAATCTGATTGCCGCCTTGAGCGTATCCGGCCGCCCAATTGGTGCCGGCAGGATTACTGCCCGCGGAAACATTCGGCCCCTGAATGCAGACTAACGCCCCCAAGCCATTACATCCGCTGCTCGCCCCGGAGCCGAACACAAGAAGTGTCTGGTCCGCGCCGGAACCACGCAACGCCACGTTGCTCTTGCCGATGGTTATTCCCGAACTGAGGTTGAAGGTTCCCGATCCCAGAAGCACATACTGATTTGCACCGCAGGAGGAGAGGGCACTATTTATGGTTGCCGCAGATCCCGAGTAGGGAGCAATCGTAGTTCCGCACTGCGTCCATCCCTGAGAATGATTATTCTGAGCGCCGGCTCTCGTCCAGTCTGCACCGTGAGTAGTATCCAGAATTCCGGACCAAAGCTGCTGAGCAGGAGTTACGGTAGGGGCCATCAGCCCAACAATCGATGCGAAGAAGAAAAGAAACGGCCGCAAAACTCTCATTTTTGCCCCAAAGGCGCCCGTGAAAGTACGGAAGAGTAAACTCTCCGACGGACAAGTGCAAGTGCCCGTTGCTTGCGCAAGGCCTTCCGGGAATGGAACGAGGAATCATGATGCCATTTCTCCACACTCTGGTGACCCGGTGAGCCGTGCGAACTAACGCCCTAGGGGTATTGTCTGCTCCGCCAGACGCAGAATTGCACTGTCCTTGAGTTCAATTAAAGAACAGGTGGATTGTCTGCCCGTGATTTAGCTATCGCTTTTGTTTCGCCTATGCTTGAACCAGCAAATTGTGGTGAGGGGCTCGGGACTGGACTAAACAATGTGACGAGTATCACTTCCCTTACGCGGATCGGGTCAATCGTTTTCTGCGTACACGAAACGACGTTCCTGTGTAAGCCCTGCGTCATAGACCTGCTCCGGTTCGTAGACGACTACCTGCCCGCCGCGACTGGAGAAGGAAAAGGGGATGCAGAGTAGCTTTTGTAGCTTAGCCCGGAGAGCCTGACGATGCTCGGGCGGAACATAGAAGAGCATGAAGCCGCCACCCCCTGCCCCAAGGAGTTTGCCACCGAGGGCCCCAGCGCTCCTGCCAGCTTCATAGATATCGTCAATATTGGAGTTGCTGATGTTCTTGGTGAGGGTTCTCTTAAGTTGCCAACTCTCATTCAGCAAGCGTCCGAAATCGTCCAGCGAACGACTGGGCGAGGTGACGATGGATTCTGCTTCCTGAACCATCTGATACATCGTGTGCAGTTCGTTTTGGCGCTGGGGGGTTGCCTTGATTTGCTCTTTGGCGATTTCCGAAGCGGTTCTGGCAAAGCCTGTGAAGTAAAGGGCAAGATGTTGCTCGAGATCATGAATGCGCTCGGGGGTGGTCAGAACTCGATTGACTTCAACGGTGCCGTCGGGAAGGAAATTGATCCGGTTGAACCCGCCATGGGCGGCAGCAACCTGGTCCTGAGCACCGACAGCTTCCTTAAGCAGGTCCTGCTCGACGTGCATAGCATCAGCAGCAAGCGAGTGTTTGTCGCGCATTTGATTCATAAGAGCGTAGAGGCCAAGTAGGAGGCCAACCGTAAAGGCCGAGCTTGTTCCCAAGCCAGTGCGCGCCGGTAAATCCGCAATATGATGGACCTCCACCCCTTCCTTGATCCGGAGAAATTCCAGACAAGCGCGAACAGAAGGATGCTCGATGGCCTCGTTTCTGGAGACGTTTTCTACCTTGGAGTAGGAGATTCGGCTGTGATACTCGAAGAAGGGAGGCAACCACCGGGTGGTGATATAGCACGACTTGTCGATGGTAGTTGAGAGTACCGCACCGCCGTGTTCGCGATACCAAACAGGGTAATCCGTCCCTCCCCCGAGAAACGAGATGCGAAGCGGTGTTCGAGTAATGATCATGAACTAGCCTTTCTTTCCTTCAAATAGAAGCATTGATTTGAGCGCGAACCATGGCGGGCTAGGCTCCGCTTGATTGGCGGGCTTCGAGGCGCGACAACTGCCTGTCGCAGTATCGGGTAATCGACCATCGCACTTGAGGTAGCAGGACCTGAGCCCGCTTCGCCATGTTCCAGCCGAACAGGGACCGTATCCAGGAATATTTCCAGGACAACCGAGGTGGCCGCAGTGTTCCTCCGACCTTGCGAGACATCTCTTCGATCTGTTTAAAGAGATCCGGTCTTTCGGGATAGAAGAAGACGGACCAGTTTTGCAGGTATGTGGCACAAGCAGCTCTCGACCTCTCCGAATCCTCGAGGGATAACAGATAACGGACATGGAGCTGCATCGAGCGAAGTTGCGCAACCATTTTCCGTTCCGAATGACCGATATAACTGAGGCTACTGGCTCCTGAGGCGCGGTAGTAGACCTTTGACTCAAGCACGAAGTGAACGCCACTGCTCTGAAGCAATACCCGGCAGAAATATTCACCGTCGTCGTCGCCAAGGAGCTGAGTATCCCAGGGTCCGGCCGCTTCTGTCATCTCACGGCTCACCAGCCAGGTAGCTGTTTGCATAAACAAATTCTGGCCCATCTTTCGAACAAGCCACTCGGCAGGGGAAAGATCACACCACAAAGCCGTGGGGGAGAATTGAGTGTGGCTCTGCCGATACATGAAGCGACCCCAACTCCCCGAGAGAAGTGTTCGCTTGGCATCAATGCTATCCAAAGCCTCCACCTGGCCGGCGATTTTGTTTGGGGACATGAGGTCGTCGGCATCGAGCCACTGGATATATTCACCCTGAGATAGGGAAAAGGCCTTGTTTCGAGCGGCTGCAGCGCCCTGATTCTGCTGTGAAAACACCTTCACATTACCGGACTCATAGCGACGCGCGATCGCAAGAGTCTGATCTCTCGAACCGTCGTCGACGATAATGATTTCCTTCTTTGGCCAAGTCTGGGCCACGGCAGATTCGAGAGTGTTAGAAAACCACATCTGGGCGTTGTAAGCGGGTATCAAAATGGAGACAAGCGGTTTCATGAACAATTCACTCCTAGCAAACTAGCATACAGGTTATGGGTAGTCCTCCCGAACGAGTCCCAAGAATGGTGCTGTTCCGCATAACGGCGAATTTCCTCCCGGCGAGTCGCGCGTTCCCGGAAGATGTCGCTGGCAAAGAACTTCTCGAAGGTAGCGGCTAAATCGGAAGGATCGCAGGATTCGGAGAGAAAACCAGTTTTTCCCTCGAGAATGTCTTCGCTGAAGGAGCCCACGTCGGTGGCAACAACCGGCAAACCAAAGCGATAACCGACGAACAAAACGCCACTTTGAAAGATTTCCTTGTAAGGAAGCGCGAGAACATCGGCGGCTTTGAAATACATCTCGGCTTCTTCCTCTGGGATGTAGCCTATCTTCAGCAGAACTGTTTCAGTGAGCCTCGCTTCGTCGATTTGGCGAAGGATGCCATTCAGATACTCATCGGAACCCTTTTTGCGCTGCCCGGCAACAACCAATCGGTAGGAGGGGTCCTTTTCCACCAGATTCTGGAGAGCGCCGACTAGAAATTCAAGTCCTTTGTAAGGTCTGATATTCCCAAAAAAAAGAATCACTTTTTCATCAGGATGAAATCCCAACCTCTCTCTCGCTTCGGATGTGGTCAAGGAGGAGTCGGGAAAAGCATCGATGACAGGATGCGTTATGACAGTCACATTGTCAGGTTTGACGGCAAAATCCTCGAGAAGCTCGGCTTTCATTTTTCTGGTGTGAACGAAAATGTGGTCTGCAAGGTGATACTGGATTCGGAGGGTCAAGCGGTTCAGGAAGGAATCGCTCTGATCGCGCCGGGCGGCGTTTACGTTGTGAGCCGTGAGAACAATTTTTTTCCGGCAGAGCTTGAAGAAGAGGGTGAGCAGCGTCCTATCAAAATACTCAAACCTGTTGTTCCACAGAATATGAAAAAGCTTGGGTTCGGCGGTAAGCCCGTAAGCAATCAAACGGACATAGTAGCGCAAAAGTCCTGCAGCCTTCGCGCGTGCCGACATTCCGGATTGTTGGCTCCCGCGTAGATTGAAGAATTGCAGGCCCGGCGTGTTGTGAAGTTCCGGGCTATCCACTTCGTCGCCGCCGATAAAGTCAAGGGCGGCGCCGTTAGACACGACGGACATGGCCAGACCGAATGCGTACGGACGATCCTGACAGCCTGTAAGCAAACTAACACCAACTGGTACGCTTCCTGAGTTCAAACCGTTTTCCAAAAGACTTCGATGCTTGGTTCCGGCATACTTTCGAGCGCCTCGGAAAATTCTTCCGGGCCAACCCATTCCCGCAGATTCAATCCTCGCAGGCAATCGGAGGAGTAGTTGAACTTGCCGGTATGTTGAAGATCGGTCAAGATTCTTACGCACTCCAGGGCTTCCGGCCTGAACTCCGGCAAGTTCACCTCGAAGGAGAGGTAGGGAACAGGGTGATGAAGGCCTCGAAGGGCCGTTTGCTCGTGACCTTCGACGTCGATTTTGACGAAAAAGGGAGTACCATGTGCGGCAATTAGTTGGTCCAACGTGGTTGTTTCCACTTCTCTGTGCTGTCTGAATTCCTGTTTATCCTGCCCTTGTGCGAATCGTGATTTATGGTCTCGTAGGATGCCAACCCATTTCGGGTTAAGAGTATTCAGTGCCGAGCCTTCAGAATCCACCCACATCGTCTCAATAGCTTCCTTATCGCTTACTGCCTTTGCGATAATCTTGACTGGCTGGGCGTGAACCTGAATCGATGATATTTCTCGGCGAGGATCTTTTGGCAAGCTGCATCCGGCTCTACCGCCACAACGTGAGCTCCCATATTCAGGAAAACATCGATTTTTTCGCCCACGTTTGCGCCGACATCAAAAACCAGATAGCCGCGCCTGTATCCGGCCAGCAAGCTACGATAGAATGCAGTCTCTTTTTCCATGAGTTCCATCCGTTTTGGATCAGTCAGCCTCCAATAGAAGTCGGTCAGCAGTGAGCTTCTTAGTCGGTGGTAGACACCCATGCGACCGAGAAAGGCCTTAAGTCCTAGCAGTCTTCTTTGACTGTGTGCTCGCACGTGATTGGGCTCTCCTTTAAAGCGGCAGCCGGAACAGCAAATGCTGAGCGGAACATCTTTAGTTACGGGTCGCAGGCGACGGTCGCGACATGCCGTTCCATCCGAATGAGCCCGATAGCAGTTGCACAACCTGTTGGAGGGGCCCAACGCCGCGATGCAAAAGGATCACCGCGCCCAAGTAGAGAATTACGAAAAGAAGTGTGGCAACAAGGGTTCGCATCAACGCACCCTCCCAACCCGGAGCTGCGAGCAAATTTGGCATTGACCCGAAGATCAGGGCGGTGGCACAAGCCGCCAGGAGGGAGGCAATGAAGTACTTCCATATTACGGCTACCATGGACGAAAGGTGAAGTTGAATCGGCCTTCCGGCATACCAAAATGCAGGGAGGAGGAGGAGCCAAAAGGAAGCTGTCCAAGCGACGGCGACGCCCTCTGGACCCCAGCGTAGCCCCAAGATGAAGAGGAGGGTGGTAAGCAGGAACTCGACTACGCCCCAACGAAACCAACGATCCGCCTTCCCGATCGACAGGTGAATCCATCCGTGGGTATTGTATAGGAGCATGACCCCGATACCGGGGCCAAAAAAGGCAAAGATTCGACCAGCGGTTTCCCAACCTGGCCCAAGAAAAAGACGAATGAGATCTTTAGCAATGAGGGTCAGGTCCGCTCCGATGCCCATACCTGCAAAAGCCAGGATTGACAGGCCGCTGAGAAAGTATCGGCGGTATTGAACGCGGTCCTGATCGAGGCGGCTCAATGTGGTGACGATGACGGCACCGAGAGGAGAAAGGAGGTTATTGGCCGGCAAGACGAACAGATCATAAGCTTTCTTATAGAATCCGAGGGCCTGAGCCTGAAATCGCCAACCAACCAGCACGTTATCGAGATTCCTGGCGGAGTAATTGACGATGAAATGCAAGTAGACGCTGGTGGCGAATTTGAGGAGAGGTATAGTGCCAGACCCGCGCTTGGGAAGATCGGGAACCCAACGACAAAGGAACCAAGCGCCGATGGCTTGGGAGAATGGGAGCACGATTGCGCCCGCAACAAGTGCCCAATATCCCCAGCCGAGCCAGGCAAGAAAAATAGAAAGAACCACAGCAAGCGCGCGAGCAAGGATGTCGTTGAGGGAGACAGCGGTAAAGCGCATGGCACGCTTGAGAAGTGCCAGGTGGAGAACGGAGGCACTTGATATGAAGATGGTGAGAGCCAAGCCAACCGCTACACGAGCCACGTGGCGGTCGTGAAAAAACCGGGCAAGGATGCCCCCGCAACCGGCAAAGCCAAGAGTAAGGCAAAGGCCAACGGCCAAATTAATCCAAAACAGGTTACTAGCCAGCCGTCGATTGAGATGGCTCTGCTGGAGAATAGCCTCCGTGAACCCATTCAGTCCAAAGCTAGAGAGCAAGAGGCTGAAGGTGGTTACCATGGTCACGACACCGAAGTCTGCTGGGGTAAGCAGGCGGGCCAATACCATGGTGGAAACCATCTGGATGGCAAAGCCAAAACCCTGGAAGAAGATGGTAACGCCACCGCTGCGAACGGCAAGGCGTTTCAGCTCGCCATTCTGAGCGACATTGCGAAAAGCGCCGCTGGAATCGAAAGGATTCAACCGATCTCCGTATGGAACCTACGATGAAAAGAGGTTAGCGCGTTGCAAGAGCATTTGTTTCCCTGAATTTCATTTTGGCGGGTTGGGAAAACACAGGAATAGGCGGTTCTGGAGCCGGGTCTTTGGGAGGAGTGATAGCTGCATACAGGAAAAAAATCCAGACTGGATTCAGCTCTTTGAAGGCGGCCTCAGTAAAGTTGTAGATGACAACGATTACCATAAAGGCGAGCCGGAGGTTAGCGTCTTCGGCCTTTTGCCGCAAGGCTACGAAGATACGGCTATATCCCACGAGAATGATGATTGACAAGAGGATGACGCCGATCATTCCAAGATTTACATAGACCTCGATGTAGCCGTTGTGGGACTCCATGAGAGGATTTCCCTCAAAAGTCTGCCGCAGAGCCGCGAGGCGATTGCCCAACCAAAATGTTCCGTAACCCGTGCCTAGCATCGGACTCGGCGCTACTTTAAGGATTTCCCGCCAGATTTCGATACGGCCTGTTAGGGTTGGGTCTCTTCCAAGGAACTCAAGAAGACGACTTGCACCCAAGAACAGAGGGAACGCGGCCAAACAAACCTCGCCCGCCGTCAAGAGATGGAGGCGACCTGGACGGCGAAGAAAGGCGGGCCTACCAGCCGCGAGAATCAGGACTGCACCCATATAGAAGCAGGACATGGAAGTGGCCGAATGCGCGATAAGGAGGATGTACATTGCGTTAAGGACGAGGAACCCTTGAGCAAGGAGATGGCGGCCGCGGTCCGGGGCGGTCTTATCGCGGCGGAGTGCGGCAAGGCGCCATACTGCGGCGAGACCGCAAATAAGGGCGATCAAGCCGAGCATATTCTTGTTGGTGGAAACACCCGTGAACGAAGGTTCCCAGGTCCAGCGGTTGTAAGAACGTCCCAGGTCCGGGTAATAGCGGATGAAGAGAACGGAAAGAGGAAGAAGTAAAAATCCCAACCTGGCAAATAAACGTTTGAGGGCGACCACAGGCTCGGCGTCCGTCAGAACGATCAGAATCATGACGAGGTCGCCCACAGCTTTGATCCATCGTTTAATTCCGATCTCAGGATAGTCGGACCAAAGAACGCTCACCGCGCCATAAAGGATATAGAGGAGTATAGGTGCGTTCGAACTGAGAATCTTAGCAACTTTGTTTGCCCGGCTCAAAAGTATGAGGAGGCCGAGAATCAGCAGGACCAGGTAGAAGTTTCGGTCTAGGGGACTTCCTTCCATATAAACGTTGGTTTGAGCAGGAGGAGGGCCAAGATAGATCCATTCCGATAGGGCTCGCGAACATGCGATGAAAAACCACATGAAGGGGATCCAGAGGGCCTTCGACGCCTTGTGGTCTTTATCGCGATCAAGCCAGAAAAGCCCGGCGATCCCAACGATGAAAGCTAATGCTGCAATCCGTGGTGCCATTCAGCGGCTTTCCCGTCGGCCGTTTGACGTGTGACGCCAGGTCATTTTGAGTCAAAGAACAGGCGATGCAACAGTTCAAGCGTGAGCAATTTGTGGAGTTCCAAAGTGTAGTTCCGACTCCCCTTCAAATGCCCGTGAACGACAGTTTCCACACCTTTTCTTTGCAGGTACGGCCGCGATAGCGAGCGGGGATCCAGCAACATCTCCCGGACATAAGCGGCCAATTGATCCCGGTACCAGACGCGATAGTGAGCAAACTTGTGCCTGCCAAGCCAGAGTCTCTCGAGGTGAAAAGGAGCAAACAGGTGATCGATCTGTGCGACCCATTGAGGCATACCGTAATCGTACGCGTACTCAGCCTTAAAGGTGAACTCCAAATAGGCGTGGTTCAGAGTGGAAACCGGAAACGGTAGATTTCCTCCCACACCGCGGTCGCTCGGCAATCGCGCAAGGTCAGGATTGCCATCGGCAATCAATCGTAGACGGACATCCATGTCCTCAACCGTGTTCTGAGGTGCTCGGAACACGGTGCGGACAAAATCATTGTCGAGAAATGGGGAGCGCACAGTGATCTGAGTCTGTTCAAGCATGAGTATGCCGTAATGCCACCAGGGGGACTGGCGAAAGGCAGCAAAGGTAACAGGATGCGTTTGAACGGTCTCTGCATAGGATTGCGAAGCTTGCGCCACATGGGGAAGAAAGTCGCTTGCGAACAAGCCATCTGCCGGCGGAACAGGTTTGAACATGCGAGCTTGACGAACGACCTCACTTCCATAGGTGCCAACGACCTTGACGGGGGCGATGCGGCGGGCATTTTCGCTGAGGAAAAGATCCTGTGACCGGCCCACGTCGACGCAACCGTCGGTGAGGTAGATGCTGCGTTCGGCATAATGCGCAAAGCGGGACAAAAACCGATTGTCAGCAGCGACAACGGTATGAGGCTGCTGGCAGATTTTGGCTACTCGACGAGCCGTGATTACGTCGCGACAGTCCCGATAAGTGCCTCCAAACGTGTAGCAGGGAAGCGAATTTGGAGCCGCCTTTCGCCAGGACATGATGACCCTGGTGTCCATGCCGCCCGTGAGAGCAATGCCCACCGGTTCCCTTCCATCAAAATACCTAGGAAGCGTGCGAGCAAAGGTCGCGCGGAGCTCTTGGTAGTACTCTTCGGATTGAAGGTGAGGCAGTTTCTCCCACTCGCCAGCCTGAAAGTATTGAGCTTTCTTCTGGAGAGCACCATCGGCTAACGCCCAGGCCGAGCCAGAGGGAAGGAGATGGATGTCTTTGAAAAGCGTTCGATCCTGTAGTACGGCCCCGAAAGAAACAAGCTCGCCCAATCCTTGGAAGTCAGGTCTGCGAAGGTCGGGTCGTGCGGCTAGAATACCCTTTGCTTCCGCAGCAAAGTAAAATGCGTCCCGGCCCTCATGAAAGTAGACGCGATGCATGCCGTAACGATCGTTGAACAATTTGGCCGTGCCAAGCTTGTGATCCACAAGCAGGCCGTGAAAACGCCCGTTCAAAGGTACAGGAAAAGTGGAATCCTCTTCATAAAGATGCGGAAGATAGGCCGGTCCAGTACTTTCAAAAGAATGGCCGCGCTCCCGAAGTTTGCGACGAAGCTCCTGGTCGGCGTAGTCCTCTCCAGAGAAAATCAGCGTAACATCGCCAAGTTCGTTGGTGAGAGGCATTCCGTCGGAGAACGAGTCTTGAAGCGCGTTCCAGCCTATATAGATTCCAGCTGATTCGTCACACCAAGTGCCCGTCGAATAAAAAGATTCGTGGCGGAGAGCCTCCGTCATGCGATGGAGTTCTGCCTTAGCCTTTTCTGGGGACATTCTGGTGATAAGACCGACAATTCCTGGCATGCGATTCTGCTTTCCTCAATCCGACGACGAATTCACTTGCAATGAGGCGGAAAAAGGTTGGAGCCGGCGGGAGGAGTTGAACACTCCATCTGCCGAATACGATTCGGCCGCTCTAACGTTGAGCTACACCGGCTTTGGAATGAAAAAAATTGTAACACACAGCTCGTGCACGAACAGCGGTCGTAATGACAGTATGAGGCAAAATGCCAATCAGCCCGCGGTGCAGTTTCAGCTTCAAACAGAACTTCCCCCAGAAGGTCAGAGGAATGTAAAAGCGGGGAACCAGCAGCTCGCCGAAGCCATTTCGAATCTTGAATTCACGCAGGGGGCTGTCTTTCTTGTTCCCATAGTTGAACAACCCATAGGTGATATAAGAAATGCCTTTGGCCTCGCAGAGTTCAACCGCCTTAGCTATTAGTGCATTTCCCGGCCGCTTGTCCTGATGACTGGCTTTTGGCAGTATCTGCAGGATTGAGGCTACATCGCCCCGGTAGACGATTTTCAAGAAGCCTACCATTTCACTTTCGGAATAAGCGCAAATAAAGTCGCAGTGGTCCAGAAAGCTCGCTTGATCCTTTTTCACCTGTTCAAAGCTTTTCCCATAGTGCACAAATCTCACGTTCTGGCGAACGGGTGAATCATTGTTCACCTCCATGATTCCACGGATCAATTCGTCAGTAAACGGTTCGACCTTGACAACGACGCCGCGTTTCTGCGCCCTGCGGACGTTTTTCCGAGTTTCCTGGGGAAGGCCTTCCCACCATTCCTTGAAAGTGCCGAGTCGAATGACGGCAACGCTATCCATTTCGGAGTAATAAGGGTGTCGTGGAGGAGTGGTTGACGGCTTCACCGAAAAAGTGAAGATATCCGCACGCAAACCCTTGCCTGTTTGCTCTTTCAGAAGCTGGATGCAAAGGTCGGGATCTTCCAGGTCGCTGACGAGCCATTCTTCCTCATGAACGACGGCCAATGTGAGGTATTTGCCGCGAACAGTCAAGTACTTATCATTGACACGAAGCGCGCGAACATTTCTCCAGACTCCGCGAACGGCGGATTCGACTGTGGTGATTTCACCAGGCAAGGATTCATTTTGAAGAGGCATAGGAAAGGACACCGGAATTCTCCTATTTCGGTTACCCGCCAGAGGCCTTGAATCTTGATTCAGCGGGAGTAGCGTATCGGGTGCTTGCAGCCGGCAAAGGGAAAGGCAGGTGAAGTTTCTCCATCAACCGGTGAAGCTGGGGACTCTGCAAAAAGTTGTACTCAGCGACGTTCACAGGGTGAGTTTCGACTTCAACAGTGTGGAGTGTCGCGAGCGAGAAAATCCGTTCCAGGCGAGTAACAGGCTCCAGTGGCGGGAGAGAGAAGAAATAATCATCGAGGTGGTGACGGCGGGCGAGCATTCGATCCTGCCAGTCGCGGTAGAGACGATTGACGGCGTTCTTTTCTTCGGCTTGAAACGAAAAATTCCGGCGAACATGAGTTCCCGAGGGCAACAGGCGCTTGAAGAGCACATTAGAACAGAGATGAATATGATGATGCCCGTCAATGCGAGCTGGTTCCGCTCCGTAAAGACGGCGAAATTCGTCGATTTGTGCCTTTACGACATATTCGAATGAAACCGAAAGAAACGGGTTAAACAGCACACGAGCTAACGAATGCCCGCACAGGAATGCAGCTAGCTGTTGCTGCCGCTCGGCAAGTTGCGGCGGCGCGCATTGCGAGGCAGTAAATGGAGTCGTCAGATTGAGATGAAGTCCCGTATCGATCCCCGATTCATGAGCGAGTTGTGCTGCTCGTTCCGAATCCTCCATGAACACCATAGCGCTCACCGCTGAGACACTTCCACATCTCACAGAGTCCAGAATCCTATCGGTGGTCAGGGGAGTGCGGCCCCAGTCATCGGCATTGATGATCAAGAGTCCGGCAGGTGAAAGAAGAGCATCGGCAATCTGTTTGTTTTTCGCCAAATCACCCGGAAAGGTTGAAGGTTGATTCATGAGCAGTTTGCGGTTTCATCTGATCAAGAGCGAGCCGCCGCAGAAAACCCGATGGTGTTGAGTCAGGAAACAAGAAATCCTAAAGGCGATCAGATTCACCATGCTAGATTTCCCCCAGTTATTTCTTGTTGCGCTCCAAATCCACCACGTCTCCACCCATCACCAGACGTACGCCTAAAGAATAGACGAGAGACTTTAGCGCGTGGAACGGATACTTCCACATGTGCCCTTCGACTAATCTTCCCCCAAATCGCATTTTGAAATTCTTGATCCCTTCCTGCTTTGACCCAGGCTCCGGCTTGACGCGTACCCCAGTAAAATTGAACCGCCTAACTCCCAATTGCTGAAACTGACGCATAGCCTCCCAAATCAGAAGGTGCATAGAACCACGAGCGGGTTTTGAGATAGTGCCACTGTACCAGTCATAGGCCGTGTGCAAGCTGAATGGCGAAATCATGCAGGCCTGGATTACGCCTTCTGATTCGGCGACGAAGATCTTTACGTTTTCCCCCAAATTCTGGAGATTCATTTCAAATTCGCTGTGGCTCTTGAATTTGAGGCCTGATCGCTTGAGGGTATCCACAAGCAGGTGGTAGGCGGGTTCCAAGAATTGCGGCCCAGTCTTGACTTCAATACCTTTTTTCCCTGCCTTCCGGATGTTCTGCCGATAGTCAGCATGCAATTCATTCCACATTTCGTCCTCAGGCTTGGTCAGATCCTTGATGAATGTGCCATAGGGCGCGGCAATCGAGCCATCTGGATAAGTTCGAAAAAGGGCCGTATTGGCAGCCGGAATGATTAAGTCCGCTCCGTTAGAGCGAAAATACTCGACGGTACTGTTCAGGAACGATTGTTCCGCCTCCAGACTCAAGTCACCATCCGTAGGGATGGTCTCAACGCGAAATCGAACCATGCGAAAGCCAGGCTTACGAATCACCGTGTAGGGCAAAACGCATCGGAGCCTACCGGTATCGTCGGAGCCGCCAACCCAGCCGTATTCCTCGCCCAAAGACTTCAGAAAGCCTTCCGAAGCGAAAATCGGCAGATCCGGACGCCAATCGATCTTAACTGGCGTCGCTTTCAAATTATTCACGTTGACTCCGTTTTCTTTCTGTCCTTGGAGAACTGAACTTGCACCTGACGAAACCAGATTCTGCGTGACCATTTTGGAAACGAATCAGACGTAATTCGCGATTACCTTATGGAATACCAGCTTTTCGAACGCAGAAATTGCGAGGGCCTTCTGCTGAGCCCGGAGACCGGCCTTGTTCATCATCCGTAATGAGGAGATGTTTTTGACATTGACGTCGATAATGATGCGTCTGATTCTCCAATGTCGAAACAAAATCTCCGAGATTTGGACAACCATGAATGGCCCTATTCCGAAACCGCGGTGATTCGCACTTGTTACGATATCGTGAATCAGCGCTTCACCAGGTATTAGCCTCATAAATCCACGCGCTACAAGAGGAACACTGCCTTCATTCACCGTAGCCCAAATACTGCCCACCATTTTTCCGTCATTGACCGCGAAAAAACCTTTCTCACCGCGAATCAGTTTCTCCCGGAACTCTGCGGCCAGCTCGTTTTCTCTGAAATCTCGCACCTGGGCGCAGTTCTCAAGAGTGATCGCCACAAAATCGCACGCGACTTTTGGACGGACAGTTGCGAGGCTATTTTCTGGGTAGACAAAAAATATATCGCTCAAATAGATCCAAAACACTTTCTGCACTTTTCTCGTGAGCATGCGCCACAAATTCACTTGCTTAACCTCTTGCCGAACCCTGAAAGCATTTGGAGTTATCGTTCCAAAAAGAATTCGGGTTGTCGACCGAATCAGCCCGAGTTAGAACTACTCCGGCTTATGAACTTTGCGATTTGCTCGCGCAGCCGTTGGAGCTGTTCGGACCGCCGAAACTGCACGAATTCCGCAGGGACCACTTTCTCTGTGCCCTTCACCACGGCCCAGAAGAAACCGAGGCATCGAAAAACCCCGCCGAGAACAATGGGAGGTTTGGTGATCTGATAGAAGGTACGGGCGAATTCCCAGAGCGGATGAGTTCCCAGCATGTAGTCGCCCTGGCCGCCCTTGAAGGC
>Ga0307478_10001949_pt1 | contig 17083 bp, 29 predicted proteins | sample atmos_gasesECM4C_2_FD_203713 | JGI IMG/M metagenome (GOLD analysis project Ga0307478, IMG submission 203713) | Hardwood forest soil microbial communities from Morgan-Monroe State Forest, Indiana, United States - atmos_gasesECM4C_05 | ecosystem: Environmental > Terrestrial > Soil > Temperate...
CTTTAGGACTGTAAGCCATTCAACCCTCCCTCGGCTGCGACCAGCCACTGCCGAATGCCGGCTAAGTTTTTGCGAACCTGGGTAATTTCGTGCGGTGCGAGTCCGCGAAGAGCGCTTGCAAAATCGATCTCCGCGGCCCGCCTTACGAAGCCTTCCGTCATGCCGATGAGGCTGGTGGCTTGCTGAAAATCAGCCGGATCACGACCGGCTAGATGATCGGTCGGTTGCGGTCGGCGGGTTTGCTTGCCGCGCTCGGCCAGCTGCGTCACCGTCGGCGGGTTGTGGCTTTCGACGGCGGCCTCGAATTCCGGCCGCGGCACGTTCGCAACGCGCAGTGCAGTGACACGCTGATGATCGGATAGACCCGCTTCACGCGCGGCTGCGGAACGAGTCAAATTCGTGAGGGCGCCCTCATGAATTACGTTCGCAGGGCGACCGCGATTGTTGTCCGGAATCTGTCGAAGCAACTCGCCGCAGCGCTGGATCGCGCGCGCCTGGATGCGGTCGCAATACCTGCGCAACGTGTGATCGTTGGACTGGCGAGCGTAGCTGGCGAGCGCCTCAGCCTTGTTGGCCCAATTCCGGCACTCGTCGATGCGCGCGCACTCCGCAATAGCGGAGCGCGCCGCCTCATAGATCGCAGGAAGTTTGGCGTTCTCGACATCGAGGGATGCCGGAACAACCGATAAGAGGGTCACGGCTGCGCCGCCTCACCCTGGGCTCTGCGGGGCCTGCCGCGCCCGCGCTTCGGCGGCGGCAGGTGTTCGTCGGAGGGGTCGCGTACTGGCGGCGCAGCTTCGGTTTCCGACGGGCGAGCGCCGGTCCAGGCGATCAGCCAGGCCTCGTTCTCTTTGCTGCCGGCCTGGTACGGATTGACCGCACGATCGGCGCCTGCGTCGCCAGCTGCAGCGCCTTCGGCCGTCGCCTTCGCGAGCAGGGCCTTGCGTTCGTCATAGCCCTCTTTGTGCCCGAGCTCATAGTCGGCGTTGCCTGGCACGCCCTGCGGCCAGCGGTCGGCGTGATCGCGGACGAACTCATAGCCGTCTTGCCAGCCGATCTTCCTGGCCGGCATGTCCGCCATGTCCTCGGCCAGCTGCGCGCCCTCGACGGCGAGACGGGCGATTCGCTCTCCGAGCGTCGCCCGTTCGGGCTCGTCACCGGCGCCGTTGACTTTTGAGTCAATCCCCTCGGCGCCGGCCTCGCCCGGGAGCGGCCCGATCGCCTCGCCGGCGCCATCCTCGATCGGCAGGTCCGGTTGATCCTTGTCGATCTGGACCTCGCCCCTGGCGCGCAGCATGGCGTCGAGGGGAACCGGAATCATCAGAACCTCGCCGCCGACGGATTCGATCACCAGCCGGCGATTTTCCCGCGAAATTCCGCCAGGGAAGGCGATTTTCGCCTTGCAGCCCTTGGTGTCGACGGTCGTGCTCTCGACTACGAACGCCATCATCGGAAATCCGTAGGCGATCGCGGCGTTGCGCGTTTGGCGGGTGGCGTCCCGGCAGACGTCGAAAATACCCAGCGCGAGGTTCTTTTGCCGCTTTTCGTCGATTTTGGTCAGCACGGCGTAGTCGCGCAGGACTTGCCATATGGCATCGCGCAAATCGCCGGCTGCGGTGTCTGCGTTTAGCTCGAATGCCGAGGTCGAAGCGTGGCCGTTTGTCTTGGTTTCGGCCGCCGATACTGGAATTTCAGCCGCAGAATTGCTACTTTCGATGGATTCCAAGGTCCCCTCCCGGGTGAGACTGGTAGACGGGAATTTTGGAGGCTCGCGAGGCGGCGGCCCGATCTCCCCCCAGGTCGGGCCGTTTGCCGTCAATGGCTCGGCGGCATGGCACTCTCCTGGGCTGGGGTGCGACCGCGGCGCCGCTGCTTCGGGCGGGAAATCCTGCGGCCGGCGGCGCGGTTTTCTTCCTGTCGGATGAGCCGCTCGACCTGGCGCAGACCGCGATCGACTTCGTCACCGACTGAGCAGTCGCCCATTTTCGTGCGCGCCATCAGCGCACCGTGGGCGTGGTCACTGGCAGTGCATCAGTGGGCGTTAACCCTCTTTTGCACTTGCCTGTGGAAAATTCAGTGGAATATGCGCGGGTAGCGGCGCGTCTTTGTTCTACGCTACTGGCGGTTGAGAACGTTATGAACAAAGGTCTAGGCGCAGTCGGCATCGGCTGCGCCTTTCACTTCCGCGCGCTCGATCGAGAGGCCGTGCGCCTCGAGCACCGCTTTGACGGACAAGCCGTGCACCAGGCAGTTAGGGCTCGGCTTCTCCCGGCAATCGCACCACCATTCGCGCCGAGCCAGCGTTACATCGGCGGCGTTCGCCCGGTGGTCGGGATGCAGCTTGTTGTGCACCGGGCACCGCTCGCTCCACAGCCGCACGCGCTCACCGTGCAAGCCGATTTCCTCGTCGCACGTGCAACGGAACAGCAGGTCGTCGCGCTCTTGCCGCAGTTCCTGCTGCCGCGGGCGGATCGCGTCGAAATCGTCGGCTGCGAATGTGCGCGGCATCACCAGGCACCGGCGACCGCTAGAGCCACTGCGACGACGGCAGCCCAGGCGAACGCGCCGACGGCGGCGATGACGAGCGCAGAGACGCCGCAACCGAGGCGATCGCCGCGGGCCACATCATGCCGCCTCCGGGGCGGCCGCCGAATCTTCGGTGCTCAGCCTGGGAACAGCGGCCGGCCAGGGAACGTCAGCCGGCCAATTCGCCGCGAGCCAATCCGATGCGCGCTCGGCTTTGTCGAGCGTACAGCTGAAGCCGCCGGACAGCCGCTCGAAAAGCTTCGGCTGCTCGGCAGCGTTCTCGCCCAGCCAATGCAGAGTTTTTCCCGTGGCGGCGCAATACGCCGCGGCGAGGATACGAAGTTCGTCTGCTCTGAAGACCCGCATGGGTCGCGAGAGTTCGGAAAGTTTTCCGAAAGGTCAAGACGGAAAATCGACCAATAGCGGAAAATTGTCCGATAGCGAGAATACGAGCCATGATTAAAGACTGGTCGGAAACGGAGTTCCTCGAGCGCGTGCACGCCCGCGTCCGGCAACTCGGCAAACCGGAAAGCAGGTTGCTTAAGGATGCCGACGGCACCGGCGACGAAATTCGAAAGGTGCCCAAGCACGGCCGACAGGTCGCCACCCTTGTCATCATCGCCCGGGCGCTTCGGTGGACGCTGGGTCAGGCGATGGGAACTCAGGACCCGACGGCGTTCTTCGATCGCGAGCTCGAAGTCGATCCGAGGAAGCTTACCCTTGCACTGTCGATCGCGGAGGAATTGCTCCGGGACGAAAAACCTCGGACCGCCGCCGACCTCGCGAATGCGACCAGCAGGATCTATTCCGTCTTCGCGGACCGCGAGGCACGAGGCCTTCCCTTAGACGACGCCGAAGCGCGCGCCTTGATCGAATCGTTGATGCGCCGGCTTTTAGCAAAGTAGCTCAAATTGAAATCATACTTAGGGACTAGGGACCTAAAAAACTCTATTAACCTTTTTTCAGACTTGGTTAACATAGCCACGCCGAAAACAAGAACGTGGTAAGAATGCGCCTCACCGACCCCTAAGTGCATTTCCTGACCCTCTCTATTCTATAGTTCGCACCGACTTCGATCGACACTTGCCAGCCCCGCGCGTCGCCCGCAATTAAATTCGTCGAGAAGTAGCACGGACCCGTAGCGTTTCGCGACGGAAAAATTTCCGATTTCGGGTTGCGTATCGGAAAAAATTCCGTACACTCCCCGCGCTCAAAACCGAAACGAGCGAGGGGAACATGGATCAGCTTTTCACCGACCGGCACCTGCTCGACGGAATCCACATCCCGCCGCGCGAAATCGATTCGCTGCAGGTCAGCCACTTCCTGCAGCGGCGGCTGCGAAGCATCCCCGAGGCGCTGGCCGATATCGCTGAAACGCGGCGGCTGCGCGAGCAGTCCCGGCAATACGCGCGCCTAGTCGGCTGATGACCACCGGCGTTGCTCGCCTCGTCACGTCGGGCGCGATCACGAACTATCGGCGCCGGCGCGATTGGGTCGGCCCGGTGATGCTGCTCGCGTTCACCGCGGGCCTCATCGTCGGGTCCTGGGCGGCGCTGCTCGTGCGTGAGTTCGGTCAATGACCGGCGAATGGTATCGCCTGCCGAAGGGCGAATGCGGCCCGCTCGGCGAACGCTACGAAATCCTCGTGACGATCGTGGCGCCGGCGCCGACGCGCCAGTTCGAGACGATCGTCTATAGCGACGGAACCGCCCGGCTTCACTGCGGCGTCCAGGTCACCGAGCCGCAACGGTACGTGCGGGCGATGCTCGGGTGCGAGCGCGCCATCCTGCGGCAGAGAGCGCTCGGCTGATGGACCCCGCGAATGCAAGGCCGCTCGGCGACCGCTCGCAATACGTCTGCCCGACCTGCGGCGCGGTCGGCTACGGCAACGCGACATGCCGCGATTGCGTCCTGCAGTGGCCACGTTTCGGGATGCTGGACGTCGAGCCGCTACTGCGGGCGATCGGCGACAAGCCGCCGGAAGCGCCGTTCGGCACGAGGTGGCACTGATGGACCGTGGGCCGACGAGGCGCATCGATCGCCCCGAGCCGGGCAGCTGGAAAGTGCGCCTGCACAGTGGCGGGCCGCTCGTCTTTGCCGAGATCCGCGTCGTGCACACGACGCACGAGCCGGGCAATCCAGAAAATGTGATGGAGCGCTCGCCGTTCCTGGCGGCCTTCATCAACAACAAGCCAGTGAAGCTCAACGACGTGTGGCATCGCCGCCCACTGGAAGACGTCCCGGAGACTGACCTCGCCTATGAGCGAGCCGACGGCGAGTGGGCTGTCGATGGCGCGAACAGCTATGCGCGGAACGTCCCGAAGGCGAGGCCGCGCGAAAAGATCGACCCGCTGCAGGTTGAATTGCCCTTTTGAAGAGAGAGCCAATGGACGATGTGAAAACGGCCGAACTCGGTGACGAAGCGCCGACGCCGGGGATCGGGCACAACTGGATCGCCTGGCTGCGGATCGATCCGCTCGACGGCAAGGCCGAGCTCGACCAGGACGCTGAGAAAGAGCACCTGCGCGATGTCTTCGCGCCCTACCGCGACCGGCTCGGCGAGATCCAGGACGCGGTCGACCGGGTGCCGGCGACGATCGATAACGAGGTCGATTCGAAGAAGGTCATCGACTTCATCGCGGTCATTGCCGGGTTCCGCAAACTCGTCGAGGCCGACCGATCGGCGCGCCGCGATGTGTTCGCCAAGGCCGCCGGCGTCGTGCAGACGCAGCTGAAGGAAGAGATCATCGACGTCCTCGACCGTGTGGTCGAGCGCCAGCTGCGGCCGAAGCTGACCACCTGGCAGCGCGCCAAGGAAGCGGAGGAACGCCGGCAGCGCGAGGAAGAGGCCCGGCGCCAGCGCGAGGAAGCCGATCGCGCCCGTCTCGCGGCGGCGGAAGAGGAACGCCGGCTGGCAGAGGCCGCGGCGCCCAAGGAGTCGGACCTCGCCCGCGCGATCGCCGCCGATGATGCTGCCAAGGTCGCCGAGGCCGATGCGATCGCCGCGCGACAAGCGGCGACCGTCAAGCCGGCCGAGCTCAGCCGCGAGCGGTCGAGTTATGGCGGGGTCGCCTCGCTGCACGAGTTTTGGACGCTCGACGAGGACACGATCGACCGGGATCAGGTCGACCTCGAAAAGCTGCGCCCGTACCTGAGCAAAACCGACATCGCCAAAGCCGCGCGCGGCGCGATCAAGGCGGGCATCCATACCGTTCGCGGCATCAACATCTTCAAAACCACAACCACCCGGGTTCGATAAATGGCACAGACGCAGACGAGATCGCGCCCGCAGCAGGAGCGCCAGGCGCCACCGCCGCAGCAGGCGCCGGCGGGCGGTCAACTCGCGACGATCGCGCCGCCGCGGCTACCGTACCCGCCGCAGGTCGCGCTCGATTACTACGGCGTCGACAAAGTCCAGTGGCGCACCTTCGTCGAGAGCACCTGGCCGAGCGCGAAAACCGTCGAGGGCGTGCTGCTCGCGCTCGATTACTGCAAGGCGCGCCGGCTCGACCCGTTCAAAAAGCCTGTCCATGTCGTGCCGATCTACGATCGCAACCGCGGCCGGGAAGTCGAGAGCGTCTGGCCGGGGATCAACGAAGTTCGCACGACCGCAACGCGCACCGGGCTGCTCGCCGGCTGGGAACCGACAAAGTTCGGGCCGCACAAAAAGGCGAACCTCGCCGGCGTCGAGGTCGAATATCCCGAGTGGGCGCAGGTGCTGGTTTATCGCCTCGATGCGAACGGCCAAAAGCAGGCCTATCCCGGGCCGATCATCTACTGGCGGGAGTATTACGCGCCCGCCAAGCACGACACGCTGGCGCCGAACGCCATGTGGAAAAGGAAGCCGTCATTCATGCTCGAAAAATGCGCCCAGGCGGCGGCGCTGCGGGCGGCCTTCCCGGAAGAGCTCGGCAACGAGTACACGGCCGAAGAGATGCGCGGAAAGGTCGTCGACCACGTGGCGACCCCGGCCGGGATGCAGGAGGCGGCGCCGCCGCGCCCGCGGCGCGAGGATTTCCCCGAGGCCGCAGCGTTACCGCAGCCCGAGGCGCCGCAATTCAGCTGCGTCATCGTCGATCTGGACGCCGAAGAGCACGATTACGACAGCCCAGCGAAGGCGATCGAAGGACTCGAGGGTATCCTGCGGGAGCTCGGGCGCCGTGCCGAACGCGCGAAGGATGCCGACGAGCGGCGGCGGGCGCGCGATGCGATCACGGCCGCGGCCGAGAACAACGCGCCGGCGATCGAGGCATTGGCGCGCATCGATCTCGAGCAGGCGCAGCGCCTGGTTTCTCGCTGGCACGAGATCGCCGGCGAGCTCGACCCGTTCGGGCTGAAGCCGGCGACGACCGAACAACAGCAACAAGGTCCGCGCGATGACGCGCCGGACCGCTCCCCGCCGGCTGCCGATACGCAGCAGGGGAACACCCGGGGAGCGCCCGATTTCGAGCGCCAGTGGAAGGCGCTGAAACTGCCGCAAGGCGGCGACATGCTCGACGGCTCGCCCTGGGATGCGCTGCTCAGCGCCGCCGCCGAACTCATCAAAACCGCGAGCCCCGAAGATCTCGCAAAGCCGCTGCTGACATCAGCGCTAATGCAGCGGATGCGAGCGGACGCGCCCGATCATCACAGGCGCCTCGCCGACATGATCCGGCGCCGGAACGCGCAGCTTAAGGAGGGAGGCGGCAATGGCTAATGACCTCGCCCACATCATCCGGCCGATCGTGAGCGGCCAGCTGCGCAGCTTCCTTGCCGATCACCCGGGAGCGCTTCAAAAGCGTTGGATCGCGTCTATCGAGAAACGGATCACGAACGACCTGCTTAGCCGTGGCTCCATACTGCGGCTGGAGGCGGCGCTGTGCCGGCCTAAGAGTGCGGCGCCGCCGGATGACGCCTTGGTACGAGCCACTGAGGCGTCGGCGGCCCGTGTGCCCCCTGCCTTGTGCGCGGGCCGCTATTCCATCCTGACCGGCCCGGTCGCCGCCACGATCCGCAACCGCATCACGGACAGCCTGTGATGGGCGACAAGTCGAAAATCGAGTGGACCGACGCAAGCTGGACGCCGATCCGCGCCCGCAACCGAGCGACGGGAAAGGTAGGGTGGTTCTGCGCGCACGCCAGTGATGGTTGCCGGTTCTGCTATGCGGAGGTCCTGAACCGCCGGCTTGGCACCGGCATCGATTACCGAGCGCAGGATCTCGCGAAGATCGAGGTTTTTCTCGACGAGAAGATGCTCGACCAGCCGCTTCGCTGGGCCAAGCCGCGCAAAATCTTCGTCTGCTCGATGACGGACCTATTCGCTTATTTCGTGCCTGTCGATTGGATCGATCGCGTCTTCGCGGTGATGGCGCTGGCGCCGCAGCACACGTTCCTGGTGCTGACCAAGCGGCCTGCGCGGATGCGGGATTATGTTGCGGCCGATCGGATGGGCTACATCGAGGGTCGCGCAAAGCGGATGCTGCGCGAGCGCAGCGGCGATCCGGGCAAGCCGGTGATGGTCGGCAAGACGCTCGCCGGAACTTGGCCCTGGCCGCATGTGTGGCTCGGCGTCTCCGTTGAGGACCAGGCGCGCGCCGACGAGCGGATTCCGCGCTTGCGCGAAACGCCGGCGGCGGTCCGGTTCATCTCGGCCGAGCCGCTGCTCGGACCGGTCGACCTGCGCCAGCATCTCGTCGATCCCACGACGGACTGGATGCTCTCGCCGAAGCGGGCGATCGATTGGCTGATCGTCGGCGGCGAGAGCGGCCCCGGCGCCCGGCCGATGCACCCGGATTGGGCGCGCTCGCTCCGCGATCAGTGCCAGGCCGCTGGCGTGCCGTTTTTCTTCAAGCAATGGCGCCAGGTCCTCGAGCTCCACCGCGAGTCGAATTCGTCTCTGACCTGGGGAAAGGTCGAGGCAACCTTTAAGCGGCTCGCGCGAGAGCGTCACCCGGATCACGGCGGCAGCGACGCGATGATGGCCGAACTCAACCGGGCCCGCGACGACGCGCGACGGGAGCTCGGCGCATGAAATCGGCGCTGACGATCGGCGACGTGCTGGCAGCCTGCCGCGCGGTTCAGCGGCTTCCCGGGTATGGCGGCGGCGGCCGCTTCGGTGCCCTGCAGGTGGTTCGCGTGGCGCATTGGCCGAAGCTCAAAACCGAGCGGACCGAAGTGAAACGCCTGCCGGCTCACCTGCACATCGTTTGGCTTGTCGAGCGCCTTCGCTGGCTGCCGCGGCGCTGGGCATGGTTCGAGTATGACGCGCCGATCTTCGCCGACGCCGCCCCCGTCATCGATGAAAAGCACGGCCTGATCTACTGCTCGGATGCGCAAGCCGACGCGCTGCGCCGCGAGGTCCATTTCAGGGAGCAGCGCACATGAGAACCATTGCGGACAGCAAATTTGGGCCGAGCCTTTTGATCAGCAGAGGCGCCGGCGAACCACCGTCCGCCGCTCCGATAACCCGGAGCGAGGGATGGGTGAAGGGCGAGAACGACCTTAACGTCCTACAGCGGGGCGATCGGCTTGAGATAATCGCTAACGTCGATCTCGATGGGCTACAGAACCTCAAGGAGGTTCTGACGCACTACGAGAATATTCTGCGGCTGTTGAGTCCAAAGCCGCCGAAGAAGGAGGAGAACGGGAAGTAGGTGCCGCGCCGCCACCTGCTGTGGGTTCAACAGTGGATTGATGTTGGCGACGCCATTGTGTGGATTGATGTGGCGAAGCTGAATGCCGCCTGGCGGAGCGAGCGGGGCTATTACATTCGCGTCGGCGGCAAAGGGAGCCGGCACAGATACACGCGATTCGGACAATGGTTAGGTCCGACAGTCGGGCCGATATGGATGTCGCATATCGGAATCGACGATAGGACCGGCCAAGTCGGCTTTACGGATGGGAGGCATCGCTTTGCTTGGCTGCGGGATCATGGAGTGACAGCGCTCCCGATCACCTGCGATCCCGAGCAAGCTAAGGAGATCCGCCGTAGATTCGGGACACGGCAGCGGGTTTGTTGGCTGCCCGAAACTAGGACACCCGCCGGGTCAGCTTAGGACACCAAGCCCCGAATTAGGACAGCACCGTGCGCCGGGGAAAACGAAGATGACGAAGGGCCAGCAGTCCTGGGCAGTCGTTGGAGGCATCATGATCGTTGGAGGCTTCTCGCTGCTCGCTAAGATCCCCGAAAAGCCAGCTACGCCGGCGCAAACCAGGGCGGCGGTCCCGGCCTACTGCCAGGACAAAGCGGCCACTTATCGGCTGCCCGAGTGCGGGGTCTCGGCGCAGCAGCAGCGCGAGCTCGACATGGCACCCGAGAAAGCTGCCGCCGATCGCGCCGCCGCTAATCGCTGGCTGGTCGAAAAACTCACCGCGCACTGCGACAAGCCGATCGGGAAAATGTCGCCCGACGAATTCGCGGAATGCAGCAGCCCGGGGATGCGCCGGCTGCGCGACCAATGATGAGCCGCACCGAGCGGCCCGCGGACGCAAAAAGAGCGCCCCCGGCCGAAGCCGAGGGCGCCGTGTAGCGTCGCAATGACGAGGGCAGCAACGATCAGCTTGCCGGGTGCTCTTCCGCCGCCGCCGGCGCCAGTTCGCCCTTCAGCTGAGTCACGGCAGCGCCGACCTGCTCGAGTTCGCTCACCTTGGCGGTCAGCGTCTCGACTTCGCTCACTTTGGCAGCGAGCTCGGCCTTCAGGTTCTCGCCTTCGCTGACGGCGGCGGCCAGGTCCGCCTTCAGCTTTCTCGCGACATCGGCAATGACGCCGAAATCCTCAACAAGAGACATGGGATCCATCCTTCGAAGGTGATGGCGCTGCCCGATCGCGCCCGCCAGAGAGGCGAGCAGCACCATGAGAAATCCGGCGGGTAGGAGGTAAAGCCAGGTCATTTGCCGGCGAGCCCGGCGTCGCGCTTGGCGTAGAACTGCGCGAGGCCCGAATGTCGGCCGCCGCAAGTGACCAGCGAGGCGCGGTCCTGCGCCCATAGGCGTTCGGTGGCGCCGGCGGCGATCGCGGCGTCCGGCACCGCGACCGGATCGTCGCAGTGCGCGGCGAGCTCGGCGGGCGGCGCGGCGAGAACGCTACCGAGCTCGACGACCGGCTTACTGTCGATCTGCACCGAGCTCCCGCAGCCGATCAGCGCCGGCGCGATCAAGGCAAGGCTTGCGATCGTTGGCAGCCGAAAGGCGCCGGATCTTGTCCAGGAGGGCGGCATTCGTTTTCTCCGTTGCGGCGAGGCGGGCGACGAGCGTGGCGGCCTGGCGCTGGGCATCCTCGAGCACCTTGTCGCGGCGTTGCTGCTCGACCTGGTCGGCAGCCTTCTCGTGGTCGACGAGCTCGGTCGTCGCCTTCGCAGCCGCCTCAGTTTCGATGTGCCAGGTATAGATGCCGAAGGCGGCGGCGCCGGCGATGACGAGCAGCACGATCCGGCCGGTTTTCGAGTCGACGAACCATTCGAGGATCGACCCGAACGGTGGCAGGAACGGGGCCAGGAGCGCGAACATCTATTGATCTCCGCGGCGAGGCGCGAACCGCTCGGCGACGGCGAGGCCGAGGCCCGAGCAGACGATGACCATCAGGTCGTCGACGAAATGTTGCGCGACCTTATGGGCGGTGAAGGTGTCGACAGCCATCGCCGCGGCGAACAGCGCGAGCGCGATGAAGGCGGCGATCCGCTTGCTCGAATAGTTGCCGTCGACGTCACGCAATGTCGTGTTGAGCGGCGCCGCCGGCGCATCGTCGGCCATCGGTCAGATCCCGAGCTCGCGGCGCAGCCAGGCGATCAGATCGAGCCTGCCGGTCGGCGCGGCGGCCGCCGGCTGATCGTTGGGAAGTTCCTGCGGCTCGCTGTCCGGCTTCAGGTAAAGCAGGCGCTCTTCGTGGCGGCGCCGATCGAGCCCGGCGAGAACCCGGCCGCCGGCCTTGTCCCACCGCAGGAAGGCCTCTGCCGCGCCAGCGTGGTCGCCAGCCTTGTGCAGGCGCAGCACGCTCGAGGATAAAAACCCTTCATGCCTGCCGCGAGCGGGGTCGTTCTCGCCGATCCCGACGTTGTAGGCGAGCGACACCATCGCGCCGAACTGATTATCGGTCGTGTCAGCATCGCCGATCGCCTCGTCGACTCCCTGCTCGAACCTGTCGAGGTCGGACGCGAGAAGTGCGTCGGCCTGCTCCTGGGTGATCGCACCGTTGATGTCGGGCCCGGTGTGCCCGTAGCCAATGGTCAGGACGCCGACGCTGTCTCGGTAGGGGTCGAGCACGCAGCCTTCATTGCGCATGATAAGGTGCAGCGCTTCGGCGTTGATCGGATCGGCGTTGGCCATTGAATGGTGCTCCGAAATGAGGTCGGTACAGGAAGCAGTGCGGCGCGCTTGCGGCGCTGGCGCTATCTGGCGCGCAATGATCGAGGCCAAATCAGTCGCCGCCGCTCATCGGCCCTTCAAGCGATCGCCGCAAATCGCGGACCTGACCGCGAAGGCTCTCGATCTTCTGTTCGATCTTGTTGTTTCGCTGCTTTTGCTGGACCGCGCCCGCAGTCTGCGTTGATGCGGCCGGTGCCGGGGCTGCGTCGGCAGGCCAGTATCCCGCCGGGCGCGCGAGGCCGCAGGCGGCCAGTACTAGGAGCCCGGTTATCGAGAATGCCTTGATCATCGTTTTTCCTTCGCGACCAGGACCCGCAAATCGGCCAGCTGGTCGCTCAGCTTCGCCAGCGACAGCGAAATGGAGTCGGCAAAGCGTCGCTGCTCACTTTGGATTTGGATCGCGGTGTGATCCTGCTGGGTAATCTGCTGCTCGACGATGCCCAGCTTCGCGGCCTGCGCCGAGATCCGATCGTCGAGCGCCAGATAGCCGCCGATGCCGCCGCCGCCCACGGTCACGAGCAGAATTCCGGCCTGGATCAAGTGCCCGAGGTCGATCTTCGAGGTAAAATCCGGCTTCAGCACGTCTCAATTCCTCTCGCGCCGGGAACGCTCGAGCGCGCGCATCAGGTTTTCGGCAGTGGGCAGGCGGTCTTCGATGCGGCCGAGCGAGGCCTCGATCGCGTCAAGCCTGGCGTCGAGCCGGCGGTCGCGGGTGAATTCGCAGGCCGGCGAGCCGACGAGCGCCGCGATCGCGCCGGCGATCCTGTCGCGAAGTCGCGGCATGGCACGCCTCCCAAGGATCAGCCGCAGGTCACCGCGTATTGTTTCGCGCCGGAAAGCGCCGCAACGGCGCCCACAATCGACGTCAGCCGCGACCGGCCGAACTGGTATCCGGCAAACGGGTCGGCGAAAAGCTGAGTGACGTCGGCTTGCGTGAGGGCCCGTGTCCACACGCGCAAATTGTCAATAACGCCGCTGATCGGCGCGACCCCTTCTTTGCTTTCGTAGCCGATCTGCCAAAGCGAACTGCTAATCGCTGGCCCCTGCATCGCCCCCGACGTGCCGCCGATGGTGTTCGACTTCGATTGGGGGCGCGCGTTCAGGTAAAACGTCATGTTGTTGGAGCCGGTGCTCACGATGACGACGTGAGTAAGCACCCCGGTTGACAAAGCCGCACTGCATTGACATTGCGCGAGGCCGCCGCCGGCGCCCCCGGTGGCTAATTGCATCGCACCGGAAGATGCTGAAATCAGAAAGTTTCGGTCGGAGGTGGCAGATCCCCACTGAGAGAACACGCGCCCCGAAGTAGTGCCCCCAAGCGTTAGCCAGAACGAAAATGATAGGGTCGACGTGCCCGAGTAGACGGCGGATATGTTGCCAAATTGCAGGCCGTTGGTGCTCCCGTTCAGCAGGAGCCCCCCGCCCATCGGGTAGGGCGAATAAGCCGGCGCACCGTTTTGCGCCGAGGCGCCTATGCGGGTGGTGCCATAAGTGCCGCCAGCATGTGCTCCGCTCGCTGAAGGAAGTTGGCCGAAGCCGCATAGCGCGCTCGCGAGCCAGCCGAACACGAGGTCCCGATTGATCGGGTCGCCCGTCACAACCGGAACGCCGCCCTGGTTGAACTTCGGGCTGACCGCGAGGGAAAGCGGGTTGATGTTCATCTTAGTATTGCAGCGCGACCGGCCCGAGATCGATGACGTTGCCGGTGCTGGGGAGGGCTGCGCTGGCGCAGTTGTTCTGGATCAGCACCTTGAAGCTCTCCCACGGCAGCAGCACGAACCCGCCCGATACCCAGGCGAGATCGCTCGAGGCATAGGCGGAACCGAATAGCGGGATCACGAAATCGGGCGGCCGCGGCGGCGTGGTGTTGCTGACCACTTTTTCGAAGGTGGTTCCGCCGTCACTCGATCGCAAAAACCAGCCGTCAATATGATCGCCCGCGCTCGGAGTGAACGATCCGCCCGCTGAAAACCAGATAGAGCCTTGCGGCGCGTGCGCAGTGTTGGTCTGCGAGAACACGCCCGAGGAACCGCCGACGCTGGACACAGCCGTATGCCCAGCAGCAAGCGCGTTGAGCTCGGTCGATTGGAGGTTGAACGGCGTGGCGATAAAGCCGTTCGTGCCGGCCGCGAGCAGAAAATTCGATGACATGGGATTTAGCTCTCAAATCCGGCGAGGGTTGCGTAAAAGTCCGCGAAGGTGGCGTCGGCGCTCGAGGGCCCCTGGAGGCGCAGCACGTCGCCCTGCGCGAAAGCGACACTGGTGCCGCCGGTGCTCGCGAAGGTCGCGGTCACCGAGCTCGCGCCGATCGTGATCGTGCCGACAGTCGAGAAGGTGTTGGGCGCGGCCGCGGTCGCCTTCGACACATTGATGACAGTGGATCCCGTCGCGTTGGTCGAGCCGCCCGCTTCGCTGGCGTGGCCTGCAGGTGTCGCCGTGAAATTCGCCGGGAACGTCGCGCCTTTGCTGAACTTATGAAACAGCAGGTTTTGGCTGTTGGTCAGGACGCCCGGGACGTAGCAGGCGATCGCGTATTTCGTGCCGCTCGCAGTTCCGCCGGCGACGTGGGCGAAAGTCAGCCCGGTAGTGCCCAGGGTGAACGGGACCGCGGCGACCTGGCCGACCCAGATCGAGGCGTCGTTGGCCGCGCCAGATCCGACGAAGACAACATCGCCGCCGCCGAACACAGTTGTATCGTTGGCGTCGGTCGCCCTGGTCAGGATCATCGGCACGCTGGCGGTGCCGATCTGCGTTACCGTGTAGATGCCGTTATGAGCGGCTGCTGCCTCGTCTTTGATGAGAAGCCGGTAGCCGAGCGGGTTTGAGCCGCCGCCGCCGAGGCTCGAAACGGCGACGCCGTCGATCGTCACGTCGCCGTTCGCTGCCATCGTCAGCGTGGCACCGATATCGGCCGCGCCGCCGCCGTGCGTGTAGCTGTTCGCCGGAAGCGCCGCGCCCGCCGTCGCCAGCGTGACGACATGAAATTTCGGACTGGCGACGCTGGCCCACGCGACATTCGCCGCAGCGCCACCGGAAATCAGCGCCTGCCCCGCCTGGCCGGGCGCCAGCACCGTCCAGGCCGAGGCGCTGCGGTAGATGATGTCGCCCTGGCTCGAGCCGAGGACGGCGTCGAGCACCGCGCTCAGCGTATTGCCGATCGGCGCCGCTGTGCTGCCGCTGATATTCGCCAGGATGTCGAGGTTCGCAATCGAGCCGCCCGAGGGCGCGTTCGCCCAGGACGGGTTTGCTGCGCTGCCGCCCGTCGTCAGCACCTGGCCGTTGGTGCCAGGCGCGAGGACTCCCCAGGAGCTCGCGCCGCGGTAAAGGATGTCGCCCTGCGCCGCGCTGAAGATGTGGTCGATCAACGCGCTGAGCGTGGTCGGGACCGGCGCGGCCGAGGATCCGCTGGTGTTCGCCAGCACGTCGCCGTCGGCGATCGCCGCGAGCGAAATCGTGCCGGTGCTGGTGATATCCGAGCCGCCGGTCGAGATCCCGGTACCGGCCGCGATATCGGTGACCGTGCCGGCACCGGCCGGCGAGTTCCAGATCGGGTCGGCGCCAGGCCCCGAGGTTTGCAAATACTTGCCGGACGTGCCGGGCGCCAGCAGAACCCACCCCGAGGCGCCGCGGTAGAGCACGGCGCCGCGCGTGTTCCCGAGGGCGTTGTCGATCAACGCAGTCAGCGTCGTCGAGCTTGGCGCCGCGCTGCTGCCGCTGATGTTGGCGAGTAGCGTCGCCGTGGCGATCGCGGCTAGCGAGACGGTACCCGTCGACGTTATGTCGCTGCCGCCGGTCGAGATCCCGGTCCCAGCAGCCAAATCGGTGACGCCGCTGCCTCCCGAGGCCCAGGCCGGGGCGATACCGGCGCCGAGCGTCTTCAGGAACTGGCCCGATGTGCCAGGCGCAAGCGCGGTCCAGCCGGACCCGCCCCGATACATCACGGTGCCGACCGTCGTCGTGCCGAAGACGTGGTCGAGTAGGGCGCTGACCGTCACCCCGGTCGGGGAATGCGGGGCGCCGGTGATGTTCGCGATCACATCGCCATCGGCGACGGACGCAGCCCCGAGGCCGGCCGCATCGACGTAGGCCTTCGTCGCGGCGTCCGCCGGATTGGTAGGAGTGGGCAGCCCGGTGACCGTGCCGCCGGTGATCGCGACCGCGGTGGCGTTCTGCAGCGACATCGTGCCGAGCGGCCCGACGTTTTGCCATTGCCCGGCGGTCGCGTTCCACTCGATCGTCTGGCCGTTCTGGATATTCGAGATCAGAACGTCGCTCAGCGTTTCGAGCGAATTTCCGGTCGCCCCGAATAACTGGTTTAAGACCGGATTGCCGTCGGTCCCGACCTGGGTCGGATTGAAGGTGACCGGCGAAAAATACGGCTCCATGACGGTGAAGATGCCGACGCCGGCGACGATGAACGTATCGAGCGGCGCGTAGTTGGTCCCGGGCTCCCAGGCGCCGCGCCAGTTGAACATCAGCACCGGCAGCGTAAAGGGCCCGAGCACCGTGCCGCTCGTCAGCGTGATCGACATCTGCGTGCCGACGACGGTGATGCTCGCGATCCCGTTCGGCAGGCTCGATGCGGTTTCCAGTCCGGCGATCGCTTCGGCCAGGTTCCAGAAATTCTGATCGATCTCGGCCGAGCCCAGGTTCGATCCCTGGCCGGTGCCCCAACGGGTGTTGTCGTTGGTGCGATAGGTCAGCGCGATCGGCGAACCGGGCATCGGCGAATTTCCCAAAGAAAAAGCCCCGCGAGGGGCGGGGCCTGGATCGGCGTGTCGCTTAGGTCAGGTCAGGGCGGCGGATAGGTGAATTTCGATGCGTTGAAAGTCGCGAGCGCACCACTGGCGAGGGGCGCGGTCGCGTCCGCGATCGTTCGGCTATCGCTCCATATCGGCGTGCTCGCGTTGCTGACGCTGCCGTCGGCATTCACGACGAACGTACCGCCGCCATAGACCTTGACGGTGACGATGCAATTGCCGGCCGGAACCGGCGCCGGGACAGGAGTTGCGATTTCGTAATCGGTCGAAGAAAGATCCCTCGTAAGGGGAGGCAGGCCGTGCGGGAAACTGATGTTCGTAATTCCAGGAGTGCTGACGATATCGCTGTATCCGATTTGCGTGATCAGCCCGCCGGGTTGCACAACATCGACGGTCTTAATGTTGGCGAAGTTCACCAGAAGCCACTGGATTTCGCCCTGCGACGCGGCGGTGACCG
>Ga0307478_10001950_pt1 | contig 17078 bp, 11 predicted proteins | sample atmos_gasesECM4C_2_FD_203713 | JGI IMG/M metagenome (GOLD analysis project Ga0307478, IMG submission 203713) | Hardwood forest soil microbial communities from Morgan-Monroe State Forest, Indiana, United States - atmos_gasesECM4C_05 | ecosystem: Environmental > Terrestrial > Soil > Temperate...
GCACGCTTGGTCGCGCCGCCGAGCCTCGCAGCCGTAAGTCGGCGTCGCCAGAAAGCCGTGCCATTGCCGTCTTCATTTGCAATTCGGGCGCGGTGCGCACCGCAACGTCGAGCTTGACGTTATACAGGGGAGAGTTGGCCGGCGCCAAAGATACGGTCTGCCGGCTGCGCTCCAGGTACGACCCGAAATCAAATCCCGGCGTAACTGCCAGCTTCGTGACCATGATGTCACCTGAAACTGTCGACGCCGAGCGGTTTCCTACCCAGTGCAGTTCGGCATCCGCGGTCGAACTTACTCCCGGCGGATACCGTAGTCTGACCTCTTTCCCGATCGCGCTCAGATTGAAATTGATCTGTTGATTATAGGTAGTCGCCTCGCCCTTGAGGTCAAGCGTGCCACCCCCGGTGCGCGCCATGAGTTGCTTGATGTAGATGCGGTCGCGGGTGAACTCCAGCGCTCCGTTCATTTCACTCAGGCCACTCGGCAACCCGGCATAATTGACTGCAGCATCCTTGACCTCAACGGTCCCTTGCGGCAGTGGATCATTCAATGTGCCGCCCACGTTCATGTGAATTGCCATCTGCCCAGACGACGTGAAATCCGGATTGAGCGAGCCCAGCAGTTTGAGATCGATTTGCCCGTTCGCCGCAAGATCCAACTCGCGTAGACTCGCGAACCCGATCGAACCCTGGCCGGTAACGTCAGTTCCCTCGCCTACCATGTGCAGCGGCTCGATTCGCGCGGTCTGCTGCGCGTAAGTGAACCGCACCGGACCCTGGTTGTGCAGCTTGGCGTATTCAAACTCAATATTGACTTCGCCAAGTTCGCCGTTCAGCCTCCACTGCCGCGGATACCGCAATGGCCCTTGCATTGTCACGGTTCCGCCAACCGAAGAGTGGCCCGTCAACTGGGCACCTAGAGATGCGCGCCATAAAGCGTCCAGATCCACGTGTTCGATATGCGCGGTGATGTTCGCCGGGTAGTCGCCGCGCATTCCGATCGTGCCCTCGACCCCGAGGCTCCCATGTGCCAGCTCAGAATTCCCGGTGACGCGTAACTCGCCATTGTTCGTGACCGCCTGAAAGTTAAGTCCCCCGGCCAGTTCGTGATCCAGCATGAGATCGCGGACCTGAACCTGTGCACTGATCACAGGCGCATCGAGAGTGCCGGAGCCTTGCAAGGCAAAGTCGGCGCGCCCTTCCACCGGCAACTGATCAAGATGAATCTGAGTGACGCGGGCCAGATCAAAATTCTTTCCCACCAGGTCGAGCGAAAGACTCTCTGAATCCGGCGAGTACGCGGCACTTCCGCTCACGATTGCGTCCTGATGGGTGAGCTGAATATTGCTTAACGCCGTCTCACCGTCTTCAATATGCAGGTCTGCGTCAAATTTCTCGATCGATTCCCGGTAGGCGGAGGCATTGGCCGCCCGAATATGTCCCTGCACCTGAGGATGCACTCGCGTCCCCGCAATCTGCAGCGACACATCCGCGGTTCCTGTCACTGGATAGTCAAATCCCGCCAGGGCCGCAGTCGACGAGACATCCACGTTGTGCAGATTGACCCGCGCTGTGTAGGGACTGTACTGGGTGAACTGCCCATTTTGCAGCATCGCCGTCAGTTCGAAATCGGCGGTGGTGTCTCCTCGCCGTAAACTGCCGCCGCGGAGCGAGAGATTATGCGACGACAATTGCAGGCTCGCAGCCAGCGAATCCCATTGCACCTGCTGCTCTGGAGTGCGCGAAGTCGCCGGAAGCGTGAATTCGAAGTTCTGCGCCACCAGGGTCCCCGCCAGCGTTGGAGCTGAGAATGCTCCTCCGGCCGAACCGTTGAACGTGGCCGTGCCGTCCACCCGGAAAGGCAAGTTTGTCGGCCCTCCCAACGCTGCCACCAGTGGACGCCATTCCTCGAGGTTTGTCGTTGAAATCGACAACCTAAGTGATGAGGCTGTCGAAAGCGTCCCCTGCGCCTGGATTCGCGAAGCCGGCGTGGACAGATTGAATTGCGATAGCTCCAATTCATCTGCAGCGCCGCGATACTTGCCCTGCGTTTGCACCGTCAGGGGCAACTCTCCCGCTGCTACTCGAACCGGAGGCTTCACGTCAAACGTAAACGCAGCCTCGACATTCGAAGGCGCTCCCCTCCACGACGCGTCCAGATTGCCTGCGATGATCCCGACCGGCCGAAAACGTCCCAAAGGATGGGTGCCAACATTGGCTGCAGTCGCCACCTCGCTGGCCGAAACGTCTCTCAGGCGAAGGTGCACAGTTCCGACTTGCACGCCGGGCACTTTCTCTTTGACATTCTTTTTGGCCGGAGGCCGGGCCGCGGTGATGATTGCCATGTTCTCCGCGCCCTTCTTCACCTTGCCCGCTGGAGGAAGGGGAATGCTGTGCAGCCAATTGTCGACTTGCGCATCCCCGGAGAACGCTCCGCCAAAGCCCCTCGCCTGCAACTTCGCCAATTTGATCTGTTGGTCAGTAACGGCGTAGTCAGTGCTGCCATCGGCTTTATTCACGGCGAAATGCTCGTCCTGCCAGCCGACATCGTGCAACCCGAGAGCCCCCGACGCGCTGAAATCCCCGACAGACCAGCGTCCCGATCCTTTCACTTCAGCCACTCCGGCCCGCAGATCGCGCCGCCGCATAATGCCGGCAGCTTCCTCGAGATCCACGTGCGCTTCATAGCTGGCCTCGAGATGAGGATTGCGGAAATCGCTGACCCGTCCGCTCGCTTCCACATGCGAGCGCCCCGTTCTCCACTGCAATGATTTGACCTCGGCGAAAGTCGCAGCCAAGCTGAGATCAATCGTGGTCATCCAGGAAAACGGCCGGCAATCACTGAAAACGGTATCGACTTTGCTTACCGTGACACGGCTTTCGTAGCGCCGGCGCAAAAATGAATAATCCATCTGCGTCCCCGCCCCTTCCGCCGTGAAATCGAGTGGAATCTTGCGATCTGCCCAGATCAGTTCCCCATTGCGGACCGAGAAGTGATCAATCGATAGAGCAAAAAGCTTTTCGACCGGATTCCCTTCTGAAGTCTGCCGCAGCACTTTGGAGGCAGGAATGTTAGTCGTGCCGTCCGCGGCTATCGCCACATGGACGACGGGGTGATCCATGCTCACCGAGTAGAATCCGAACTCGGTACGCAGCAACGAAATTACCTTAAGTTGTGCCACCAGTTGATCCGCGTGAGCCAGCGGAACGTCGCCCGCAGGCTCGCTCCCGTGCACGGTGATATCGCGTACGTCAACCTGCAGGTGGAAGGGAACAACGTGGAAGCTTCCTATTTCCGCGCGCCCACCCGTGATTCGCTCCACTTCGGTGACCAGCCTGCGGCGGACATAGCTCTGAAAGGATGTTGTGGTGATGTACCAGAGGCCGCAGAGGAGCAGGATGACGGCGGCCCCGCCTCCGATCAGCAAGTACCTCCACCAGCGTCGCGGCGTGGCGGCGGTTTGGTTCACTGCGTCTGCACTCCCTCCGGGGAGAAGGGATTTTCGCCTGGAACGATGACTCTGCTTTCCGAACGCAGGGTTTGGAGCCAGGAAACCAGGAGTTGGTTGACTTTCTCTTGGATGAGCAGTTCGCGGATCTGTCCCGACACATCGGCCAAGGAAACGCCGTTAGAGCCCGATTGCTTCAATTGCGGCACAAACTTTTCCCGGTAATAGGCTTCAATGCTCTTGGAATCGATCTGAACCTCAGGACGCAGGTGGGCATCGACCAGCCGCGTCAAGTCGATTTGCCGCTGTACGTGGGAAAGCAGATCTTTCTCCGTGAGCTGGAAGTTCGACAGTACCGATTGCCAGCCCTCGGGTTTGTCAGCGTCACGATACTGCTTGCGCGCGTCCGCGATCTGTGCGGTCGCTTCTGCTTCGGTGCAGTGCTGGAAGGACGCAGCATTCATCTGTTGTCCCAGCAACTCCTGATCGATCAGGCGGTCTAGCACAGCTCGCCGGTCATCGTCACTAAAGTCACTGAGGCCGCGCGCGTTGAGTAGCGCTTCATAGCGGAGAGCATCATCCCAGTCGCTTTGCAAAATAATGTGACCATTGACGGTCGCCACGATGCGGTCGATGACCTCAGCCCGGGAAGCTGCGGGCATAAGGGCAACAGCGAGCAGTAGCACTAGCGCTGCTTTAATCATTCCAATTGTGCGGCAAACTCGCTTCATCAAAATGGCTGCCCAATACTGAAAAATACGTTGAAATGCCGTAGCCGTTGCGTCTCCTGTATCGACACTGTTGTCGGCGCAGGCGGTTTAGCGTTTGGAATCGGGTACGTGAAAACCTCAAAATACCGGGTCGGGTTCAGGTTGTATCCGAAGTCAAAGCGAAGAGGCCCAATTGGTGTCTTATACCTTACACCCAGCCCTACCGCATGCGAAGTGTAATCATACCCGGAGTTATTGAACTGGGTATAGCACTGACTGTTCGTTGTACCACCGGACAAGCACTTTCGGGGATCTTCCTGATGCCAGCGCATCAATCCCTTCAACATGTTATGCGGAGCTGTAAAGACGTTCCCCATATCGTGAAAAATGGCGAAGCCAAATCCCTCCCCCAGGTACGGCAAACTTGTGGGCGGAAGACGCAGTTCCAGATTGTTTACGAACAGAGCCGTTCCGCCGACCGGAAAACCTGAAGTCGGATCGCGAGGTCCTGCCTGATTTAACCCAAAACCCCGATCCGAGTTGCCGCCACCGGCAAAAAATTGTTCCGGTAAGGGGATCGTGGCGATATCGGTACAAGTCGGCTCCCCGGCGGCGTTCAGCGGGCACGATCCGGGAGCCAACACCCGCGTTCCCCGGAACGGCTGCTCCAGCCCGATGGTTGTGGAGCGGGCGAACACGAACTGATGCCCCACCTTACCTTTGCGCCCGAATGCCTTATAGGTGGAGTTCTGGGCGAGGGCACGACCGAAATTGGTGGGCAAGCTTGCCTGCGACGTCTCCGATCGCGTGCCAAAAAAACTGGATGCCAGGAATGCGTCCAGCGTGAAATAGTCGCCCTTGGTACTTTCCAGCGGGTTATCCCTTCGATCGTGGATAAATGTAAACCCGGGACCTCCAACTCGGGCGGGCAGCGATAACAATGCAATTTCACCCGGATTGAAGCCTTCTGCGAAGTGACTAGCCTTTACCGTGCGGAAATCGAAACGATAAGTCATGGAGTTTGGGCCGGGACGCGTTCCCGGCTCAATTCCGGGGTTTCCAAACTGCTGCCGCAGATCGACTTTGCCCTCCAGCCTCTGCGAGGTAAATGTGGATACGTCCAGACTGTTGTCATAAAAAGCGGTATAGATGACCTTCCATCTCTCGCTGTCTAGCAGCTTCGGAATCGTGTAGCTGACCAGCCCGCGTTGCTGCAGTCGTCCGACATGGGACTGGAACGTGAGAGTCTGATTTCTTCCCCCCACATTGAGCCGGGTAACATCGAACCCGACCCTCGGACTCACTCCGGTCGTTCCCTGCGGTGCGGTTGCGCCCGCCGGCTGTCCAGTTTGAAATTCCAATCCCGCTCCGTAGGTGAATGTGTACCGCTTTGACTCGCGAACCTGTACCAGGACGTTCTTCTCCGGGTCAGTGCCTTCAGGATTCTGCACCGCCGTATCTACCTGGCTGAAGATGCCCAGGTTATAAAGCCGAGTCTGCGTGTCGACCAGCGCCTGCTGACTGAGAGGCTGCCCCGCCTGGACCTGCAACTCACGCTGCACCACAAAGTCCCGGGTATGTTCGGTTCCCGCTACCAACACCTGCTCGACCGTGAATCCCTCGCCCTCGGTAATGCTAAACGTCACATCCTCGCGGTCGGGCTGGTTGGCTTCCGCCTTGGTGGCAATATCGAGCGACGCATTAGGGTATCCATCGTTAAAGTAAAAGTTTAAGATTCGATCCCGATCGCTTGCGAGATTCTCTTCAGAATAAGGCTGTCCGGATTGCGTACTGAGTTCCGGTAGTTGATCGACCCGGAACTTCAGATTTCCCGTGACCTGCACTTCGCCCACTCGGGTGCGGGGCCCTTCTGAAATCAGGATGTGCACCGCAAGGTGGTTCCGTTCCCCCTGATAGTTGTCGTCCACATTGGTTTCAATCTTTACCTGGCGAAAGCCGCTGGAACGGTACAAACTCTCAAGGGTCGTCACGTCCGCTTTCAAGAGACTGCCGCTATAGCGGCCGTGAGTCAGAAATGTAGTGGCCCGCTGAATCTGCAGGTACGACCGCAGTTTGGCGGTATCTAGAAAATCCTTGTTGCCCGTGATTTCCACCAACACAAGTTTGTGGATCGGTCCCGGATCGATGTCATAAACCACGTGCATCGTCTTGCTGTCGGAGCGCTTTCGGATTTCGACGGACGCGTCGAAATGGCCACGCGTCTGCAAGTAATCGAGCAGATTCCGCTTCCCCTCATTGAGCAGGTCGTCGTCGACCGCGTTCTCCTCGTAGACCGGAATCTCTTTCTTCAAGACTCCACGGCTAACGTGATATCCCTCAGTCGATATGACCACCACGGGTCCGGGATCAGCCTGGTAGGTGAAGTCGACTGCATTGCTCGATTCGCGATATTCCTGAGCGGCGATGGAGACCTGCGCCAAAACCCGATTCTGTTTCTGGAATCGCTTGCGAAGACGTTGCAACGAGCCGCTGACCCCCGTCGCCGTGACTCGGTCTCCGGTTTCCATGTGAGCGATCTTCTGCACCTGGCTCGCGGACAAGCCTGAACTGCCGGTTACCTTCACTTCGCCGATGTGAGCTTGCGCTCCGGGCGTAACGTGGAACAGGATGTTGACCTCTTGCGTGGTTTCATTCGAGGTGGTCTCCGCTGTGACCCGTGCCCGGTAGTAACCGTCTTCCTGCATCAGTTGACGCACATTTCCCAGCGCTCGTTCGAGCTTTTCCTGGCTGTAGAGCTCGCCTAATTGAAACTTGGCCGCATTCAAGATCTGATTTGAATTGGGACGAGTGGGCGCGCCTTCCACGTCGACTGCTCCGACAAAAAAGTTCAGTGAGGTCCTGAATGTAAGTGTCACTCCGTCGCCGGACGGCACAGCTTCCGCCTGAATGTCGGCAAAACGCCCGGTCGCAAAGAGGGTCCGAATGCTTTCTCGCACCAGGTCCCGGTCCAGCGGTTGCGCCGGTTTCTGAGCGAGCAGGCTCAGCAGATGTTCGTGGTCCTTCTCGGCCACGCCAGGAAGTTGGATGGACTGGACCACCCGGCCCACATAAGCCGAAATCCCTCCCGCCTGCTGCGGTTGCGCTTTTGGCGGCCCCACTCCATTTGCAAACGACGGCAGGACCACACTCCACAGCAGACAGATCACAGCCGGGAGTGTCATGTACCGTCTCAGCAAAGTTTCCTTTAGATGTCGTTGGCTCTGTTTGAATTCGATGGGGATGTACCTGCCTGTCGTTGTACCGGGACTCGCGCCCAGTGGCGACTGCCTGTCGACACTCCTCCCCGCGCAAGCCAGCCACTTATAATAATTGTTTTGGTGAGTGGGACTGGTTGACCTCTTTGGCACACAAAACGAACGTAACCCGCCAGTCGCTGGAAAGAATGGCGAGACTGCAAAGATGAGTCCGACAGAAAACGATCGCTATTCCCGCCAGATTCTCTTCCGCGGAATCGGCGCCGCGGGCCAGCAGAAACTCGCGGCGGCGCGGGTTGCCATTGTTGGCTGCGGAGCCACTGGATCGGCCCTCGCCTCGCTGCTGGCGCGATCCGGCGTGGGGACACTCCGCATTATCGATCGCGACTATGTCGAACCCAGCAATCTGCAACGCCAGTCTCTCTTCGATGAGAAAGACGCGGCGGAATCGTTGCCCAAAGCCATCGCCGCCGCCCGCAAGATTGCCACCTTCAATTCGCAGATCGTCGTCGAGCCCAAGATCGATGATTTAATCCCCGCCAACATTGAAGCCCTGCTTGAAGGAATGGAACTGATCCTGGACGGCACAGATAACTTTGAGACTCGCTATCTGCTGAACGATTACGCCGTCGAGCGCTCTCTTCCGTGGATTTATTCGGCTGGTGTCGGAAGTTACGCCGTCACCCTGAACGTCGTCCCCGGTCAAACTGCCTGCCTGGCTTGTATCTTCCAGGACTCGCCTCGGGGAATGGTGGAAACCTGTGAGACGTCTGGCATTCTGAATTCGGCGGTCAATTTAGTCGCCTCGTTGGCGGCAACGGAAGCCCTCAAGCTGCTGGTCGCTGGAAGCGCCTCAAACCGTCTCCGTCGCACTCTTCTTTCCTTCGACGTATGGACAAACGAGCATGCCGAAATCTCTGCAGCCGCGCCTCGACCCGGCTGCCGCGCCTGCGGAAAACGCGACTTCATCCATCTCGCCGGCGAGGGACGCCCCCACATCACCCTTTGCGGCAGAAATTCCGTGCAAATTCATGAACGCCAACGCCCCATCAACTTCGCCGAGCTGGACCTGCGCCTCCAGCCCCACGGCGTCGTCCGTCACAACGATTTCGTCCTCAAGTTCTGGCACGACCCCTACGAGATGACTCTTTTCCCTGACGGACGTGCCATCATCAAAGGCACCACCGACACTGCCGTCGCGCGAAGTTTGTACGCCAGGTACGTCGGAAGTTAGAATTCGCTCCCCTAGTCCCTCTCTGCTAATCTCCTTAGTTCTTGGTTTCTGCAAGCCAAATCCAAGGAAAAGAAAGTTCAATGGCCGACACTTCACGTCCACAACCTCCGGTGTCCTACCGCTGGGCTGTTCTGATCTTCGTCAGCGTAGCCATGGGAGGAAACTATTACATCTACGACAGCATTAATCCGCTGGAACGAATCTTCATCGATCACCTCGGTTTCTCCGCCACGCAGTTTGGATGGCTCAATGCCAGCTATAGCGTGGCCGCAGTCGCAACTCTCTTGATCGGCGGGATCATCATCGACCGCATCGGCACCAAGAAAGCGATTACAGGATTCTGCGCTCTCTGCCTGCTGGGCGCAGCTCTTACGGCCGCCAAAGGCAGGGCTCCGCTCATGATCGCGGGGCGCACGGTGCTCGGCCTCGGCGCCGAATCCATGATCGTCGCCGTGACCACCGCGCTTGCCAAGTGGTTTCGCGGCAAAGAACTCAGCTTTGCTTTCGGCATCAACCTGACCATCGCTCGGCTCGCCTCCGTCGCAGCTGACAACTCCCCGACGTGGGCGCACTCGGTGTACTACCCGCAGGGTCCTTCAGGACCGGCTAGCTGGCGTGGCCCGCTTTTGCTGGCGGTCGGAGCTGGCATTCTGGCTGTGACTACGTCGCTGGTCTATTGGTTTCTGGAATCGCGCGCCGAAGGCCGCTATGAACTCGGCAAAGCCGGCCAGATTGACAAACTCGAATTTCGCGGTATCTTCCGTTTCGATATTTCTTATTGGCTGGTCGTCGGCCTCTGTTTCACCTTCTACTCAGCGATCTTCCCTTTCCGCACCTTCGCGATTGACTTCTTCACCAACAAAATCCTCGCTTCGCACGGGGGGGTAGCAGCATCGGAGGCCATGCGGGTTCTTTCCCATGAAAAGGCCGGCTTTTTCAACAGCATGCTTCCCTTCGCGGCCATGATCGCCACGCCGCTTTTCGGATTGCTGGTCGACCGCGTGGGAAAGCGCGCCTGGTTCATGATGTTCGGGTCGCTGCTTCTGATGCCGGTCTACCTGATGATGGCCTACACCAACATCTCCTTGTTCGTCCCAGTCTCGCTGATGGGAATCGCTTTTTCGCTGATCCCTGCGGTCATGTGGCCGGCGGTGGCATATATCGTCGAGCAATCCCGTCTCGGTACCGCGTATGCCCTGATGACCTTGATCCAGCAGATCGGATTCTTTCTCCTGAACCTGTTGATCGGCTGGGCCAACGATTACGCTCACGCGGGCCTGGAGAATCCCGGCGGTTATGCCCTGGGGATGTGGATCTTCTCCATCCTGGGATTCGTGGGCATGGCTCTCTCGATTCTGCTTCGCGTCCGCGAAACGGGCCCTCGTGCTCACGGACTGGAAACGATCACCACCGCGACGAGCGCGGCCTGAAATGGCAAAAAAATTACAATTTTTCGAAGGTTCTGTAATCTAAATTTGGTAGTCAGGCGCGAGCCATAATGCCCTTGCATTCAACTCTGGGAAGGCAAAGGATTTCCTAAGTCAAAAGCCCGAGAAGGACAATTCAAAGTTCCATAGAAAGCCTCTGATATTCTGCATACACAAATTACTTCGGTGCTCGCAAGCCATACAACGGAAAGATATTTAGCCGCATCTCAGAAAGTGCGGCCGGAAAAGGCAACTTGACCGACCGGGAACCACAAGACCGACGGCGACAGGGCTCGGAGTTCAATGAGGCCGACGCCATCGAAAGAGCCAAACAAGGCGATGCCATCGCCTTTCAAGAGCTCTACGATCGGCATAAACGGCGGGTGTATTCTCTGTGCCTGCGCATGACGGCAAATACGGCCGAGGCCGAGGATCTGACTCAGGAAGCCTTCCTGCAGCTCTACCGCAAGATTGCAACCTTCCGCGGAGAGTCAGCCTTCTCCACCTGGCTGCACCGGTTGTCGGTCAACGTGGTGCTGATGCACCTGAGAAAGAAAAGCCTGCCAGTCGTTTCGCTGGAGGAATCGACGCAGGCCGGCGAGGAAGACGCGCCGAAAAAGGATTTCGGGGCGGAAGACTTGGCGTTAGCCGGATCGATTGACCGGCTGCAGTTGCGGAAGGCGGTGGACGATCTCCCTCCCGGCTATCGCACGATCTTTGTCCTTCACGACATCGAAGGTTACGAACACAATGAGATCGCGGCCATTGTGGGCTGTTCGATCGGTAACAGCAAGTCGCAGTTACACAAGGCGCGAATGAAGTTGCGGGACCTGCTCAAGACTAATCGAGCTGAAAAAGCCGAAAAGTCTTGAACAACGCTCGAGAACGGCGTTAGACAGGGAGCCAGCGAAGACTGGTATCCGGCAGTAACTTGGCGAGCTTTTGGAATGGCTGCAAGCTGACGGAAACGACAGGCAACAGATTTGGCAGGGGCTTGGGGAGAGAGCGGTATGAATTGCGCTGAGCTGCAAAGGAGCCTGGCGGAAGCCGAGGGCGGCGCCACCGCCGAACAGCAGGCTCATCTGAAAACCTGTGCGCGATGTTCGGCCTTGTTGGCGGACCTGAAGATGATCGCCTCCGCCGCAATGGATCTGCGGGCCATCGACGATCCCAGCCCACGCGTTTGGAATTCCATCGAAATTGCCTTGCGCCAGGAAGGGCTGATCCATGGCCCGCGCACTGGCCGTTCGCTAATCCCCTCCTTGGGCAGCCCATGGGGTTGGGCGCGCTGGATGGCTCCCGCGGCTGCGGCGTTGCTATTTGTGGCCGGCATTTACCTTCGCCAGCAGTCCATCTCGAAGCAGCCACTCGCCGACAACATTGCCCAGCCGGCCATTACCGAACCGGTGTCCGATTTAGCGGTCGCGGGCTTGAACGATGAGGACCTGCTACAGGAAGTCGCGCAGCAGACTCCGGCCCTGCAAGCGCAATACGCCGACGATCTGCGGCGCGTCAACGAATACATTCAGGACGCGAAAGGAATTGTCCTCGCCAGTCCAAATGACGAAGAAGCGCGCCGCGCGCTGGCGGAGGCTTATCAACAGAAAGCCATGCTTTTTGAGTTGGCTTTAGACCGTTCTCTGCCATAATGTCGAATTCGGGGAGTTGTATGCACGGGCGCACAATCGCAGCGATCGCCGTCGGAGCTCTGGTCACCGCAACTGCGGTAACGATGTTAGCCGAGAGCCACAAGGAATATCGCTTCAACGTCGGATCAAAGGCCGGCATTTCGGTCAACAACCCCTACGGTTCGATCTCAGTAAAGCCTTCGGTTGGCAACATAGTTGTTGTGAGTGCAGTGCTGCACTCTGACAAGGTCGAAGTTGACAACGACCAGAGCGGGAACCACGTGCAGGTGCATTCTCATCTGTTACCCGGGGCCGACTCTGTTTCTGGCCGCGTCGATTACGAGATTCAGATACCGGTCGATGCCAGTATCAGCCTGCATTCCAGCACCGGCCCCTTGCGCGCCGAGAAATTGCACGGCGACATGACTTTCGAAGGCTCCGGTGCGACCGTGGACATACGCGATGTCCGTGACGCTCACGTTCATGTCAAAACCGTGAATGGCCCGGTGACCCTGACCAACGTGCAAGATGGTCATGTTGAAGTGGATTCGCTGAGCGGCGAAATCATCCTCAACCAGGTAGATGGGCCGTTGGTGCAGGTCATCTCCACCAGCGGGCGGATCAGCTATACCGGCGACTTCGGCCACAGCGGAGAGTATCGTCTCACCAGTCATAGCGGCGACATCGACGCCATCGTTCCCGATGGCACTTCCGCCGACGTCAGCGCCCATTCGGTCAAAGGCGAAGTACACGACGACATCCCGCTCCAACCCAAATCGCACAACTGGTCGCCCATGGAACAGGGACGTGCCTTCATGGGTACCATGGGTCGGGCTGCCGTCTCCTCCACCGTAGTTCTGCGCAGTTTCAGTGGTAAAATCCACCTCAGAAAACGCGCTGCAAAATAGCCACGAAACGAAATCCGAATCGATCCGGCAAGCGTCGCCAATCTGACGCCCGGACGCGCAAGCTGGCGCAAAGGCTGCCCATGGCAGTTCCGCGCTGCCGGGCTGTGTTTCTGGTTGGTTTTATGGGCGCGGGAAAAAGCACCGTGGGCCGGGCGCTCGGGCGGCGGCTGAATTGGCTCTTTGAAGATCTGGATGATCGCGTTGTGCAAAGCGAGGGCCGCAGCATTGCGGAAATCTTTTGTCATTCCGGTGAAGCCGCGTTTCGCATGGTAGAGCATTCAGCCTTGAAGCAAGTCTGTTCGGAACTGAAAAGAGGAGCTTCGAGGATCATTGCGCTGGGCGGGGGTGCTTTTGCGCAAAGGGCAAATATGGACCTGCTGCGCTCCTCGGGCGCACCCATCGTCTTTCTCAGTGCTCCCGTCGAAGAATTATGGGCACGCTGTGCCCGGCAGGCCGCCGAGAATGGTATAGAGCGCCCCTTGCTGCAAGACCTCGACCAATTTCGCGCCCTTCACGATTCCAGGCGCAAGAGTTACATGAAGGCATCGTTGAAGATTGAAACTGCCGGTCTTGGTGTAGACGCGATCGCCGCAGAAATCGCCGAGAAACTGGGTCTGGCAAGCCCCGCAGCTGGCTCTGAGTCAGGAGAAACCGTTTGAAGTCTCAAACCATCGCACGCTTTGCCGCCGGGCTGATATTAACTTCCTCGTTTTCTGTGAGCCTCGGCCTGAGTCACGCATCTGGCGGCAAGGACGACAAGAAAGAAAAACCAAGTTCACAGTCGGTCGATTCAGGCTCTTTCGGCGTGTTCGTCAAAGGCCAGCGCGTAGTAACCGAAACCTTTCAAGTGGAGCAGCACAATGGCTCCAGCATCATCAAGTCGCAACTGAAACAGACCAACAATGATCCGAACAGCCAGAAATCCGATCTTGAGATCGGTCCAAGCGGTGAGCTTTTGCGCTACGACTGGAGCCAGAACTCCGGCGGCTCGCTCACTGTCCTGCCTAACAACGACTTTCTGATTGAGAAGATCACCGCCCCCGGTTCGGCCAAGGCTGCCGAGCAACCCTTCCTGATGCCTAGCAGCTCGATGATCCTCGATAACAACTTCTTCATTCATCGCGAGGTCTTGGCCTGGCGCTATTTGGCCGCCGACTGCAAGCCGGAAGGCGGAAATCTGAAGTGCCAGCAGGGACCTGCTGAGTTCGGCGTCCTCGTTCCTCAGGACCGAAATTCGCTGCGCATCCGCCTCGAGTTGGTAGGCAAGGAAAAAGTCATGGTTCGGGGCGCCCAGAGGGATTTGCTGAAGCTGAATTTGACGGGTGAGAATTTCGAGTGGAACCTGTGGCTGGACCCGCAGGATCAGTTCAAACTAATTCGGGTAGCGATTCCTGCCGATGACACTGAAGTGGTCCGGGACTGAACATTTGCCCGGCGGCGGAATCGAGATCACCCCTGGAAAACTTATTGCTGCTGGCTGACGCACGTACGGCGCGGGTTCTGATTACAGTGCTGCTGTTCGCGCTGGGGCTGGGCTTCCTCTATGTCGCCCGTGAAACCCTGATCGCCTTCCTGTTCGCCATCTTTTTTGCCTACTTGATGAGCCCGCTGGTGAACTCGCTGGAGAAGATCCTGCGAGGCCGAGGCCGCGCCATTGCCGCAATTTACGTTCTCTTGCTGGGCTTGGTGATCGTTTTTTTCGTGCTGATGGGTCCGCGAGTCACGCGCGAAGGCGCGAAGCTCGGACAGTCCGTCCCTGATTTGCTCGCCCGTCTCAGTTCAGGAGAAATCACCGAAAAGCTCCGCCAGCAGCATGGCTGGAGCCGCGCTACCACTGGATTCGTCCAGTCTTTTCTGGTCAGCCATAAAGACGACATCACGCAAATGGCTCAACGCATCGGCCTGCGCGTCGCCGACGTCGCCAAGGAGGCTTGGCTGCTGTTCGTTGTTCCTTTGTTGTCTATCTTTTTTCTAAAAGACGGCCGCGCCTTCAGCGACTTTCTACTCTCCACCATCGAATCACGGCCGCAGCGCGAGTTCCTGGAAAATGTTTTGAACGATCTCAACCAGATGCTCGCTCATTTCATCCGTGCCCAACTGACGTTGGCTGCGCTCACGCTCGTCGTCTACTCGGGATTCCTGGGCATTATGGGAGTGCCGTATGCGGTCGTGCTTGGCACCATCGGCGGGATGCTGGAATTCATTCCCGTGGTCGGCCCCCTCGCTGCCGCTCTGATTATTGTCAGTGTGGCGCTGCTGACCAGCTATCCACATTGGCTCGCTGTGGTGATTTTTCTCGTGATCTGGCGTCTCATCCAGGATTACGTCTCGTCACCACGCATTATGGGCGAGAGCATGGAACTGCATCCTCTGGCTGCGATCTTCGGAGTCATGGCCGGAGGCGAAGTCGCGGGCATTCTCGGCATCTACCTTTCCATTCCAGTGATGGCGGCCCTGCGCATCGTCTTCCGCCGCTGGCGCCTCTACGCTGAGAAAAAGAAATTCGGCCCGCTCACCGAATACGCTCTCGGCAATCAGGTCCCGCACAGGAAATAGAACGCGGCTCTCGGCTCCGAAGCTCGCCTCTTCGACATTCCCGCGTCCAGGGGAATATGTCGTATTAGGACACGGCTTTCAGCCTGTCCCCTGCCCCTAACTCGTCCCTGTCTCGAGAACCACTACTGCCCCGCCCCAACCCCTGCTGCCTTCTCCACGGCCACCTTCCGCAAAAACTCGGCCGCCGCTTCCGGCAGCACGGTATTAATAAACATTCCCGATCCCAATTCAAACCCTGCGACCCGCGTCAGCCGCGGAATCACGCTGACATACCAATGAAAATGCCGCGCTCCGCTGTATTCCGTCGGACCACTGCGCACGGTGAAATTAAGATCCGGATTCTCCAGCCCCACATAAATCTTCCCCAGCAGTTCCCGCAAAACTCGCGCCAGATCGGCAATCTCCAGATCGCTGGTGTCGCCGAAGCTGGCCATATGCCGCAGCGGAAAAATGTGCGTCGCGAACGGCGTCGCTGCCGCAAACACTTCCATGGCCACAAAGTGCTCGCCCTTCAGAATGATTCTTGTCTTGTCCTCCACTTCCCGCTCCACCATGTGGCAGAACATGCATTCGCCCGCATCGTCGTAGTGCCTTCGCGCCTCGGCCAGCCTGTGCCGCACCTGGCTCGGAATGACCGGCGTGGCAATCAACTGTGAGTGCGGATGCTGCAAACTCGCCCCCGCATCGGCGCCATGATTCTTAAAGATCGTCACATGGTTCACTCTCCGATCTACGCTCAGCGTGTTGTAGCGCTCCCGGTACGCGGTCAGAATGCGCGCCACGTGCGCGTCCGGCAGCAGGGCCATACAAAGCGAATGATCCGGGCTGTCAATGATTACTTCGTGAAAGCCGAAACCATCGATCCTCCGCCGCAGATGTTGCAGGCTGCGCGTCGGCTGCACCTCGCTCGACAGTGCCGAAAATTTGTTGGGAATGACGCGCACCGCCCACTTTCCCTCGCTCCCCGGAACCCGCAGCACCTCGGGCGGCGTTTTGCTCTCGTTCCCGGGGCAGAACGGACACGTTTCCACAAACGATGGCACCGGCTGCACCACCCGGTGCGTAGCCAATTCCTCCGGCCGTTTGGCCCGCTCAGTTGCGATAATGACCCATTCTTTGGTGAAGAAGTTCTGGCGCAGTTCCGGCATAGAAATCCCTCCAAACTCCTTATCGGCAGTCGCGGAAGTCCTCTGCAATGAGCCCGGACGCGCACTGGGAAGGGCACGTCTTCAGCTGTTCGTGAAAGGCTAACCATTGACGCGGCTTTAGCCGCCGAGGGCGTCAGTTCCCTGCTTTTCTAAGAACTTCGCTCGATTGTTATAAAATTCCAACTAACCTTATGGACCGCAAAATTCCTATTGGCATCCTCGGCGCCACCGGCGTCGTTGGACAACGATTTATCCAGATGCTCGAGCACCATCCCTGGTTCGAAGTGGCCTGGCTGGCCGCCTCGGACCGCTCCGAAGGGAAGGTTTACGGCGAGGCGGCGCGTTGGCGCCTGAAAACCCAGATCCCGGCGCGGATCGCCAAGATGCAGGTCTCTCCCGCCACACCCGATGGCGCGCCCAAAGTCATTTTTGCCGCCCTCGATGGCTCCATCGCCGCCGAACTCGAGCCGCGTTTCGCCGAGGCCGGCTGCGCTGTCGTCTCCAACTCCAGTGCCTTGCGTATGAAGGAAGACGTGCCTCTGGTGATCCCCGAGGTCAACGGCTGCCACATCAAGCTCATCGACATCCAATCGTGGCGCAAGAAATCTGGGGGCTACGTGGTCACCAATCCCAACTGCTCCGCGATTGGCCTCGTTCTCGCGTTGGCTCCGATCCATCAGCGCTTCGGCTTGGAAACAGTTATGGCCGTCACCATGCAAGCCGTCAGCGGCGCGGGATATCCCGGTGTCGCCTCGCTCGACATTCTCGGCAACGTAATCCCCTTCATCCGCAATGAAGAAGAAA
>Ga0307478_10001951_pt1 | contig 17068 bp, 14 predicted proteins | sample atmos_gasesECM4C_2_FD_203713 | JGI IMG/M metagenome (GOLD analysis project Ga0307478, IMG submission 203713) | Hardwood forest soil microbial communities from Morgan-Monroe State Forest, Indiana, United States - atmos_gasesECM4C_05 | ecosystem: Environmental > Terrestrial > Soil > Temperate...
TGTTCCCGCAGACCAGCATGGCTCAAAAACGGGACCATCCCGAGCGAAAGATACTCAGCAAGGTGGTTCCGGCGTACCCAGAGCTGGCGAAGCGTATGCACGTTGGCGGGGTAGTAAAAGTGGAAGTTGTGGTTGGAGCCAATGGGGCTGTCAAGTCGACGCGAGTGTTGGGAGGAAATCCAGTGCTGATCGAATCGGCCACGGACGCGATCCGCAAATGGAAATTTGAAACTGCAGCGGTGCCGAGCACTGAAATCCTGCAGCTCACATTCGAGGCCAAGTAACAGCGGTTGACAAACCTGCCGGAACGGCAACTCGCCCATGCCCGCCTCAACTCCAAAGCCCGCTACAAACCAGAGTGAGCGCCGCCGCAGACGGCATCCCAGATACCGGGGCGATTTCCGAGTCGAGGTCACACTTCTTTTAGGAAACAACTACCAAAAGCTGCAGGGACATTGCATGGATCTGTCGGAAGCGGGGATCGGCATACTCATTGCGGCAGAGTTGAAAGTCGGCGAAGTGGCGGGATTAAACTTTTCACTTCCCGGAGGTCTTCCGTGGGAACTTCGAGCGGTACTTCGCTATCGGCGCGGATACCACTATGGCTTTGAATTCCTATCGTTGACCGGCGAGCAACAGGAATGGCTAAAAGCTTACCTCAGGAGCCTGAAGCCAATCGACTGAATCATTAAAAGAGCTTTCGTTCGCTGCTCGACATTTCTGGAACCGGTGGTGGGTGACTTCGGTCATCTTGTAGCGGGGTTACCCGTGCATCAAGCTGAAGGCGCGGAGTCGTCCGCAAAATCGGCGAAATATTCTAATGAGTGATTCGAAGCCAAACTCGATTGGGGGGACGGACTGGACGGGGTTGCTGGCCGATCCAGACCTGGCGCGCAATCTTGGCACGCTGCTGCAGACCTATCGCGATGCTCTACCGGAGCGCAGGGAAGAAGCGTTGCTGGCGGCGATGCGCGAGATCAAACGCGGGGCTTCCGGAAGCACAGACGGGCACGCTAAGATTGCGGCGGGGCCAACGCCTCAGCCGCTGCCTACTGCACCGTCGGCAACTCCACCGTTCGAGCCAGATATCTTCAGCACGACCTGGGGTCAAGATCGGCGGCAGCATCCCAGAATCAGGTGTTTTGTGGCGGTCGAACTGCATGTCGACAATGCGCCGGCTCCGCTCTGGGGAAATCTCTCTAACACGAGTTTGGGCGGGTGCCAGGTGGAAACCGCTGCCCATATCAGCGGCGGGGCCAAAGTCGAAATCGGACTTTGGGTGGCGAGCGGCAAGATATGGGTAAAGGGTCTGGCGCTGAACGGAGTCGTGATCCGAAGTGCACCGGCTGCCGGCGTCCGCATTCGATTCTCGAGTTTGGATGCGACCGAGAAAGAGAATCTCCGCCAGTTTCTAAAATATGTCCAGGACACCACAAAAGCTTCGAAGAGCGAAAAGACCTATCTGCAGTTGCTGAAATAAGAAATCCCTCGTCAATCGCTTCCCTCCATCGCTTCATCAAGTCTCTTCATTATTCACAGTTCCGGCGACATGGGTGTGCAAGAAATTGATACACTCTGGGCGTGTATGAAACCCTTTCAGTTGTCGGAACTCTAATAGAGTGAGGCCAGTGGAACGACTTGAAGAGTTGCCCGACAAGGAGCGCGAATCGAAATGGTAGCCAGTGAACAGGCGTTGGTAACCGGTAAGCAACTGGATACGCTGTCCATCAACACGATCCGAACCCTGGCGATCGACGCGGTACAACAGGCAAATAGCGGCCATCCGGGGGCGCCCATGGGGTTGGCGCCGGTGGCATATTGTTTGTGGCAGGAATTTTTGCGTTATGACCCGGAAGATCCGAAGTGGCTGAACCGCGATCGGTTCGTGTTGTCGAACGGGCACGCGTCCATGTTGCTCTACGCCATGCTTCATCTGGCTGGCGTGCGCGAAGTCGCGGAAAACGGCGAAGTGCTGAAACAGCTGGCGGTTCCGATGGAAGAGATCAAGCGCTTCCGGCAATTGGGAAGCCGCACTCCGGGCCATCCTGAGTCTCACATCACCACCGGCGTGGAAACGACTACGGGACCACTTGGACAGGGCGTTGGCAATAGTGTGGGAATGGCCATCGGCAGCAAGTGGCTGGCGGCGAATTTCAACCGGCCGGGCTTCGATGTTTTCGATTACAACGTTTACGCCATATGTTCCGATGGCGACCTGATGGAAGGTATTGGGGGCGAGGCTGCGTCGCTGGCGGGGCATCTCAAGCTTTCAAACCTGTGCTGGATTTACGACCATAACGGCATCACTCTGGATGGTCCCGCGAGCTGGTCGTTCAGTGAAGATGTGGCAACGCGATTCATCGGCTACGAATGGAATGTAACCCGCGTTGCCGATGCCAACGATCTGGAGATGCTGGCCCGAGCTTTCGAAACATTCCAGAAAACCACCGATCGGCCTACGCTGATCATCGTGGACAGCCACATAGGTTATGGATCGCCGCATAAACAAGACAGCAATGCGGCGCATGGCGAACCGCTGGGCGAAGAAGAAGTACGACTGGTAAAAAAGTTTTATGGTTGGCCGGAAGACGCCAAGTTTCTGGTGCCGGAGGGGGTGCGCGAGCACTTCCAGGACGGAGTTGGAAAACGCGGCCGTGAGGCGCGCGCGCAATGGTCGAAGATGTTCGCGGAGTACTCACAGAAGTATCCGGAATTGGCTGACCGGTTGCATCGCATACAGCGCCGCGAGCTTCCCGAAGGATGGGATAAGAAGCTGCCAACGTTCGCCGCGGACGCGAAGGGAGTGGCCACTCGCGAGAGCTCAGGAAAGGTACTGAATGCGCTGGCAGAAAGCGTCCCGTGGCTGATTGGTGGATCGGCCGATTTGGCCACGTCGAACAAGACGACCTTGAAATTTGAGGGTGCCGGCGATTTTGAGGCGGGCAGCTATGCCGGGCGCAATCTGCATTTTGGGGTGCGCGAACATGTAATGGGCGCGAGCGTGAACGGCCTTGTGGTGTCGGGAATTCGCGCATTCGGTGCAACGTTCTTTAATTTCAGTGATTACATGCGCGCCAGCATCCGGCTTTCCGCGCTGATGGAAGCTCCATCCATTTTCGTTTTCACACATGATTCCATCGGAGTGGGCGAAGATGGACCAACACATCAGCCGATTGAGCAACTGGCGTCGTTGCGTGCAATGCCGAATCTGATTGTGCTGCGTCCCGGCGACGCCAACGAAGCGGTCGAAGCATGGAAAATTATCGCGCAGCTACAACACCAGCCGGTGGTGTTGGTGCTGACGCGGCAAGCGCTGCCCACCTTTGACCGCACAAAGTACGGCGCGGCTTCAGGCACTGCCAAGGGCGCGTATATTCTTGCCGGCGCTCCGGGCGAAAAGCCGGACGTGATTCTGATGGGAACGGGCAGTGAAGTTTCGCTCTGCGTCGAAGCCTACGAAAAACTCAAGGCGGAAGGCATTAAGGCGCGAGTGGTGAGCATGCCCTCCTGGGAAATCTTTGAACGGCAGGACGCGGGTTACAAAGAAAGCGTTTTTCCGTCTGCGGTTACGGCGCGAGTTTCGGTGGAAATGGCCTCGACATTTGGCTGGGAGCGGTATGTGGGGCTGAAGGGACGAAAGATTGGCATGCACCGCTTCGGAGCGTCGGCGCCGTTGAAAGATTTGCTGAAGTTTTTCGGATTCACAGTCGAGGCGGTCGTCGCCGAGGCGCGCAAGGCGATGGCTGAAAAATAACAAGACACATTGAAGTCGAGCCACGACGTCCGCCGTCGATCACAAGGGAGAAATCATCATGCAGCCTACTGGAGTTCTTGAAACCTCAAAAACTACGAATCCACTGAAAGCTTTGCTCAGCTACGGGCAGTCGATGTGGCTGGACTACATCCGGCGCGATCTGATCACGAGCGGCACGCTCAAGAAGATGATTGAGGACGACGGCCTTCGCGGCATGACGTCGAATCCTGCCATCTTCGAGAAAGCAATCGCCGAAAGCTCGCTCTACGACGACATCTTGAAGGCACTGGCTTCGCGGAGCGATTTGGACGCAACTGGGCGGTTCGAGCAGATCGCAATCCGCGACATTCAAGACGTCGCGGATGTGTTCCGTCCGGTGTATGAAGAATCGAAGTTTCGCGACGGATATGTGAGCCTGGAAGTTTCTCCTCTGCTCGCGCTCAAGACACAGGAGACGATCGAAGAGGCGCGCCACCTGTGGAAGGCCGTGAACCGCAAGAACGTGATGATCAAAGTTCCAGGCACGGCGGAGGGCATTCCCGCAATCCGGCAACTGGTTGGCGAAGGCATCAACATCAACGTGACTCTGCTGTTCGCGCAGGAAGTATATGAGAAGGTTGCGGAAGCGCATATTTCCGGGCTGGAGGATCTGGCCAAACGCGGCGGCAATCTGAAGAAAATGGCGGGAGTGGCCAGCTTCTTTATCAGCCGCATTGACTCGCTGGTGGATTCAATGATCGACGATAAGCTGAAAACTGCCAGCGACGTCCAACAACAGACTCTGCTCAAGAGTTTGAAAGGCAAAGTTGCGATTGCAAACGGCAAGCTCACGTACCAGCGCTACCAGCGGTTATTCAGTGGACCGCGCTGGGAGGCACTGGCAGCAAAAGGAGCGCAGACGCAGCGCGTCCTGTGGGCGAGCACCAGCACGAAGAATCCTGCGTATCGCGATGTCATGTATGTGGAGGAACTGATCGGGCCCGACACGGTTGACACGATGCCTCCGGCTACGGTCGACGCGTTTCGCGATCACGGACAACTACGAAACAGCCTGACTGAGAACGTAGCGGCAGCGCAGAAGGTGATGGACGATTTGGCCAAAGCCGGCATCTCGATCAAAGAAGTTACGACTAAACTGACGACGGATGGAGTGAAGCTGTTTGCCGACGCCTTCCACAAACTGCTGAGCGCGGTTGAGAAAAGCACGCAGAAAAAAGGACCGAACGCGTGAGCCGATTGAAATCTTCGCTGCCGGAGGCGCTGGCCGCCGCGGTAAAGGCTACGGTCGCCGAATGGCAGTCAGGCGGCAAGATGCAGCGACTTTGGCAGCGCGATGCATCGCTGTGGACGGGGGACGATGAGGCCAAGTGGCTTGGCTGGTTAGACATTACCGAAGACCAAATCGCGCACCCGATAGAATTGCGGAATCTGGCCAAGGAAGTCTGGAGCGCAGGTTTTAAAGATGTGCTTCTGCTGGGTATGGGCGGGTCAAGCCTGTGCCCGGAAGTTTTGCGCATGACGTTTGGCAAGACTGCCGGCTACCCTGATCTGCACGTGCTCGATTCCACCGATCCGGCTCAGGTGAAGGCAGTCGAAAATAAGATCGATATTGCCCGGTCGCTTTTCATTGTCTCCAGCAAATCTGGCAGCACGCTCGAACCCAACATCTTCAAGCAATATTTTTTTGAGCGCGCGAAAAAGGCTGTGGGCGAAGATAAAGCGGGCAGCCATTTCATCGCGATCACAGATCCTGACTCGAAGATGCAGAAGGTCGCGGAGGACGATCGCTTCCGTCATATTTTCTTCGGTCGCCCGTCCATCGGCGGACGCTATTCGGCGCTCTCGAATTTCGGGATGGTGCCTGCCGCCGTGATTGGCATCGATACGAAGAAGTTTCTTGACCGTACCCAGGAAATGGTGCGGGCCTGCGGCTCATCCGCATCTGTCGTAGATAATCCTGGCGCTGTCCTTGGAATCATTCTGGGGACCGCCGCTCAGAGCGGCCGGGATAAAGTGACGATCATCACTTCGCCTGATATTTCCGGCCTGGGTTCGTGGCTCGAACAATTGCTGGCGGAGTCCACGGGAAAAGTTGGAAAAGGAATCATCCCTGTGGACCGTGAGGAAATCGCTGCGCCTGAGGTGTATGGCGCCGACCGTGTCTTTGCTTATATTCACACCGAACATGCAACTGATGTAGGGGTCGATGCAAAGGTGGCGGCGCTGGAAAAGGCTGGGCATCCGGTGGTACGGATCTCGATGGCCGATGTCTACGACCTCGGCGCGGAATTTTTTCGCTGGGAAATTGCTACCGCGGTGGCCGGGTCCATCCTCGGGATTAATGCTTTCAATCAACCCGACGTCGAGGCCAGCAAGATCGCCACCCGAAATCTAACATCGGAATACGAGAAAACGGGTTCCCTTCCCGCAGAACGGCCTGTGCTGGAGGACGGCGGCATCAAGCTGTTCACGGATGAGAAGAATGGAGCGGCACTGGCGAAGGCTGCTGGCGGAGACAAATCTCTCGCGGGGTATCTGAAGGCGCATCTGAATCGTATCGGCGCAGGTGACTACTTTGCGGTACTCGGATACATCCAGATGAACGCCGAACATCAGAGAAACCTGCAAGCGATACGGCACGCGATACGCGGGAAAAAACGGGTCGCGACCTGCCTGGGGTTTGGTCCTCGCTTTCTGCATTCGACGGGGCAAGCGTACAAAGGCGGCCCGAATTCTGGAGTTTTCCTACAGGTGACTTGTGACGATGCTGTGGATTTGCCAGTGCCGGGACAGAAATACACATTTGGCGTGGTGAAAGCGGCGCAGGCTCGGGGAGATTTCCAGGTGCTGATTGAGCGCGGACGGCGTGCCTTGCGCGTGCACTTGGGGAGTAACGTAAATGCGGGTTTGGCGACGCTGACGACTCCATTACAAAAAGCGCTGGAATAGGCACCACCGCTAACTTCTGGAGCAGCGGTTAAGGAGCAAGAAAAATGCAATTAGGGATGGTGGGTCTGGGCCGCATGGGCGCGAATATGACGCGGCGCCTGATGCGCGGCGGACATCAACTGGTGGTCTCGGATTTGAGTGCGGATGCGGTAAAGGAACTTTCCGGTGAAGGGGCCGGGGGATCATCTTCGCTGGAGGATCTGGTAGGCAAATTGAAGACGCCGCGAGCGGTATGGGTGATGGTCCCTGCCGGCGATCCAACCGAGCAGACAGTGCAGAAGCTGGCGCAGCACATGCAGGCAGGCGACGCCATCATCGATGGCGGCAATTCCTATTTCAAGGACGATGTTCGTCGCGCGGGACAACTCCAGAGCAAAAGCATTCACTACGTGGATGTAGGCACCAGCGGCGGGGTTTGGGGCCTGGATCGCGGCTATTGCATGATGATTGGCGGCCCTGAGGAAGCGGTGCGGCGTCTCGATCCGATTTTCAAGACGCTGGCTCCGGGGATTGGAGAAATTCCCCGGACTCCGGGACGAGAGAACCTTGGTGGAACCGCGGAACAAGGCTACATTCATTGCGGTCCCTCAGGTTCCGGACATTTCGTGAAGATGGTGCATAACGGAATTGAATACGGAATCATGCAGGCTTATGCGGAAGGCTTCGACATTTTCAAAAACGCCACCAGCAAAGAATTACCGGAGAATATCCGCTACGATCTAAATTTGCCCGACATCGCGGAAGTCTGGCGGCGGGGCAGCGTGGTCAGTTCGTGGCTGCTGGATTTGACGGCGATGGCTCTGACGGAGAATCCAACGCTCTCCGAATACGAAGGCTACGTGCAGGATTCCGGGGAAGGGCGCTGGACGATTCAAGCGGCATTGGAGGAAGCTGTTCCCGCCGAGGTGTTGACGGCGGCATTGTATGTGCGCTTCCGGTCGCGGCAGCAACACACTTTTGCGGAGAAGATGCTTTCCGCCATGCGGCAGAAATTTGGTGGACACGTAGAATCGGGCGCTCCGAAGAAAAAAGCGTCATAGCGGCTTTTATTGATATATCAAAATTTTGTTAAGGATTTAAATTATGGCTGAACTGGCGGAAAAACCTACTGCTGTGGCACCACGCGTCGGCAAACAAGGCGACCCTTGCATCATGGTGATCTTCGGCGCGGCCGGAGATCTCACCGCGCGCATGTTGATTCCAGCGCTGTACAATCTGGCGCGAGCGGATTTGCTCTCGAAAGAGTTCGCGGTGCTCGGGGTTGCCCGCACGCAGATGACGGACGAGGATTTTCGAAAGAGAATTCTGGAAGACGTCAAACAGTATTGCGGGGACTGTGTTGACGACGCGCTTTGGGAGAGTTTTTCGCGGCGCTTCTATTACTCCGCCGGCGATTTCAACGACGACAAGCTCTTTTCCCAAATCAAGGATCGCCTGGCCCAGATCGACCGCGATCATGCGACCCATAAAAATGTCTTTTACTACATGGCGACGGCTCCGAGTTATTTCGGCAAGGTTGTGGAGAAGCTTGCCGCCAATGGGCTGATGGAGCAGAGCAATGACCACTGGCGCCGGGTGATCGTCGAAAAGCCTTTTGGTCACGATCTCGAGTCCGCCAAAGCGCTCAACCAGCAACTGCTGAAGGTCGCCGACGAAAAGCAGATCTACCGCATCGATCATTACCTGGGCAAAGAAACGGTGCAGAACATTATGGCGTTCCGCTTTGCCAACGGAATCTTCGAGCCCATCTGGAACCGCCGCTATATCGACCATGTACAGATTTCCGTGGCGGAAACCGTGGGCGTAGAAGGCCGCGGCACTTATTTCGACCACGCGGGCTCGATGCGCGACATGGTGCCCAACCACATCATGCAGCTCATTAGTCTGACCGCGATGGAGCCTCCCATTTCATTTGACGCCAATGCGGTGCGTGACGAACAGGCCAAGATTTTGCATGCCATCCAGCCGATCGACGATGAAGAGGTTCTTGTTCGATCGGTGCGTGGGCAGTACGGAGAGGGTACGGAGGGTGGCCAGCACTTACCGGCATACCGCGCCGAACCGGATGTGGCGCCGGATTCCCGCACCGAAACTTTCGTCGCCATGAAGCTGCTGATCGACAACTGGCGCTGGGCCGATGTTCCCTTCTATCTGCGCACGGGAAAGCGCATACCGGCCCGCAACACTCACATCGTGATTCAGTTCCGCCGCGCGCCATTTGTGCTGTTCCGCGATACCTCGGTGGAACACCTGATGCCGAACCAGTTGGTGCTGCACATTCAGCCGGAAGAAGGCATCTCGCTGCAATTCGCCGCCAAAGTTCCCGGCCCGGTGATGCGCCTGGGTACAGTGGACATGAACTTCGAATATCAGGAATACTTTGGCAAGCAGCCCAGCACGGGATACGAGCGGCTGCTGCACGATTGCATGATCGGCGACCAGACGCTGTTTCAGCGAGCAGATATGGTGGAAGCGGGATGGAATGTGGTGAATCCCGTGCTCGATTTGTGGAAGGCGCTGCCGCCCAGAAATTTTCCTAACTACGCTTCGGGCACGTGGGGACCAAAAGAGGCCGACGAATTATTGGAGCGCGATGGCCGGCGCTGGAGGAACTTCGAGAAATGATTCTGGCCGGCGATATTGGTGGAACCAACGCTCGACTGGCTTGTTTTCAGCCCCAGAATGGCCACCTCCGGCTCATTGCAGAGCGGGTTTTCCCCAGCCGCGATTACCGGGAACTGGGCGAGATCGTCTCGAAATTTCTGCAGGATGCCACGACCCGGCCCGACGTGGCTTGTTTTGGAATTGCCGGGCCAGTTCATAATGGACGAGTCGAAACTTCCAACCTTCCGTGGATCATCGAACAATCCCGCCTGGCAAAGCAGATTCAACTGCCGGCAACTCTGTTGATCAATGATCTTGAAGCCAACGCGTGGGGCATTGAGGCGCTCAGTTCGCAGGACTTCGTTGCCCTGAACCAAGTGGGGCCATCGACCGGCAATCAAGCCGTCATAGCTCCGGGGACGGGTTTGGGAGAAGCGGGACTGTACTGGAATGGCAGCCAGCATGAGGTTTACGCCTGCGAAGGTGGACATGCCGACTTTGCACCTCGAGGCAATCTGCAGGTTGAACTGTTACAGTTTTTGGAAAGCCGCTACGGACACGTCAGCTATGAACGTGTGCTCTCCGGTCCTGGCCTGGTTAACGTATACGAATTTCTGCGCGGGAAAGGATACGGAGACGAGCCTGACGGATTTAGCGCACAACTTGAACATCGAGACGCTGCAGCTGCAATCTCGCGCGCCGCACTGGAGGGCAGCAATCGATTGGCGGAGCAAGCGCTTGATCTCTGGATCTCGGTTTATGGCGCGGAAGCGGGCAATCTGGCTCTCAAAGCGATGGCGACGGGGGGAATCTTTCTGAGTGGTGGAATCTCGCCGAAAATCCTTCCCAAGCTCACGGGACCGCTGTTTATGCGAGCCTTTCTGGAGAAGGGCAGGTTGCAGTCACTTCTGGAGACTATTCCGGTGCAAGTGATTACCAACGACAAAGCCGGTCTGCTGGGGGCTGCCCGGTGCGCGGCGGCAACGTCCAGCAACGGGCGAAGGGGAGGGTTGTGAGCGCGCCAGCCGATATACGCCGGCTCACCACCCCGCAGGATCTTTTTCAGGCGGCCGGCGAGGAAGTCATACGCGTTGCCACCGAAGCGGTCGGGCAACGCGGGCGCTTCACGATTGCGCTGTCAGGCGGGTCGACTCCGAGGAACTTGTACACGCTGATCGCCGCCAATGCCAGCGCCAGCCTGCCCTGGGGACAGGTATTTTTTTTCTGGGGGGACGAGCGTCATGTTCCGCTGGACGATCCCGATAGCAATTACCGGATGGCCCGGGAAGCGCTCCTCTCGAAGATTCCCATACCGCCGGCGAACGTTTTCCCGGTGCCTGCCGAAAACCCGGACGCCGCAGCCGCGGCAGAGGCCTACGAGCAGACTGTGAAGAAATTTTTCGCTTTGCGCGAGGGCGAACTTCCCCGATTCGACCTCATCCTGTTGGGCATGGGACCAGACGGACATACGGCGTCGTTGTTTCCGGAAACGGCGGCGTTGCAGGAAAAATCCCGGCTCGTGGTCGCCAATTGGGTGGACAAGCTAAAGGCGAGTCGAATTACTTTCACGCTGCCAGTGTTAAACGCAGCCCGCTGTGTGGCGTTCCTGGTGAGTGGAGTAGACAAGGCGGCCGTTCTGCACGAAGTTCTGGAAGGAAATGCTCCTCCCGAAAAATATCCTTCGAAGCTGGTTCAGCCGAGCAATGGCAAACTGATATGGTTTGTCGATCGGGCAGCGGCCAGTCAGCTAACCGCGGCTGCGTGAGTTGAGGCGCGTTGAAGTCATCCCCGCCAGCCAGCAATCTCTTTGAGGCCCTTGCCGCGTGCGTGTTCGAAAAGGCGCACGCGATGGCGAGAATGTTCAAACTCGTGGATGTCCGCCCACACCTCGGCCTGCCATGCCAAGTCGTGTGTGGAGGATTCGCCACAGGTGGCGCAACGGGTATGCAGGCTAACCGGCGAGATCTCCGCTTTAACCGCACCCATTAATTCCAGGAAGATGCAGCGAACTTCCTGGATCTCTTCGTTTTCATCGAGCATGTGCTCGTATCGCAGCAGGTAGCCGAAGCCTAGTTTGCGGGCTTCCGCTTCGGCTTCGAGACGGGTGTGAAACGGGCCGTACTCCGCTCTCAACTGTTCCGTCGAATCGCACGCCATCCAGAAAGTTTCTTTGTAGTCCATGCCACCCGCCAGGGATTCGGAGCCGGCTCAAGGCTGTGCCTGAGCCCTCGCGGTCCGGGTCGACCTTGTAATGCAATTTGCGGGCCGACTATTGGAATCTGGCAAGTCTCTTTTATTCTTGCTCTTACCCGCGATCTCGGAGGACGCATGCATCGCCTTAGTGCAAACCTTTTGCACCTGTTATGCACCGGCAGGAGGGACAACAGATGCAGCGGGATGTAATTGTCGGGATATTTTCACAGGCCGCATCTAGCTTGCAGCGGCACGCGGCTCGGCAAACACCGGACGGTCCGACTCTTCCATCCAATTCTTGCCGCCGTGGCTGGCGACGTACATAGCTAATTCGAGCCGGCTCCAGACGCCGAGTTTGTCGAATGCGCTGCGCAGGTGATTCTTGATGACTTGCTCAGTCGTTCCCAGAAGTTTACCAATCTCGCGATTGGTAAGCCCTCCCCAAACCAAGGTCGCGACTTGAACTTCCTTTGCGGTCAGACGCTCGCGCGGCATCATGACTTCGCCTCTGCCTTCTCGAATACGGCCGTGGCCAGCCGCACGCGCTTGCGCCCCTCGCGGATTCCAGCACGCAAAAAAAGCGTGCGCAAGTGCTGTTTCACCGTGCGCGGGCTGATGCTTAACTGCCCGGCGATTTCCTTATTGCTGCAACCCTGGACCAGTAGATCGAGCACTTGCTGATCCCGTGGGGTAACTTTGATTCTGTCAATATCCATCACACAGTTCTCCTTCTGTCTCTCCGATGTCGCTTTATTTGTCTGCCGTTTTTTTGATCACGGCCCACATGTTCGGTTAAGCACATGTTTCGCCAAACCTTCACTTTCAGGTGGCAATTTTCTAAGGCAAACATGGGCTTGCACTTAGGGACAAGAACCAGCGCTTTCAGAGGAAGTTCAGAAACGCCGTGCTAGGCTAGACCGTCCCAAATTGGGCCGAGGACACAAGAGTCGATGGCTGTGCCGCCACTGCTGTATCGCCGGTGGGGGTTTCCTGGAACGCAGATACGGAGCGGCCCGGAGAGCTTACCAAGGCCACGAGCAGTCAAGATAAGCCTTTTGCTTGCGCAGTTTTGAGCGTGTTCTCGATTTTACGGATCGGCTTGCGAGGTGTGCTGTGACGTCCAAGAATAATCTTGATCAAAGTCAGAAAACTCCTGTGTCCCAAAACGGACGTAGCCGAAGAGCGATGGCGTTCATTTTGGGGCTGGCGGCTGCGAGCCCAGCGCTTTTTGCACAGACTCCGGCCGCGACGTTGGAACTCTCTCATCCTCATTCGTATCCCTACCCGTATGAGTCGCAAGCGACGGACGCGGCTTCCGCCGACGGAACGCCCTTAACCATTACGCTGCAGGACGCACTTGAGCGCGCCAGGGTTAACGATCCTCAGTACCATGCGGCGCTCACCGATTTGGGAGTCGCGCGTGAGGATCGCGTGCAAGCGAGGGCCGGATTGCTTCCCGGCGTAACCTACAACAATTCGTTCATCTATACCGAAGGCACGGGTCAGCCGCCTGCCTGCGCGCTCAGTTCCACTTGTCCGGCGAGCCGATTCATCGCCAACAACGGAGTGCACGAATACATCAGCCAGGGGAACGCGCACGAAGCGGTTTCGCTCACCAATTTTGCGGACTACAGGCGCTCATCGGCGGCGCTCGCGCAGGCCCGAGCCAAAGCGGAAATCGCCACTCGCGGTCTGGTAGTCGCAGTGACCCAGGCGTATTACGGATTGGTAATTGCGCAGCGCAAATTCTCCACGGCGCAACGGGGGTCAACGGAAGCACAGCGATTTCTAAAGATCAGCCAGGAACTGCAAAATGGCGGCGAGGTGGCACGCGCCGATGTGGTCAAGGCAAGCATTCAGGCGCAGCAGCAACAGCGTGATCTGCAGGAGGCGCAACTGGCGATGCAGCGGAGCCGGCTGGATCTGGCCGTCATGATTTTTGCCGAGTGGAACCAGAACTTCAGCGTGGTCGATGATCTTCAAACCCCGGAGCCGCTGCCGCCATTTACCGAGGTGCAAGCGGCGGGCAGGAAAAACAATCCCGACTTGCGTGCCGCCCTAGCCGCCTTGGCAGTTGCGAACCATCAGGTAACGGCAGCCTGGGGAGGGTTGCTGCCGTCGCTAAGCGTCGACTATTTCTACGGTATCGACTCCAACAGATTTGCCATCCGTACGAACGGCGTTCGCGATCTGGGGTACTCGGCAGTCGCGAGTTTGCAGATTCCGATTTTCAGTTGGGGTGCGGATCGCAGCAAACTGAAACAAGCCGAGTTGCGCCGCGATCAAGCCCGCCTGGAGTTAAGCCACGAACAGCGGCAACTGCTCAGCCACTTGCAGCAGTTTTACGAGGAAGCGAGTATGGCGCGGTCGGAAATGGAGTCGCTGGCCAGCTCTGCGGAAATGGCGGCAGAAAGCCTCCGTCTAACCAACTTGCGTTACCAGGCCGGCGAATCGACGGTGCTGGAGATCGTGGACGCACAGAATACGCTAACCCAGTCGCGCAATGCCTATGACGACGGACAAATGCGGTACCGGGTTGCAGTCGCCAATTTGCAAACTCTGACGGGGAGCTTCTAGCCAGATGAGCCGCTACCAACTCACTGATGTTCTCCGCCAACTGCAACCTCCGCGAAGGTTTCGCGGGTCACGCATGCCGTTCATGCTGGTCGCCGCGATCGGCGTCATGCTGACGACTTCCTGCTCCAGGGACAAGGGTGAGAAGGAACCAACCGTAGCTGTGCAGGTGGTTCCGGTGGAGAAAACGACGATTCAACACGTGATCAAAACCGAGGCGATTTTATTCCCCCGGCAACAGGCGGCGATCGTTTCCAAGATCAGCGCACCGGTACAGAAATTTCTCATCAAGCGTGGCAGCCCGGTGCACCAGGGGCAATTGCTGGCGGTGCTTGAGAACCGCGACCTTAGCGCCGCGGCGCAGGACACCCAGGGCACGTTCAGCCAGGCCCAGGCTACGTACGAAACCACGACCGCCGCCGGAGTGCCGGAAGAAATGCAGAAGGCGGAGGCGGACGCCCAGCAAGCGCAAAAAGCCCTGGACGCGCAGGAAAAGGTTTACCAAAGCCGGCAGCAACTCTATGAGCAAGGAGCTTTGCCGCGGAAAGAACTGGACCAGTCCGGGGTGGAAGTAACGCAGGCGCGCAATCAATATTCGATGGCGAAGAGGCATCTCGATACGCTGCAGGCAATCGGAAAACAGCAGGAACTGAAGGCCGCGGCGGGGCAACTTGAATCAGCCAAAGGCAAGTATCTGGGCGCGGCGGCGCAACTCAGCTATTCCGAGATTCGCAGTCCGATCGATGGCGTGGTAACCGACCGTCCCCTGTATCCCGGCGAGATGGCGGCGGCAGGGACCGCAATCGTGACCGTGATGGACGTTTCCGCGGTGATCGCCAAGGCGCACATTCCGCAGGCTGATGCGGCGCTTTTGAAAGTTGGCGACAAAGGAACGATTACGGTGCCGGGATTAGATAATCCTGTCGAAGGGAAAATCACCGTAGTCAGCCCAGCTCTCGACCCAAATAGCACGACGGTTGAAGTCTGGCTGGAAGCAAAAAATCCGAAACAACAACTGAAGCCCGGAACCAGCGTGCAACTTTCTCTCACGGCAAAAACGGTGAAAGATGCGCTGGTGGTTCCCGCAGCCGCTGTGATCACGGCGGCGGATGGCAGTTCCGCGGTAATGATTGCGGGCAGCGATGGCAAGGCGCATCAGAAACCAGTCAAGCTCGGCATTCGGCAAGACGACGATGTGCAGATTCTCGAAGGTGTCAGCGATGGCGACAAGGTAGTGTCGACCGGCGCGTACGGCTTGCCTGATAACACCAAGATCACAGTAGAAGCCCAAGCCGAAACCCCGAAGGAAACGCCTAAGGAATCCTCCAGTGAGAAATAAGCGCCGCGGAGCTACTGCGTGAATCACGAGAAATCCGAGCACTGGGTGGCGCGTCACTCGCGGCCAATGATTTTCCTGATTCTCACCCTGGCTTTGCTGGGTGGGTATTTGGCGTTCACCATCCCGGTATCGGTGTTCCCCAACACAAATTTTCCGCGGGTGCTGATTGCGGTAGATAACGGCGTCATGCCCATTGATCAGATGATGGTCACGGTGACGCGGCCCATTGAAGAGGCGGTCAACAGCGTCCCGGGGCTACTGACAGTGCGCTCGGTCACCAGCCGGGGCTCCGCGGAAGTGGATCTCTACTTTCGCTGGGATCTGGACATGTTCCAGACCTTGCAGTATGTGAATGCAGCTCTGTCGCGCGTGCAACCCGAGCTTCCAGCCACCGCCAAAGTGGAAGCGCATCGCATGACGTTTGCCAGCTTTCCCATCCTTGGTTACAGCGTCACGTCGAAGACCGTGCCGCAAACCCGGCTGTGGGAGATAGCGACCTACGAGATGAAGCCGCGGTTGAACCGGCTGGATGGAGTGGCGACGGTCATAATCCAAGGCGGTCAAGAGCCTGAGTTTCAGATCACCCCCGATCCCGCCAAGCTACTGACGGCCAGCGTAACCGTCACCGACATTCTCGATGCGGTGCGCCGTACCAATCTGGTGGACTCGCCCGGATTGCTGGAGCGCAATCATCAACTCTTTCTCGGTCTCGTGAACGGCCAGGTACAGACTCCAGAGCAGATTGCGGATACCGTAATCAAGAACACTCCTGCCGGAATTCCGGTTCGCATTCGCGATGTGGCCACAGTGGCGCCCGATGTGAAGCCGGTTTACACGGTTGTGACCGCCAACGGCAAGCCGGCGGTGCTGCTTAACATCAACCGCCAGCCCGACGGCAACACGGTGCAAGTCGCGGATGAGGTTCACGCCGAGATTGAGCGCATTCGCAAGACTTTGCCGCCTGATGTCGACATTCAGCCGTTTTACGACCAGTCCATCATTGTGAGCGAATCCATCAAGAGTGTGCGCGATGCGATTCTGCTGGGCCTGGTGCTGGCTTCGATCATTCTCGTCGTGTTCTTGCGGGATTGGGGCACCTCGCTGGTGGCGGGTCTGGTGATTCCAGTCACAGTAATGGTCACATTCATTGCCCTGAAAGTGATGGGGCAGACCTTCGACTTGATGACCTTGGGCGGACTGGCGGCAGCGGTGGGTCTGGTGATCGACGATGCCATTGTGGTAGTCGAAAACATTGTGCTGCATCGCGACACTGGCCAGGGCCGCCTGGAAGCAATCGAGAGTGCTCTTCGGGAAATCACGGTCCCGTTGATCGGCTCGACCATCACCCCTGTCGTGGTTTTCATTCCCTTGATCGCCATCACCGGCGTCACTGGCGTATTTTTTCGAGCGTTAGCGTTGACCATGAGTGTTGCGCTGCTTACCTCTCTGGCACTCGCGGTCACTTGGACGCCGAACCTGAGCCTGTACTTTATTCGTGGGCGGCATGAAAAAAAGGAGAATGGTGAATCAGTTCCAAGCTCCGGCGAAACTCAAGCTTCGAATAGCGAAGCAGATGCAACCCGGGAGAAGCAATCCGAAGCCGGCAATGTTCAGCGTTTGATGGCCGCTGAGGAGGCCCATCTCAGCGGATTCTT
>Ga0307478_10001953_pt1 | contig 17055 bp, 16 predicted proteins | sample atmos_gasesECM4C_2_FD_203713 | JGI IMG/M metagenome (GOLD analysis project Ga0307478, IMG submission 203713) | Hardwood forest soil microbial communities from Morgan-Monroe State Forest, Indiana, United States - atmos_gasesECM4C_05 | ecosystem: Environmental > Terrestrial > Soil > Temperate...
CCGCGAGGATGCGGTGCAGACAGCGGAGAATTCCCTCCTCCCAGTTGATGAGAGTCCCGTAGCAATCGAAGGTGAGAAGTTCGAATCGGCCGAAGTCGAGCATGGTGCGGCGCTCTCCTCCACGAAAGCTATGCTTTAAAACCGGGCAATGTCGGGGTTTCTTCACGGGCTTCACTGGCGAGTTCCGCTTCACCTTCAGCGTCAGCCGGGGAAGAAGATTCATCGCGAGGAGCGGCGGCCTTCGGAGCCAGAAACTTGGCGCTATTCAGCAGAGGGCGTCCGAGCGACGCGTTGTAGCTGGTCCAGGGGCTCTCCAGGTCGGCCTCGCGCTCAAAGTGAGCGCGCATGGCCTCCATCTTGGAATCGAGGTTGTCCATGTAATGCAGCAGGAGCGCTTCAGGAAACATGGGCAGCTTGGGTGAGCCAAACTCATACTCGCCATGGTGGCTGATGATGAGATGTTCGAGCAGAGTCTTGAGTTCGGGCGGAAAATCCGAGACCAGCGCAAGTTTCGCCTGCAACATCTCGAGTTCAATGATCATGTGGCCGAGAAGCTGGCCGCGCGTGGTATAGGAAAACGAGCGATTGTATGCGAGTTCGTGAATTTTGCCGATGTCGTGAAAAAACGCGCCGGTCAAAAGCAGATCGCGATTGACCTGAGGATAGTTTCTGCAGACCAGGTCGCACGAGCGAAAGAGCGAGACCACATGGTCGAGCAGGCCGCCAATATAGGCATGGTGCAGGGTCTTAGCGGCGGGAGCATTGCGGTAAGCCGCCGCGATCTCGGGGTCGGACATGAAAGCCTGCACCAGGGACCTGAGATGAGGATTCTGAAAAGACGCAACGAAATCGGTCAGGGCTTGCCAGAGCTCGTCGACATTTCTGGTGGTCTTGGGCAGATAGTCGGAGAATTCGATTTCCGATTCGCCCAGCCTGCGCAGCTTGTGGATGGTGAGCTGGAAGCGGTTCTTGTACTTATTGACCAGGCCTTTGATCTTGAGGAAATCGTCCTGCTCAAAAGCATTGAGCACTTCATCCACGTTGTCCCACATCTTGGCGTCGAGCTGCCCGCTGCGGTCGCCGAGGGTTAGGGCGAGATAGGGCTCACCCGTCTTCTTAGGCTTGATCTGCTTGCTGACCACGACAAAGTTGGAGGTGATAATCTTGTTTTCGTGGCGAGTGCAGTCGCTGATGTAGAACTCTTTCATTCTCTTCATCAGTGTAAATCAGAAAGCGCAAGGGCGGCGCAAGTAGGGTGGAACGCCTTGGCAGAGCTGGAAACCTGGCAGTACGCCTAAAGAATGCCCAGCTTCTTTTTCTTCTTCAGCTTCTTGCTGTCTGCGGCTTTCGCCGTAGCAGTTTCCACCGGCTTGGTCTGGTTCGGGCTGGCGCCGGAATCGACGTAGCCTTCTTTGTAGTCGATGTAGGCCTCTTCGCGCAGCTTGGTCAGATACGCGCGAAGCGCGGGCTGCAACTTTTGGTAATACAAGGCGTCCTGGAGTTTTGGCTCGACGTCTTTCATGGCTGGAACGCCGGCCATTTGGTGGTTGGTAACCTTCAAGATGACGTAACCCTGCTTGGTGCGGATTACGTCTGTGACTTCGCCCGACTTCATGGCGAACGTCTTGTCTTCCAGTTCCTTGGCGAGAGCTCCGCGCTTAAAGACTCCAAGATCGCCGCCCTGCGCCGCGGACGGACCGTCGGAGTATTTCTTCGCCACGTCTTCAAAACTGGCTCCAGCACGAATCTGTTTGAGCACATCCGCGGCCTTGGCTTCGGCCGCTGCCAGAGCTGCAGCGTCCGCAACTTGTTTGGCGGCTTCCTGATTCTTGGGATCGCCGCCGCCAGCCGCGGAGGCATCCGCCGCGGCGTCCTGGGCCGGCTTAGCGGCGTCTGCTGCGGGCTTCTTGGGAGCGATCAGGATCTCGCTGAGCTTTATCGACTCAGGCTGCTCCAGCTCATTCTTGTGCTCGTCGTAGAACTGCTGCTCTTCCTCTTTGGTGACGCTAAGGTGAGAGCCGACTTCTTCGCCGATCACCTTTTGGGTGATGATCTGGTTCCGCAGATTCTGCTTGAAGTCCTCGTAGGAAATGCCCTGGGCCGTGGCAGCTTTTTCCAGCTCTTCCATGGTTTCGAGCTTCATATCTTTGCGCATCTGGTCGAGGCGCTTGATCAGGTCAGTGTCGCCGGTGATGCTAAGGTCTTTGCCCTTTTCCAGCAGGAGCTGTTGGTCGATCAGATCGCGCAACACGTCCTTCTCCCGCTCGGCGAAGAGCTTGTCGGCATTGGCGGGGTCTTGCTGTTTCACATCTTCCGCGAGCTGCTGTTTGCTGCGCTGGAACTCCGAGCGGGTAATGATCTGGCTGTTCACGCGCGTGACAATTTCTTCAACCACTTGACCCGCAGCAAGTGCGGTCAGGCCTGCCATAGCAATGAGTATCAGGACGATTCTTTTCATAGCATTCCGGTGGGCCGCCGCGTCGCGTAGGCCGCGGGCGAAGGCTTTGCGGTATTTTACTACTTTTGGCTTGGCCGAAGTCGATCTGAAAAGGTTTGATGTCCTTGCGCGCCAGGCAGGTTGCTGGAAGGGGCGTGGGCTAGGCAGTCCGCACAAAGACGAGTGCGGTCATATCGTCTGGAACCAGGGGTTCACACGTGAACTCCCCGACCGCATTCAAAATGGACGCGCTGATCGCCTGAGCGCTGCGTGAAGGATTGGCCTGAAGGCGCTCTTTAACTCGTTCCAAACCGAATTCCAGGTCATCAACTTTGGCATCTTTGCACTTGCCTTCGACCACTCCGCGCGAAACCAGGAGAAGAACCGCGCCTTTCTCCAAAGCCACGGTGGGTGCTTCCGCCGTGGCGTGGGAGAAAAGGCCCAGCGGCAGGCCTGTAGATCCGAGTTCGGTAATGCTGGTGCTGTCGCGGAGCAGTCCCGGCGTATGCCCGGCGTTGGTATAGCAAAGCGTGCCGAATCTCTCGTGGTAGCAACCGAGGAATGCGGGGCAGGAGTGCACGCCCGCTGCGGCTTCCATAATGCCGCGGTTGAGCCGGAGACAGAGTGTGGTCATGGCTTCGGATTCGTTGATGTCAGGGGGCGCAAAGAGTTCGGCTCCGAGAGTGCGAAAGATTTTTTGTGCGGCGGACAGGATTTGCTGATTGCTTTGGCGACGTCCGGCAACATCGAGCAGGCCGAACAAGACTCGTTCGGGGCTCACGCGCAGGGAGTCGTAGAAATCCCCGGCAACTCGTTGCCCGTAGGTGGTGGCGGCAATCTCGGCGCCCTCCATCGTGGGAAACTCGCCGGCGACGGGCTCAAGGGCTGGTGGAGGTTCGGGCGCACGGGACTGGAATAGAGGGCTCATTCGACGCGTAGACTCAGAGGGGAAAACTAGCACAAGCGGTGGCGGCGAGCAATGGGTCGAACAGGCTATGCGGAATGCGCGTGGTCAGTCGCCGTACTTGTCGCTGAGGTACTTGCCGACCTCGGATTCAAGAGCACCGTAGTCGGAGTGGATAGTAGCACGCAGAGCAGCTTCGGTGGAACTGCCCTGGCTGAGAAGCTGCAGAATCCTCTGGATATCGCCCATGCCGTAAGAATCGTTGATATAGCAAACCGTCGCCAGCGATTCCGCGTAAGCCAGGGAGACTTGGCCTCCAGAGAAGTTCAGAAAGCTGCCTTCCAGCACATTCAGCGGAATGTTGCGTTGTGACTTGAATAGGTGCGCCAATTGGCGTCCGTTGCTGCCCAGGGACTTCGGTTCAAGAAGCTGGGCAATGCCCTCGTGCAGCCAAGGCGGGCAACGGCCGCCGGAGAGCTGGTTGATGAACGAGTGGGCCAGTTCATGCCTCAAAACCCGCGCCAACTCAGGTGTTATCGCGTTCAGGCCGCTGATAGGGATGCGGAGTTTGCCGTCGTTAAGGGCTCCCAGCCACGAGGGGGCGCCGGTAACGTCAAAGAAAGCTTGTTCGGTATACAACGTTACCAGAATGTTGTCGCGCGGCGGCGTGCCAAGATCGCGCGCCAGATCGTCGTAGTCCGATTCGAGCGCGGCAAGGATTTGTCCGCGGAAAGCCTCTGCAGTCTGCTTGCCTTCGTAGTGCAGGACGAAATGGCTGCTTTCCCGTTGGGCGAAATCGGTCTCGACATTCTGTTCGCGCTGCGCTTTTGCCAGATATTGCTGCACCGCTGGATCCGGACGCAGCTCAAGGGAATGCTTCCATGAGGCAACGGCGTCTTTTGTGCGGTCACAAGCCTGCTGCGCGTAACCGAGCATTGTATAAGCATCGGGTGACTCGGGCGCAGCTCGCACGGCGCGCTGAGCGTAGGTCAGCGCCTGCGACGGGTTCCCCGTGCGCACCAGCAAGGCGGCGTAATAGATAAGGACCGTCGCGTTCTCCGGTTGGAAGCGCAGGGCACTGTCGAAATAGCGGCGCGCCTGTTCGATGTTGCCGTGTTCGAATTCAAATTTGCCGGCAATGAAGTCAGCCGCGGCGCTCAACTCGGCATTTCCTTTGCCTTCGAGTTTCATAAGAGCGTCAGGGTCAACCTTGCCATCCTTAACAATTGTTTTGGGAAGGTCGCCTTCGTTGGCGAGACTGTCGACGGGGATGAAAACGGGAAGATCGCTGGCGGTCTTTGATGCGCCCGATGATGATGCGGAGGCGGGCATGCCGCCGGTTTCGATGCGATCTACTACACTCTTGGGAATGGCATAGCTATCGTCGCCGATATCGTATTCATAGCGGTTGCCGTTTTCACGGACGTTATCGGCGAGGATAGTGCGGCCATTCTTCAAATGGATCGTGTCAGCCGATGCCGCCGCGGAAGCGAACATGAGCATCATAGCTGACAGAGTAGTGACACGAAGCCGCATTGAAGCGCATTCTAGCAACAGTGAGCGCACACACCCACGTAACGAAAGTACCAGCAATGCGGCGCAGAATGGGCATGATGCTCGCCGTCTACCTTGCAGCCTTGGCATTTCCACCGGCATGGCCTGCCCAGGCAGATGTGTCACGGACGGATGCAGCGCCCGGCACTCCGCCCCAAGCAACTCAAGCACCCGCGCGACAGCCCGGACCGGCTGAGTCCCTCTATCTGCAACTCAACGGCGTCGGCCTGGATCCCGACCGGGTATTCAAGGTGAGGGGAGCGTCGCTGGACCGGGCCGCGATCCATATCACTCTCGACGATGGCTCTATCGCCTTTACGAAGGACGTGCTGGGCAGGATTACCGGAGCATTCTTTGAAGGCGATGGAGAAGTGCTATTAACCCCGGCAAACGATGTAGAACGAAGATCGATGAGCCTATTCACGGGAATGGCAATCCTGGAGGAGCGCTTTTCGACCGCCTATTTCCGCTTCAATGACAATACCGCCGCCGAGTTGCAGCCGGGTCTTAGGGCGCCAGAAGATGCACAAGCGTTCGTCGCACGCTGGGACGAGACCGCGCGAAATCTGGCGCACTCCGACGCCATGAGGTTGCTCGCGAGTTTCAGCGAGATGCTGCCGAACGCCGCTGGGACTGACTCAACCGCCATGCGCGCCGCTGACCCCGACGATCGAATGCTGCACGTCCGGCTGCAGGGGGACAAACTCGGCATCTTCGATCTCGTTTTCGACTCGACTGCGGGGGAACAGGTCGAGGCTGGGCAAAGCAAAACGGGCGAAGATGGAATCATCTATTACAACGTCTGGACCTCGTTCTCGACCCATGATTCGAGACGAAGCCACCTAACTCAGAAAGAAATCCCTCAGACCCTCCCCGCAGAAACGGAGTTTCGGGAAGCTCCGATTCGCGTGCGCCGTTACGTCATCGATGCCCGGGTGAAACCACCCAAAGAGGTGGACGGGGAGGTGAATCTGCAGCTCGATGTGGTGCGCGGCGGCTCCCGCTTTCTGGTGTTCGAACTATCGCGCTTTCTGCAGATCCAGACTGTCGAGGTCGATGGAAAAGCGGTGGAATTCATCCATAACCCTGCGGTGGAAGGCACGCGGTTGGCCCGCAGCGGCAACGATTTGGTAGCTGTGATTTTGCCCGAACCGGCTCGGAAGGGACAACAGATGAGTCTCCGCTTCGTCTATGGCGGGGAAGTGTTGGCTGAGGCTGGCAAGGGCCTGCTCTATGTGGGGGCGCGCGGCACATGGTATCCCAATCGCGGAATGGCGATGGCCGATTTCGATCTTACCTTCCACTATCCGCCGGGTTGGACGCTTCTGGCGACAGGCAAGCCGGAGCCGCTCTCCACGCCCTTGACAAGGCCTTCACAAACCGCGCCGCAAAACGCCGGGGACGAGCAAGTGTCGCATTGGGTTTCAGAACGACCGATTCCGGTAGCAGGATTCGACCTTGGCCAATACGTTCGAGCGACAGCGCAAGCCGGGAATATCACGGTGGAGACCTACGCTACCGGCGGGGTGGAACGCGGGTTCCCCAGCTCTCGTCGTCCAACCCTGCAAATAGATCCCAAACCGACTTCGCGGCCCCAATTGCTTACACCGATGATTGCTCTCGCTCCTTCGCCAGCACGGAATGCGACGGCCGTAGCGGAGCTTACAGCTCGAGCCATTCGTTACTATTCCGAGCGATTCGGCCCATTTCCCTACAGTCAATTGGCTTTGACTCAGATGCCGGGGCGAGAGAGTCAAGGTTGGCCTGGGCTGATCTTCCTCTCCTCCTATGCTTTTCTCGATCAAGAGGAGCGTGCGCGTCTCCACATGAATGCTGCCGGCGGGTTAGTTGCCCAACAGGTCCCCGCGCACGAAGCCGCGCACCAGTGGTGGGGAGACCTGGTCACGTGGGCTACCTACCGTGATCAGTGGTTTTCGGAGGGCTTGGCAAATTATTGCTCATTGATGATGCTGCAAGAGAAAAACCCGGAAGGCTTCCGCCTGGTCATGGAGAAATATCGACAGGACTTGGCTGACAAGAACAAAGACGGCAACTCACCCAAGGATGCGGGGCCGGTGACCTTGGGAGGCCGTCTGCTTTCATCCCACTTTCCGGAGGGATACGAAGCCATCAGCTACGGACGGGGGACGTGGCTGTTCCACATGCTGCGCTCGATGTTGCAGGACGCCCCCGGGAATCTTGGGAAAAAAGATCCGAGTGGAAGGACTGCGGAAGAGCCCTTTGTGCGAGCTCTGCGCAAAGTTCGCGAGCGGTACGAAGGGAAAGCCATCAGCACGCGGGAACTGCTAAACGTTTTTGCGGAGGATCTCCCGCCCTCGCTGCGATACGAAGGCAAGGCTTCGCTCGACTGGTTCCTGGATGGGTGGGTCAACGGCACTTCTCTGCCCAAGCTCGAGTTGCATGGTGTCAAATTCACGCCGAAGGCAAACACTACGGTCGTAAGCGGCGTGATACTGCAAGAGGACGCGCCGGAAGACCTGGTGACGTGTGTTCCCATTTATGCCGTGGTCCCCGGCAAGGCTCCGGTGCTGGTAGGGCGCGTGTTTGCCGACGGGGCGGAGTCTTCGTTCCGATTGTACGCACCGGCGGGAACACACAAGCTTTTACTGGATCCAAACGGAACTATCCTTACGAGTCCAAAATAACGAACCGAACGAGAATCCCCGAAAAGCATTGGGCCAACCTTTGCAGGATCATGTGCCGAGCGACTCCCGGATCGGAACCCGGTCACGGTCCCGTTTCCCGAAACAGGCAGTGAGGGGCGCGACAGTCAGCGCACAAGCGATCCGTTTTGTGGAGCTAAGTGACCGGGCCTCTTTCATTTGCATTCGCATTGCTCCTAAACCAACAATGGCAAGCGATCTGCTGGATGGAGGACGATCCAGGAGCGAAGACTCGAATTCTTGTGCGCGATTCGAGGGTGTAAACCACCGGAGCGAACCGGCGACCCTGCCGGGCATTGGGCCTGAAGTCGCCGGCGCCGAAACCTTAATTGGCGAAATCGTGAAGAACACTGCGTTCGTCGAGGCCGCCCAGTGGAGCGCACTACAGACCATTCTGCTAGTAGAAGACGAAGCGTTTGTACGGACGGCAACTGCCGAAGTCCTCAAGTCGGCGGGATACAGATTGGTAATTGCCGGAAACGCGGCTGAGGCATTAGCCGTTTATCGCAGATGCTCCTGGCCGATCGATCTGCTGCTTTGCGACATCGTCATGCCCGGAATGAGCGGCCGCGAACTGGCGGCCGCACTTGAAAAGTTCTATCCGCGCGCCCGGGTTCTGCTAATGAGCGGCTATGCGGAGCAACTTGCCTGGTGTGGGTCCTCTGCTAGCGGCAAGCAATTCCTCGCCAAACCTTTTTCGATCCCAATGCTGTTAAGGAGGGTGCGCGAGGTGCTGGACGAACCGGTTGATTCGGGAAAGCGCGCTAAATGGCGAATGCCTTGCGGTAGCGCGTGGCTTGCAGAATCTCATGGGAAATCTGGGATAGAGGCACAACCCGGTCGAGAATCTCCATCTCCGCGCAAACACGCGGCATGCCGTAGACAGCGCAACTCGCCTCATCCTGGCCCACTGTGAGACCGCCCTCACGATGAATGGCCTTCATTCCCTCCGCGCCGTCCGTTCCCATGCCGGTCAGGATGATGCCCATCGCCTGGGAATGAAATGCGGAGGCGACCGATTGCATCATAAGTGAGCCTTAATCACATTGCGATTCTAGTTAGAGAAAGCTCAGTTGAGACGGAAACCCTTCCGCACGAAGGTGTGTGTTTGCAGAAACGGAGCGAGGTTTCAAAACAGGATTCGCAAACGGCTACCGCAAAACTCTGTCGTTCCGACCGAAGCGGAGCGAAGCGAGCGTAGTGGAGGAACCTGCTTTCTTGGGCAGCGCATGGCGGCCGCAGGTTTCAGTCATACATCCTTCGTTACGGATTTATGATCTCCAATACCTCTCTGTTCTCGGAAAGCCAGACAATGAAGAAATGTTTTGCGTTCCGCGCTGACAGGTGTAATGTTCCGCAGGGAGAAAACACCCTATGTGTTTCTCAGCCACAGCGAACTTTGTCGGCAGCGGCGTTCTGGGCGCCGTCGGCGGAGTCACGCTAACCAGAGTGAAACACCGCCGCGAATTGCTTTTTGCGTCTCTGCCCTTGTTATTCGCTATTCATCAGTTCATCGAGGGATTCGTCTGGCTCGGCCTCGATGGAATTCTCTCGCCCGCGGTCGCCCACGACATGGGCGCAGCCTTCATGCTCTATGCCCAGGGATTGCTCCCGTTCCTGCTGCCCCTAAGCGTGCTCCTGTTCGAGCCGACTGCAAACAGCCGCCAGCGCATGCTCCCATTCCTCGTGATCGGCGGAGCCACCACGCTCTACATACTATGGGCCCTCACCGCGTTCCCGACGCAGATCTACATCAAAGCCAACACCATCGTCTACATGAATCAGGCGACCAACAACACAGCAGTTGCAGTGCTCTATGTGATTGCAACCTGCGGATCGTTATTCTTCTCAAAGATCAGGCCGATGATCCTCTTCGGCGTAGCGAACCTGGCAATTCTCCTGGTCGTCATGGAAGTCAAGCGCTACGCCTTCACTTCCCTCTGGTGTGCTTACGCCGCCGTCGCCAGCGTAATCATCCTCGCCTACTTCTGGAAAAGCCACGGAAGCCGCCCCTTCCTCTATGCCTAGCAACGCCGCCTTGAAGCTCGGTAGATTGGAAGCTCACAGTATGGATAAAGATACAGGGTATGGATATGGATACAGGCATTAATAAGGAGAAGCGAATGAGAACCAGACTGGCCCTCTTCCTACTCTGCGTCCTGTCAGCACCGAGCCTGCGGGCGCAGACGACATTAGCAACAACGAAGAGCGGGTTCGTCAAAACCTCCGACGGCGTCAGGATTCACTACCTTGAAGCGGGCAGCGGACGCGCCATTGTTTTCATTCCGGGCTGGACGATGCCAGCCTGGATCTGGCAGAAGCAAATCGACGAGTTCTCGAAGCGCTACCGCGTCATCGCAGTCGACCCGCGTTCGCAGGGCGAGAGCGACAAACCAACTTACGGCCACCTGCCCGAAACCCGCTCCCGCGATTACAAAGAGCTCGTGGACCAACTGGGCCTGAAGCAGCCGGTCCTGGTCGGCTGGTCCATGGGATGCGGAGAGCTGATCAAATATGTCGAGCAATTCGGCACCGATAACATTGGCGGCTTAGTTCTGGTGGATGGCTATCTCTCCGACAAGCCCAGCCCTGAAATGTTCGTCGCCATCTCGGGGTGGATGAACCAGATCCAACTCGATCGCCAGAAACAAGCCGACGCTTTCGTGCGAACCATGTTCAAGAAGCCGCAGCCGGAAGACTACCTGAAGCTCGTCGCAGACGCCTCCGCCCAGGTTCCAGCCGACACCGCCGTCGTGCTCATCTACGACATGCTTGCCGTAAACGATTTCTCAGCCGGCCTGGCCCGCCTCTCCGGAATGAAGGCGAATCGGCCCGTGCTCTTCATGTACCAACCCGAGACGCAGCAGACCGCGGACTACCTCAAATCAAAGCTCGGCGACAAGCTTCAATTGGAGCGCTTCGACGGCGACGGCCACGCCCTGTTCATCGACGACCCAGAGAAATTCAACCACGTGCTAGAAGAATTCGTGCACAGCCTGCCCAAGTGAGTTTCCGCCAGTTTGCGCCGTCCCACGGCCCTTGTCATCCTGAAGCCCGCGCCCTTTGCGGGCTGAAGAGCTTGCCCTGAGCTTGTCGAAGGGACCTCTGTACTCCCCGGCAGCGCCTCAGCCGCCGGCAACGTGCACAGATCCTTCATTGAGAGACTTCGACTTCCCCGGGGACTCCACTGCCTCAGGATGATGGGGGAGAACTTGTCCTACCCGCCCCGCAACAGCCTCCAAGCTTCCCGGTAAACCTCATACTTATAGCGGCCTGCTCGCACAGTCTGAACCGGATACAGCATTAGCTCCGTTCCCTTTTTTTTCAGAACAGCGGCCGCCGGGATGATGTACCACACATCTTCTGGGATTACATACGCCGCGAAAAAATCGACCTGGCGCCTCGTATATCCCTTGCTTCTTTGGTTGGAACTGAATCCGCAGAGATAGCCGTTACCCTTCCTGAAGCTCGTCGACTTCACCTGCACCCTTAGAAACCGCCGCCCGTGCTCCACTCCTACATCGTAAGGACCCGAATCTCCCCAAGGCTTCGAGACCTTGAATCGCTTCCGCACCGCCCGCGCCATGAACTGCAGCTCCACCCACTCGCCCCGCTCCTTGAAGGTCCTGAATCCCTTGCACTTAGCCATAGCCACGCCCGCCTCGTTCGCCCCAAAAGAAAAGGCGCAGCCCAGGGGCTGCGCCTCGTTTTCCTGAATTTTTGCTCTATACTTTCAGTATATCAATTTGAATAGGGTGAACCCGCCACATTTCCCAGAATTATATCTCCGTTGCCGTGAGCAACTTAGGCTCGATCCTGAAGTTTTTGCCTATTGACAAGGTTTTTCGCTGGCGACAGAAAAGCAAGGACTCGCTCGTGAATCCCGAACGGAAGGATTTGACCGCAGAGTGAGGTGCTATGAGCGCCATCAGTATCAGCCACATCGTGCCTCGTGAGGCCCTTCCGCTGGCCTCCTCGGCCCTGCCGAAAACTCCGCTGCCTCAGAATGACAAGGATTCCGCCGAACCTGCTCGGTCAATTACTCTCGTCCCTCGCCTCCAGAGATAATGGCAAGACGGTCCGGAGAAGACACTGTGCTTAAGAATGTTCCCCATTAACCCCGGGACCCAACTCCGATGAAGTCCCTGCTGACGCCCGGCATCTGTCTCGTGGTGGTCGCGGCCCTGCTGCACACGGGCATTGTCGCGCCCAGCGCCACGATCGTTACCTACGCCTTCTGCACTGCGACGATCGCGGGCCTGCTGCTGGCCTGGCGATTCCATGCGAGCCGCATCTTCTTCGCTCTGCTGGTTCTTTTTCTGTCCCAGGAAGCAATCTCCTATTTCTCTTCTCCTTCCACTGCGGGACACGCCGCAGCCAGCGGATCCGGAAGCATGGCTCTGGCCACGGTTGGCCTGCTCTTGCCTCTCAACTTTGTTCTGCTTTCGCTGCGCAAGGAACGAGGGTTCTCTTTCTCGAGCGTTGGGCCTCCAAGCCTGTTGCTATTCGTTCAATCCGTTATTGTCGCGGTGCTTTGCCGGCCGGAGTCCTCGGCCGCGGTGCGCGGGTTCCACCATCCTGTACTGCCGGCTCCATTGCCTTTCGCCACGCTGCTGGCTTTCGCCGCCGCGGCGGTACTGTTGCTCACCCGCTTTCTGCTGTTCCACAAGCCGGTGGAGAGCGGGCTTCTGTGGGCGCTGGCGGCTTCGTTTCTGGCGCTCTATTTTGGAGGCGTAGGGCGAATCCCCACAGCTTACTTCGCAACTGCAGCCTTTATTCTTGCAGGCGCCATCGTCGAGACTTCTTACATGCTCGCTTATCATGACGAGCTGACGACGTTGCCTTCCCGGCGCGCTTTTCACGATGCTTTGCTTCGACTCCAACCACCGTATTCCATCGCGATGGTCGACATCGATCACTTCAAGCGCTGCAACGACACCTACGGCCACGACACCGGAGACCAGGTATTGCGCCTGGTAGCTTCACGACTGGCAAGGGTATCGGGCGGAGGACAAGCTTTCCGTTGCGGCGGAGAAGAATTTGCCATTCTCTTTCCCGGCAAGACCACCGCCGAAGTTCTTGAGCATCTGGAAAAGCTCCGAGCCGACATCGAAGCCAGCACGCTTCGCCTGCGAGGCCCCGACCGCCGCCAGGAGGCGCGCGGTCCCGACCGCCGCAATCAGCGGACGCGCGGCCGAGCTCACACTGGGCACGCCATCCGGCAACTCGCTCGCTCCATGCCGTCGGCAGAACTCTCGGTGACAGCAAGCATCGGAGTCGCAACTTCAAGGCAGGAGAATTCGTCTGCGGAGGAAGTGATCCAGGCAGCCGACAAAGCTCTCTACCGCGCGAAAGCGGCAGGACGCAACCGGATCGAAACCGCCTCGGCTGGTCGACGCAGGCTCCGCAACAAAGCGGCCGGCATCGCCTGAACTACCCGCAGGAGCACAGGTAATCCTGCATTACCCTACGTTCCGGAGCGCGCCCTGAGCGGAGCCGAAGGGTGTCCCCTGTGTTAAAGGTTTTGATCCAGGGCCCGGGCCGGCCAAATTTAGGAACGTACGGCCCGGATCGCCACGTCACGGTAGGAGCAGGACCCCCGGGCTCATACGTTTTCGCAAGCACCACAGGCCGTGCGGTCAGCCCGCGGTCGTGGGGGACGCAGAATTTTTCCGTCCGCTGCCGGCGCAGATCGGACACTTCAAGCGGATAAATGCGACGCCCCCAGACTCGCCTTTGATGTCCACGGGCTTGGCAACGTATCCGGTACCGCCGCAGCGCGGGCAGCTGTTCGGATCCATCCTCCCCCTTAGTTGCAAGGAGTTTTTCACCAATTTGGATTCGCACTATGACAAAGTTAATCCTGTTACGAAACACGAACAGGCCCGAAGCTCACCGACTGACTACAACGGCAACGACACGCAGCTTCCGAACAAACTTAGGAGAGCGGGGGCAGGCGTGCATTTCTCTCGGCAGTTGTCGCGAAGCCCTCCAGCCCAAGAGCTGTGTTAAGCTAGTGAAAAACCGCACGCCGGAGAGGTGGCAGAGTGGCCGAATGCGGCGGTTTGCTAAACCGTTGTACGGGCTAATACCTGTACCGAGGGTTCGAATCCCTCCCTCTCCGCCAGACCTTTGATTTCTGCTATTTACCGTGCGTGACTACCAACTGACTGCGAAGTTCCCTCGATCGGAGAAATTGTTCGCGAAACGGCGCCGGATCGATGTTGCCATCGATTCGTGAATTCCGTCTCGCTGATGCGCCTGCTTCAACTCGCTCGGTGCCTAAGTTTCACGCGATCAGATCCTCAATTTTCACTGGCAATTCGCGCGCACGAACACCGTTTGCATGGTTGCACCGCGTCCGTGATGGCAGCAGCGATTCCGGCGAGGCCGATCTCTCCAATCCCGCGCGCTCCAAGCTCGTTGATTGCTTTGTCGGAGTAATCGAGGAAGTGCACGTCTATCGGCGGGGCATCGGCGTTCACCGTCATCATGTAATCCGCTAGATTGCCATCGATGGGCGCACCGTTCTGCGGATCGTAAGTGGTTTCTTCGGGAAACGATCCTCATTTTCCATTGTGGTCGACCTCTCTCGGAAGCTTCGGACGCGGCGCAGGAAGGCCCTTTACGTCATCGGGTGCCGAGCAGCGCGGGCCACTGCCTTTCGAAGTCGGCGTCCCGTTGGAGTCCGCGCTCTAACAGAGCCTGGATTCGCTGTTGCGCTTCAGGCCACGTCAGCGCGGTCTCAAAAGAAGTGATGGCGTCGAGGAGCCGGTCGGCAGACGGCAACGAGACTTGGTTAATGAGATTCTTTGCCGCCGCGATGGCACGCCGGTCGAAGGAGGCGATCCGGCGCGCGAGAGCATCAACGAAGCCGTCCAGCTCAACGTCCGGAAGTGCCCGATTGACGTATCCGTATCGTTCAGCCGTGTCGCCGTCGAGGTCGTTCGCGCCGAGAACAATTTCAAGCGCCCGACCCCGACCGACCAGATGCGGAAGACGTTCCGCACCGCCGCCGCCGGGATGCAGTCCCACTCCGACTTCGGGTTGGCCGAGTCGCGTGTTCTCGCGCGACGCGAAGCGCATGTCGCAGGCGAGGACGAACTCGCTGCTCACGCCCCGGACACAGCCTCGGATCTTCGCGATGCTGACTACCGGAGACTTGGTAAGACGCACGAACGTATCCAGCAGGATCGGGAGACCCGAAGCACCGACAGCTGTCATGATGTTTCCTATCTTGCCGGTCAAGTCAAAGTGGGCAAGGTAGAACTCAGGATTCGCGCTCTCGAACACCACGACGCGCAGGCTTGGGCTGGCGTCCCTTCGAGCGAGCAGATCCTGAAGGCCTTCAAATATGGTGGGATCGACGATGTTGAAAGGGGGATAATCGAACACCACCCTCCAGTACGCAGACGTCTCCTCGATGACGCGCACAGGCGCTGCTGATTCAGTCATAATTCGCTCCCCGCTTCGACGAAGATTGAGCACAAGCCTGAGCTCACGCGATCCCTTTCACAGAAACACACGCGCGACCATCTCAGAAACTTGCGCATCTCAGCCTGCAGCATTTCGTAAGAGATTCTCAACTTTGCTGTCCAAATCCCGGGCGACCTCTAGCGCGTCGCGATTTCCATATGGAGCGAGAAAGCTCGTCATCTTGTCATATGACAAATGCACGCCGTCAGCGCGCTCATCCACAAGCACGGTGACCGGCGCGTAAGAACCCGCGTCCGGAGCATGCTTGGCCATTTCCTTCATGATGAGAGGGTTGCCGATAAGCAAGCGGATGATTCGAGGTGTGTCTCGACCCGTTTCTTTCTGCAAAACTGCCCCTTGATCAAGTTGCATAAACAGCATCAGTTCCGCTTTACTCAAGCCTTTCTCGATTGCGCTTTTCAGCTCGGCAAAAGTGCGCGCTTGGTGAGTTGATCTCGTGAATTCGGTCATATCCGGATGACCGACACCTGCATTAACAGCCGCCACCACCTGATCGAACGGTTTCGAGGAGGTGAGGCTGAATCGCTCGATCTCGATTTTTGTTATCATCTCGAAATCTCCTTCCTGGACTTTCCAATGGCAAGAAGACAAAGGCTCAATCCTGTAACTGTTCAGCCGGACTGGACGACAAAATCATCACAACCCGACTGAACAGTCACTGAGGCTGCGGCCCGCACAAAGTTCCCGAGGACTTTACGCTGCTGCCTTGGCTCCTTGGGCCGCTTTTGCGGCGGCACGGATGACATCGATCACCACGTCGGGGTGGGAGAGCATGGGGACGTGGCTGCTGGCGACCTCCGTCGTGGTGGCACCCATGCGCTTCGCGAAGAAGCGCTCCAGATCGGGATGTACGGTGTGGTCGTTCTTGCCGACGATGTACCAGCTTGGCTTCGACTTCCAAGCGGTTCCCCCGGCTTTCGCGTTGAACAGGTCTGGAACCGGCACGCCCTGAGTCGCCCAAACGAGTTTCTGCTCTTGCTCCGAAAGGTCTCCGCAGAAATATTTCGTGCCCTCGGGACGCAGCCAGATACGTCCATCCACGACTTCGATGTGGGAGAAGACGTCCGTCATGGGGAAGTTAGATTGCTGTGTCTGAGATGTCTCATCGGCGTCCGGAGCGAGCGCGCAGATGTAAACCAGGCCGGCAACACGATCGTCGACTCCGGCGCCTGTGATGACGCTTCCGCCGTAAGAGTGGCCGACGAGGATGACGGGGCCGCTGACCCGGCCGATCGTTGCCTTCACCAAGGCGACGTCCTCTGCCGTCGTGTTGAGGCCGTACTGCGCCGCAATACACTCATACCCCTCCGCCTGAAGAGGACCGATCACCTTGCTAAAGCACGAGCCATCCGCCCAGAGCCCGTGACAGAAAACGATACTAGGTTTGGTTTGCGTAGGTTTCATCTTGTTCTCCTTTTCATTTTTCTTCTTTGGTTGAGGAATTACTGTTTGGCTGGCGCGGAAGTGGCCGCCTCTTCGATGAGCTTGGCTGCTTCCTTCGGGTGAGACATGTAGGCCACGTGGCTGGCATTCACTTCGACCGTCTTGGCATTGGCGCGCTTGGCCATCATGCGCTCCTGTATCGGATTGATCGACCGGTCTGAGCTGGCCACCATGTAAAAGGTCGGCTTGTTCTTCCAGGCGGGATTCGTGACTTTGTGGGTGAATGAATCGGTGGAGATCGGCACCTGCGATATAGCCATGTATTGGGACTCGGCTGGGGGAATATCCGCTGCGAAGTCAGCCGCGAAATGCTCCTGTTCGATCCACCAGTTTCCGTTGCTATCCGGTTTAAATGCCTTGGAAGCTTGTGGCACGGCTGTTTCGATCGACGCACAGCTCTCACCTTCATCGAGCGCAAACGCGGCGATGTACACCAGTGCCGCAACGTTTGAATCGTTGCCGGCCTCGCTGATGATGGACCCGCCGTAGCTATGGCCGACCAGGACGACCGGCCCGCCCATGGCGTCGATTGCGGC
>Ga0307478_10001956_pt1 | contig 17043 bp, 15 predicted proteins | sample atmos_gasesECM4C_2_FD_203713 | JGI IMG/M metagenome (GOLD analysis project Ga0307478, IMG submission 203713) | Hardwood forest soil microbial communities from Morgan-Monroe State Forest, Indiana, United States - atmos_gasesECM4C_05 | ecosystem: Environmental > Terrestrial > Soil > Temperate...
GCTATGTGAACACGCAAGAAGAATTGATGGGTCCGGAGCTGCTGCGCTCGATTACAGGGCTGACTGGTGGGCAGACGTTTACGCTATCGAACGTGAATGAGATGCCGGCCGTGACCCGCGCCATCGGAACACAACTGCGGCATCAGTACATGCTGGCCTACGAGCCGCAATCCAAGCCAAAGGATGGGAAGTGGCACAAGATCAGTGTAAAGTTGCGGCTACCCAATAAATTGCAGCATTTCTTGCACGTCGATGCCCGCGCCGGCTATTACGGCGGAGGTGAGTAGCGCTGAGCCTCATCGACCAGCCAGCTTAAGCGTTGGCCTGATCCCGGTGGACGGTTTCCATAGAAAACGCGGGCAGGCATACTGCGATGTACTCGGCTCCGCCCTCTTTCGGTGTTGAGTAACGCACCCACTCGCCTGCATGTGCAACCACGGCTTGGCCGGCCTGGAGCTCGAGCGAGCCGCCTTCGTGTTCTACCCGAAGCATCCCCTTTAAAACGATCGTGAACTCATCGAACTCCGGCGTCTGGCCGGGCTCCTGCCAGCCTTGGGGGCTGCGCATGTGCGCGATGCTGGCGGCCGAAGTCCTGGAGTTCACTCGGCCGACGTATTCCTCGATGATCTTTGGCTTGTTTCCGGCGGCTTGAATCCGGGTTGGGTGCTGGATGAGAGTGGGCATAGGTATGAAATTTGTACGCTCGCTTGAAACTCAATTAAAACATGTTCGCAGCGTACGCCACGAAAGCCACGTCGTGAATGCCCCACATCCGGTATGAAGTAAGATGTGGGACACCGCGCGCGCAGCCTACGGGCAAGGATACGGCGTGCCCGGAATTGGCGGCGTGCCGGGAATGATCGTAGGCGGCCCCGGAATTCCATCGGGACCCGGCACTCCCGGGATCACTGTAGGCGGCGTGGCCGGAATATCCGGCGAATAGCATGTGCCGTGATCGGTGTTTGGCGGAGGCAGCGGAGGTTGTGGACGTTGCGCGATGGGCTGCTCAGCTACGGGGCGTTGAATGGACTGCCGGACGGCCTCCGCAACTTCATCTTGCTGTAACGTGACGGGATGTTGCAGGGTCATCTGAATGGGCGCGCCCGCAACGAGATAGAAGTCGTGCGAACTGACCAGCATCACGATCGATGCGATGCCTCCAACCGCACCCCCGACCACGACGCCAATTCCTGTGTCAATGCCCTTTCTGCCAGGGACCTGCATGCTTGACGAGAGGCAATTCGGAAACGCAGGATTGCAGCCGGGCGGGAGAGACGTGGTTAGCGTCGATTGCGAACTACCTACAGAGTGACCGATCAAGGCACCGATTCCGGCGCCGGCAAAGGGCAAGACAAATGCTCCCGCCATCCGACCATGTCCCGGATCCTTGATCGCGTACCCTTCGTCGCTCTCCAGCGTGATCGGCCCGGAAATCGGGGCGACATAACCATCCGGAAATGTAATCGACATCGACTCCAGGTTCAATTCGCCGCGCCCGCCATTCCTTCCGAGCTTGTCGACTTTTCCCTGGACGAAAGTGCCCGGCGGGATCACGACTTCGTTGCCCGAATCGACCGGAGCGTTGATCTGGGCGTAAATGTCGTCACCGCGGCGGACGTACCGGCTCTGTATGGGTTGGGTGAGCACGAGCGCGATTCTCGTTCCAGCGGGAATCGTGACCATGGCGCTCTTGATCTCCGCTTGCGTTTGTCCGGACTGCGGCTCCGGATTCTGCGGAGCGTTTCCTTGTTCCTGCGCAGGACATAACAAAGCGGCGGACATAGCCAATACTGCGGCCTGCGCCCATCTTCTTGTTTTCAAGTTGAAGAGATTTGAGACTGAGCAAGAGACGCGAACGACAGAGCGAAGGTACGACACGTGGCACCTCCATCTCGAAAGCTTCGACGTGGCGCCTTCGATTGCGAGCGGATCTAGGAGTGAGAACCCGCTTTCCACCGATTGGACTCGCTGGGCCGACGGGAAGGTATCAACGCGGGTGGTAAAGGTTTGCAAAAGAAAGTAGCAGTTTGTAAAGACGGGAAAATTAGAGGGCAGCTTCAGATGGGCATGGATCGCAAGGCCAACTCCACCGCACGGTTCATTTCCGTCTGTGTGGCTCCGTTGACGGACTGCACGGCGAGCCCATTCAGAACGATTGCGATGTAGCGCGCCAAGTCTTTGGCATCGATATCCTTGGGAAGATCTCCCGCGGCGCGTGCGCGCTGCAAACGTTTTTGAAGCTGCGACTGCCCTCTGTCGCGCCACTCGATCATTGCCTTTTGTACTCCTTCCGCCCCAGTCCCACAGGCCAACCCGCCTTGCAACGAGAGGCAGCCACGAGGATGCGCCGGATCGTCGAAAAACCTGACCGAGCCGCGCAACAGCGCCTCGATGACGGCGCGAGCCGTTGGTTGTTTCAGCGCCTCGAAAAAGAACGCCATCGGCCCCGCGGCGTAGCGGTCAATGACCATCCGGAACAGTCTCTCTTTATCTCCAAAGGTGGAATAGAGGCTGGAGCGGTTGATCTTCATCGCCTCGGTCAAGTCGTCCAGCGAAGCGCCTTCGAATCCCTTCTGCCAGAAGACGCGCATGGCGGCATCGAGTGCAGCCTCCTCGCGGAAGGCACGCGGGCGCCCCATCTTTTTCGAAGTCGTCCGAGGCGTGCTCATGGTTGTTGGATGCACTTTTATACCATCCAGTTCAAAAAAGCTGAATCCTAATCCTGATCATGACATCTGAAACGTACGGTTCAAAATTAACCGGGAAACGGAGAAATCAAATGGCAGGCAAGCTGGAAGGCAAGATCGCACTCGTAACCGGCGGCAGTTCGGGGATTGGACTGGCTACCGCGCAGCGCTTCGTGAAAGAGGGAGCGTTTGTCTATATCACCGGCCGTCGTCAGAGCGAACTGGACAAAGCGCTAAAGACAATTGGAGGAACGCAGGTTAAAGCGGTACGCGCCGATGCCTCCAGCCTCGGCGATCTAGATCGGCTGTTCCAGCAGATTAAGCAAGAAAAGGGACGGCTGGACGTCGTGTTTGCCAATGCCGGAGGAGGCAGCTTCGCTGCCATCGGCTCCATCACGGAAGAAGTCTACGAACAGACTTTCAACACCAACGTCAAAGGCGTACTTTTCACGGTGCAGAAGGCGCTGCCGCTGATTCCAAACGGCGGTTCCATCATCCTGAACGCATCGATCGCAGGCAGCAAAGGCATGCCGGCTTTCAGCGTTTATTCGGCGACCAAGGCCGCGGTGCGCTCGTTTGCGCGGAGTTGGACGACTGATCTGAAAGAGCGCGGAATTCGAGTCAACGTCATCAGTCCGGGACCAATCGAGACTCCCATCCTCGATGGCTTAGCCGAGACCGAAGAGCAGCGCCAGGGCATTCTGCAACAACTGACGTCCATGGTGCCGCTCGGCCGCATAGGGCAGCCTGACGAGATCGGCAAGGCGGCAGTTTTTCTTGCTTCCGACGACGCCAGCTATGTAGCCGGCGCCGAACTCTTCGTCGATGGCGGATCGGCGCAGGTGTAAATCGAGAAGTTGTGCGGACCCACCCTGAGCGCCGCGGCGGTTGCTACGTTTAGGGTGGGAATCCTGATTTCCTTCGCGTCTTCGGCGCTGCAGTTAGTCGGTTTTTTCGGCGACCCAACGAGAGACAGCAGTCACCCATTTCCGCGGGGCAAAACGCGTCGACTCCGCAACCAGCCAGTTATGCGCACCGGAGATCGCAAGCGTGCGCCCCTGCATAAGACCCCGGTAACCGTCGAGCGCAACTTTTTGAGCGCTCATGGCGCCGAACGCTTTGAACAGCCGTGATTTCTCGGTACCGGCGCGGCTGGCAAAGCCGGTGTGCGTTGCCCCAGGGCAGAAGCAGGTCACCGTTACGCCGGAGTCATGCAGTTCATTTGCGATCGCTTCCGAGAAAGAAATGACGTACGCCTTGGTCGCGTAGTAAACGGCCAGCAACGGGCCTGGCTGAAATCCGGCGGTGGAAGCTACGTTCATGATGCGCCCGCTGCGGCGCGCGATCATCGACGGCAGGAACAGGCGGGTCAGTTCGGTCAGCGCGATGATGTTCAGGCTGATCTGGCCGAGAATCTCATCGATCGGCATTTCAGCGAATTCACCGTAGGCGCCGAACCCGGCATTGTTAATCAGGAAATCGACCGAGATCCGTTCAAGGTGGAGCTGGTCAAAAAGAAATTTGGGCGCAGGGGGCTGGGCGAGGTCGAGCGCGATGGTTTTGACGGTGACGCCGTGAGCCTGCAGTTCAGTCGCAACTTGGGCAAGTTTGTCGGCACTCCGGGCGACCAGGACTAGATTGTAATGATCGCGAGCAAAGAGTTTGGCGAGTTCGTAGCCAATGCCGCCGGAAGCACCGGTGATGAGGACGGTTTGTGAAGGCATGAAGAGAATGTTACTGGAAGTTGGAGCACATCAGAAAATGCAGCGCAATGCGTGCTCGAGGTTGGAAGTGAACTCGCTCCATGCAAGACGTAGCAAGCTACGTCTCTACCGAGGCAATAGAGAAGGCGCAGCTTCTAGCCGCGCCTTGAGGTTTCGCAAGTGCAACGTCCGCGCCCTAGCGGCTAGGCGTGAACCAGTTCCACACCGTAGATGGAATACCAGCTGGTCGCTGCTTTCAACTTGCTGTTGACGTTGTTGATGTTCTTCACGCCTTCCGTTTCAAGCCACTTGCGGAAGGCGGCCGCTCCTTGCTTGGCGTACACCGGAATGCCATCTTTCCAGGTCGCGCGCCCGCAGAGCACTCCATTGAACTTGACGCCGGATTCTCCGGCGAGTTCGAGGGTCTCGCTGAATTCCGCATTGCTCACGCCGGCTGACAAGTAAATGAATGGCTTGGTCGCCACACCGGCCGCCTTGTGGAACAGGTCGATGGCTTCCTTTTTCGTGTAAGCTTTCTGTCCGCCAAAGCATTTCACGCCTTCGACGAACTTCATGTTCACCGGCACTTCCACTTTCAGAACGTCGACGCCGTAGCGATCTTTCGAGAATTCACGCATACTTTCGGTGACGATGTGCGGCTTTTTCTTCGCGTATTCGAGCCCCTTCTCGTCTGCGCCTTCTTCATAGCCGACAAACTCCAGGAAGAAGGGGATATCGTTGGCGCGGCATTCGTCGCCAATGCGCTCCACCCAGGCATGTTTCTTCTCATTCACATCTTTCGAGTCGTAAGGCGTGTAGTAGAGCAGAATCTTGACGCAATCGGCGCCAGCCTCTTTCAAGCGGCGTGCGGACCAGAGGTCGAGCAGGTCGGGCAGGCGGCCGGGGCCGGTCTTGTCATATCCGGTCTTTTCGTAAGCGAGCAGCAGCCCGGCATTTTTGGCGCGGCGCTTGGAGGCGGGCAGTCCCCACTCGGGATCGAGCAGGATGGCCGAGGCATGCGGCGTCAGAACTTCAGTGACCAGCGACTTGAATTCTTCCATCATCTGGTCGGTGACTTCACCGCCCTTTTCCTTGGCGAGAGATTTTTGCAGTGAACCGCGTTGATCCATTGCTGCGGCAGCGATGACGCCGTGTTCGTTGGAGACTTTTTTGAGACCAGCAAGCTTGCCTGGGGTGAGCTTCATGAGAATTCCTCCTGGTGCGGATGATGACGAGTAGTTAAGAGGTACCGAACATTGTAAACCACGCGCGACACAAAGTAGGTGCTGCAGCGGCAGTTCGGCAGGAGCCGCTCCGATTCAGGAACTCAAGCGCAGAGGACATCTTTCCAGTTGTTCGTGTCAGTTGTTCGTGGCCGTGCTTGCCGTCACCGAACACAATTCCTATATGGATTATTCTGAAATTGTAGTCACCTGCCATGGCGACAGGTAGTTAAGGGACGCCATGTTGTTAGGGCTGATAATCTTCTGTGCCGCCGCAGTCGCATTTCTGGTCGGCATCACCATGCATACGGAGTTTCACGATTCATGGGCGTCCAGAACAGCGTGCGATCAGCGGCAGTTCTCGCGTTACGAGGCAAGGGTCCAGGTAAGTTCTGAGCATCTGATTCCTGGCTAGAGGATCCCCGCTTCCTGCAAATGTGGGGGGTGGTATAGTGGTATGACCGCTTGGTTCGCTTCCGATTTGCGTTGTACGCCGTAAATCAACTATCCAAGTAAGGGCGAAAGGGTGGGGCCGGCACGGATTTACGTCCGGCCCAGGAAAGGACTGTCATCATGGCGATTGCGACCATTAATCCCACCACGGGCGAAGTCGTTAAGACATTCCAGCCGCTGTCAGGCGCCGAGATCGAAAAGAAACTTCAGCTTGCGGTCAACGTGTTCAAATCCGAACGCAAGACGCCGTTCACTGTGCGCGCGAAGCGCATGCTGAAGGCTGCCGAAATTCTCGAGCGCGACAAGGACAAGTTCGCTCACCTGATGACGCTGGAGATGGGCAAGACTTACAAGTCGGCAGTCGCTGAAGCGGTCAAGTGCACGACGGCCTGCCGCTATTACGCGGAGAACACGGAGCGGTTTCTGGCCGACGAGGTTGTCGAGACCGGAGCGAAGAAGAGCTTTATCCGATACTTACCGATCGGACCGATTCTCGCCGTCATGCCATGGAATTTCCCTTTCTGGCAGGTAATCCGTTTCGCCGCCCCAGCGCTAATGGCGGGCAATGTCGGGCTTCTCAAGCACGCTTCGAATGTGCCGCAGTGTGCTTTAGCGATTGAAAGCATTTTTCTCGAAGCTGGATTTCCCGAAGGAGCATTTCAGGCTCTGCTGATCGGATCAGGGCAAGTGGATGCGCTCCTGAACGATCCCCGCATCGTGGCAGCGACGCTCACCGGCAGCGAGCAGGCGGGCATCCAGGTAGGCGTAGGAGCCGCCAAGCGAATCAAGAAGGTGGTGCTCGAATTGGGCGGCAGCGATCCTTTCATCGTCATGCCCAGCGCTGACCTCGATGCCGCAGTCTCCACCGCCGTTCAAGCCCGTGTTCAAAATAACGGGCAGTCCTGCATTGCTGCGAAGCGCTTTATCGTGGCCGAATCGGTCGCGGCGGATTTTGAGAAAAAGTTTGTCGCGCGCATGGAGAGTCTGCAAATCGGCGATCCGTTCGATGAGAAGACGGAGCTTGGCCCTCTGGCCACTCCGGATGGCGTCAAGGATCTCGACGCCGATGTCCAGAAGACGGTCCAGGCGGGAGCGAAGGTGCTGACCGGCGGCCATCCGCTCAAGCGTCCGGGAAACTTCTATGCGCCGACTGTCCTCACCAACATTCCCAAGAATTCGCCCGCATACGGAGAAGAACTGTTTGGCCCGGTGGCCTCGGTATTCCGCGTGAAGGATCAGGATGAAGCAATCCGGCTGGCCAACGATGTCCGCTTCGGATTGGGCTCGAGCGTCTGGACGAACGATGACAAGGAGCGGGAGCGTTTCATCAACGAACTCGAGGCTGGGATGGTCTTCGTGAACAAAATGGTCGCGTCTGATCCCCGCATTCCTTTTGGCGGAGTAAAAGCATCCGGTCACGGCCGCGAGTTAGGTTTGGTGGGTATTCGGGAATTTGTGAACGCGAAGACCGTGTGGATCGCCTGAAAGGCATTCACCCTTCAGCCGACAGGATTCGGGATCATGGCCCTTGAGTTGGGCGGTTAACAGTGGTTGACTGGCAACTGCGGACTGCCGCCTTCTCTCAGATTTCTGCTGAGTTTGCACTTGCGGGTTGCGCCGACGCCTCGTTCGACAGCAGATGTTGGCAGGGAGAGGGATCGGGCTCGATGCGTTGCACCGCGGCCTGCACTCTGTGAGTCGTTCCCCCATAACGGACCCATATCACGCGATAGCGAGCCTTCCTACCGGCGTAAAGAAGTCCAATCACATCGCCTGAGCGCAGTTCGGTCTTGAGCCCGGATACCAGCGCGCCGCTCAAACTGATTTCACGGGCATGGGCCTGCTCGGCAAAACGCTCGCCGCGGGTGTCAACGCCCCAGACGAGCAGTTCGAGGTCGGCTTCTTCCCGCGCTTCCCGGCGCCGATCGATGGTGCGAATCATTCCCATGTCCGTGGTGTGAACGTCCCTGCTGTCCAGCGTTCTTGTGTGCGATCTACCCGCGCAAGGCGCGAGTGCTGGGCGAAGTCAGGGCCATCGCTTGTCCCACGCTAGCGTTGAACGGGATCGAGGTAAAGATTCCTGGCAAGGTTTTTGCCAAGAATTCTCCGCCTGGGGTTTCGTTTTGGGAACGATCCGGAATGGGAGCACGAGAAATTCACTGCCGCAGCGTCAGCGCACTCAAAACGGCCTGCTGTTTGGCGATCAAATACTGCACGCCCTGACGGGCTAGAGCCAGCATCCTGGCCAACTGCTGGTCGTCGAAGACCTGGTGCTCAGCCGTCGCCTGCACTTCGACCATCTTGCGGCCGGCCGTCATCACGAAGTTCATATCCACATCGGCGCGGGAGTCTTCCTCGTAGCAGAGATCGAGCAGGATCTCTCCATCCACAATTCCAACGCTGACCGCCGCAACAAAATCCTTGAGGGGTACCGCGCTCAGCGTACCCGCTTGCACGAGTCTCTCCAGCGCGAGTCCGAGAGCCACAAATGCGCCTGTGATCGAGGCGGTTCGTGTGCCCCCATCAGCCTGGATGACGTCGCAATCAATCCAGATTGTGCGCTCGCCCAGCCGCGCTAAATCTGTCACCGCCCGCAAACTTCGCCCAATCAGCCGCTGGATCTCATGAGTGCGCCCGCTGGGCCGACCTTTCGCCACCTCGCGCGGTGTTCGCGTCAGCGTCGAGCGGGGCAGCATGCTGTATTCGCTGGAAATCCATCCCTTCCCGGAGTTGCGCAGGAACCCCGGCACCCCATCCTCGATCGACGCGGTGCAGATCACTCGCGTGTTGCCCATCTCGATCAGGACCGAGCCCTCGGCCGTGTGAATGAAATCGGGCGTCATTACAACAGGTCGAAGCTGGTCTGGTGAACGATTATCGGAACGATAGAACATTGAGACGATTGTAACTCATTGAAGCAGAAGTAATTGACAAGATTGACAATAGATATATCTATAGATATATTTTACATAAGATCTAACGCAACACGATTCTGAAAAGGAGTTCAGTATGTACGGAAGATGTGGAAGTTGGTGGCGCGGGGCGGTGGCAACGCCATTCATGGGTGGAGCTTTCCCGTGGGGTCGAGGAGGACGCTGGGGCCGTTTCTTCGGTCCGGGCGAAATTCGGCTCGCCCTGCTTTCGATGTTGGAGAGCGGCCCCAAACATGGCTACGAACTGATGAAGGAGCTGGAGACTAAGTCTGGCGGCATCTACAAAGCCAGCGCCGGTGCAATCTATCCCGCGTTGCAGCAGCTTGAAGACGAGGGGCTCGTAACCTCGGACCAGCCTACCGGGAAACGAACCTATTCGCTCACCGATGCGGGCAAGGCAGAACTTCAACGAGAAGCCGCGGCGGTGAAGAAGATCTGGCAGCGTGCGGAACAGGCGGGCGACTGGGGACCTTGGATCGGCCCCGAAGGTGCGGAAGTATTTCGTCCCGCAGCCGAGCTGATGAAAACGGCTCTGCGCGCGGCGACGCGCGGTTCGCATGATTCCGCGCGCATCTCGAAGATTCGCGAGATTCTGGAGCGAACCAGGAACGAGATCGAGGAGCTAGAAAAATAGGTTTCAAAGGGAAAAGGTTTCAAGGTTCAAACTTTGAAACCTCTGAAACCTTGAAACCTTGCTCTTGAAACCTCGCCTTTAGGGCGCCAACTGTGTCGTCAGCTGGTTCACTGCCGTTACGTCGTAGAAATCGGAAAGATCGGCGTGTCCGGCCAGAGTGTCCCGCTCCTTTCCGTCGACCAGGATTTTCACCCTCAAAATGCCCGGCGTATTTGCCGAGATGGTGTGAATGAGCGAAGCAACTGTTAGCTCTTCCACCAGGACGCCTGAGCGATGGGTGTCGGCAAAGGCGCCGTTGACATCGATTACGGCGACGCCCGGATCAACCAGAAAAACGCTGCGCACTTCCGAGCCTCCGCCCAGGACATGCGGCGAGGTCTTATCCAGATAAATCGTGAGCAAGGCTTGCAGCAGTTCTTCGGCGCGCTGCTGCCGTCCGGAGGGCAGCGGAATCTGGGCGGCATGGGGTCGCAGGCTGCCGTCTTCATCATTGGCCACATACAGGGTGACGGGTTCCCTGGGCCCAGACACTGGAGGCGCAAGTGGCCGCGTGTCCACCGGAGCCACCGGGGTTGCAGCAACACTGTTGCGCATGTGCAACGCGTAGAGACTCATTCCCAGCGCCGCTATCAGCAGCACCACCAACGCGATCACAAAGTGCCGCGGGATCATCGACTCATCCTGGGATGGAGCGGCCGCATTCGAATCATTGTGCCGCCCCCAGTTGATCGTGCACGCTGGAAATCGCGGTGGCGACCGCGCTGGTGACCAGTTGCTGGTAATCGGGCGCGGTGAGTTGTGCCAGACTACCTCCTTGTGGCGCAACTTCGACCGCGATGGCAGCTCCGGTCACATTGTTCAGCGGGCGTAGCGGGGCCGCCAAGGTGCGCACCGGAATCTGCCGCTTCTGGAACTCGGAGGCAACTGCCGTAGCGGCGATTTGGCTGAGGGGAAGTGCCGCATGTTGTGCCGTAGGCCACGAGCGGAAGGGCCCGCGATCGTCCTCGCCGGAAGGAATCAGAGCGGTGTAGACGCGGACTCCATGGCCCGCAGAGGCGACGTGCAGTGCGATATAAATCGCCGCATGATCGGCGTTGGTGAAAACGGCTCGCTGGTCGACCGAGAGATTGGCGTCGGAATCACGTAAGACCAGGGTCGTCATTCCGCGGCTCTCCAATTCCTGGCGTAAGCTGCGCGCCAGGGCGACCGTTACATCTTTCTCGAAGAGGGCAGGAGTCAAAGTCTCTCCGCGATCATCCCCGCCATGACTGGCGTCCACCACCGCGAAATAACGGCGCCAGATCTGCTGCGTCGGGCCGGGCGCGACGGCCGGCGCCGGCGCCGGCACTGAAGTTGCCGGGGTTGCCGTCGTCTGTGCGCCCGGCGAAGGCGGTGCCGCGTTCGGAGCAGAGTGAGGGGAGGCCGCAGCAGCTGCGGAAGCCGGTGGAGCAACCGTGATTGTTCTTCCTGCATTGCTGAAGGTGGCAATCACGGGAACTGTCGTATTCACGGTGACCACGGCCAATCCACTGCTCTCGTTATAGCTGGCTGATGGAATGGCCTTGCTGCCGAAGGTCAGAGTCGGCGAGGCCGGAGCCACGACAGGCTCGCGGGAAAATGTCATCCGCAGCGATCCCGCTTCGGCGGCGATCATCGGATTCACGGGAGCCGTGAAGTTGAACACCAAGCGGGGAGGATTGTCGGAAGCCAGAGAGGCCGTGAAGTGTGTCGCGATACTGCCTATGAATAGCCGGGCGGAATCTTCATGCAGCGTGACCGGGCCCCCGAGGATCTTCGGCAAAAGCACGCTGAGTGCGGAAACCGGTACCAGTCCTCGGTCGTTCTCCAGCAAGAATTTTCCCGGAAATTCCATGTCCCGTCCCTGAACGCGGGCGCGAGACTTTCCATTCTGAAAATCAGCCTCCTCGCGGTAGTAGCGCAATCGCCAACGCGCGCCGTCCGAACGGGCATTCACTTTGCCCAGCGGTTCGAGCACCTCGAGCAAGCCTACGTAATCGCGGCCTTCCCGCTGCACCAGAGGAAGCGAATAGTTGGCAGCGACGGAGTAGACAGACAAATGTTTCTCCGGGGCAGCGCCCGAGAGCAAGAACGCTGACAACAGAATTACGCCGGCGAGTGCGAGCGGCTGGGCATTCCGCGATGGACTAGTCCAGCGCATAGGTCGTCAGTCCGCTCAAAAGCTTGGGATAGAAATCGGTCGATTTTTGCGGCATGACTTCGCCCGCGAACGCAATGTCACGTACTTGCTGCACCCGGCAGGGATTCATCAGGAAAACAATATTGGCCGCTCCGGTGCGCGCCTGGTCCATGGCTTCGGAAGGGTCGCGCAAATACGACAGATTCTGTTGATTTCGAATCGATTCTTCCGAAAGCTTCAGCACTCCCTCCAGCAAACATTTGTGCAGTTGCACGACGTCGAGGGACTGCTGGCGCGGCGAAAGCCCCTGGAAGAATTGCTTTGCGGCCGGCTTCGGGGTGTGCAGAAGAAAGGTATGATTCCTGGTGATTGCGAGCAAAGCCGTTCCGTCACGCCCACGATCACGCAGAAGCCCTGTCGCCCGGGATGAATCAATGCCAGCTTCAACCTCCTCCAGCTCAAAATACTTCCGGCCGGCAGATTGAAAATCATCCACTGAAAATGATGCCAGCGAATGCACGACGCGGTGCGTTGGTAAAATCAGCAACCCCGGATCGTTCATGTTGACGAACGTCATCATGACGAATTCGTAGGGGGCCAGCGCATCAAAATCCTTGCCGCCGGTACCGCGGCATTCGTCGCGAAAGGTGAGTGCGGTCTCATACCGGTGATGACCGTCGGCGATCACGAGTCTTTTGTCCCGCATCCGATCCTGCAACGACGCAACTACACGCTCATCCGGAATCTGCCAGACACGGTGCGCAACGCCATATTCGTCATTCACTTCGATCGTCGGAGTCTTCTGCAGGCTGGGCTCGAGCAGGGAATCGATCTGCCCGCCATCCTCATACATCAGAAACAGTTGCTCGTAGTGTGCCCGAGTGGCGCGTAACAAGTCCAAGCGGTCCGCTTTGGGCTTGGCGAGCGTCTGCTCGTGACGAAACACAATTTTGGCGGAATAGTCCTCGATCCTGCCCAGGGCAATGAATCCGCGGCGCTCGAAGCTGCTTCCCGAAGGAGCCTTAAACGCCTGGGAGTAGCCATAAATTGACAGCTGAGAATCCTGCCGGAGGATTCCCTGGGCGCGCCACTCCCGGCTCGAGGCGGCAGCTCGCGTGTATACATTTTGCGCGGTATTGTCAGCGGGTTCGGTTCGGCCGAGGATGATTCTGACCAGGTTGTATGGGCTGGCAGCATAATAGCGTTCCTGCATGGCAGGAGTGATCTTGTCATAAGGTTGGGTCACCACGTCGGAGGCGGCGACCTGAGTGAGATCGTACCGAAGGGCACGAAACGGAAGTATGTCAGCCATAGGAAACGTTTGATTGTAACAAGATAGCGATGAGCGAGCCGTCGCTCCATCGAAAAGCTCGATGAACGCAATCGGGAATTTGTCACCGATTTTTGACAAAAACCCTTGCTCGACGCGGCAAGAGCTGTGGTAACATCCGCCCCAATGAGGTACTTATGGCCCGCCTGAGCTGGGAAGGGCGCCGGTCATCTCGCCCTGTGGCCTTCGTTCGCAGCATCTGTACGGCTTCCGCCTGGAAACCGCCCTCAGCCAGCTTGTGCCAAAATCAGTCCCTGGGGAATACGCTGCGGCTGCAAGCCTTGGCCTTTGTTATCTGCTTCCTCTCCTGCCTGAGCATTCCGTTGGCCGCGCAGACCGGCGTGAACGATGTCCACGTGCAACCACGCGAAATCGAAAAGCCCAAAAAAGAGGAACCGAATCAGACCCTGATCTCCGACGCTTCAGGGCTGAAGGCGCGCGTGCGCCCGATGAAGGTCGACGTTGACCTCGTGCTCGTTCCCGTAACGATCACCGACCCGATGAACCGCCTCGTTACCGGTCTGGAAAAAGAGAATTTCCAGCTCTTCGAAGGCAATTCGGCGCAGGAGATCAGAACATTTTCCAGCGAGGACGCACCCGTCTCGCTCGGCGTGATCTTCGATTCCAGCGGGAGCATGACCAGCAAAATGGAGAGGGCGAAAGACGCCGTTATCGAATTCTTCAAGACGGCCAATCCACAAGACGAATTTTTCATGATCACCTTCAACGACGAACCGGAGCAGGTCACCGATTTCACCAGTTCCGTTGATGAGATTCAGAACAAACTGGTCTTTGCCGTACCCCGCAAGCGGACCGCGCTGCTCGATGCTATTTACATGGGCGTGAGCAAGATGCGGCAGGCGAAGTATCCCAAGAAGGCTCTGCTTATCATCTCCGACGGCGGCGACAATCACAGCCGCTACACCGAGAACGAGATCCGGTCGGTGGTGAAGGAAGCCGACGTAATGGTTTATGCCATCGGCATCTATGACCGCTATGCCTCGGCGATGGAAGAGCGTCTAGGCCCGCAACTGCTGAGCGACATCACCGAACTGAGCGGCGGACGCGCCTTCACCATCGATAATCCCAACGATCTCGGCGACGTGGCCACCAAGATTGGAGTCGAACTGCGCAATCAGTATGTCCTGGGGTATCGCCCGAACAAAGTCGTGCATGACGGCAAATGGCGTAAGATAAAAGTGAAATTGATGCCACCGAAAGGATTGCCACCTCTACGGGTGTATGCCAGGACGGGATATTACGCCCCTGCGGAATAGGGTTCTGCTTCTTCTTGCCTTCCTGATCTGTGCCGGTCTGCTGGCGGGGATGCCAGTGTGGCCGCAGTCAGCCTCTCCTCAGGTTCCATCCGCTGCGCCGCAGAGCCAGTCATCGGCAAACCAGGCCGCTGCCCAGACTCCCGGGCAGAAGGCTGAACCATCTCAGGAAAAGCCGGAAGAGAATAAGAACCTGGGCGACCAGGGAGTTTTCGTCTTCAAGAAAGACGTGGACGAAGTTCTGCTGCACGCCACCGTCGTGGATGACAAGCAGCACCTGGTCACCAATCTCGAGAAGGGTGCTTTCAGTGTCTTTGAAGATGGCAAGCCCCAGAACATCATTTCGTTTCACCACGAAGACATTCCGGTCGCGATGGGCATCGTCATCGACAATTCCGGCTCGATGCGGGAAAAGCGCAACAAGGTAAACCAGGCGGCGCTGAACCTGGTGCGCTCAAGCAATCCTCACGATGAAGTCTTCGTGGTGAACTTCAACGACGAGTATTATCTCGACCAGGATTTCACCAACGATCTGTTGAAACTCAAGGAGGCATTGGAAAAGATCGACGCCCGCGGCGGTACTGCCCTCTACGACGCGGTAGTTGCCTCAGCCGACCACCTCAAGCGCAATGCTCGCCTGGAAAAGAAAGTTATATTCGTTGTGACCGATGGCGAGGATAACGCCAGTAACGAGAGTCTGGAGCAAGCCGTCAAGCAATTGCAGGAAGAGAACGGTCCATCGGTGTACGCGATAGGAATCCTCGGTGATGAGGAGCATCCCAAGCGCGCCAGGCGTGCTCTGGAAATCATCGCGCAGCGCACCGGCGGAATTGCGTTCTTCCCCAAGACTCTTGACGAAGTCGACGAAATCAGCCGCACCGTCGCCCGTGACATTCGCAACCAGTACACGATCGGCTACAAGCCCACCAATCCTCGTGGCGCGGGCGGTTTCCGTCTGGTGAAAGTCGAGGCCAAAGTGAAAGGCCACGGCAAACTCACAGTCCGCACCAAGAGCGGATACTATGCGGGACAAGCCAGAGCGGCGGGCGCCGCCAGCAAATAGCCAGCCTCTGTCGGGCTGAGGCTTGCTACTTCTCTAACCACTGCGCTGCTGATTCGATCAGGGCCGCCTCGTCCTCAAGTGCTTTCGCTACCCGCCCGATCTCTTGTTCGGCCTCGGCATAGCGCTTCTGTTCAATCCCCTCGCGCACGCTCGGAACGGTCTTCACGTCGTATCCGGTATAAATCCCGGGTGCATAGAGGAGGTGCTTGTACCAGGGACGCCGCGGGAGCCCATCCTCATTGGTTAACTTCCGTTCACTCTCGATCAACTTCTCATTCAGCGAGCGCAACTGGGAAGCATCTGCTTGGGCAAGCTCTGTCTGCCGGTGCTGCAACGCTTTCTGATAATGCTCAGCGCTGCGGGTCAGCGCGTCGGCAGCGTTCTGCATGGGCGCGAAGTTCAGGTGCGGCGGAATCTCCTCTTTGGGCGGCGCGACCGTCGGATGCCTTGGGTCGAATGTTGCTTTAAAAACTCCCCCCTCCAATTCCTGATTCCGCTCGCGAATCTCATCCTGTTTGTCGGTCAGCAACTTCTGCAAGTCCTTTGTGTATTTATGAACGGTGTCGGCAAGATTCACAAAGTCAAACGGCAACACTTCGGCGTCAGCCAAACGCATGACCGAGGTTCCTCCAGTTTGGGACATAGCGCGGCCGTAGACGAAATCGGTGTCGGAAAAATGCGTGTACCAGAAAAAATCATCGTAAATGGAATGATAGATGCCCTGCTCGTCCTCGCCCCCGTAGCCCACGTTCAAGGAAGCGATCCCCAGGTGGTCGATAAATGCCGTAAAGTCCGTTCCTGAGCCGAGTGCTTCGATTCGCCAATCAGGGCGCTGCCGCAGTTCTTTTCTCTCGTCGGCAGACTTGGCGGCGGCAAGCTGAGACAAATGTAACCGTTGCCATACCGTCAGTTTCGTTTCCGGATCTTCGATGTCGCGGGCCACGCCATTCACGAACTGCTCCAAACTATGCGAACCCTCCACGAAAAGCAGACCGCGGTCATTGCTGTCGCTATTGATGTAGACCGCGGCATGTTGACGCAACTCGTCGGCGTGCGTCTCAGCCCACTCGGTCGAGCCCAGCAACATCGGTTCCTCGCCATCCCAGGCGCAATAGATGATGGTTCGCCTCGGCTTCCATCCCTGCTTGAGCAACTGGCCGAGCCCGCGCGCCTCTTCCAGGAGCGCCGCCTGGCCTGAGACTGGATCTTCCGCTCCATTGACCCAGGCATCATGATGATTCCCACGCACGATCCACTCGTCGGGCGCCTCACCGCCAGGAATTTTCCCAATGACGTCGTACACGGGTTTAATGTCCCAGTTGAACTCAACTTTGAGATGAACTTTGGCCGGTCCGGGCCCCACGTGATAGGGGATCGGCAAGCCGCCCCGCCATTCCTCCGGTGCCATCGGTCCGGCTAATGCCGCCAGGAGCGGCTGTGCGTCGCCATACGAAATCGGCAGAACCGGAATCTTCGTAATACTCTTCGCCTCTTTCACAGTGAGTCGCTTGGCGTCAGGCGTTGCGCCAACCCCGGGCGTCAGTGGATCGCCGGGATTCGACGAAGCGAAATCCATCACGCTGCC
>Ga0307478_10001957_pt1 | contig 17042 bp, 17 predicted proteins | sample atmos_gasesECM4C_2_FD_203713 | JGI IMG/M metagenome (GOLD analysis project Ga0307478, IMG submission 203713) | Hardwood forest soil microbial communities from Morgan-Monroe State Forest, Indiana, United States - atmos_gasesECM4C_05 | ecosystem: Environmental > Terrestrial > Soil > Temperate...
GGCTATGCCGTCCATGCGGCTGAAGCCGCATCCGGTGCGACCTTGCGTTGCGTAGCCGAAATCAAAGCCGGCGATACCGTAACGCAGCCGCTGGCTCCCGGCTCCTGCGTGCAAATCATGACCGGAGCCGCGGTGCCGGAAGGTGCCGATGCCGTGGTAGTGATCGAGCACACCGTTCGCGACGCAGATTCCGTGCGCTTCGACCGCGCCGTACAGCCAGGGCAGAACATCGTGCCGCGCGGCAGTGAAGCCCGCCTCGGTCAAACCATACTTCAGCCGGGCGCACGCCTGGGATACGCCGAGCTAGCGCTCGCCGCGCAAGTCGGCGCCACGCAAGTACGCTGCGCGGCAAAACCGCGCATCGCCATTCTCTCCACCGGTGACGAAGTGGTGGCCATCGATCAGCAACCCGGCGACTTTCAGATTCGCAACAGCAATAGCGTCTCGCTCGCCGCGCAAGTCCGGCTCGCCGGTGGCGAACCCGTTCTGCTGGGCAACGCCGCCGACCTTGTCGACGACCTGCGCGAAAAAATCGCCCGCGGCCTGCGTGAAGAGGTGCTCGTTCTTTCCGGCGGCGTTTCGATGGGGAAGTACGACCTGGTTGAAACCGTGCTGAAAGATTTAGGCGCCGAGTTCTACTTCAACGCCGTAGCCATCCGCCCCGGCAAGCCCGCCGTCTTCGGAAGATGCCAAGACACGTTCGTATTCGGTCTCCCCGGCAACCCGGTCTCCACCATGGTAACCTTCGAGTTGTTCGTGGTGCCCGCGATCGACCTGCTCAGTGGCGCACCCGCACGCGATTTGCCTTTAGTCGATGCGCGTCTTGCCGCCGCGCTGAACGAAAAGCCTGGCTTGACCCACTTTCTTCCCGCGCGAGTAGAGTGGCGCGGCGCAACACCCGAAGTAAAATCAGTCCCGTGGCAAGGTTCCGGCGACATCGCAGCCCTCGCGCAAGCAAATTGTTTCCTGGTGGTAGCCGCGGACCGCAGCCAAGTCAACGCCGGAGAAACCATGCCAATCCTGCTCCGCAAGGACATAATTTGACCACTCTTCTCTGCGATCTCTGTGTTCTCAGTGACCTCTGTGTTAATTCCTTTTCTTTCGTGCTCTGATGCCAAAACTCTCCCACTACGGCAAGCGCGGCGAAGTGCAAATGGTCGACGTCTCCAACAAGCAAGTAACCACCCGCACCGCCGAAGCCCACGCCTTCATAAAAATGAAGCCCCGCGTGGTGACCGCTGTCCGCCGCCTCAAAAACCCTAAAGGCAATCCCCTCGAAATAGCCCGCATCGCCGGAATCGCCGCCGCCAAACGCACCGCGGAGTGGATACCTCTTTGTCATCCTCTCCCGCTAACGCGCATTGATGTGACTGCGACGCTATGTGAAAATGGCGTAGAACTTGGCTCTACAGTGATAGCCACCGCGCAAACCGGCGTGGAAATGGAAGCTCTGGTAGCGGTGAGCGCCGCAGCCCTCACGGTCTACGACATGTGCAAAGCCCTGGACAAAGGAATGGAGATCACCGACATCTACCTGGTTGAGAAGACCGGCGGAAAGAGCGGCGATTTTCATCGTGATCCGGGGGCGGGGAAGACGCGTCAGCGGAAAACGCTCCGGAGCGCCAAACGATGACCGCGGCGGCAGGGAAGACCACCGTCAAGTTGCTCCTGGTGGAAGACAATCCACTGGTGCTGGAGTTGGTTTTTCGCGGGATTGAACACGTTTGCGATGTGATGGTCGCCCACGATGGTGGCGACGCCCTCTTAAAGACAATTGACGACCCGCCCGACGTAATCCTCTGCGACTATAAAATGCCCGGCCTCGACGGTCGCCAGCTTTTTGACAAGCTGCGCTCCCGCGAAAAGACCCGCCACATTCCTTTTTTATTCATGGCCAGCCGCGCCGATATCGAAGAGCGCCTGCGTCCGCTGGTCGACGGCGTGGAAGAATTCATCGCCAAGCCCTTTTTGGTCAAAGACCTGGTGCGCATCACCAAAAAAGTGGTCGACCGCCTGCACCTCGAAAAAATGCAGAAGCATGCCTCGCGCCCCGGCATCATTCAGGGCCGCCTGGAAGAAATGAGCATGACCGACTTGCTGCAGTCGCTCGAGATGGGGCAGAAATCCTGCCGCTTGGTCGTGCGCAAAGGCAATGAACAGGGCGAACTCTACTTCACTTCCGGCCAATGCCACGACGCCAAGATGGGTAAAATCGAAGGCGACGACGCCGTCTACAAAGTGATTTTGTGGACCGAAGGCGAGTTCGAGATCGATTTCAATGCCGCCAACGGTTCCACGCGTAACACCACCACCAAGAACACTACTGGCCTGCTCATGGAAGCGATGCGGTTGATGGACGAATCCAGTCGCGACGCGGTCGAGACGCAGTAACCGCACCCATGCGTGTAGCAGTCCTCACCATCAGTGATTCCGTGTCGCGAGGGGAACGGGAGGATCTTTCCGGGCCCGCCGTGGTCGCCTTTTGCCGCGGCCTGCAGTGGGAAATCGTCACCACCCTGCGTGTCTCCGACGACCTCGAAGGGATTCGCAAGCAGTTGTGTGAGCTGGCCGATTCGCGGCGTCTTGATCTAGTTCTGACGACAGGCGGGACCGGAATCGGCCCGCGCGACAACGCTCCCGAAGCAACGCAAGCCATAGCTGATCGCGTAATTCCCGGCATCGCCGAAGAAATGCGCCGCAAAGGTCTGGAGAAAACGCCGACAGCCGTTCTATCGCGAGCAATAGCCGTCAGCCGCGGCAAAACCCTAATCGTAAATCTCCCAGGAAGTCCCAAAGGCGCAACCGAATCCCTGGAAGCGGTAGCCCACCTGCTACCCCATGCGGTCCATGTACTGCACGGCGCCCGTCACGATTAATTTTGGAGTGCGGCGGTCTAGCCTGCCTGCCGCAGGCGGGCCGCCGCTTTTGAGGCTGTGGCACCACGAACAAATCCTCTGACAACTAGAGAATGTCCTCGACGGCAATGAGGTCTTGCTCGTCTTGCGTCGAAAAGTGCTGAGCCGGAACGCGCGTCATTTTGTAGTGCAGCCGAATAATCGAGAGCCCTAGGAAGAACACGGTGTGATCGGTGCGTAGCACCTGTTCCGCGTCCACATACACATGAAACAACTCCCGCAACGAGCGAACATGCCGCACGATGTAATGATCCGGCCCGCCGTCAATCAAGCGGTAAAAACCGGTCCGCCCAAACGCCGATCCCGAAGACACGAGCCCAAACGACCCATCCGGATGCGCCACGGGCGTCAGATACACATTCGCGCTGCCGCGGCACGGAAACGTAACCTTCACGCAAGGGCCTGCTTCGTCCGGCATTTGCGTCGCCGAATACAAGCCGGCGTAAATCACCCGCCCCGATGACTTCAGCCGCCGGAGCCAGCCGGTGTTCACAATGCGGCCGGAAGCGGGCTCAACCAACTGGACCACTTCGCTGGTCATTCCCTTAGCCACTTCCAGCGAGGAAATCGGAAAATTGAGCTGATCCATCCGCCGGCTGATGAATTCCACCAGCAGCCACAGAAAGAAACGTCCGGTCAGCGAGACTTCGCTCCACACATCCAGCTGATATTCCGCGGCGTGCTCGTAAAAATGGCGGATATCCGGATGAACCGCATCGGGATTGAAGTTTGGTCCGCGCAGAACATTGAAGTGTTCCAGGAGTCCGGCGTTCGGCGGAGTGCGAATAACCAAGCCCTCGGCCTTCGCGAAGCGTTCGTAAATACCGGTGCCAATGAGTTCGCGGCCGCCCAAGGGACCTGCCAGCCACGGTGCTTCGCTCTTGCGCACCAGTTTTCCGGTGAGCCGCACCCACAGATGAATTCCGCCTTCCAGGCAAAAGGAAATCAGTCCGTGCAGGAAGCCGGATAAGCCGGACGGAGGTGCCGGCGAGTCTTCACCCGCCGACGAATTGGAGAGCTGGGCCATTTCGCTCACTTGTCAGTGTGCCATCGGTGAAACCTTCCGGTATGGCTAACCCAGACTGGGTGTGTCGCTAACTGCAACGGGCGCGTGTAGGGGCGCAGCATGCTGCGCCCCAGCTAGGCACAATGTGCTTTTGAATGAAAGGAACTTCAGCGCAGCACGACCGGCATTTTCCTCTACTTCCTTTGCGACCTCACCCTACTTTACTTCAGAATCACCGGCAGCTCGATGCGCGAGCGATGGTCGGGGTCATGGTGAACACGCACGTGTGCCGGGCACGTGCGCGATGAAACCGCTTCCGACTCTCCGCTTTGCAGATTGCGTGAGAAGTGCGGAAAGAAAGCCCCGGAAATCTGAACGCGAATTTGGTGGCCGGCGCGAAAAACGTTGCTGGTAAGCATGCGATCGAGATTCAGCCGGTAAATTTCACCGGGCTTGAGCAACTCCGGCTGCAACTTTTCATCGCGATAGCTCGCCCGCAGGACGTCTAGTCCGGGGCTCATCAGATTGAATGCCGTGCCATCCGGCGCGACATCGAGCAACCGAACCCACAAATCAACGTCCGCCACATCCGCGGAAACGAAAATCTCGGCGTGAATCGGTCCGGAGACTTCGGTGTCGGTTAGAAGCGGGTCGCTGTCGTACACCAGGACGTCCTTGCGTCCGGCGAGCGAGCGATAGTCGTGCGCTCCGTATGCGGTGTAAAGATCGGTGACCGGATGCGCAGGATCGGAGACGAATTCGTTGTAGCGCCCGGCGCGATCCGGCGGAGTCTGGTTTAGCCGGGCGAACCGAGCCGAGTTGGACTCGCTGCGCAGGAAATAAGTCTGCGTGTTGGCACGTCCGAGCGGCCAGGAATCTTCGTCGCGCCACGCATTTTTCCCCATCACAAAGAGCCGGACCGGCTTTTCGCGATCAATGCCATTCTGCATGCCGCGGACGTAGTGATCCATCCAGCGCAGAATCAGTTCGTCGTAATCGATGGCCGCAGTCGGACCGAAATCGCGCTCCCCGGCGCGCGTCTTTTCCTGCCCGCCGTGCGTCCACGGACCGATGATCGTGCGCGTGCGCGCATCCTTTTCTCCGCGTTCCTTCAGGAGCCCATTGAAATTGGTCGTCGCGCCATCGGGTCCGTACGCTTCGTCGTACCAGCCGGAAAGATTCAGCACCGCCGCGTGCACTTTGCTGTATTTGTTGCGCAGTTCCGCCCAGTCCCACCACGGATCGGCGGCCGGATGCGCCAGCCACTCGTAATAAAATGGCGCGACATCCTTCAGCTCCGGCAAATCGCGCAGCGGCAGAAAGGCTTCCATACGCTGGTGCTCGCGCTTCCAGGTTTCCGCCGCTTCTTCGTAGGTGTGCGGTCCGGGAAGATTCCTGCGCTTCCGCAGGTCCGGCGCGATATTCATCCAGATCCATTCGAGCCACGAGCCGTCAAACACGCCGCCCGAGTAAAAGAAATTGCGTGGCGTGGAAAATGTCATGGCCGGCACCATCGCCTTCAGGTGCGGCGGATTTTCCACCGCGGCCAGCCATTGCACCGCGCCCGGGTAAGAGAGTCCGAAGGTGCCGACGTTGCCGTCGCACCATGGCTGCTTCGCGGCCCATTCGATGGTGTCGAAGCCATCGCGCCCTTCGTTTTGATAGGCGACGAATACGCCGTCCGAGGCGTAGCGTCCGCGAACGTCCTGCACCACTACTGCATAACCGCGCGCCACGGCCTTTTCGAAAGTCTTATATTCCTTCAGCGCAAAATGTTTGCCGTAGGGCGTGCGGTAGACCAGCGCCGGAAACTTGCCGACCACACTCGGCAGCAAGACGTCGGCGCGAAGTATCACGCCGTCACGCATCGGCACGGCAACGTCGGCGTTTCGATTCGTGAGGCTGGCGGGCTCTTGCTGTACCCGTGAGATCGCGCGTGCGGCCAACAGCGTTACAGCGCAAAAGAACAGAACCAAGCAAGTTCGTTGCATGCGCCAAGCATTGTACTGGAAGCCGGAACTAAACGGAGATTGACGCGCAGGCGCGCCTCGTCAACAATGCTGTGACCATGAAAGACAAACTCGCGGAGAAGAAACTAGCGGTCCTGGGTACCGGAAAACTCGGCGGCATTTTGCTGCGCGCATACCTCAAGCAAGGTCTGTTCAACGCCAAGCGGGTCAGCGCCACGGTGAAGCACCCGGAGAAGGCTGCCGTGCTAGCCAAGGAATTGGGCATTTCGGTGGCCACCGACAACCGCAAGGCCGTGCATGAAGCAGACATTATCCTGCTCGGTGTGAAGCCGCAGGTGGTCGGCGAAGTGTTGAAGGAGATTGCGCCGGAGCTGAGCGAGAAAACGCTGGTGATTTCCGTGGCCGCCTCCGTGCCAACCAGCTACATCGAGCAGCATGCCGGCGGCAAAGTGCCAGTCGTGCGCGCCATGCCCAACACGCCCTGCACGGTGAACTGTGGTATGACCGGAATCTGCCGCGGCTCGCACGCAACGGCGCAGCATCTCGAAATTGCGCGCACCATGTTCGACGCCGTGGGACGCACGGTAGTGGTCGACGAAAAAAATATGGACGCGGTAACCGGCCTCTCCGCGAGCGGCCCAGCGTTCGCCTACATCATTCTCGAATCGCTAGCCGAAGCCGGCGTAAAGGTCGGCCTGCCCCGCGATGTCTCCACACTGCTAGCCGCGCAAACCATGAAAGGCGCAGCCAGCGTCGTGCTAGAAACCGGCGACCATCCCGCCCTGCTGAAAGACGCAGTGACCACTCCAGCCGGCTGCACCATCGACGGCATCCTCGAACTCGAAGAAGGGAAGCTCCGCGTCACGCTAATCAAAGCGGTGGTGAAGGCCACGCACCGCGCAGGCGAACTGCTCTTCGAGAAATAATCACTTTTCAGATTTGAAGTGAAGCCCTCTGCAGCATTCTGAACATCACATATTCTTGATGGAGCAATGATGAAAAGCTTGGTGTGTAGGTTGGCTGTTTTAACGCTCGTTCATCTCGCGTCGTTCGCCTACGCGTTTGCCCAAGATTCCAAGTCAGCGCGCATCCAGCCATCCTGCGGCCCGAGCGATGTTCAGTTTGAGGTCGGAACATCAAAGCGCCAGCCAGACGCAACAATGGAACCAGGGAAGGCGCAGGTTTACGTGATACAGGTCGTTAGAACACCGTTTTTTGAACCGGCGAGTCCAACAATTCGTGTTGCAGTTGATGGCAGTTGGATCGGTGCAACCAAAGGGAATTCATATGTCAACTTTTCAGTCGATCCCGGCGAACACCATCTGTGTGTTCAATGGCAATCCAGCTTGAAATCTCGTTCGGACAAGGCTGTGTTCTCCAGCCTCAGTGCGGAAGAGGGAAAGAAATATTACTTCCGTTCTCTGTTTACGTTGAGAGAGCACGCTTTAGACCTCGAGCGATTAGATCCTGACGAAGGGCGATTCCTTGTATCATCATCGGCCTTAAGCATCCCGCATCCGAAGAAATGAGAACGCGTTGAACGATAAGCCAGATACGTCGAAATCGCCGGAGATCGCGAAGGTGAAGAAGTATTCCTCGCAGACGGCGCTGGCCATGGAATTGCCGTTTACCATTGTGGGCGCGGTGTTGCTAGGCGGCGTGCTGGGATATTTTCTGGATCATTGGCTGCATACGAAATTGATTTTCACCCTGATCCTGGGGGGCCTCGGCTTTGCCGGTGGATTGAAAGAAGTCCTGCGCCGCTTAGCGCAGAACGATTCCTGAGCGCGATTCCAGCTGCTCATTGCTTCTGGTGCTCGTCGTCCCTCAGGGACTACTTCGGTTGGGTTGCGGCCCCAGCACTGGCATGTTGGGCTAAAATCTTCGGCGTCCCTCTGGGACTTGGCGCCCGACGCCGTCTCCGGCTGCGACCCACTTACGCATGACAACATCTACCAACGTCTCGCAGGAAGCTGAGGCCAGTTACCGAACCGCTCTGCGGACGGAGCAGCGGATTGCCTGGCTTACGCTGGTATTTGGATCGGCGGCCAGCGCGGCGGCGGCTGTTGCGGGAAACCGGATTTGGGCCAGCGGACTGCTGATTGGCGCGGTGCTGGCTTGGCTGAATTTTCGCTGGCTGAGGCGCGGGTTGGATGCGCTGGTGGCGGCTTCGGCGGCGCAGGCCGGATCGGAGAAGCCGCGCGTGCCGCTGGGCGCTTACTTTGCAGCAGTGTTCCGCTACGGCTTGATAGCCCTCATTGTGTATGTTATTTTTAAACTTCTTAGGGTTCCCCTTGCTAGCATGATTGTCGGAATGTGCGCTTTAGCAGCCGCGGCGATTGCCGCAAGTGTGTATGAAGTCTGGACTTCGGAGCGATAGGAGAAGGCCCGCTGGCGTCACGATGGGAGAACAAGCCACCTGGATCTCGCAGTTCGTAAATCACTACCTGGGCGGGGCCGCGCTGGCGCTGCTTTCCGCCTTGCACATTCGTCCGGAAAATCCCACCCTGCCCATTCCCGAGCACGTGGTGATGGGCTTGCTAGTGCTCGTGGTCGGCACCGTGCTGGCGCTCTGGGTACGCTCGCGGCTGTCGGTCGAGAAGCCCGGGGCTTCGCAGCAAATCGCCGAGTTTTTGCTTACGAATCCGCTGGGATTTGGCATCACGGATGTACTGGAAGAAAACGCAGGACACCATTGGGAACGGTACGTTCCGATCGTGGGCAGCGTTTCAATTTTCGTTTTGCTCTCGAATTTATTCGGCGCGTTTCCATTTCTCAAATCGCCGACCGCCTCGGTCAGCGTGCCGCTGGCGTGCGCGGCAATCACATTTTTGTACTTCAACTGGCAGGGCGTTCGCCATCACGGGCTTGGCGGCTATACGGCAACGTTTGCAGGTTCGCCGAAGCGAGTGGCGGATTGGGCGCTGGCGATCCTCCTGTTTCCGGTGGAATTGATCAGCACTGCGGCCCGCCTGTTGTCGCTCACCGTCCGGCTATGGGCGAACATTTTCGCCAGCGACATGATCTACGGGATTTTCGTGAGCCTGCTGGCGGGTCCGGCGATTTGGGGTTGGAGCAAGACACCAGTGCTGGGCGTTATGCTGGGAATTTTTCCTGCGCTGATTCCCATCGCTTTCATTGGATTGCACGTGTTCGTTTCCGTAGTGCAGGCATACGTCTTCACGATCCTGCCGGCTGCGTATATCGGAATCGCGACTGCGGACGAACACTAATGGAGCTTGCAGTGGCCGTTTCAGCGTGAGCCCGGCTGCACGGTGTCCGGGAACCACCTCCTGGCGGCAATTCTGAAGGAGGAACTCGAATGAAAAAAGCAGCAGCTGTTTTACTGGTGCTCGTGGCGGTAATGATGATTGCTCCGGCGGCGTTTGCGCAGGGCGGGGCGGCGGGAGAAAAGACGCCCCTGAATCCGACTACGCTGGCGTTGGGGGCCGGTTTTGGCGTTGCCATAGCGGCGGTTGGGGGTGGATTGGGGCAGGGACGCATTGCTGCGGCCGCCTGCGAGGGCATTGCACGCAATCCCGGAGCTGCTGGAGGCGTTCGCGCCGCCATGCTACTGGGTCTGGTGTTCGTGGAGACACTGACGCTGTTTACGTTCGTTGTGGGCATCCTCCTGTACTTGAAGCTGTAGCACGGCAGCCTTACCGCAAATCTTTGGAATGGCGGCCCGGGAGCGATTCGCTTCCGGGCTTTTTCTTTCCGCACCATTGAAATCTGCTGGCTTGCTTGGTCGACTGGGTTACAGCTGGAAAAGCTGCCCTTCCGAGGCTCAGGGTAAACGAGACCGCCGCACTGCTCAGGTACCCCCTCCCCCCGGGGTTTCCCATAAGTGTTGATTCTAAAACGGTTAAGAGCGTTTTTGTGCGTAAGTGTTCATTCTAAAGAATTTAGTCTCGGCATGTTGGGGGCAGTTGGGCAAATGAAAAAGCGGCTGCTTGGTTTTTCAAGCTAGCCGCCGGACTTCCGGGCGCATTTTTCTACGGGACTGATGATACACAAATGGTTATCGGTTGTCAAGAGTAAAAATATGTCCTTTGTTTACTGCAGGTTAGGCCGAGATTTTCCAGACTTGGAATGGGGCGTGTCTGGATTGGCGTCCAGGGCCGCGCTTGTGGCGGAGCCTAGGAGTTTTTTTACGTTTTCGACGAGCGTGGTCATGGACCGCTCGAAGTTCTTGTCGCGATTGCCAAGTCGCTGCGCCACGGGTACGCGTTGGGTGAATCCCCACAGCACAATGCGTGTTTTGGGATCCAAGATTAACAGGCGAAATTGAGCGTTAGTCGCTGACTTCTTTGCGTCAGGGAAAAGCTCGCAAGTCAAATTGATTTCAAAGACCAGGTCGGCTTCGGTCGGCGTGCTGGCGAATTCGTAGCGGCCCCAGCTCTTCATCGCCGCATACAACTCGTCGTAGGGGCGGTCCGGGCTGCCGCTGAAAGTAGAGTCGCCGAACGACGGGCACTGGCCGCCAGCGTTGGAGATGAACACGTTGGTGGCGGTATTGATTTGCGTTGGGACAGGTGCCGCGGGCGGGCCCGAGATCTGCGCCTGCAAGAATCCAGCGGACGTCAGTCCGATTATGAAAGCCAGACACGAAATACTCAGTGTGCTCGACATGCACACCTCCCAGAGGCGACTCGTATCCATGTAACGTGTGGAAAAAGCGTGACGTTACAGTCCTGCGGCGCTTTTAACGGGAAATGAGGTTGGATTGGAGGACGAAGTTTAGGATGCGGTTGGGGGCCAGGCCGAAGTAGATGGTGCCGAGAACAGTTATGGCGAGGACGAGGGTTACGGTTAGTGGGAAGCGGACGACTACGGGCTTGGATTCGGCGGCGGGCTCGCGCATGTACATTACTACGATCAGGCGGAGGTAGTAGTAGGAGCCGATCACGCTGTTGATGGCCATCAGAACCGCGAGCCAGATGAGGTGGGAGTTTACGGCGGCTTTGAAGATGTAGAACTTGCCAAAGAAGCCAGCGGTCACCGGCAGGCCGAGCAACGACAGAAGGAAGAGCGAGAGCACAGCGGCTGCGCCGGGTTGGCGCTGCCCCAGGCCAGCGTAGTCTTCGAGCGAGAGATGCTTTTCGCCGAGGCCGCCTAGTTCGGAGACGATGGTGAACGCGCCGACCTTAACCAACGCGTAGCTCACGAGATAGAAGAGCACGGCCGCGTAGGCCGGGGCTGCTCCGCCTTCGGGATTGCCCGCCAGATAAGTGACGGCGGCGAAGGCCACCAAGATGTATCCGGCGTGGGCGATGGAACTGTAAGCCAGCATGCGCTTTACGTTGGTCTGGACGAGGGCGCCGAGATTGCCGGCGAACATGGTCAGCACGGCGAGAACCCAGAAGGCCCAGAACCAGAAATGGGTGGCGGCGGGAACAGTGGCGTAGATGCGCAAGAGTAGCGCGAAGGCGGCGGCTTTTGGCCCGGCCGAGAAAAGCGCGGTGACCGGCGTGGGCGCGCCTTCGTAGACGTCGGGGGTCCAGACCTGGAAGGGAGCTAGGGCGACCTTGAAGCCTAAGCCAATCAGAATCAGCGCGAGGCCGAGCTTGAGCAGCGTGCTACCGGGGTCGACAGCGGTCATATTGGGGAGCAAGGTGGTGCCGGTAACGCCGTATACCAGAGCGATTCCGTAGAGAAAGAAGGCGGTCGCGAAGGAGCCCAGGAGGAAATACTTCATGGCGGACTCGCTGGCTTTCAAGGAGTCGCGGCGGTATCCGGCGAGGACGTAGCTGGAGATGGAGCTCATTTCGAGGCCGATGAAGGCGGTTAGCAGCTCTTGCGCTGAGGAGAGCACGCCCATCCCGGCGGTGGCGAAGAGGATTAAGGCATAGAACTCGGCGGGCTGCAGGCGTTCGCGCTCGAGATAGGAATCGGCGGCTAGCACCACCAGGAAGGCTACCAGGCCTACCAGGAGATGGAAGAAGACGCTGAAGCCGTCCATCTGGATCAGGTTGAAGAAGGCCGGACCGCCGGGATTGCCAGCGACGATGGTGGCAGCGGTGCCGAGGCCGGTGCCGAGGATGGCAAAGAAGGTGAGCACCTGACGGCTGCGGGTAAAGGGCTGCAGGAGCATCAGCAGGACGCCGAAGCCGCACCAGATGGTTTCGGGGAGGATGCGGAGGAGGTCGTCGGTGCGGGGGATCATGGGCGGAGGCCTGCCTTAGCCGACGAGATAGTTGACCGATCGTGGTGTGTGGATAGGAAAGGTAAAAGCAGGTCCCTCGCTGCGCTCGGCATGACAATTTTATTGGAGGTGGTCGAGGCTATGCTCGGGATGGCAATTTTGTTTGGTGATGGCAAAGCGAAGCCCTCAGCGGCTAAAGCCGACCCCTCTCTCCCTCGTACGGCACGACTAAAGTCGTGCCCTGACGCGGAAACTTTGCCGGTGACTGGACCGAAGGCTTGCCCCGACGTAGAGGCTTCTTGGGGGAAACTGCGCTGCATTTGGTCCAGGACGTTTTGCGAGGGTGCGGCGAAGCGGCGGGTGAAGTAAGGGGAGTTGACGCCCATCCAGATGGTGATTACGGCCATTACGGCGAGAATCCATTTTTCGCGGACGTCGGCGTCCGGAAGGGTGCGATTTTTCTCTACGGTGACTTCGCCGAAGAAGACGCGTTGGTAAGACCACAGCAAGTAGCAGGCGGAGAGGATTACGCCGGTGGCAGCCCAGGCGGACCAGTTCCAATGGACTTGATAGGTGCCGAGGAGGATCAGGAATTCGCCTACGAAGCCGTTGAGAATGGGCAGGCCGAGGGAAGAGAGCGCGACGAAGAGGAAGAAGGCCGCCAGCTTCGGCATAGGCGTGGCCAGACCCCCGAATTCGGAGATCTCAAAGGTGTGGCGGCGGTCGTAGAGCATGCCGACCAGGAGGAAGAGCGCTCCGGTGGAGATGCCGTGGGCGAGCATCTGGAAGACGGCACCCTGCATGGAAATGTTGTGGAAGGCGAAGATGCCGAGGACTACGAAACCGAGGTGGCTGACGCTGGAGTAGGCGACGAGTTTTTTGAGGTTGGGCTGGACCAGGGCTACGAGCGCGCCATAGATGATGCCAATGATGGCCAGGGTAGCGACAATCGGGGCGGCGCGATGCGAGGCGTTGGGGAAGAGCGGCAAGCAGAAGCGAATCATGCCGTAGGTGCCCATTTTCAGCAGCACGCCGGCCAGGATGACGGAACCGGCGGTGGGTGCTTCCACGTGGGCGTCAGGCAGCCAGGTGTGGAAGGGGAATAGCGGGACCTTGATGGCGAAGGCCACGAAGAAAGCGAGGAAGAGATACATCTCCTCCAGGGTGGTGAGGCGAATAGCGCCGGATTGCAGCATGGCCTGAATCTGGGGCAGATCGAAAGTGCCACCGGGAACGGCGGTGGCGCTGAGGTTGTGCAGCCAGATAATGCCGACCAGCATGAGGATGGAGCCGGCCATGGTGTACAGCACGAATTTGACGGCAGCGTAGATACGGCGCTCGTGTCCCCAGATGCCGATGAGGAAATACATGGGGATGAGCATGACTTCCCAGAAGAGGAAGAAGAGGAAAAGATCGAGGGAGAGGAAGACGCCGACCACGCCGACTTCCAGCATCAGCAGCATGACGAAGAATTCCTTTACGCGGTGCTTGATGCTGGTCCAGGAAGCCAGGATGGAGATGGCGGTGAGGAACGTGGTGAGAATGACGAGGAAGAGGCTGATGCCGTCAAGGCCGAGGTGGTAGTTGATGGGCGGAACGTCGATCCACTTGCGGAATTCCTCGAGCTGATATCCGGCTACGCCGATCTGGACTTTGGGGATCAGCAGGAGCGAGAAAAGGAATTCAACGGTGGCAATGGTCATGGCCAGGCGGCGAATCCAAACGTGATCGTCGGCCCGGAGCAGCAGCAGCGCGAGGCTAGCTGCGGCGGGGAAGAAGATGACGATGGTGAGCAAGTAGCTGCCGTGAAGCATTAGCGCACCACCCCGACGGTTGTGGGCCGCAGGTACGGCCAGAAAATAATAGCGATGATGACCAGCGCGCCGATGACGACCCATACGGCGTAGCTGCGAGTATTGCCGGACTGCGTGTGGCGGACACCGTCGCCAATGCCGCTCAGGCCCTCGGCGATTCCGTTAACAGTGCCATCGATGGCGCCCGCGTCAACCTTTTGCCAGAGCACGTTGGTGGAGAGCCAGAGCAGCGGCTTGACGATGAGGGCGGCGTAGATTTCGTCGACGTAGTATTTGTGAAGCAAAGTGGTGTAGACGCCGCGCATGGATTTGGCGAGCTGCTCGGGCTTGCCGGGCTGCTTTAAGTAGAGCCAGAAGGCGATGGCGAAGCCGAGGAGCGCGGTGACCACCGCGACGATGGCAAGCGGCGTTTCCAGGGCGTGCGCAGTGGCTTCCGCGGCTTCGGCGTTGCCCACACTGCCTTGCGCAAAGACCGGCTCTAGAAATTTTGCGAAATAATCGGGCGCGCCCCAGAACGCAGGTGCGGCCATCCAGCCGCCGATGATGGAGAGCACGGCGAGAATCATCAACGGCACGAGCATGCTTTTCGGGGACTCGTGGACGTGGACCTTGTGCTCGTCGTAGCGCGGCTTGCCGAAGAAAGTCAGAAAGATCAGCCGGAACATATAAAAAGAAGTGAGCAGCGCGGTTAGCAGGCCGAAAGCGTAGAGGATGCGGCCGCCGTTTTCGCTCTGGTACGCGTTGAGCAGGATGGAGTCTTTGCTGAAGAACCCGGCGAGCGGGGGAAAGCCGGCGATGGCCAGCGTTGCCGTGAGCATGGTGAGATAGGTCCAGCGAATCTTTTTGCTGAGGCCGCCCATGCGATTCATGTCTTGCTCGCCGCCCATGGCGTGGATGACGCTGCCGGAGGCGAGGAAGAGCAAGGCTTTGAAGAAGGCGTGGGTCATCAGGTGGAAAATGCCGGCGGAGAAGGCGGCGACTCCGCAGGCGAGGAACATGTAGCCGAGCTGGCTGACAGTGGAATAAGCGAGGACGCGCTTGATATCGGTTTGCACAAGGCCGATGGTGGCGGCGAAGAAGGCGGTGGCGCAGCCAATGATGGCGACTACGAACATCGCGGTCGGCGCATGGGTGAAGAGGATGTGCGAGCGCGCGACGACGTAGACTCCGGCGGTGACCATGGTCGCGGCGTGGATCAAGGCGCTGACCGGCGTGGGGCCTTCCATGGCGTCAGGGAGCCAGACGTAGAGAGGAAGCTGCGCGGATTTGCCGCAAGCGCCCATGAACAGCAGAAGGCACGCTACGGTGAACATGCCCAGATGGCCCAAGGCGTCTGAGGGTTTGGTTGCGGCCTGCGCGAAAAGAGGAACGAAATCGAGGGTGCCGAATGTTTTGAAGAGCAGGAACATGCCGAGCATGAAGCCGAAATCGCCGATGCGATTGACGATGAAGGCTTTCTTTCCGGCGTCGGAGGCGGATTTGCGCAGAAAATAGAAGCCGATGAGCAAATAGCTCGAGAGGCCTACGCCCTCCCAACCGACGAAGAGCAAAACGTAGTTGGCGGCGAGGACCAGGACGAGCATAAAAAACATGAAGAGATTGAGATAGGAGAAAAAGCGGTAGTAGCCGCCTTCGTGGGCCATGTAGCCGGTGGAATAGATGTGGATTAGCCAGCCGACGCCGGTGACGACCAGAAGCATGACCACAGTGAGTTGGTCGACCTGAAGATCGAAGCCGGCGCGGAAGTCTCCGGCGATGATCCAGGTGAAGTATTGCTGCACCCAGGGAATATTCTCGGGCGCCAGGCGCATGAACTCGCGGACGGCTTCCAGCGCGGCGAGGAACGAGAGGCCGGTGGAACCGACGGCGACGGTGTTGACGATTTTGTTGGGCCACTTGGCGCCGAAAAGGCCGTTGATCGCGGAGCCAAGGAGCGGCAGCGCGGGAATGATCCAGAGATAGTTGAGAATGGGCATTAGAGTTTGAGCAAGTCGACGTTTTCCACGTTGAGCGACTTGCGATTGCGCGAAATCATGATGATGATGCCGAGGCCGACGGCGGCTTCCGCGGCGGCGACTACGATGACGAAGAGCACGAAAACCTGGCCGTCCAGCCGGTGCCAGACCTGGCTGAAGGCTACGAAGGCGAGGTTGACGGCGTTGAGCATCAGCTCGATGGACATAAAGATGGTGATGATGTTGCGTTTGAAAATGAAGGCGATTACGCCTAGTCCGAAAAGAACGGCGCTAAGGATTACGTAATAGTGCGTGGGGACCATGTCAGGTCTCGCTCCGCGGGGCGGCCAGGACGATGGCGCCGAGAATGGCGACGAGAATCAGGAACGAGGTGAGCTCAAAGGGATAAACGAAATCCTGGAAGAGTAGATTGGCGATGGCTTTGGTGGGAGCGGTCGCGCCGCTTTGCACGGAGGCGTGCACGGCGTCCTGCGAGCGGGCCACGGCAGCGGCGAGCAAGCCGGTTAAGGCGACACCCAGCGGGATGCCGGCCGTGCCGGCGAGTTTCGAGAGATTGGTGCGCTCTTCGGCTCCGGCGTTCAGAAGCATGATGACAAAGACGAACAGCACCATGATGGCTCCGCCGTAGACGATGATTTGCACGGCGGCGACGAATTCGGCGCCCATCAGGAGATACAGACCGGCAAGGGCGACCATCACCACGATGAGCGAGAGCGCGCTGTGAATCGGGTGGCGCTGCAGGATGAGGCTGATCGCGCCAATCACGCACATGGCGGCGAGCAGAAAGAAAACGATGAGCGGGGCGTTCATCAGTGGCTACTCCAGAGAATGGCGGAGGCGGTGATGACGACGTTGGCCAAGGAGGCTGGGAGGAGGAGCTTCCAGCCGAACGACATCAGTTGGTCGTAGCGGAAGCGAGGGAGCGTGCCGCGCATCCAGACGTAGATGAAAAGGAAAACAAAAATCTTGGAGAGCAACCAGAAGGGGCCTTGGATGAATTCGTTGACGGCAGGGAAGAGGAGAAAGGCCGCGCCGAGGGCGGTGATGACCACGCCGACCACGGGAAGAATGAGTTTGCCAAAAACTGTTTCATAACGCATGCCGTCCCAGATGACCCACAGGCCGAAGGGAATCAGGAGGATCGACGGAAGATAATGCGTGAAGGTCCAACCTGCGGGAAATGGGGAGAGCCAGCCGCCGAAGAAGAGAATGGAGC
>Ga0307478_10001958_pt1 | contig 17027 bp, 11 predicted proteins | sample atmos_gasesECM4C_2_FD_203713 | JGI IMG/M metagenome (GOLD analysis project Ga0307478, IMG submission 203713) | Hardwood forest soil microbial communities from Morgan-Monroe State Forest, Indiana, United States - atmos_gasesECM4C_05 | ecosystem: Environmental > Terrestrial > Soil > Temperate...
AGCGTTCTCCGACCTGAGCCGGCTCCTCGGTCGCGGGATCTATTCCGAAGCGGTCTGGACCGAGGGTGTTCCGTGGCAAGTCGGCAGCCGATTGCGCTACGTTGTGCTGCATCCCGTGCCGGCAACCATCTCAGCCGTGGTCACGCTGAGTGAACCACCCCTTAAAATCGGCCTGATCAATCACTCTCTGGGCATCACCGCTCAGCAAATGGTTACGTTCTCGCAGGTGAAGACAAACACCACGCGGGTGATCATGACGATGGATTTCGTCGGCGAATCCACGTCCCCGACGCCCATTGATGTCGCCGCCGCACTCCGTTTTTTTACGCAAGATGCTCTCGACACCATGCTGGACCGGCTGCAAGAGAACCAGAAGACAGGCTGACCTCTAGAGCATCGCGCCGGTCTCAAGCCCGAGAATGTTGAGCGCAATCTCCAGCTTGTGAATCGCCTGGCCGATTTCGGGGTGCTCCCCGACCTTGGCCTCGAGCACCTTCAGAAGGGCATGAGCTCCCGCCACCTGCTGGGCTGCTTCTCCCGAACCAGACTCCGGTTTGGCATCCTTTTGCGATTGCATAACATGCATCTCCCGATGAACCCGCAGACTTCTCCCACGGATGGCACGAGTTTCGTAGCCGCCTCCGCAGCGGGATTATTGTAATCCGCTCTCCTGTTCGCAAGCAGTGATCCACCGACTTTCGGCTTCTGTTAGATAAACCAGATAACCTTTCTTGTCGATAACCAGTCTTACACAGTGAGGGCGATCACATTGTGGATGGCAACGCCGGGGTTACAATGCTATTCGTAACAGTAAGAGGGTTCTGGTTTTAGGGCCTGTTTCAGACGATCGTCGGAGTGAATCCTTCATGCAGGCGTCGCGGTCTCCTCTTCAAGCCTTTCTTGTGGCTGTGATGTTCGTCGCAGCGCTCCTTTCTATTGGTTGCAGCAACATCAAAAGTCAGACGGCTGCGGCGTCCGGCCGGCCCCCTGCTCCTGTCGTGGTGGCCACCTCGGAGCAAAGGGATGTTCCCATCCAGGTAAATGCGATTGGCAACGTAGAGGCGTACCAGACGGTTCAGATCCGGTCGCAGGTCAATGGACAGATTGACCAGATTCTGTTCAAAGAAGGCCAGGACGTCCGCCAGGGGCAATTGCTGGTTCGACTCGATAAGCGGCCCTTCCAGGCGGACCTGGACAAAGCCATCGGCCAGCAGAAGCGCGACGAGGCCCAGGCCGAGAACTCACGACTGCAGGCCGACCGTTACAGCGCACTGGAGAAACAGGGCGTGGTTTCCCGCGAGCAGGCGGACCAGGTCCGCACCCAGGCCAAAGCGGACGCCTCAGTGGTGGAAGCCGACAGGGCTGCGGTCGAGGCCGCCCGCGTGCAGTTCCAGTACACCGACATCTACTCCCCGCTGGATGCCCGCACCGGCAATTTGATGATGAATCGGGGCAACCTGATCAAGGCCAACGACACGCCCTACCTGGTGCAACTCAACCAGATCAGCCCGATTTACGTGACGTTCACGGTGCCTGAATCGGTTCTCGGCGAGGTGCGCGAGCACTCCCTCAGCCGCAAGCTCACGGTGTTCGCTTATCCCAAAGAAGAACACGGCAAGCCCGCCGAAGGATATCTGTCTTTCATCGACAACGGCGTCGACACCAGCACCGGCACGGTGAAGTTAAAGGCCACCTTTGAGAACCGGGACCGGCGATTGTGGCCGGGCGAGTTTGTCGACACGGTTCTGCAATTGTCAATGCGGAAGAACGCGATCGTGGTACCGACCAAGGCAGTGCAGACGGGCCAGCAGGGCGAGTACGTCTATGTTGTCACCGCGCAGGATACAGCCGAATCGCGCCCGGTGAAAACTGCGGGCACCTACCAGGACTTGACCGTAGTCTCGACGGGGTTGAAAGCGGGAGAGCGGGTGATTGTCGGTGGGCATTTGCGGGTGGCGCCGAATGCAAAGGTAGTGGTGCAGAGTGCGGCGTCCAGCGCCCTGCCCGACGTGTCTGCCCGCAGCAATTCGGGCGGAGGCAGCCTGTGACCGATCTCTTCATCGGGCGTCCCATCATGACCACGCTGGTCATGGCGGCGATCCTGGTGTTTGGAATTTTCGCTTATCAACTGCTGCCGGTCAGCGATCTTCCCAACGTAGATTTTCCCACCATTCTGGTAAGCGCGTCTTTACCGGGCGCCAGCCCTGAGACGATGGCGTCCTCGGTCGCGACTCCGCTGGAAAAACAGTTCTCGACGATCGCCGGCATCGACTCGATGACGTCGAGCAATTCGCTGGGCTCGACGAACATTACGGTCCAGTTCAATTTGAGCCGGAATCTGGATGGCGCCGCTCTCGACATTCAGGCAGCGATCACCGCAGCCGGCGGACAACTGCCTCCGGAGATGCCGACGCCGCCCACGTTCCAGAAGGTCAATCCCGCCGATTCGCCCATTCTGTATCTTGCGCTCAGTTCGCCCACCATGAAGTTGTCGGAGGTGGATGAAGCAGCCGAGACGACGATCGCCCAGAACATCTCGATGGTGAACGGCGTGGCCCAGGTGCAGGTTTACGGCTCGCAAAAATACGCCATGCGGGCGCAACTCGACCCGAGCGCTCTGGCGGCACGGCAGATTGGCATCGATGAAGTGGAAGCCGCCCTCCAGGCGGGGAATACGAATCTCCCAACCGGCACGCTCTACGGACAAAACCGCACCTTTACGATCTTGTCGAATGGGCAACGGATGAACGCGCAGCAGTTCGGCCCGATGATCGTCGCCTATCGCAACGGAAGGCCGGTCCGGCTGAACGAACTGGGACACGTGATCGACAGCGTGCAGAACGATAAGACGGCCAGCTGGTTCAACGGCGTTCGTGCAATCGTGCTGGCCATCCAGAAGCAACCCGGCACCAATACGGTCGCTGTTGTCGACAGCATCAAGAAGCTGCTGCCCCGTCTCGAGGAGCACATTCCTGCCGCCGTCCACATTGACACGCTCTATGACCGTTCCGTCTCCATCCGCTCTTCGGTCGATGACGTCAAGTTCACTCTGCTGTTGACCATCGGCCTGGTCATCCTGGTGATCTTCATTTTTCTGAGGAACGTGTCGGCGACGATCATTCCGTCGCTCGCGTTGCCGATGTCGATCATCGGAACATTCTCGGTGATGTACCTGCTGGGCTACAGTGTCGACAATCTTTCGCTGATGGCGCTGACGCTCTCGGTTGGATTCGTCGTCGACGACGCCATCGTAATGCTCGAAAACATCGTGCGCCACCGCGAAATGGGGAAAACGCAGCTGCAAGCGGCCCGCGATGGCGCCGGCGAAATCGGCTTCACCATTCTGTCAATGACACTCTCGCTGGCGGCCGTGTTCATTCCTCTGTTGTTCATGGGAGGAATCATCGGGCGCCTGCTTCACGAATTCGCGGTCACGATCGGCGCGGCGATTCTGGTTTCGGGATTTGTCTCGCTCACGCTGACGCCCATGTTGTGCAGCCGCTTTCTGGGCCACCAGGAGAGCGGGCATCACGGAAGGCTTTTCAACCTGAGCGAGCGTGCCTTCAACGCCTGGCTGCGCGGATACGACCGCAGCCTTCGAGTCGTGCTCCGCCACAAGTTCGTAACCCTGCTGATCTCGTTCGTGGTCATCGGGCTCACGTTCTACCTGTATTCGATTTCGAAGACCGGCTTCATTCCTGACGAGGATCAGAACCTGGCGTTCGCTTTTACCGAAGCGCAGCAGGGCATTGCCTTTCAGGACATGATGCAGTTGCAGCAGAGAGTGAGCGACGTTGTGCGGCATGATCCGAACGTCGTGAATACGATGTCCGCCATTGGAAATCCCATTAACCAGGGCCGCATCTTTTTCCGCCTGAAAGACCGCAAGGATCGTGTCCATCAGATGAGCGCGACCGAAGTAATCCAGTCGCTGCGGCCGAAGGTTTCGCAGATCCCGGGCCTGAACGTCTTCATGCAGATTCCGCCGACCATCCGTATCGGTGGGTCGCTGACCAAGTCGCAGTATCAGTACACGCTGCAGTCGCCCGATACGAACGAACTGTACGAGGCGGCGCCCAAGCTGGAGAACGCGTTGCGCACGCTTCCGCAATTGCAGGACGTGACCAGCGATCTGCAGGTGAAGAATCCTCAGCTCACCGTGGAAGTCGATCACGACAAGGCGTCTGCGCTGGGATTGAGTCCGAATCAGGTGTCAGACGCGCTTTACTCGGCTTACGGAACCCGCCAGATCAGCACGATCTATTCGCCGAACAACGAGTACTACGTGATTCTCGAATTGTTGCCGCAATACCAAATCAATCCCGACAAGCTATCCCTGCTCTACGTTCGGTCGAATGCCGGGAAACTGGTGCCGCTTAGTACAGTCGCCCGGCTGGTGCCGTCTCTCGGCCCACTCACGGTGAACCACCTGGGCCAGTTGCCGGCGGTCACGCTGAGCTTCAATCTGAAGCCAGGAACGGCGCTGGGCGATGCTACCCGCCTGGTGGAACAAAAGGCCAATGAAATTCTTCCCGGCGATATTCAGCGGACGTTCCAAGGCACAGCCCAGGCCTTCCAGAACTCCTTCACCGGCATGGGGCTGCTTCTCGTCGCGGCGATTCTGGTTATCTACATCATTCTCGGAATTTTGTATGAGAGCTTTATTCATCCCCTGACGATTCTGTCGGGCCTGCCGTCGGCCGGTGTGGGGGCGCTGGCGACCCTCATCCTGTTCCATCAGGAACTGAATCTCTACTCGTTCGTCGGGGTCATCATGCTGATCGGCATCGTGAAAAAGAACGCCATCATGATGATCGACTTTGCCCTCGAAGCGGAACGCAACGAGGGCAAGTCGCCCGAAGAGTCCATCTATCAGGGAGCGCTGGTGCGCTTCCGTCCGATCATGATGACCACCATGGCCGCCCTGATGGGAACGCTGCCGATTGCAATCGGGATGGGTGCCGGCGCAGATTCGCGGCGAGGCCTGGGACTCGCGGTGGTAGGCGGACTACTTTTCTCGCAAGTGGTGACGCTATATATCACCCCGGTGTATTACGTCTACCTCGACCGGCTGCAGAGGAGATTCAGTGGCAAGCCCGGCCGGCCAGAACGTGGGCAAACGCCTTACGAGCGGCCCGTCGATGAGACAGCGCTCGCACGGTAGACGATCGGTCGCCATTTAATTTCTGCGTTCATTACCTTTGCAGCTCAGTTGCTCTCTGATGAGCGACTGTCCTGAATTGGGATCATTCGGTCCGATTTCCTGACGTTTCCTGGCTTGACACATCCAGCGTAGCGGGACAATGAGAGAGAACCACTATCGCCCCGCGAACCGCGTTTCCCCGGCACGGAAGACCGCAGCCGCTAGGCGAATTCCGAGCGAAATTCTCTTCTCACGCTCGGTTCTTTCTTCAGCTTGCCCGTTGAGGCTGGCGGTTTGAGATCACAGCATTTTGTTCTTCGTCTCAAGCCCAGTCTGATTCCCCCTGAGGAGGCCTGTTATGACTCGCGCAGGTAACCGCAATTCTTCTCTCGTCTTCGTCGCTGCTCTCATCCTTTTCCTGATATTGGCCGCCGCGTTCGCAGCAAGAGCACAGGACTACAAGGTGACCAAATTTCCGACGCTGGGAGGCAAACTAACCAGGGCCTTCGCACTCAACAATCAAGGTCAGGTCGTCGGTCACTCCGACACACCCAGCTCTACCTGGCACGCGTTCGTGTGGAACCGAACTGGAGGCATTCAAGATCTGGGGACTTTGGGAGGTCCCTTCAGCGTGGCATATGCGATCAACGATAGCGGACAAGTGGTCGGAGGGGCTGACGACATCGCTGGCAATAGCCACGCATTCTTGTGGAGTCCGTCTGGCGGTACGGAAGACCTCGGAACCTTGGGTGTTTATAGTACCGCAAGCGGAATCAACAACAAGGGCGAGGTGGTCGGATGGTCTCAGGTGGGCCCGACAAACTATGTTCATGCGTTTCATTGGACGCCGTCTGAAGGCATGCGCGACTTAGGAACTCTCGGCAGCGAGCTTGGCAGTTTTGCGTCGGCTATCAATGACAACGGGGAAGTCGTCGGGGCCTCCTGCATCGTCGACGGTTCCTTACATGCCTTCCTGTGGACACAAGCCGGAGGAATGCAGGATCTGGGAACGCTCGGTGGATCCAGCAGCACAGCGGCTGCCATAAACAACAGCGGAGAAATTGTGGGTGTCTCTTACACGGGAACTGGGGTTCGACATGCATTTCTATGGACCGAAGCCGCCGGGATGCAGGATCTTGGAACATTGCCTGGCTTTACTGATTCCTCGGGTGTGGGTATCAACAACGCTGGAGAAATCGTCGGATTTTCGTGGGCACCGAGTGTAAGGGGATCTCCCTTCCTATGGACCAAGACCGAAGGCACGAAGGCTTTGGGTCCCTTCGGCCAGATTCCGTTAAGCGAGGCAAATGGCATCAACCAGTTCGGCTTGATCCTGACTTCTTTGTATACCGGGAGCGCCTATTCAAGCTACTTGTTAGGGCCCGTTATCAGCACCATTCTCGAATCGTTTCCCAATCCATCGTCGGTTGGACAAACGGTTACTCTCACGGCAAAGGTCAGATCCGCCGTGGTTGGCGCTCCGCCGGATGGCGAGAACGTCACCTTTATCGATGGTAGGACCACGGTGGGAGTCGTGCCTCTCAAAAGTGGAGTAGCCAGACTTCAGACCTCCAGGTTGGCGGCTGGCACGCACACGCTTCAAGGCTCCTATGCGGGTGATCTTAACTACTTGCCTAGCAAGTCTGCGGCTCTAGTGCAAGCCGTGAATGCGTACCCGACTTCTGTTGTCATAGCTTCCAGTCTCAACCCATCGCTTTATGGCCAACCTGTAACCTGGACGACAAAGGTAACGACCTCAGGATCCGTGGTCCCGACCGGGAACGTGGCTTTCCGCTGGTCTCGAGATGGGCAGACTTACACGATCGGCACAGCTCCATTGAACGCCAGCGCCATGGGCACGCTGAGCAGGTCGAATCTGAATGCGGATCCTTTTGGCACGCCGTACTCTCTGGTCGCCGTGTACTCCGGCGACACCATGAATCTGGGCAGCACATCCGCCGTTCTTTTGCAGGATGTTCTTCAGACCAGAACCACCGCCAGCATCACCTCGTCCTTGAATCCTTCGAAGCAGGGGCAGCCCGTCACCTTCACCGCGAAAATCACGTCCACAACAGTCATGCCAACCGGGCCCGTGACGTTCTCGATCGGATACACATATCTCGGAACAGCTCAGCTGAGCGGGGGAACAGCGAAGTTCACGACGTCGGCCCTGCCTGTGGGCGCAAGCCGGGTGAAAGTCACCTACAACGGGAATTCGAATATCGCCAAGAGTTCGGCTTCGGTACTACAGGCCGTGCAATAAGCCTTGTGAGGACGCCGCAGGTCAGTCGGCGTCCTCTCTTGCGCGAGTCAGCCATCTCCTACTCGCGGCACTTACCTTCCCACGAGGTTCGTGTGACTGGCCGCGCAGATCCATTGCCCGTTCATCTCAATCCAGGTGTCGGTGAAGCGTCCGTGATGGTCGAACGGGTGGCCCTTGCTTTTACCCTTCGCGTGGTAAGCGCCGGTGACCACGGCCGTGCCGGGATAGAAGTAAACGTCCACTCCTTCGTTGGCGACCAGGGTTGTTTCTACCGAGGGATCTTTGGTGTCGGCGATGAAGCGCGACTTATTCATCACGGTTCCGTCCCAGTCGGTGTAGACAAACGTGTCGGCCAGCAACGACTCGAGGGCGGGCCCGTCGCGGTGGATCTGCGCCTGGTTCCAGGCGTTCTCGAGCGCGATCAATTTGCTTCTTTCCGCGTCTGTGCTTTTGGAACGGACTTGCGCGCTCGCCAGCATTGTCAGCAGTAACACGATTCCGCTTGTGTGCAGTACCTTCATGGCGTTTCCTAAACGTACCCTATGGTTGAAATCATGGCTATCGTCAACTGCGGTACATGGAAACGGCGGCATTTAGTAGCGGGAAACGCCCATCACGCATGACACCGTCTCCCTCGAGTGCTCCGGGCGAGACGGCCTCGTTTGATGGTGCAAGAATACGGTGAATGACACGCTACGGAGTGGGAATCACTGCCTGAGCCTGGTTCGAATACACGCTCTCGTTTCCACTGTTGTCGACCGCAGTTACGACATAGTAGTAAGTCTGGCCTGCCTGGACGGAATTGTCAGTGTAACCCGTGCTCGCATCCAGGGCGCTATTTACCGCGACGTAGGGTCCACCCGACTGGCTGCCCCGGTATACGTTATAGCCAGCCACCGTCGACGTGCTGGCAATCCACGACAAGCTTACGCTGTGCTGCGGGGGCGGCGTTCCCGTGCCTGAAACCGATGCGGCCACGGGGGGGTTGGTGGCATTGCTCGCGAACGTGATCGTTGCTGACGCGGAGCCGCTGGACTGCGGGGCGAATGTCAGCGTGAAATTCGCGCTCTGGCCCGCGTTCAGCGTAAGAGGCAGCGTCAGACCGCTCAGTGTGAATTCCGAATTGGTCGAAGACACCGACGAAATCGTGACTCCCGCCCCGCTCGCGGTCAGGGTTCCTGACTGGTTCTGACGGGCACCCACGACCACGTTGCCGAAATTCACCGTCGCCGACGCGACTCCCAACTGCCCGGGACTGGCTCCACTTCCAGATAACGTGACGCTCAGATTGGTAATGGAGCCGTCGGCCGTCACCGCCACGCTCCCGCTCGCGTTCCCGCTGCTCTGGGGCGTGAAGGTCACGTTGAAGGTCAGGCTCTGCCCTGCATTCAAGGTCGTCGGCACGCTCAATCCGCTGGTCGCGAACCCCGCTCCCGTCACGGTTGCCGCCGAGATGTGGAGCAGAGATCCACCCGTATTGGTCAGGGATTGAGAGCGCGATTGGCTGCTTCCAACCGGCACGCTGCCAAAGGCGATGCTGGTTGGATTCGCGGCCAAAGCGCCAGCCGTAGCGCCCGTCCCGGATAGCGGAATGCTGAATGAAGGATTCGACGCAGTGCTGGTAATCGCGATGCTGCCCGTGGCGCTACCTGCCGCGCTCGGTGTAAAGGTCGCAGTAAACGATGTGCTCTGCCCGGGGTTGAGAGTTGCCGGCAGACTGAGGCCGCTCATGCTGAACCCGGTCCCGCTCGCCAACGCCTGCGTAATGGTGATTGCCGAACCGCTTCCGTTGTTCAGAGTAATCGTCTGCGGCTGATTGGCGCCGACCTGCACGCTCCCAAAGCTGATGCTGGCCGGATTGGCGCCCAGCGTAGTCGCCGCCTGACCTGCGCCGGATAAAGCCACTGTCGCGCTTGCCCCGCTGCCGCTGATGGCAACCGATCCATTCGCGCTGCCACTGGATTGGGGCGCGAAGGTCACGGAGAAGGCGGCGCTCTGTCCGGCCGCGAGCACCAATGGGAGAGTCAGCCCGCTGACGCTGAATCCCGCTCCCGCCGCGACTGCTTGCGTAATGGTTACGGCTATTCCCCCGGAATTAGTGATGCTGGCTGGCTGGCTCTGGCTGCTGCCGACCTGCACATTGCCGAATCCGATATTCGGGGGTGCGACGGCCAAAGCACCGGGAGCTACCGCCGTACCGGTAATCGCCAACCCCAGGTCCGCATTGGAGGCGCTCGATACGATCGCGAGGCTGCCCGTGACACTGCCCGCCGAGGTCGGCGCGAAAGTTACCTGGAACGTCGAACTCTGTCCGGATGCGAGGATCAGCGGCAACGTAAGCCCGCTGATGCGCACGCCCGCGCCCGTCGAAATTGCCTGCGAGATGGTTGTGCTGCTGCCGCCGGAATTGCTAAGCGTCACGTTCTGGCTTTGGGTGCTGCCCACGGGCACGCTGCCGAAAGCCAGGGCGGCGGGCGCTGCGCCGAGCTGTCCGGCCGTTGTTCCGGCGCCGGCTACGGGCAACGATGCTGTGATCGGATTCGACGATGCGCTCGCACTTCCCGCGACCGCGCCCATGGTGAGCGATGCGTCGCCGCTTACCGTGATACTGCTGCTGACCGCTCCAGATGATTTCGGCGCGAAGGTGACCGTGAAGGCCGTGCTTTGATTTGCGCCCAGAGTGACAGGCAGGGTCAGCCCGCTGATACTGAAGGCGGCGTTACTGACAGAAGCCTGCGAGACAGTGACGCTGCTGGCTCCCGAATTTGTCAGGGTGGCGGTTTTCGCCGCGCTCTGGCCGACTCCTACATTCCCGAAGGATAAGGCGGATGGGTTGACTGCCAAGGTGCCGGCCGCTACGGCCGTGCCGGACAACGCGACGCGGAGCACTCCGCCGCTGGCCGCGTTGCTGGTGATGGACAGCCCACCAGCGGGTTTGCCGGCCGCTCGCGGCGTGAATGTGACCGTGATGGTGGCACTCTGACCGGGCGCTAAAGCGAAAGGCGTTGCCGGGCCGGTTACCACGAAGGAAGGATCCGATGAGTTCGCGCCAGAAATGGTGACGGCCGCCGACGTACCGTTGGTGAGAGTGTCAGTCAGTTGCCTGGAGCTTCCGACGACAGCCGTCCCGAAATCCAGGTTCGCACTGACGACTACCAGGGCACCACTTTTTGGGGGAATCGAAGACCCGCCGGTCGACATTGCCTGGCAACCCGCCATGACGACGAGAGCGGACAGGATGCAAAAGACACCTGTAGAACGATCCCAACGCGAGCTGAGATCCATATGTTCTCACCTTCCAAGCCGTACTCGCGTTCGCACGGCGGGAGAATTTGGAATGTTTCCGTTGCCAAGGGCGGGCGGGTCAACGATCGATCAACGACCGAGTCAGCGACGGATGAACAGCGCAGCTATCTTGAAGTGAAATTGCAGAACGACATAGATGCCAGTAGTTCAACTAACTTGTGGAAGACGGGCAGGGGTCACTCGTGTGAAGAAACTGTTGAAAACCGCAACAATGAAGGCCCACAAAATCCCTACGCGAACTGCGCACCCCCGTCATTAAGCGCCGCCGTCCACGTAGGGGCAGACGCCCTCGTCTGCCCAGCCGGGCCCAAGTGAATTTTCGATTGCGATTGTAGATTTCAGATTTCGGCGTAGCCCTTCCCCGATGGAGCATGGCTGCAATCTGAAATCGGCAATCTGAGCCCAATCACTTCTCCGCGACGAGCACGTTCGCGGGGTTCAACCCCGGACACTTGGAATTCCACCCGCGCACAGTTCCTGCCTCCGCAGACTGGGGACTGGCGTATACTTGCCTTCCTGAAAGAACTCCCTCCCCCGAAAATCCCCTTGCCTGAGGTTTGAGATGAGAAGGTCAGTGCTGCCCGGCCTGTGCTTCGTTGGCATGCTGGTCATGGCGACCGTGCCGGGATCCGCCCAGAAGATCGTGCTCAGCATTGACGGCAACTGGTGGGATTCGAACGGCCAAGGTCTGGGATTTGCCAGCCGTGTGAACGGCCCATGCGTCTTTGGAGATGGAGGCTTGCTGCAAGTCGCGGATGCGGGAACCAAAGCGGCCGAGACGTTTACCTACGACAAGATGACATCAGCGTGTCCGTCTTCCTGCACGGCAAGACCCTCCGGAGTTCCGGCGAGTGCCCATTGCCACGATGCGACTGTGCCCGCCGCCGCGACCGGCGTCGTCAGAGCAAGTCTGCTCCCGGACATCAATCTCCGCCCGATCATTGACCTCCTGTTCCGTCGACCGCAAATGTACATTGTGGCCGCGGCTCGCGGTCTCGAGGATGAACCGCTCGAGGCCGTGCTTTCACTCGACGGCTCGGAGGTCGACGTGAGCGCCGCGCTACAACCGCTTCCGACAGCCACCTACCTGTGGACACTCGATCCTGTCGATGGCGGGATGGGCGGCGGCACGAGCGGAAAAGTTTCATGGCAGCCGTCCCAGCCATCCAAGGTCAGGATGCCAGGGGTTGCGCCGGGTCTTTACCGGCTTACCGTCGCCGTTGAGGGCGGCGAGTCGGAAGGATCGCAGGCGTGGGCGCTGCTCAGTTCTCCGGCGCAGTATCCGGCAGACACAAAAGAATTTCGCCAAGCGGTCGAGATTACCCAGAGTTGGGGCGAGCGGGTGGATACCAGCGGAAAGCGCGCGTTGTTGCGAGCTACGTTACGGTCTCTCGCCGACCGGGATGCAGGCAAATGATGCTGAAGAGATTTTTCCGCAGCCGGATCGGCCGCAGCTTCGTCGTGCTGTTCGGGCTGGCGCTCTTCACCCACTTTCTGGACTCCCGAGGATATCTGCACGGAGCGCAGATGGCTCTGGGACTCGACCCCATGCTGCAAGTCACCGCGCCCAGCACTCCCAGCGAAATCGGCATCGTTGAGATTACGGAAGATGACTATCGAAACTATTTCTGTGGGCAGAGTCCGCTGGACGGTCGTGGCGTCATTGCCCTGGTGGAGGCGGTGCGTGAAAAGCTCCATCCGGCTGTGATTGGAGTCGATCTCGATACTTCCGATTGGAAACCGGGCGACATTCCTGCTCCTTGCTACAAACTCGACCTGCCGCCATGCACGCACAAAACAGACAAGGGCGAGAATGCAGCCGATCCGACGTGCATGGCGAACGAAGTTCGCCATCTGGTGACCGAAAACTATCCCACCAAAGTGGTTTGGGCCGAAATACCGCGGGAGATACCCGCGGAACATCGGTTGAAATGGTACGAGCTGCTTGCAAGACTCCCGAAGTTCCTCTGGACCGGGGAGCCTGAAGAGTCAAAGGTTTTGCAATTGCAGACCGTCGCGGGCCGCAGCCCAGATTCGATTGTGTGGGGAATTCCGCGTTTCCCGCTTGATCTGGATGGAGTGGTGCGCAAGTACCGCCGTCGCATCGAGGTCGAACCTTCAGGGCCACCAAAGGATTCCCTTCCGCATGCTTTGGCAAGCGCCTGCGAAGCGTGCGTCAGGGATAATCGGGCATGGCAGGAAGAAGAGAGACGCCATTCCAGCGAGGACGTGATTCTCAAGTTCGCTACGAATAAGAGCGTATTCAATCCCAAGGACGCGAACGATCTGCTTCCACCCTTGCCCGGCGCTACCAAAGAGAAACCAACACAAGCAAACATTGAACAAGCTCTTTCTATCCGCCCCCTGACGATTGTTCTCATCGGCGGCACCTACAATGGGGCACGCGACATCTACCGCACTCCGCTCGGAGAAATGCCGGGCGTGCAGTTGCTGGCCCAGGCACTCGAGACCGATCTGCACGAGGGTATTTCCGAAACCAGCGAATACAACAAATTCTGCGCGGATTTGCTTGCTGGACTTGGTGTTATTTTCTTGTGGAACTCGAAGATCGTCTCTCGCTATGTTCCCCTAAAAAGAATCTTCAGCCTGACCCTGTTTGGGATTCCCACTGCTTTCTTACTCTTGAGCCTATACCTGTTCCATCACCGAATCTGGCTCGATTCCATTGCCATTCTGGTGGGTGTTGTTATCCACCAGGTCTATGAGGAGTTCGACAAGATCAAGGAGTACACGGAGGAGATCGAACACAAAGACTGCACAATTGCCGGACTCAAAAAGCGGCTGGAGGAGTCGCGCGGGGCAGAACCGCAGCCCGCCAGCGCTTCCGCGGTATCTGGATCGAAGAGCGACAAGGCAGACGAGTGACTCTCGCCTCGGCTATTTACTCGATCGCTCCGCGAGTGACTCCGGCCGGACTCCGATCACGATGTCCGCAAGCTGCGCGCTCTTGCTCAGCACCGGCGTCTGCTGAACCTTCCAGTCGGCCAGAACTTGTTTCGCCACTTGCTCGTGGACGAAATCGAAGACTTTCTCCACGGGTGCCGAGCCGCCATCCTGCTTTAGCGCGCGCACCAGGTTATAGGTGAAATAGCCATTCTGAATTTTCTCGCTCTCGTACGACTTCTGTCTGGCTTCGCTCGAAGCGATGATGATACGGCCCACGCCCTGCGTCAGGCGGTCGAAGGTTGGTCCGGCCACCTGCGATGTCACGAATCCTCCCGTGGTCGCCGCAGCCATCGCGCCACTGTGGCAGGTATCGAGAAAGATTGCCGCCCGACGTGCCCGAATTCGTGTGCGGACCACGTCCGCCAATTCCACCATGGGCATTGCGGTCGCGAACAGGCTGTCGGCATCCTTCAAGTCCGTATCGCTGGTGATGACATAGTTCACCCCGGCCGTATCTTTTTCCCGCGGCGAACCGTGGCTGCTCAGAAAGACAACCACCAGGTCGTCCTTGCCCGCATTGCGAGCCAGCCAGTTGAGTTCCTCTTTGATTTTCCGAGTCGTAGCTTGGTCGTCAGTGAGCAGATGAACGTGGTCCTCGGCGAAGTGTCCGTAGGTAGGATCCTTCAGGAGAGCGGCAAAGTCGCGGGCGTCCTTGCTGGTGTATTTGAGTTTGGGAACGTGGGCGTCCTGAAATTTGTTGATCCCGATCACCAGCGCCCATTTGTCATGGACGATCGGTGAAACGTTCTCGCCCGGCACCGGAGGAGCGGCCAGACTGAACGGATCAGCCTTCTGCTCCATGGCATCCGATCCGAACATCTGCGCTTTCCTTAGGGAGTAATCGGCAAGAGGCGCGTGGCCAAGCTTTCGCTCGAACAGGGAACGGTAATACCAGGCATCGCCCAGGCTGGTGCATTGCTCGTTAGCGTGTTTGAGAAGCTGCAGGCCATTTTCCACTTCCTCGCGAGAGCCAGTCTTGATCTGCTCCAGCGCCTGCACCACGTAATCTTTGCCCACGCCACAGCGTTCCTGATCTTCGCCGGTAAGAGAGCCGGAGAGAAACAGAATGAGAAGGAATACTGGGAGGAATCGGCAAGCACGCATCGCCTCGGAGAGGCCTTCACCAGCAACGGCACAAAAATTTCTTGCGGCACCCATGAAAACTAATTCGAGCTGGCAGTTTTGGAGTGTCGGCTGCGGTCCCGCATCGCGGCCACGATCTTGCCCTTGACGCCGTTCTTTGCGAGCTGAATCTGGCCGTCGGGGGAAATGTCGAAATCCACTGACGGCGCCTGCCGGATGGTCGCGATCACGTTTTCTTCATCTACTCCGCTTTTTACCATCTCCACGACCTTCTGATTATTCAGGGCAGGAGCGGCGGGAGCTTCCTTCTGCCTGGAGGCGGCAGTCGTCAAGGGCGGCTTGGCGGCCACCAGAGACTTCCTGGCTGTGTGCGAATTGTCAGCATGCGCCGAATCCCCTGCGCCCGACGCTGCCTTGGTGCCGGCTTTTTTGCTGTCGCCGGATGCGGGTGCGGGATGAGCTTCAGCCTCCACCCCAGCTTTCTGTCGGTCTTCCAGCTTCTTGTAGTAAGCGACCGCGGTCTCGATGCGGTTCTGCGGCTCCAGGAAGAACTTCTCCTCGGGTTTGCCATCAATCGCCTTCCCATAGTAAATCGAAGCCTGCTCGAGAAACTTCTTCGCCGCCACGCGATCTTCGGATTGATAGCCCAAAGCCTCATACGCGACTCCGATATTGTAGAGGCGGTAGGCATCGTCTTTGGGGCTGGTGAAGGGAGTCATGGTCTCGAGGTTCTCGAGGTAGCGGCTCCACAAACCGGATTCGGCGAGCTTGTTCGCGCTGTCGAGCTTTCCGCGCGCCAGGTAGACGTCCACCGCTTGTTCGGTGCTTACCAGGCGGGTGGAAATGTCGGTCACGATCTGCTGAATCAAGTCATGGCGCAACTCCATCGGAGTTGGCGGCGCGCCCGTGTCTTCTGTCTTCTTTCCCGCCGCTCGCTTGAATGGATCCGCGATCTTCGACGTCATCGATTTGTCGGTCGCCTGGTTTGTGCCTTCCTCAAAGTCCCGCGAGTACTTGGCGGTGAAGTTGTCGGAATCCAAAGTTTTGCCCGAGCGGTCTTTGGCCTGGTAGGCGACTTCGAGTGCTCCGGTGATCTTGTAGAACTTCTTGGGTTCCTCAAGGTTGTGGCCCTTCTGGACGACCACCTCATTGCGCACGAATGATTGGGGAGCGGGAATCTCGTAATGCGTAACCGTGCAGGCAACCACGAAGTCCGGAGAATTCTTCTCCACCTTGAGCCGGTGGTCATTCTTCAGCAAATCCGTTTCCAGCACATCCGACAGGGCCTGGGCCACGTCCGCCTGGTTCTTGTCGTGCGCGGTTGTCTGGACCGCGAAAGACGTCGCGGTCAGCTTGACGGCCGACGGCAGCTTGCGCCGCAGCACCACCTTCTTCTTCGTCTTACCGCTGGCAATTCCACCGGTGAAGCCTTGCGCATGGGCGAAGGAGGCAGTCAGGGCAACGCCGAACCAGCACGCAAATACGGCGGCGAAGTACAATCTGGGATGACGAAACCTGGGAACTCTCACGGCAAACCTTCTTGAGTTGTGAATCTGTCAGGGCCGGCGAGCTCGAAGGGGGAATAGTGCTCGCCTTGGGGCCTTCAGCCTAGCAGAGTCGATGGTCAGTCGCAAGAATTTACGACAGTGCGGGAACGCGCCGCCGGGGCCCAGGTCGTAGTCGTGCCAAATCTCTGAATTTCAAAGACCTATGGCACAATCGTGCCATGAAAATCGGGTCGTGACTTGATACATTCGCCGCACCTTTTTCCCGGAGAATGCTATGTCGCTGGTGGTAAAGCTGGAAGACGATCTGGGTGAGCGCGGGGAGTGGGTCATTCTGCATGGAGTGATCCCGGGCAGCGACGAGCAGGATTTCCCCGTTCTGCGCGGCATCGATCCCTTTGGCAAAACGGTCTTTAACCATCTTCAGGCCGAGACGTTTCTGCTCGAATGGGAGCGCGTGAAGGATCGGGCCAAGGATGAATCCCAGCGCGAAGCCTGGCAGAAGGTGAAAGAGATGGCCGAGCATTGCAAGGCCGATCGCGACCTGTACTTGCGCTTCGTCGGGCACTAGATAGCGGCGATGAGTTTGCCATAACCGATGGTGCCCCAGGTTCGCGTCCGTTCTCTGGACGCTAACCTGGGGAACAACTCGGGCGGTTAGCTCCAACTGTCGTGACGTCCCTTACTTCGATAACTGCCCCAGCGCTTCCCGAAATAACTGATCAAACGAGGTCGCCTTCCCTGACTTCATGGCAACCGC
>Ga0307478_10001959_pt1 | contig 17005 bp, 31 predicted proteins | sample atmos_gasesECM4C_2_FD_203713 | JGI IMG/M metagenome (GOLD analysis project Ga0307478, IMG submission 203713) | Hardwood forest soil microbial communities from Morgan-Monroe State Forest, Indiana, United States - atmos_gasesECM4C_05 | ecosystem: Environmental > Terrestrial > Soil > Temperate...
CGACCGTATCGGGGCTGCAGTTTGGAAACACCGATTGCGCGCTCCCCATCATGTGGGCGCTAGAGAAGAAGCTTCACGTCGACGTGTTCGCAACGTACACCGACAACGAGACTTGGGCCGGACCCATACATGTGCACGAGGCGCTCAAGCGCTATCGGCGCGCGATCAACCCCAAGGCCAAGCTCGTCGCTTGCGCGTTCACCGCGGACAAGTACTCGGTCGCCGACCCATTGGACGCCGGCTCGATGGACATCGTTGGCTTTGATACGGCGGCTCCGCAAATCTTGGCTCAGTTCGCCACAAGCTGACGCCCTTGCGCGTTTCGCGACCTCGTAGTACGGTCACGCTTCCTCGGACCGAATGAGACAAGGTTACCCTTACACGGAAACCCCCTTGTTTCGAATCTATGCCCGGGGAATCACGCCTCGTTAGCTCAGTAGTAGAGCGCCGTAAAACCGCTCCTCCGAACTATGCCCGTTCGCGGTCCGCGAGATGAGCGTTACCCTTGGAGGCGGAGGTCGCTGGGTGCGAATCCCGGCACGAGGCACCAAGGTGGACCGTCGCAGCAGTGTTCTCCTCCCGCCCCCAGCCCGAGCCGGCAATCTTGGCGAGAACCACCACTGAGGCCAAGCTATGCCCACCTTGATCGAACTCTGCGCACGCTGCCAGGAGTGCGAGCGTGCGCCAGGTCAGAGATGGTGCAGACCGTGCCGCAACGACTGGATGCGCGAGAATCGCCCGCCGTACTCCGCCCTTACTCAAGAAGAAAAACGGAAGGTAAAGGCCAGGACCCTCACGAACATGCACATAAGACGAGGGCGTCTTATGCGGCAGCCGTGCTCAAAGTGCAGGGCATCGAAGGCAGAAGCTCACCACTTGGACTACACCGAGCCGGATCTGGTGCAATGGCTCTGTCAGCGATGCCATCGAGAGCATCACAGACGCCAGAACGCGGAAGCCCTTGAAAGGCTTGTGAGAAAGTATTGCGAATCGTGAAACACTTTCCACTTGCGCTCTCCCGCGGCCCGTGCCACGCTCCACTCGTCGTGACAAGTCGAACCCAAATCTCAGCGAGCACAACGTATCGGCAGCATGCCGAGCCGATGGCGCGCGCTTTCTGGGGCGATAAGTCCAATCCGGTGACCATGTAAGGCGAGCTCGTTCAAACCTTTCACCCGAGCCCGCCTCCCAAAAGGTCGCGGGCTCGTTTCGTTTCTGGGGTGTGATATCGGGGTGGACCCGAAGCCGGTTGTAACCCGGTGGCCTTTGGCAAGCCGTTCGATTCGGCCATGCCCCACGGAGAGATGACGATGAATCTCAAACAGCAGACGCCAACGAAAGGAGCGAGACGCTAGCTCACTGGTGGAGCGGCCGACTTTTAATCGGCGCGGGCGGGGTTCGATTCCCCGGCGTCTCACGACCGCGTCCGTAGCTCACGGGTAGAGCATTCGACTCTTAATCGACAGGTGAGGGTTCGAGCCCCTCCGGACGCACTCGGGTCAGCCTCGGAGGCTGTCAACGCTCTGAACGTTGCACACGAAGGTCCGACTCCTTCGACCCGAACCGCCGGCGCTCGCCGGTTCGATCGTTGACAACCTGACGACGCGTGACGCGCGCCACTCGGCGCGGGCGGTCTCCGTCGACGACACGACGCGCGGGGCAGTTGACCGCGCACATTCCGGGGAACGCAACTTGGATAGCGGGATAGCTGTTACCTATCTGTTAGCTGGTTCGATCCCAGCCCCTGGAGCTTGTGCCCGATAGTGTCTAGGACCAACGCTCTTTCGTAATGAGCGCAGCGCGGGGCGGTACCGCGATCGGGCTCCACGTCGCGTTCCTCTAAACGGCAAGGAGTCCTCTCTCTCAAGGAGGCAATACCCGTTCGATCCGGGTACGCGACGCCATCGGCCCCATCGTCTAGCAGCAGGATTCTCAGACTTTCAATCCGAGGACGCGAGTGCAATTCTCGCTGGGGTCACGGCTCGCTAGCTGATCAAGTGACAGCGCTCGCCTGAAGAGCGAGAGATCCCGGCGCGATACCGGGGCGAGCCACCTGGGTGAAGTGTCATTGGCTGCACATCTGGCTTGGGACCAGATAGAGTCCGTTCAATTCGGACCACCCAGACAATGGTGGCTTGAGGGAGCAGGTGAACCCGGCTGGCTGTGGACTAGTCTCTGGCGAGCTCGATACTCGTAAGCCACCCCATCTCCGCGACCTGCCGGACGCAGGCAGCCGACTCCTAAGCGGCGCGTGTCGGGTTCGACTCCCGACGCGGAGACTGATGGGTTCATAGAGGAGTCAGGCTGTCCTCGCCTTCCTGTCACGAAGGAGATCGCTCGGTTCGAATCCGGCTGGACCCGCAGACAACGACCGGTTACAACACTACGCGTGAAGTGGCGCGGTCGAAAGGTGAACATGAGCCAACGCTACCCGCGGGTGTATTGGCCAGAGCATCCAATGTCAGACGGGGCAGGACTCCTCAAGATTCACCGCGCCGTTGCAGCAGAGATGGCTGGACGCTGGCTCGATGAGAGCGAGCACGTGCACCACGAGGACGAGAATCCAATGAACTGGAGCCAGGACAATCTGGTCATCATGACGCCTGGTCAGCACAACGCGCATCACGCGCACGAACGAAGTCCAGCCGTGCATAGGAAGTGCGGGGCGTGCGGCAAAGACGTGAGGGTTCCGATGTCACACGCAAAATATAAAACCTCGTACTGCAACGTCGTATGCATGACAAAAGCGTACGAACATGCGCCATGGCCATCGGACGCCGCTCTTGCCTTGATGCTGGTAAACAGTCCGGCGAGTCACGTAGCGAAGGAGATAGGAGTTTCGGAGGCGTCTCTGCGCAAACGGTGCCGAAAACGCAGGATAAAGAAGAAACCACGCGGATACTGGCAGCGACATGGGTATCCGAATTGACACTTGGGCCTGAGGCGAAGCGCCAACACGTTCTCCAAAAGCGTGGACGCAGGAGCGTTACCTGCCAGACCCGCCACGGGCTCGTGCGAAAGGTCGCGCCCTTCCCTTGCAAGGAAGGTCACTCGGAGCGTTACCGAGCGGGTCCACCGCGCACAGGGCATCCCTCTGGGCTGCTAGCACTCGCAAGAGAGACCTTGTGCGCTTTCTGCCGTTCGCCTCATGGAGAGGGGCGCCGATTGGTATTCGGCGCGATGGGTTTCGATCACCCAGAGCGGCTCCGCGCCTCTCTGTCCCCAGCGGGCATTCGGCACTTGTAGCGCCGACGGGTCGGGGCAGCACCGACGGGAGGCTCTACGCGGATGTGGCTCAGTAGCCGGCGGGTCTTCCAAACCTTGCTGTCCGAGTGCGACCCTCGGCGTCCGCTCCACGCGGCCCAATCGGAAAGTGACGAGCGCGGAGTGCCACTCCGTGATTCCGGGAGCGTTACCCGGGGGCCGCTCGAGTGAGCCCGACATCAAGTGGTGGACGTTCGCTGCAAACGAACGCGGCTCGGGGCGGTTCCGAGCGGGCTCTCTGGCTGGCTGGAAACGGAACCGTAGAGGCGCCTCTTCGGTCCCAACACGCCGGCCTCAACCCTGAGCAGAGCGCGACTCTGCGGCGAGCTGGACGCCCCGGCAACGGTCGTTGCCGGCGGGAGCCAAGGGCTAGACCGGCGGCCCATCCAGCGCTGGTCACGCGCTCGTCCTGGCAGCCAGGCATCGCACTTCTAAGGCGGTTGGCTCGGCGCAACTCCGAGCGAGCGCACTACCTCTCTGTCCGTGCGGATCACGGCATCACCCTCCGAAGGTGTTTGACTCGGTTCGAGTCCGAGCAGAGAGGCTATCCGCCCGTAGTCTAGTGGAAAGGCACTGCGCTACGAACGCAGGACCGAAAGGTCAACGCAGGTTCGAATCCTGTCGGGCGGTCCGCAGCAATGGAGCAAAAGAGGCTCGCCGTCCTCATAAGTCGGAACTCGGCAGGCGCAATCCCTGCAGCTGCAACCCCATCGACGCGAAGCGCGGGCGCCGTTTCATATGCGGCAGCGCGAGGGAGCGTTACCCTCCGATGGGACGATGAGCCGGACGACCAAGCTAGTGAACGGCGCTGCCCTACAAGCAGACGACGCAGAGTGCGATCCTCTGGTCCGGTACCCGAGCGTGCGCGCGGTTCGCGCGGCCGACCTTATAAGACGGCGTCGCCCTCGTTCGACTCGAGGCGCTCGGACGCGGAGCGAGTGAGCCAGTGAACACACCACCTCGACAAGGTGGCCCAGCCCGGGGCAGCACCGGGGCTCCGCACAACGCGCCCGGATGGCCCGGTAGGCCGGCTTTGCCTGATACGCAGAGTGGCGTGGTCCGACTCCACGCGGGCGCACCATTGTGCTAGACGTACTGGAGCCATGGAACTCCGTACGCTCGTCCTTACTCCGCACATGACGCCCAACCGCATTGCGGTCTGGGAGGAAAGCGTCGTGCTCGTGTGGCAGGGAAAGGCGGACGCGCTGGAGTTCTACGACGCGACGGTCTCATCGCCGAGCGTCACGCTGCAGGTGCCGGCCGTCGTGCGGCTACACAAGATGGTGCACATGCACAAGAACGGAGTGAAGTTCTCACGCATCAACGTGCTCACGAGAGATGGCATGCGGTGCTGCTACTGCGGGGAACGCAAGAAGCCACGCGAACTCAACTACGACCACGTCGTTCCGCGCTCGCGCGGAGGCAAGACGGTATGGTCGAACATCGCGACCGCGTGCCTTTCGTGCAACCGTCGCAAGGGCAATCGCACGCCGACGGAGGCGGGGATGCGAATGCACTTTCAACCGCACGCCCCGCGCTCGCTTGAGCGGTACCAGCCGCTCCTTTTCCTGGCCAATGAGATGCCGGCGCAATGGGTGCCGTACCTCGGCGACCAGGCGGTGAGCGCGTAAGACTTGGAAGAGGAATCGGCAGGGTGCCGAGCCTGACTGGAAGCCAGTGCGGACGCGCGAGCGTCTGGGAATCGTGCTCTCCCTCTTCCGCTACGGAGCGTGAATCGGCCCGGCGGCCGACCTCGGCCTGAACCCGAGTGGGCGCAGCGATGCGCTCTCGATCGACACGAGCTCGCTCCTCTTACGGAAGGCAACTCAGGGCGGCCCCTGACACTGTTTCGAAAACAGCTGGCACGCGCAAGCGTGTGCCGATCGACACGGCTGCCTTCCTCCCCGGAGAGTGAGGTGGCGTGGAGCCACACCCGCCTGCTAAGCGGGGGCACTTCGGTGAGGCGTTCGATTCGCCCTCTCTCCGCCACGTGCGTCGTGCTCCCGGCTCGAGTCGAACGAGCATCCGTACTTTTTTAGGAAGTACCGCTCTGCCATTGGCGTACGAGAGCGATTGGTAGCGCACCTCGGATTCGAACCGAGACTGGACACGGTCTGAACGTGCTCCCTCTGCCAAGTTGGGGTAGTGCGCCATCGTGACAACGGAGAGATTCGAACTCTCACTGGGTAGCTTCTCGAACTACTGCCTCTGCCGGTTGGGCTACGTTGCCGTTCGGGTTGAAGGTGACGATCCTTCGCGCGCGGCGTTCAAAGCGCCGTCGTCCCACCGGGGAGAACCCGAGTGCGTCGCCTCGGAATCGAACCGAGAGTTCCCGGGTTTGGGCCGGGCGAGTGTGCCAGTTTCTCTAGCGACGCGTCTCGACTCAGCGCTTCTATCGAAGCGCGAGGAGTAACAAGCGTTGGCCTAGGCGAAAACGACTCACGAAGGGGAGCCTAGCGCGGGCGTTGGCGTGTCGTCAAGTGGGCGACCGTTCTGTGGCGATAGTGCGAAACAATCTTGACGGTCGAGTCTGTAGGGCCGTAGGGTGCACGATCGTGGCGATGCGCGCCTCACTCGCTCTCCGGAGGGGCTGCTTGTTCGTTGCGGCAGGTCGAGAGGCCAACGCCGGCGCATCTTCGAACGGGTGGCCCCTCGGGAGCGCGAGGTGACGATATTCGCCAAGGTCGGGGTCGACCTACTCGACCATCATCGGGTTCTGAGAATCCCCCGGTCAGTTCGCGCTGCTTGCTTGGGAACGTGGCTTGCGGCGACCATCTACTCGCGCAAGCACGAGCTTGATGGCTTCTGCCCGGCTGATGTGGTCGATGTGATTGCCGGGGAAGATGTCGTCGAGTGGCTGGTAAAGGTGGACCTCTTCACCAGAAAGGAAAAAGACGGGGCTGATGGGGTTCATGTCTGCCGGTACGAACTGTGGAACGAAACCAAGGCTGAGATTGACGAGAGGCGTCGCACAGATCGCAAACGGAAAGCTAAGGGCACTCCGAGTCGACGTCAATCGGAATCCAAGCGGCGTCCGAAAGGATTCCGAGCGGAATCCAAAAAGAAGCGTGACGGAATCCGAGCGTCTTCCAAGCCACAGGGAATCCCTGACTCTGACTCTGACTCTGGATCTTCTTCTCCTCTCGGACCTGGATCTTCTTCTTCGTCCACAGCTCTGTTGTCTACGCGCGAGGGGGCGCGGGGGGCTGGGGTCGTCAGGCTGGACGACCCGATACCGGACGAGCTTCGCGAGGCAGCGAGCATGCAGGGCGTGCAGGACATCGCGGCCGCTTGGGGAACGTTCGTCGGGAAGAACAACGGCATGCCGCATGGCTCGCTTCGCGGGGGACTATCCGGGGCATGGCACGCCTGGTGTGTGCGCGAGGCCGCGATGGAGCGGACACGGCGCGACGAGCGCGCGAGCGGGGTGCGCAAGACGGCCAACATGCGCCTGATTCAGGAGGACAACCCGGACGAATTGACGTGGCACGACCTAGAAAACCGCAAGGAGGGCGGACAACATGGCGGAAAATGAAGAGAATCCGATGCAAGTGCCCGAGCAGCCCATCGACGAGGCCGAGATCCGGCGGCTCGAGGGCGACGCCCGGGAGCGCATGGGGCTTCCGCGGGAACGACCCGCGGCGGCTCCTAGGCGCCTCGGAGAATCGTTTTCGGTCGCCGGACAGATTCCCGTAGGTCCAAGATGGCTCAAGGCCGTCCAGGAGCCAAAGCCACCAAGTCCGGAAGAGCACGCCCGTCGGCGTCGCGAGCGACGCCTGGACCGACTGGCGCTCGCCGGGGTGCCGGAGCGCTACGCCGGACTCTCGCTGGCCTCGCCCGAGCTCTCGCAGCGCGTGCAGGCCCCGAGCGCCATCCTGGCGACGGAGCGGGCTCTGGACGCCCCTGGGCTGGTCTTCGTTGGGAACTCGGCCTCGGGCAAGACGACGCTCGCCTGCGCGGCGCTGACCGACTGGGTTCTCGCCCGCGGGGGGGAGCCGTTCTTTATCCCGTGCCGGGAGCTCGCTGCGGCGCGCATGGCGCACTCGCTCGGCGAGGGCGAGGCGAGCCTGGTCGACCGCGCGGTGCGCGCCGACATCCTGATTCTCGACGACCTGGGCGTTGGAGACGACGCGCATCGGAGCGCCGTCGGCGACGTCATCGACTCGCGCTATGATCACATGCGGCTCACGTGGTACACGACGAGCTTCGACGCGGCAAAGATCGCGGGCAAGTACGGCGAGGGGAGATCGCGTCGGGTCTTCGCGAAGCCCAACGTCATCATCGCGTGCGGGAAAAGGAAACCGTGAACGTGGGGTCGAAAGTGCGAGACAGGTTTGACCGACAGTCCCCGGTGGGTACTATCGTGGCTCTTACTGAGAGGCGTTCGGTCTCACCGGAGGGCTATCGCGTGTGGCGCGTGCGTGAGCCAGACGGCAAAGAATACGACGCGTCAGAGTACGACTTGATATCGGTGCCGCAATGACACCGCACTTCTTCGTCATCACCCACGGCACCAAGGACTACGGCGACAAGTTCGTCGTGCGCGAGCATCGAGGCACGGTGCCGGAGCTTGAGCCGCTGGCCGTAGTCGACTCGCTCGAAGAGGCGCGCGGGGCCATCGAGGAGTACTCGCCCAGTCTTTGTCGGGTCGATCGATGCGAATGGGACGACTCTGTCATCGTCGAGTCATGGGCGAGCGCCGAAGACGCCGAGACGATGCGCGTGCTCGAGCATGCTCTTGAGACGGGAGCGTTCGTGTGAGTGTTCAATCGGTTCGCCTCGAACTCTGGCAGCGCGCCCTGCACAACCGAGCCAAGACGCTCTACGAAGAGAGCAACCGAGGGGCCAGCGCTCGCCTCGCTCTCGCCGAACTACTGGCACGCTGCGGGCTCAAGGTCACGCTCGTGACGATCCACACGTGGCCCAGGCAATGGCAAGGTTCGGACTATCTTTGGGCCTACGATCGAACGATTGGGATAGAGAACAACGTGCCGCCGGAGTTTCTCTGGAAACTCGGGGCGCGATAGAGTAGAACGACCAGGCCTGTAGGAGGGCGCGACGGATGGCGGACACGACGGGACAATGGGCAACCGGCGGATACGAACCCGGGATGCTGCTCGTGGTGACCAAAAATAACCGCGGACCGATGAACGGTACCGGCGTGCGCCTCGGACTCTGCATGGCGACGTCACACGCTGGTGATGGGTTCTGGTACTTCGCGCCGGTGAAACGAGACGGGACGAGGTACAAGGCCGATCTTGATCACCAGTTCTCAGGCTATGCGTGGGCGGACAAGAGCGACGTGCAACCGGACCAGAGGCAACGGTATCTACTCCTTGCGGGCGAGTCAGTCGAGTTAGTCGGTGGCGGTGGGGCGTGAGATGGGAGCCGCCGAGCCGCCCGAACTGCGCGCTCTATTGCTTGAGCGCCTGCGCCTGCTTGAGCAACTGCACTTGGTGACCGCCAAGATCGACGCGTTCAAACAGAAGTGCCGCAGCTGCGACCACATGCTTCTGCCGGGTCACATCTGCCCGCAGTGCGGCGATGCGAGTGCGTTCGTGCCGGAGGAAGCGTGAGCTTCGTTCGCGAGTCCACTCCGCTCGAGAAGGCGTGCACGCGCATCGTTCTTGAACTCCTTCTCGAAGTCATCGACTGGGACGAGGCCACTCGAGAGGCGGCCCCGTACGGACTGACACCGACGAATCTCATCGACGTGATGAAACAGTTTCGTGGTCTCGCGCAGTGGGAACTGATGCGCTTTGCCGAAGCCTACGGCGCTCGGTTGCCCTTCACTGTCTTGTGGGATCCGGTGACGGAGGAGTACCTAACGAGACGCATCGCGGAGAAGTCACATGGCGTACCATGAAGTGAAGACCAGCGAGCATTGCTGTCGATGGTGGGAATGATAAGCGCTGCGGTCGACATAAAGACCGACGTGCTAGAGGCGCTCGGAGTCAGCACGCAGCGGTGGGAATACGGGAAGAAGGTGAGCGGCCCACTATGAGAGTCGACTTCCTGGAAGTGACCGAGCAGCGCGACGACCTCAACGATCTCGCGTATGGCGCCGAGTCGTGGCTAGGCCGCGGATACAGGAGCCGTCGGCAACCGGAGTACCGAGTGCGTATCGATCTAGTCGACGTGCCGGCCGACGTCGCCCAACGGATCGTTGAGTACATCAAGAACGCGCAGCGCGCGTATGCCAGTGGCGAACCAACGCAGGCGCTTGGCGCGCTGTCGCGGGCGAGCGATGAGCCGGAACTGCCGCCCGGTCTTCCGCCAAGGATGCTGATGCCAGGGCCCGAGCGATGAGCCGCGCGATCATTCTATCCGACGAGAACACGCTGGAGGCGCTGCCCATCTGCGACGTGTGCAAGAAGCCAGTCGACAAGCTCGTGTGGATGGACGACGCGTTCATGGAGCGCCGGAGCTACCGAGTCTTTTGCCACGGCGACATGCAGACGGTGCACGTCGAGATACGGGAGCTTGAGCACTCGAGTGGCGCCATCACGTTCGGTCGGGCGTTTGTACGCGAGACAGCGGAGATTGGCGAGCCGCGGAGGCTTGGGCCATGAACTTTCGCCGCGGCAGGATACTCGTCCGCATGTGGCTGCGCGACCTTCGCGAGCGAATCCTCGGAATCGACTGCGTCTCGTGCGGCGACCACGCGCGTCTTCCGAAGCCGTCGGGCTGGACGTGGGGGACCATATCGGGGAAGAGCGCCGGCTGGATGTGTGGCTATTGCAATCGTTGCCAAGACGATCGATTCTTCCAATGGTGAGCCGCAAATGATTCAGTTGCCGCAGAGGTCTGGTGCGCTGAGGTCAGTCTCGTTCGACGTCGCGTGCGCAAAAGACTTAGCGCTCATTGACAATGCGGACGCGGTCTGGGTTATCGTTCCTATCCACTACACTCGCTGGTACGACCTCGCAACGCTCATCTGGTGGCTATTCTGTCCGGCAGACAAGAAGGCAACGGTGCGGCTCCAGTTCTCCGATGGCAAGTGCGCCCTTGTCCGCGCCGTTCGAGTGTCCACTCATCACGTTCGACTGAGGGGGATGATGAAGTGAACCAACTAGCGCCCAGCCGCCAATGCGAGCCCGCGCTCGACGACGACGACGGTTTCGCCGATGACATGCGCGTGCGACTCCTGGTGCTCCGGTGCATGCGGTACGAGGCCTTGCTCGCTCAGGCGCTGCCTCACATCAGTGGGGCGCCGCGGGGATTGGTGACGGCGATCGCGGAGGTATTGAAGAACGATGAGCACTGTTGAACGAGGGCGCTGGTACCCAGAGATGCCGCCGATGCTAGACGGCGAGGACATCGATCAGTACACCGATCGTCTCACGGGCGCCGACAAGACGGACCGTCGGCCGTACGACCACCATCGCAATCGCCAGTGCTCGATCGGATTCCACGACGAGTGCACGGACCCGAAAGGCGATAGGTGCAAGTGTCCGTGTCACGATGAGGATGCCAAGCGAAAGCTCGGGATTCTCTTGCGCCTCATCCCAGGCCTCGAGCGCGTCATCGAACTCTACGACAAGGGCGAGGAGTTCGTCATCACCGGGACACCGAGCGGAGCGATCTTCGCGGAGCCGGCGCTCAAGCGATGAGAGGTCCGCGATTCACCGAGGCCGACGCGCAGTGCGCGTTCGACGCCTGGGGGTGCAACTGCGGGCCGAGCGCGCTCGCCGTGGTCATGGGGATGAGGCTCGACGAAGTGCGTCCGCACCTCAAGGGCTTCGATGAGAAGCGCTACACCAACCCGCTCATGATGTACGACGCGCTGCGGTCGATCGGGCGCCCGTGGCGGCGCCTCAACGTCAGGTCCGTTGCACCAGGCCTCCGTGACAGATGGTTTTGGCCTTGCTTCGGTCTCTCGAGAATCCAGTGGGAAGGACCGTGGACTGAGCCGGGCGTACCCATACAGGCACGGTACAGGAAGACGCACTGGGTCGGTGTGATGCGAGCGAACCGCGGCGTTGGCATCTGGGACATCAACGCGATGAACAACGGCTCGGGGTGGTGCTCACTAGAAGACTGGACGCGTGTCCTCGTGCCGGCCATCACCGCCCAATACAAGCGAGCGTCCGGTGCCTGGCACATCACGCATTCAATCGAAGTGGGTGCGCCGATCCCATGAGCAAGCCAGAGTCACTCCTTGAGCTCGAGAACTCCGTATGCTTCCACGCGAACGCGAAGGGCTTCCAGCGTCGGCCGTACACGTTCCACGGCAAGGTGCGCGGCGAGAACGTGTGGGGCATCTACTGGAAGAACGCCGGCGGAGAAGAGTATGAGCGTTCGGTGGTCATGTCAGGGATGACGACCGTGAGCATCGAGACAGAGAAGCGCGCCATCTTGCTTGAGGCGCTGAAGGTGCTCAGCGAGTCGTAATCTCGACGAGCTGCTCTTCCACGACAACGGGCCTGTACTCGCAGGCGCGCACGCCGAAGCGCACGAAAGCTGTCCGAACGCGATTCTCGTAATCGACACGTTCGGCGTTGACCTCGCGCTCAAGATGCTGAGCAATGAACGGAAGGTCGCGCTTGCTGACCCCGCGGTGCACCCACCCGCGGCGCACGCGCTGCAATGGCATCGTCAAGTGAATCTCACCGCCCGCCTCAAGCCACGCCTTACTGGTAGCATCCCGCGGCGATACCGTGATCATGCACCTTTCCCAGTCGAGGATGAGCGCGAGGTCGATGAGGAGGGTGGCCACGTCACTTCTCCACGATTCGAAACGCGATACGAAATACGATCGGGTTGCTCGACCAGGGGGCCTTGGCTCCGTTGATCTGGTCCCAGAGCGTGGCGTACGCGCCCTTGTAGGAACTGACGGCGCAGGAGCCGGGCGAGCAGTCGGGGTGCGTGCAGACGCCGCGCTCGACGCCCTCCGCCTTGGCGCCCGCCTCGGTGATGGTGATGAGGCGCTCATCCCTGACGCCGATGACCTGGAGCGTGATGCGCGATGCCCACCGCGGCATGTAGATGCTGGGGATCTTTTCCCCGTATTCCTTCTTCCACTTGTGGCTCCACAACGCGGGCCCAGCGCTCCCGTCGACTCCCATCCCGTCTGCGGCGTAGCGCAGGAATGATAGGCGTCCGCCCATGAGAGTCTCCTTGCACCAGATGAGATCCCCGGCGCGCACGCGCGTGTAGAGGCGTCGCGTGACGGTCTTACGTCCAGCGAGGAGCGCCAAGATCATCGGCGCGCTGAACAGCATGGGGATGTCGCTCACTTGGGAACCCCCTGCACGGATTCAGCGTGACCATTGAGTCCACCAGCGCGGCGCATATCGAAGACGACGTACTCGCGCGCTTTGGCGCGCAGCCAGTCGAGATCGCGAGCCTTGGTCCTCCACTCTGGCGACATCAGAGCATCTAGCTGCGCGTGGACGAAGTACCGGCTGTTAGTGATATCGGCTTCGCTCATAGCTCCCCCGTCGGCATTCGGAAGTCGGCCGGGAATGGGTCGCGCTCGAGCGGCGAGTAGAGGTGCAGGCAGAACGGGTGGAAGCTGAAGTGCTCGGAGCGCTTGGGGAAGACCTGGATCGCGCGACGCTCGGGGCCCAAGAAGAACTCCTTGGCGTCGACGATGTCCTGATACGACGGCATGCGGTCCTTGCGGCTGACGCTCATGTGCAGCCACAACGAGGCGTCCTGCTCCTCGACCTCGACGAGAACACGGAGGCCTTGGCGGCTCAGAAACCATGCTGCGTTCGGGTGCGACTCGCCGAGCACCCACCCGGGTGGCAGGACCAGCGGGATGACGTCGGCGATGGCCGCCATGATCTGCTCGCGGCGAGCAGGAGACAGGTTCTCTACCAGAGTCTTCATGTGCGCCTCGTCGGGAGCCAACCGTTACGCGCGTGCTCCTGAAGCTGCGCGTCGATCATGCGCCGCACGACGTCGGTGCGCGTGAGGCCGAATAGACCGCGCGCGAGCAAGGCGTCGATGGCATCGCGCTGGGTCTCGTTGAGCGTGATCGAGAAGTGCCGGCGGTCGTAGCGCCCGAGCAGCGAGCGGACGCCTTTGGGTTTAGCGCGCTTCATCGTCCACCACGCGCCGCTCGTATCTGCGCGACAACATGCGTGCATTGCGGGCATGTCTCGCCATCACCCAGGTGGATGCTGCGATTGATAGGGAACCGTTCGAGCACGAGTCCGCATGCGGTGTGCCCGGGGTCGATGCTCGACAGACGATGCGACAACGGAACGAATCCGGCACTTACGAGTGCTGTCGCCAAGTCGTCCGAGAACTCCGCGTCCTTCTCGCGATGACCCAGCATGTACTCCCAGAGTAGCGGCTGCGCCTTGGGGTCCTTGACGCTAAGCGGCACCTTTCCGCGTGGCGTGGTGGGGTACTTGTCGCTCTGAAATTCGCCGTCGATGATATGCGAGCCCATGGTCAAGTCGCCTCTGCGTCCGTGCCGATCCACTTCGCGTACTGCCGGCCAGCCTTGACGCGCACGACCGTGCGCCGCGTAGGGTCCGTGTCGTCCAAGACGAGCGCAGAGAGGTGCCCGCCGTAGCAGCAGCCCGTGTCCAGGCCCCACCGCTCGAACCCGTCGGCGGAGACGTCGACGCGCGGGAAGTGCAGGCCGTGTACCGAGTGGCCGTAGGCGACGTGGTGCTTGTGATCGCTGAGCTCCGTCCAGAACTTGCAGCCTGGTGGCATGATGCGCTTCCCGGTCTCAGGGTCGTGCATCGAGTCGACGCGCTTACTCTCGGCCACGTCGATGTAGCGACACCACAAGAGGTCGTCGCGGTCCTGGTCGGCGACGGCGACGCCGGGGATGAGCCCAGCGTGCACGACGAAAAATCCGTGCGCCGGCAGCTCGAGGTAGTCCGGAGCGCTCTCGAGGTACGCGATGTCCTCGTCGGACAGCGCCGCGTTCTGCTCAAGGCGCACGCCGGTCATGTGCGGAGCGACCCACGCGACGTTGGGGTGAGCCGCTTTGCGGGTCGAGTAGCGACGGTAGCGCAGATGCTTGTCATCGTGATTGCTCTGAACGAGCAGAGCGCCGAGGCTTCTCGCCGCGCGCACGCACTCGACCGGGAGTGGCCCGCGATCCATGAGGTCGCCGACCAGCACGAGGCGATCGCTCGGCTCGAAGCGGACGTCGTCGAGCAGCTGCCGGAACTCGTCCAGGCACCCGTGCACGTCCCCCATGATGAACGATCGACTCACGCGAGTATCGCTTTCCTACCACGGGCGCGCGCGAGTGTCTTGGCCCACTGGCGCTCGACGTCGTCGCTCGTGTCCGGGTGCGTGATGCGCGCCCAGTCGCACGCCTCGAGCCAGCAGGAGGCGGCGCCGCTCTTGAGGCGGGCGCGGGCGAGGCGCCGTTGTTTGGGAGTAAGGGTGCTCATGGGTTCACGCGCTCCCGATGCCTAGTTCCTTGAGAGTCACGATGCGATGCGGGTCGTGCAGCCACGAGTATTGCTTCACCCAGCAGCGCTGATCGCGCAGCCATCTCTCGCCGTCGATGATGACATCGTAGAGGCCGCGCAGCTCCGCCGAGCGGAGCTCCTCTTTGATTCTGGCAAGGGTTGCGCTCATCGGAGTTCTCAGTGGAAGCGAACGACGCCGCCGCGCGCGGCGAGGCCGAAGGCCTTGGTGAAGCTCAGGTATTTCCGGAGAAACCATCGGTCGTCTTGGCTATTGCTCGCGTGCGCCTCGGCGGCTTTCACCCCGTGGTCGACGAAATCAGCGTGGAGCTTCGCGCTCGTCTTCGGGCCGATAAAGCCTTCGTTGTCCGCGAAGTCGATGAGCTCGACGAACGGAACCGGCTGGCCTACGCGCTCTTTCCCAGGCTCCCATTGTTCTCGCCGCGCGCTCCACACGGCCTGAGGGGTAGTGCCTACCAAGGCCGCGAGTGACTCGCGCCACTCATTGTATCCGCTGTAGCTGCCAGCAGCGAATGCCTCGCACTCCCCTGAGGTGCGGTAAAGCCCTTCGACAAGACCGTCGGAGCGCTCCGGAAAGCCAGCGTAGTACAGCAACACGATGCCATCGGTGTCGTAGAGCGGGTGCACCCAGTTGAGCTCTCTCAACGCATCAATGGTGATTCCTTCTGCTAGCTCGACGTGCTCGTATGCCGTGATGTCCAAACCCATGTCGTCCTCCTAGTGTTTTTCAGAATTGCGCTGCGCGGCGTAGCGAAGCTTCAGGCACGTGGGGCAGCCCCCGCGAGCGTCCACACTATGCGGCGAGCCATCCTTGTGCCGCCAAACGTCCCCGGCAGGTTGGGGCGCAGGCGCAGGCGGGTCGTGGCGCGTGTAGCCGCAAGCGGGGCAGGTGACCTCGTTCGGCACGCCGGACGCGCCGCACGCCAGGCACTCGCCTCGGGCCATCCGGTCGAGCGTCTGCCGCAGGCGCGGCTTCGCGATGCGGTCCTTGTAGTAGTCGCCCATCAGCTTACCCTCTTGATCGTCCAGTGCGGTTGCGCCCCGCCGCCGCCCTCGTACGTCTCGCCAACGTAGAGCGAGCGGATTTCGGTCTCGACCTCGGTGCCGGCAAGCACCTCGTTGTCGGCGAAGAACTCCGCCGCCGTCATGTGGGTCACGTCGCCGTCCACGGTCGTCAGGCGGTAGAGCGCACTCACGAGACCACCTTGACCTTGACGACCCACCCGAGCTGACGCAGTCGGCGCACTGCCCGGAATGCCTCCGGGACCGACTCGCGGCGAAGGCGCACAACCTGTACGCGCCCGTAGTCCGTGGCCTGATACGTCATTGACTCGACGTTACCCGCGCGCAGTGCGTAGATGTGGTACATGATTGCCTCCTTTCAGTTCGACTGATTGACCGCAAGCGCCAAGACCTGCGCTAGCGAGAGATGCTTCATGGCCTGGTAGAGGTCAACCGATACCGTGACCTGCATGTCGGTCTGCATGTCCTGCCGGCTGGCCATCCCGGGCCGTACCGTGAGCTCCCCTGCCACTACACGAACCGTCTGCGTTGTGGTGTTCATATAGAGATGATACGTCACTGCCGGCAGAGATGTATAGTTGAATCAGCAGAGCTAGCGCGCAATTTAGAGTGCTTTGCCTACACCGCGCTTTCTCCGTGTTTCCACGGCTTTTTGCGCGGCGCGCAGGCGCGTGCGCTTGACGTGTTCGGGCCGCTGCGCCGCCAGCATGCGCTCAAGCTTGGCGTCTGCCTCGGCTTGCATGGCGGCCATGTCCTCGCCCTCATGCTCGTGCGCGTAGCGCTGGAAGGCCTCGAGCCGAGCGTGGGGAGTGTCGCCGGCGAGGCCACCCTTGACGCGGCGCCAGAGGGGCAAGAGGTGGGGCTCAAGGTTGACGGTGACGCGCTCGTCGTTCTGACGCATGGTCGTCCAAGCTCGGCGAGCGGATTGGGAGCTCACGGCAGCACGCGCAATTGCTGGCACGTGCCCAGCGAGGAAGTGAGAGTATTTGCGACGCAGAGTTCGTGCCTCGACGCGTCGCACTCGGTCGAGTGCGCGCAGGTCCAGCCGACCGACCCGCGGCTCGATGACGCGAGTAGGACGGCGCCGGCGGAGAGAACGAGAGGCCGCGTGGCATCGGTGGCACTGGCTGGCGCTACCTCCGGCGCAGTTCCAGGTGCGCTCGTGAGCCCGCGTCCCCTTACGCCCGCCGAGCGCCATTGCCTGATGGCCGTGTGGCCGGTCGAGCGCCCGCGTGCCCAACCGACACCCAGCGAGGTCACGAGTCTCGTGGCTCTTGGCCTCATGTGGCTCCATGATTTCGGGGAGC
>Ga0307478_10001962_pt1 | contig 17000 bp, 14 predicted proteins | sample atmos_gasesECM4C_2_FD_203713 | JGI IMG/M metagenome (GOLD analysis project Ga0307478, IMG submission 203713) | Hardwood forest soil microbial communities from Morgan-Monroe State Forest, Indiana, United States - atmos_gasesECM4C_05 | ecosystem: Environmental > Terrestrial > Soil > Temperate...
GATTGCAATCCCAGCTTGCGCGCCATCAGGTCGATGCGCTCCGGATTGCGCAGCGAGGCATCTTCCAGGTGAAGCTCCCGGTTCATCTCGACCATGCCGTCGCGTTGAATCTTCAGGGATTCGATCTGGTAGCCGTACTCGATTGCCTTGAAATGCTGCCAGGCGTAGGTCATGACCAGCAGAAACAGGCACCCCAACGCGATTCCGAACTGTCGCATCTCGCGCCCGCGGCGGGGATCTTCGACCTTCACCAGCCGCGAGTTGTCGATCGCCTTGTTGAAGTAGATCTCGGGCGTGCCGATCCAGAACGACGGCCGTCGATCCGCCATTGCCACTCTCTGCGTCACTGCCGCCGTGGCCATCAGGCCACCCCAAGCAGATCGGCTTCGACGAGCGGAGGCTTGCTCTGGCCGGCATACCAACGTTCCAGCTCAGTGTCCGCGTTCGCGTTAAGAATGCGAGTTTCCGTCCGCTCAACCGTTGCGATCAGTTCGTTGATCAGCGTTCCTGTGTACATGGCCCTGACTCCTGCTCCTACCCGATTTCTCTCCGGGACGGCTTCGAGAGATGGGTAGGATTTTGGTATTTCGCCCTTTTGTAAGAGGCGATGCCGTCCCGGAAACCTTGCCCCGGCACGCCTTCCCTGGTGCGTGCCGGGCTTCCTTCACCCACAATCTGCCCCAACGCAAGAAGCGGTCACGCTGGGGGCTCCGGCGGGTTCTCCGGAGCAAAACCGTTTCAAGTAGCACCTGCATCCTGCCGGCTGTCCCGAAGGCGTCTCGCCATCGGCAGCGATTTCCCGCCAGACCTGCCGGCGGGACGCCAGCGCTACTAAACTCTTTCGGCGGCTCGCAGTTTCGCGCTGCGTGACCGCGGATTGCGATCAATCTCTTCGTCGGTCGCGATCACCGGCTTCTTGGTCAACAGCCGGTAGTGACCTTGCTTCATTCCCTCGCGCAGTGCATCTTTCACGATGCGGTCCTCCAGCGAGTGGAAGCTGATCACCACTAGCCGGCCTCCCGGCTTCAGCAGCTGCGGCGCTGCATCCATCAACTTCCGCAAATCATCCAATTCGCGGTTCACGAAGATTCGGAGAGCTTGAAAGGTTCGTGTCGCGGGATGAATTCGTCGTTCGGCAGAATTCATTGGCCGGGCCGCGGCTGAAACGATTTCCGCAAGTTGCGCGGTAGTCCGTATCGGCCGCGACCGGACAATGGCTCTGGCGATTCTCCGCGACCTCCTTTCCTCACCGAATTCGTAAATCAGGTTGGCGAGTGTGACCTCGTCGGCCTGATTTACCACTTGTTCGGCGGTCTCGCCGGACTGCGTATTCATGCGCATGTCCAGCGGTCCTTCCGCCTGAAAACTGAATCCCCGCGCGGCGTTGTCGAGCTGCAGGCTGCTGACGCCCAGGTCCGCCAGCAAACCGTCGACCTTGAAATCGCCAGTCGCTAGTCGCAAGTCGTCAGCTAAATCCGCAAAGGATCCATGTTGCAACTCAATCGCCGGCCAGTCTGCCAGTTCGTCTCCAGCCGCTAGTAACTGATCAGCATCCTTGCTGGAGACTGGAGACTGGAGACTGTCGACTGCCTTCTCCAGCGCTGCCGGATCCTTATCGACCCCAATCAAACGACCCCGTGCGCCGAGGCGTTTTGCGATTTCGTAACTGTGCCCGCCCAGGCCCACCGTGGCGTCGATATACGTCCCACCGCGCCGGATGTTTAGAAAATCGATCGCTTCTTTTAAAAGAACCGGTACATGGCCAGCCTTGCCACCATGCCCCCGCTCGGGGGTGTTTCGTCCAGAACCCTCGTCCACTAGATGCCCAGGTCGTCGAGCGTCTTCTCATCTTCCGTAGTGAATGACTCGGTCTCGATCTCCCTCTGCAACGCTTCCATGTTGCGCACTTCCAGATAGGTCAGATTCCCCAGCACTGCAACTTCGCCCTTGATGGCGGCGTTCTCGCGCAGCAACTGCGGAATCAGCAACCGGCCCTGGCCGTCCATCTCGACCTGCTGCCCCCAGTAGTTCACCCGCGCCAGGAACTTCTTCTTCGTGGGATTGAAAGTGGAGAGCCCTGCCAGCTTCTGTTCGATCCGCTCCCATTCCTCGAAGGGATATATCTGGGCAACCTTCCCGTCCAAGCTTGTGATGTAGAATTGCGTTCCGTATTTCTCGTCGATCACCCGCTTGAACTCCGCCGGGACCTTCAAACGTCCTTTTTCGTCGACGCGAGTTGGGTGATTGCCGCGAAACATATGTCTGTTTGCGCCGATGAGGGCGCCCGCTACGGCGGATAGTTGCTACCACAGCAACCAGGGAGGAGGTAAAAGCGGCTTGCAAAGCGGTCATTTCCGGTTCGTTCGGGCTGTTTTTCAGGGTGTCAGTCTTAAATTCCACTGGCGCCTCAAAAGGTGTCACCGCTGCCCACGACCTCTATTGACTTGACCACTTTCTACCACTTTTGCCCACATCCTACGCCTAACTGGTTTATTGTCAACAAGAAAGTTGAAGGTTGCAGGGGTCTCAGAAGTACATCTTGGAAAAGCGCCAGTCGTAGTGGCTAACTGAGATGGTGACCACAAGATGTTGGGTTGAAGAAAGTGGTTCTTTCACCGTTTCTTCGCTTCGATTTTTCTTGCGTTTTCTTTTTCCTGTGGATATAGCGCGGGAGCCTTCCGAATTGGCTCGTCGTTTTCTCCATGTCGAGTCATCTTGAATTCAAAAGCTGGGTCGGATTCCCGATTGAGAAGGTCTTTCTCTTCTTTGCGGATCCAGCGAACCTCCCGCGCCTCATGCCTCCCATCACGGACACACGCATTGATGCTTTACATCTTGTTCCCCCGCCTGCAATATCGACTCAACTTCCTTCGGAACGGCAGCCGTCGCTCGCCGGCATTGGCTCGGAAATCGTCACGTCGTTTCGCGTGTTGCCGCCACTTCCTTTGCGCGGTCGATGGGTCGCGAAGATTACGGATTTTCGATGGAACGAATTTTTCGAAGACGTGCAGTTGCAGGGACCATTTAAAAGCTGGCATCATCGGCATGAGCTGGTACCAGAAGTTCGCGAGGACAAACAAGGGACGCTTGTCACCGACAAGGTCGCTTACGGATTTGGACTGGGCCCGCTCGATCCGTTGATTGAGGCCCTGGTTTCGAAGCGGATCGAGAGGATCTTCATCCATCGGCAGCGGATTTTGCCCGACCTTTTGCTGGGTTGACTGGGAGCTGTCAGAGAAATAGAAAGAAGGCGGAACGAACCGAAGCCCTTCCGCCCGGATAATAGTGTTGTTCCTTCTATGCGCTTGCTTGCAAGCTGCTCTGTTGTCCTAGCGAATCGAAGGCTCCGTTTTGAAGTGCGAACTGCTGCAGATCCTGCTGCAGGCTTGTGTAGGCTTTTTGAGCGGACGCAAGATCCCCAGTCTGCAAATCCTGGCCAAGCTGGCCGAAGTCCTGCATCAGGGAATTGCCGCTCTGTGCGCCTTCCGCGGAATGATGATGGTGATGGAGACGCTGTGCAGCATGATTCTGCAAGCCCTGTTGCAGGGTTGCAAAATCCTGCTGCGCGCCACCCAGGTTCCCTGATTGCAGATCGCCGTTGAGCTGCTGAAGCGCCTGCGCAATCGGATTCTGGTTCTGGGTTGAGGATGAGCCGCTCGGTTGGGGAGAGTCTTTCTGCAGAGTGGCGAAATCGGTCGCTGCCGCCGACAGATTGCCCGACTGCAGATCCTGTCCGAGTTGCTCAAAGTCTTTCTGGAATTGCTGGACCCGACTGGAGGTGCTTTGGGTATTTGCATTCAGGATGTTACTGCTGAAGATGTTCGAAACGTTCATTCATTCTCCTCGTCAAGGACAGGCCAGGGGCGAAGGAATGCCCGAATGACCTTCCCCAACTTTCCATCGGCAGAGGAAGAAACAAGTTGAGTTCAAAAGGCGCGACTTCGCTGCCGGTGGACGGTTACCTTCCAGAGCATCTCCAGCACCACTTTGGCGAGCTCTAAACGATTGCGTCGGGCCGGGTTAGTGATGCGCTCGCGCAGAGCGGTCGGCAATTGTGGCCCAGTGGCTCGGGGCATGGGCAAAGTTTGCCGGGGTGTTCTTCTTCAGACAAGACATCGCTGCAACTCTATTTCGACGGTTTGAGTGTTTCAGCCTTCTGCCGGGCTTCGTCGGCTTCGTGTTGCATGCCTTTGGCGGAGTAGACCTCAGCGAGGGCCAGTTCGGTATCGACGTCGTCTCCTTGTTTCTGTTGCTGGGAGTGGAAGGCATCGATGGCGGCATCGTAGTTCTTCTGACTCGCTTCCGACACTCCCAATCGATAGAACACGGAGTCGAGATCAGGCTCCAATTCTGCCGCGAGTTTGAACTCTGCGACCGCTGCCTGGTGATTCTGCTGAGCGGCGAGAGTCATGCCGAGCCCCAGGTGGGCATATCCGTCATTTGGATCGCTTTGCACCAGCTTGCTGAAAATCTCCTTCGCCTCGGCGATGCGGTGCTGGTTGAAGTAGACCATTCCCAGTTCGTAGCGCGCCCCAGCTTGCGCGGGCGCGAGCGCGAGCACTTGCTTCAGTTCCACTTCCGCGAGCGGGTATTGCTTCTGGTCGAAGTAAGCGTGAGCCAGCGCAAAGTGCGCGGGAGCGTAGCCCGGACGCTGGCGGACGGCGGTCTGCAGTTCGGCGATCGCCTTGTCCATTTTGTTGTCTTCGATCAGTTCTGCCCCACGCTGCACATGGATGAGGTAGCTGCGCGAGCGGTAGAAACCGGCGGCGGCCCCGACTACAATCAATCCCACGAAGAAGATGATGGAGAGGCGGCGGAGAGGATTAGGCTCCGGAGAAACGCGAGCGATCAGGGCTCCGAATACGAGGCCTGTTACCAAGCCACCGAAGTGGGCGGCATTGTCAGTGCGGCCCGAAAACGTTCCCATGATAAGGCCGTACCCGGCGAAGAACAGCATGTTGCGCAGCCTGGCGCGCACAGCGAAAAGCGGAGCAGAAAACTCGCCGAGGTAGTGAGATGCGACCAGCGCGCCGACAATTCCAAAGATCGCACCCGAGGCTCCGGCGCTCACGCCCACCGGCCGCCACCACACACTGGCCACGCTGGCTCCGATACCAGAAATCAAATAAACAGCGGCGAACGTCCAGTGCCCAAATAGCGACTCGCACCATTCGCCCAGATTCCAGAGGAACCACATGTTGAGAAGAATGTGGAGCAAGCCGATGTGGAGGAAGATGCAGGTCAGCAACCGCCACGGCTGACCACCCAACGTGTATGGACCGAAGTTCGCGCCCCACTCGATCAATTGCCGCGAATTGGGGTCCATGGCGATGCCTTCGAGTGCCATCGCGCCGAAGACAACCAGGTTGATGACGAGTAGGACCTGGGTGACGATCGAGGACGTGCTGATTCCCGCTGCCCAGGGAACGGGCATCACGGGTTGAATGGCGTCTTCCGGCTCTTCGCCGCGTTGGGCCGCTTCGTGCCGTACACACCACTCACAAATCTTCCGGAAGGAAAAGGCGGTGAGATTCCGTCCGCATTGTGCACACTTGGCCAACGTTGAAATCGATCGCGCAGGGAAAAAAATTCGTTACTTATTGGGCTCCACGTAGACTGCAGTACCATAGGCGAGCACTTCGGTGACGCCCTGCATGATCTCGGTGGCATCGTAACGTGCGCCGACGACGGCGTTGCCGCCCAGCTCCGCCGCGTGCTGCAGCATCAGATCGAACGCCTCGGAGCGCGTCTTCTCGCACAGGTTCGTGAGAAGCGTGATGTTGCCACCTACGAGGGTCTGCAACCCTGCGCCGATCGTGCCGAAAATCGACCGGGAGCGCACCACAATCCCACGCACAACGCCGAGGGTGCGAGTCACCCGATAGCCATCCAGTTCGAACTGCGTGGTGACCATATTGTGGGAGACCATTCGGCCGGTGGGCGCATGGTAGGTAGACATAATCGGCCTTCTCCTTCAACGGAATAAGCTTGAACGTACCCGGACTCGCCTCAACTATATCGCGAGTGGCAAAGCCAGGCGAGATAGACGCCAGATACGATGCTCTCCGCTAGCGAAGCGGATCGCCGAGAGTCTATTCAAGATCGGCGTCGATGAAAAACGCGTGCGCCTCCGAGTCATACGTCACATGCAAGAGGTTGGGCTTGCAGCAGACCTGACAGTCTTCCACATATTTCTGATTTCGTCCCGCGGACTCGTCGACCGACGTTGGATTCCACTCTCCGCAACCCGCACACTGAAAGCCTGAATCCATGAGCCTGATTGTAGCTTTCAATGTGACCATGGGTAGGTGTCGACAAATCGCCTTCCTTCGGCGCCGCGCTAAAACAACGTTGATGAAGTCCAATGAGTGTATCCGTCGAGACCTGATCAGCAGGACATACTGAATCTACAGCGTGCGAATTTCTCTATAATGCCGAGCACCATGCCAACCCGACGAACTTTCTTACATGCCAGTGCGGCCACTGCGAGCGCAACTCTTCTTACTCATGCAATTGCTGCCGAAAATCTTGACAACTCGAATGCAATTCTTCCCCCCGCAATCGCGGTATTGAAATCGGTGAAGGATCAAGCTCATCCCATTACAACGGAAGAGCGGTTGGCGCGTCAGGAGAAGGCGCGCCACCTGATGGAAGCAAATGATCTCGATGCCATCATTCTTATGGAGGGAACATCGCTGAACTACTTCACCGGCATTCGCTGGTGGGGTGGGGAACGAATGTTCGCGATGGTTTTGCCTGCCAAGGGCACCGCGTTCTACGTCTGCCCTGCATTCGAAGAAGGGCGAGCCCGCGAGCAGATCGCTTCCGCCCCCGAGAGTGGCCAGGCCGACGTTCGCACCTGGCAGGAAGACGAGAGCCCGTATCAACGCCTGGCACAAGGTCTCAAAGACCGCGGCATTCTCACTGGAAAAATCGGGATTGAGGAAACGGTCCGATTCGTTTTCCGCGACGGCATCGAAAAGGCGGCACCCCAGGCCAGGCTCATGAGCGCGACTCCGATCACTGCGGGGTGTCGCATGGTCAAGAGTCCAGCCGAGCTTGCATTGATGCAGCTTGCTAACAACGTAACCCTCACCGCCTACGAAACCGTCTATCGTTCTTTGCATGACGGCATGACCCAAGTCGACGTCGGCCGCTTGATCGCCGCCGCTCATGACAAGCTCGGTTTTTCTGGGGACGCCTTAGTCGAAGTCGGGGAGTATTCCGCGTTCCCGCATGGCTCGACGCAACCGCAGATCGTCCGCGAGGGCCTGCCGGTTCTAGTAGACGGTGGCTGCAAGGTGGAAGGCTATCAATCCGATATCACCCGCCTGCTGGTGATTGGCACTGTGCCTGACAAGCTGAAGAAGGTTTTCGATATCGTGCATCACGCGCAATCCACGGCACTGGCAACTGCCAGACCGGGCGTGGAGTGCGGTTCGGTCGACGCCGCGGCGCGCAAAATCATCACCGACGCCGGCTACGGACCAGATTACAAATTCTTCGCTCACCGCGTCGGACACGGTATCGGGATGGACATCCACGAGTGGCCTTATCTGGTGCGTGGGAACTCGACCAAACTGACGCCAGGAATGACCTTCAGCGACGAACCGGGGATCTACATCCGCGGCGAATTTGGAGTTCGCCTCGAAGACGACATGCATATAACGGAACATGGGGCAGAACTATTCACGCCGCAGTGTCCGTCGCTCGAGCACCCGTTCGTGCCAGCAACCTCATCGTCTTAAGACGAACGCGTCCCGTGTCGCAGCGTATTAATTAATTAAAGGACCGGCTGAGGACGCAATTCTTCCAGTTGCTGCTTCACCGCGACACTCAGACGCCGCACACCCTCCCGAATCTGATCCGGTGGGGCAGCGGAGAAATTCAGGCGCAGGTGCCGGCGTGCCTCTTCCTGATGTCCGTTCGGTGCGTAAAAACAATCACCGGGAACGAAGGCAACGTTCTCGCGAACCGCCGTTTGGAAGAGTTGTTGCGAGTCCATGCCCACCGGCAAACACACCCACAAAAACAATCCGCCCGTCGGCCGCGTCCAGGTCACCTGCGGTGGGAAGTATTCTGTCAGCGCGGTAAGCATTACGTCGCGCCGCTCCCGATAAACTCGTCGAATCAGCTTGACGTGCTCGTCGAGGAAATTGTCGCGCGCAACCTCGTAAGCCACCATCTGCCCAAACGTTGAGCTATGCAGATCGGCGCCCTGTTTAAGCTGGACCAGCTTCGAGATCACCTCGGGCGGTGCCACGATCCAGCCCAGCCGCAATCCGGGCGCGAGCGTCTTCGAGAACGTACTCAGATACAGGACATTGCCGATCGAGTATCCCTGGTCGCGCCGAAGATTCTCGCGATCCAGCACCACCAACGGTGGGAGGTGCTCCCCTTCGAAGCGCAACTGGCCGTACGGATCGTCCTCAACAATAGGAATTCCATATCTATCGGCCAGCAGAACAAGTTCGTGACGTCGCCCCTCAGAAAGTGTCGTGCCGCCGGGATTCTGAAAGTTGGGCAGCACATACATGAATTTCGGGCCGGAGCGCAGAGGTACTTCCACTGAATCGGAACGCATGCCATCTTCATCGCTCGGCACGCTCAGGTAGTCCGCTCCATAAACGCTGAACGCTTGCAAGGCTCCCAGGTAGGTGGGCGCTTCCACCAGGACGCGATCTCCGGGATTGATCAGAAGCTTTCCAATCAAGTCCAGCGCCTGCTGGGAACCCGAAGTGATCAGCACGTTTTCGGTCTTCGCCCTGATGCCGTAGCGGTCAATGTGGCGCGCGATCATTTCGCGTAAAGGCTCGTACCCCTCTGACGCCCCGTACTGCAACGCCAAATGGGGTTGCTCTTCCAGAACCTTTTTACAAGCCTCCCGGAACCTCTCGGTCGGAAACACGTCCGCAGCTGGGAGCCCACCCGCAAACGAAATCACCTCGGGCCTCTGGGTGAATTTCAGCAACTCCCGAATAGCGGAACTCCGCACGCCCTTTGTGCGCTGCGCGTATCGTGACGTCCAGGCAGTCGACATTCGTCTCCTCCGCGACCAGCATACGGCGTCGCTGGCGGAAGCGATGTGATGTTGGATGGTTGCGTTGTGACGAAAATCACTGCAGCCGCGTGACGCGCAAGTTCCCACAAGTCTCGCGGTGGCAAGGGAATTGCTCGTAAAACATCGAACTCGGCGCTACGGGTGAGGTCTATGCCAACACCGCAACCTCGAGTTTCATTCATCCCTCCCCCAAGGCCGTCCAGCAGTGCGGACGGCCATCTTTTTGCAACTGGAAATTTCCTTTCGCAACCCAACCCTCAATGCATCAAAGTTCGACGTCAAAATGAAGTTCACCTGGGGAAAGTCAGGAGGTCGGCTGGTTTGGCCAAGCCATGGTTGCGGATGCGTGCCCTTTCGGCGACTTTTGCGTCCGCTGTACGCCTTGATAGACTCTTGTGTCGCGATTGCGTGCCGGCGGGTGCAGGACGACCCAGCCCACTTGGGGCGAAACTCGTTTGCTAAGACTGAAAACTAATCAGCAAATAGCCATCTACGGCGGACGGCGTGATTTATTTTTTCGGAGCCCTGCATCTGCTTGGTATGAAATCGCCGCATTGCGGATTTTTCCGCTCTTATTATTAGCTGTTTTCTGTGTGTTGACGACTCCGGTCTCCGCGCAAATTTCGCCCGGCCCCCTCGCCCGGCCTCACCAATATCTCGACGGTGCATTGCACTGCACAGACTGTCACAAAATTGGTGGCGGACAACCGCAGTTCAAATGCAGCAGCTGCCACACTGACATCGGCGAGCGAGTCAACGCTAAGCGGGGACTGCACGGTTCCTACCATATTCCTGCCGGCTCTAGCCAGGAGTGCGTGCGCTGCCACTCCGATCACAACGGAGTGAACTTCGCCCTTATCAAGTGGGATCCGAATAAGTTCGACCACAAGGAGACCGGGTATCTGCTTGAAGGCAAGCACGCCGGTCTGGCATGCAACAAGTGCCACTCCCCTGACAAGATTCCGGCTGCCGAGCGCGCCAACATCAAGATGAAGGACCTGAGCAAGACATTCCTCGGGATCCCGCAAGCTTGCGTGGCTTGCCACAAGGACTTCCACGAAGGCCGGCTCGGTCAGAATTGCCTGCAATGCCACAACTTCGTCGATTGGAAGGATACTTCCGGAAAGTTTGATCACAACAAGACCCGCTATCCGCTGACCGGACTGCACCAGCAGGTGAAGTGCGAGAAGTGCCATACGCCCGATGCCAGCGGGGCTCCGCGTTACAAGGGTCTGCCGTTCAGCAAGTGCGACGACTGTCACGCAGATCCGCACAAGGGAAGTTTCAAGGACAAAAGTTGCGCGTCGTGCCACAACACAAGCAGCTGGAAGAAAGTGTCCAACAGTGGGCTGAACAACAACTTCGATCACTCAAAGACCAAATATCCTTTGCTGGGTAAGCACGCCACGGTCGAGTGCGAAGCTTGTCACATCAAAGGCGATTTCAAGAAGGAACTGCCTTTCGCGAAGTGCACCGACTGCCACAAGGATGAGCACAATGGCCAGTTCGCGAAACGGAAACCTGACGGCATCGAGTGCTCCTCTTGCCACAACCTGGATGGATGGAAGCCGTCTCTGTTCGACGTCAAGGCGCACGCAAAAACCGACTACCCCCTGATTGATGGGCATACCAAGGTGAAGTGCGACGGCTGCCACACCCCGAAGGGCAAGGACACCATCTTCAAAATCACCAACTTCAAGCGGTGCACTGATTGCCACAAGGATGAGCACGACAATCAGTTCGCCGGAAAGCCCTACGAAAATCAGTGCGACCAGTGCCACAATCTAAAGGGTTACAGCCCATCCACCTTCACCCTGGCGCAGCACAAGAAGACCAAGTTCGACCTCACCGGCGGCCACATCGCAGTTCCCTGCACCGACTGTCACAAGCTGGCGGATAAGAACCAGCCAAAGTCAAAAATCCCTTATCACTTCGCCGATTTGTCCTGCACCACATGCCATGAGGATATCCACCATGGTCAGTTCAAGGAGCGCCAGGAAAAGGTCGGGAAGGAGGGCAAGCCGATGGGTTGCGAGGCCTGCCACGGAACCAAGTCCTGGCGTGAACTGGATGGCTTCGACCACAACACCACATCCTTCCGCCTCGAGGGCGCGCATCGTGCCGTCGCTTGCATCGACTGCCACAAACCGCCAAATCTGGAAACCAAGCTCATTAATGTGGACTTCAAGAAGGCGCCGGAGAAATGCGAAGAGTGCCACGAAGACCCGCACGGCGGCCAGTTCATCAAGTTCTACACCGACAAAGTAACTCCGTGCGGAGACTGCCACAACGCCACCAAGTGGAAGCCTTCGACCTTTGATCACGACAAGAGAACAACCTTCGCCCTTGAAGGCGAACACCGAAATGTCGCTTGCGCCGGCTGCCACAAACTCTTCAAGGAGGTCGATGGGAAGCAGGTCCTCTTCTATGCTCCGACGCAAAAGGCCTGTGCCGATTGCCACGGTCCCGAGGTCAAGCCACTGAAAAAGAGCTGATGTCCTCGGTAACTACTGAAGGATCAACGCTTTGTCCAATATTTTGAACATCTCCAGTGATCGTCGGAGTGCACAAGGTAAAAATACACTACATATCTGAAGAACTTACATTTTCGCCTTCCCAAGTGCGTCTTCAAACCGATTCCCGACCGGATTTACACAGTTACGAAATTATTCCCGCCACATGTACTTGTGTAACCTTCCACAACATTTCTCACCTGCATAAGCTTGCTGGGCGTCAGATTGCTGTTCTTTCTCATAACTTCACTGAATTTTGCAGCTATTTCCGTCTCTTGAGTCGAAATCCTTACTTGCGAGGTTGGGGCAACCTTGGGATCGATGTTTTTGGTTCATTTGGTAGTCGCATTTGCGATGCTCCCCGGCGGACTACCGGCGGGCGGGCAGTCTCAATCGTCTGCCAACACGCGCAGCCCGCACGGAAGCCTGAGCATTCCCTGCCAGAACTGCCACACGCTTAGCGGCTGGAAGCCGATCCGCGCCGTCCCCGAATTCGATCACAACACCACCAAGTATCCTCTGCGCGGCATGCACGAAGGCGTGGCTTGTACGCAGTGTCACATCAAGCCGATCTTCTCGAATGTCGGATCTCAGTGCGCCGACTGCCACGCCGATATTCACAAGCGCCAGATGGGGGCCAACTGCGAACAGTGCCACACCGTGAAGGGCTGGCACGTTTCGGTTCAGCAGATCAACCAGCACCTGAATCGCTTCCCGCTGATTGGTGCCCACGCTACTGTCGACTGCGATGCCTGCCACAAGAGCGCGGCCGTCGGCCAGTTCCAAGGTCTGTCGACCGCCTGCTACTCCTGCCATCAGCGCGATTTCATCAACACGAAGTCGACCGGGCTCGACCACGTCTTGTTCAACTTCCCCACGGCGTGCGACCAGTGCCACACCATGGACAACTGGCTGGGTGCGAAGTTTGATCATTCTGGGCCGCCTGCGAATTTTCCGTTGACTGGGGCGCACGCGACTCTGGATTGCAACGCCTGCCACGCGGGCGGAAAGTTCAGCGGCACGTCTACGAGTTGCGTGGGCTGTCACATGGCAGATTTCAATAAGACGAACAACCCACCGCACGCCCAGGCTGGCTTCCCGACAACCTGCCAGACTTGCCACAACACCAGCGCGTGGGATCCGACGACTTTCGATCACAATACTTTTACGAAGTTCCCGCTGACGGGTGCGCACGTCAGCGTGGCCTGCACGCAATGCCACATCAATGGCCAGTTTGTCGGCACGCCGACCGATTGCGCTTCGTGCCATATCAAGGACTTCAACGGCACCACCAATCCGAATCACGTTCAATCTGGTTTCCCGACGACTTGTCAGCAGTGCCACAGCACGACTTCGTGGACACAAGCTACGTTCGATCATTCCTCGACAGGGTTCCCGCTGACCGGCGCTCATTCGACCGTGCAGTGCTCGCAATGTCATGTGAACAGTAATTACAACTTGACGGGCGCCAACACGGCCTGTGTCAGCTGCCACCTGAAAGATTTCCAGACCACGACGAACCCGAACCACGTGACTTCGGGATTCCCGCAGGCTTGTCAGCAGTGCCACAACACGACTTCGTGGACTCAAGCTACGTTTGACCATTCCACGACGGGATTCCCGTTGACCGGCGCCCATACCACCGTGCAGTGCGCGCAATGCCACATCAATAACAATTACAACCTGACGAACGCGGACACGGCCTGCGTCAATTGCCACCTGAAGGATTTCCAGGGCACCACAAATCCGAACCACGTAACTTCGGGCATCTCGCAGACTTGCCAGACGTGCCATAACACCACGTCATGGAACAATGCGAGCTTCGATCACTCGACGACGGGATTCCCGCTTACCGGCGCCCATACCACCGTGCAGTGCGCGCAGTGCCACATCAATAACAATTACAACCTGACGAACGCGGACACGGCCTGCGTCAATTGCCACCTGAAGGATTTCCAGGGCACCACGAATCCAAACCACGTGAGTTCGGGCTTCCCGCAAACCTGCCAACAGTGCCACAACACAACGTCGTGGACACAGGCAACGTTCAATCACAACAACACGGGATTCCCGCTGACCGGTGCGCATACTACGCTGCAGTGCGCCCAGTGCCACGTCAATAACAATTACAACCTGACCAGCGCAGCTTGCGTAAACTGCCACCTCACGGATTTCCAGGGCACGACGGCTCCGAATCACGTTACCTCGAACATCCCGCAGACTTGCGAGCAGTGCCACAACACAACCAACTGGGGGAACGCGAGCTTCGATCACTCGACGACGGGATTCCCGCTGACCGGCGCGCACTCCTCACTGCAATGCGCCCAGTGCCACGTGAACGGCAACTACAACCTGACCGCGGCGAACACCGCTTGCGTCAGCTGCCACCTCACAGATTTCCAGGGCACGACGGCTCCGAATCACGTGACCGCGAACATCCCGCAGACCTGCCAGCAGTGCCACAACACCACGTCGTGGGGCAATGCGACTTTCGATCACTCAACCACGGGTTTCCCGCTCACCGGCGCACACACCGCTTTGCAGTGCGCCCAGTGCCATGTGAATGGCAACTACAACCTCACGTCGGCGAACACCGCGTGCATCAGCTGCCACACGACCGACTACCAGGGCACGAATGCGCCGCCGCATGCTGCCGCCGGTTTCGCGCAGACTTGTCAGCAGTGCCACAGTACGACCAACTGGACCACCGCGACTTGGGATCACTCGACCACCGGCTTTGCGCTGACTGGGTTCCACACCTCGTTGACCTGCGCCCAGTGCCACGTGAACAACGCGTATAACCTGACGAGCGGAGCCTGCGTGCAGTGCCACCTGAAGGATTTCCAGGGCACGACTAATCCGAATCACGTCCAGGCCAGTTTCCCGCAGACTTGCGACCAGTGCCACACGACGACCAATTGGGGTAGTGGTACCTTTGATCACTCGACCACCGGTTTCACGCTCACGGGTGCGCATACGACTCTTCAGTGCGCCCAATGCCACGTGAATGCCAACTACGGCCTTACTAGCGCCAATACCACCTGCATTTCGTGCCATCAGACGGACTACAACGGCACCAATTCGCCATCGCATGCGGCGGTAGGCTTCCCGACTACCTGTGATGTCTGCCACAGCACAACCAATTGGACCGGAGCCACGTTCAACCACAACAACACGACGTTCCCGCTCACTGGTTATCATGCGACTTCCGCTGTCACGTGCGTGATGTGTCACGTAAACAACAACTACACCACCCTGCCGACCGCTTGTTACGGCTGCCATCAGGCGGATTACACCGGGACCACCAATCCGAATCACAGTTCTGCCGGTTTCCCGACGACTTGCGACACTTGCCATACAACCACGGCCTGGACAGGTGCGACGTTCAATCACACCTGGTTCAGCCTGACTCACGGGAACGCAAACGGCGTGTGCGCGACCTGCCACACCAACCCGAGTGACTACTCGGTCTTCCAGTGCACAGGGTGTCACGGTGGGAACAACGCTGCCAATTTCCAGCACCCCAACGTCGGCGGCTATGTCTACAACAGCGTGAATTGTTACCAATGTCACAAAAGCGGTAATGGTGGTTAGTCTCTTGCAGTGAGAAGTAGATGGGGCCGGAGCGCCTCCGCTTCTGCAGTATCAGGAAATAACTTTCCCCCCGCGGGTGAAATCCCGTGAGTTATGAGGTCTGATGAATTGTAGGCGGCTACTTCTCGTGCTGGTGTTGGCGCTGTTGGTCTCTCTGGGCGCGGCACAAAGCACGGCAGGCGGCGCGGCCGAGGTCGAGCAGTTGCAAGTAAAGCGCGAGGGCGCTGACGTCATGATCCAGGTGATCCTGACGGGTACGGTAAAGCCCTCCATCGAGACGGCGATTAATCCCGACCGGCTCGTTCTTGTACTCCCCGGCACTCTTTCCGACGCAAAGCAAAAACACTTTCCCCTCGACGCCAATGGTGTTCGTGGCGTACGCATGGGCTTGAACACTGCCAATCCTCCGGTCACCCGTGTGGTCGTGGATCTGGACAGCGCGCATCCTTACTCGCTGAGCTCGGAAGGAAACACCATCACCTTGCGCGTGCAGCCAGTTGAGAGCGCCGTCGCGCGCCGTCAAGGCCCCGCTCCCGCCGCTTCGGCACCGCTCATTGGGGTATTCCGGCGGAAGCCAGAACCGCCCCCGGTGGATTCCGCAACGACTGCGGCTCCCATACCCGTACCCCCGAAGCTGCCGCCCATCAACTTCCCGGAGAAGCAGGCTGCGCCTGCCTCACAACCAGCAACTGCGTCGGCCACTAAGGCTCCTTCGGCGACCCATCCCAACGTTGGAGGCTTGCAACAAGGCACAGTATTCCCCGGAATGGGCACCCCCGGCGCAGGCAGCGTACCCCAGGCGCAAGGTGCCTCGAGCGTTCCGGGAAACACCGTTACGGTTCAGAGTACGCAGTCAGCCGCCACGCTTGCACCGCCAAACGCATCTGGCGTTACGGTAAAGACCGCTGCTCCCTCCAGCTTGCCTCCGAGCACAGGCCAGTCTTCTTCGATCGCGGTCAGTGTTGCTCCCACCGCGAAGACTAATGCTGCGGCGACAGCCCCGAACACTGCGGCGATCTCGACTCCGGTAACGCCGGCAGCCACGAACAGTACATCCACGACTGGTACCAGTCCCGCAGCGACAGCGAACGCCTCTGCACCGGCTGCCGTTGCTCCGAACACTGTTTCAACACCTAGCTCCGCAGGCGCGGCGAATGTTACATCGAAAGTGCTCTCCGCGACCGTGTCGCAGCCTCCATCGACCTCCACCCCATCGACTGCCGCTACTGTAGCCAACCCACCCGGAACCGCATCGTTGACCACCTCAGCCCCGGCGAGTTCGAATACGGCAACGCCTGCGGTCCAAGGTGCGACGGTGACAAATCCTTTGGGATTGCCTCCCCCTGGCGCCGCCTCTGCGTCGCCATCAACGACCAGCGTCTCCCCAACCAGTGGGGCGACTGTGTCGAATCCGTTGGGCTCGGCTTCGACAACTACTGTAGCCACTTCGGGCAACTCGACCTCAAACACCAACTCGGCCACTCCCCAGGGTGCCAGCGTCTCGAACCCTCTTGGGCTCGCACAAGGGGCTCCCACTGCTGCTCCCTCGACCCCGGCAGGGGCAACGGTGTCCAATCCTCTCGGACTTGCCCCGGGCGAAACGGCGCAGATCGAAGTAGTTGAGCCTGCCGACGTCACTCCTGCTGAAGCTACGCCGGCGAAGCCCACGCAGAACGCGGTCGTCGCCAAGGCAATCGAACCCGATATTCCCGCCGCTCTCGCGCTGCGTGCGACACATCCGGATTTCCGCACCGCCTTTCGAATTAAATACGTCGCCGCCGGAGCTGCTTATCTGGATGGTGGCCGCGGCGCCGGCTTGGCCGAAGGGATGA
>Ga0307478_10001963_pt1 | contig 16984 bp, 18 predicted proteins | sample atmos_gasesECM4C_2_FD_203713 | JGI IMG/M metagenome (GOLD analysis project Ga0307478, IMG submission 203713) | Hardwood forest soil microbial communities from Morgan-Monroe State Forest, Indiana, United States - atmos_gasesECM4C_05 | ecosystem: Environmental > Terrestrial > Soil > Temperate...
GGCCGAGGTGCGCGCGCACGGCGGCGAGCGTTTCACCGCCGTACGTGCCGCCGGCGACGGTGTTTTCATCCCAGCATTCCCACGATTCGCCGAGTAGCGCCGTTGGATCGCCGGGTTTGCCGTAGCGTTCAACGAGCGCATCCCCGCCCCAGATAGCGGCGGCCAGCTTGGGGGCGAGGACGAGTGGGGACGTTCGTGTTGTGCCGGTCACCACTGACGCTTAGTGGCTCTCGGCGCCGATTCCGCCGTGCAGTTGCGTCTGCATCTGCCTTTCGCACCCCGCGTGCGCGCATCCGCAACGGATGTTTGCCGGATCGCGGCCTTCGGGTGAATCACAGTATGCGCTGCATGTGGCCAGTGCGAGGGGAACCTCACAGAGGCACGCTAGATTATCGCAGCGCTTGTGTTCGCCGCCGGAATCCGCCATCGGTTGAAAGATCGGGCGCATCGGGGTTCTCCTCGGTCATGTCGGCGTTTCCGCTCCCATGCCCAGGAAAACCCGATCCGAAAACCCTCGCCTCGTCATCCCGAGCAAAGCACCGTAGGTGCGTCGTCGAGGGACAGCCACCGTTATCGTCAGTGGTGCCCTTCGACGACGCGCCTGCGGCGCTTTGCTCAGGGTGACAACGGGTGCTTTGCTCAGGTGACGGCGGGTGCTTTGCTCAGGGTGACGGCGGGTGATTTGCTTGGGGTGATAGGCTAGCCGGCGATTACGGTGGCTTCGTAGCCGCGGGCGGCGATGTTGGTGAGGATTTGTTCGATGTCTTCGGGGCGCTGCAGTTCGCAGGTGAGATCGAGCTGCGCGTACTTGGCCGGAACGCTGCCGAACAACCGGTGGTGCAGCACGTCGAGCACGTTGGCATGGGCGTCGTTGACCGCCGTCGCGATCGCGACCAGGCCGCCCGGTTTGTCGACCATGAGCACGCGAATCTGCACCACGCGGCCGGCGCGCATGCGCGAACGCACGATCACCGATGCCAGCATGCCGAGATCGAGATTGCCGCCGCACAAAAGCGTGCCGACGCGCTTGCCGCGGAAGCGTTCGACGTTGCTGCGGATCGCCGCGACGCCGGCCGCGCCCGCACCCTCGGTGACGAGCTTCTCATCCTCGAGCAGAAACGCGATCGCGCCTTCGATCGCGGGTTCCGAGACGAGCAGCACGTCGCGCACGACGTCGCGCACGATCGAGAGCGGCAGGCGGCCAACCTTCTCGACCGCGATGCCTTCGGCGATCGTCACGCCCCCGATGATCGCGACCTCGCCCTTCATTTCGGCGTACAGCGCCGGATAGAACTCGGTCTCGACGCCGATCACTTCAGCCTTCGAGCCGAACAGGTCGACCGCGAGCACGGCGCCTGAGATCAAGCCACCACCGCCCACCGGCACGACGATCGCATCCAGATCGGTGCCCGCGTCTTCGAGCAGCTCGAGGGTTGCCGTTGCTTGGCCCGCGATGACGTTGAGATCGTCGTAGGGGTGGATCAGCGTGGCGCCCGTGCGCTCGACCAGTTCGTAGCCGTACGCCGACGACTGTTCGAACGTCGCGCCGTGCAACACGACTTCGGCGCCGTAATCGCGCGTCCGCCGCACCTTGAGGAACGGCGTACCATCCGGCATCACGACTGTTGCCTTGATGCCGAGCCGGGCGGCGTGGTAGGCCACGCCCTGCGCGTGATTTCCAGCCGACATCGTCACCACGCCGCGCCGGCGCTGTTCTTCGGTGAGCAGCGAGAGCGCGTTGAGCGCGCCGCGTTCCTTGAACGAGCCCGTCACCTGACGGGTCTCGAGCTTCAAGTACGCTTCGCCCTCGATCTGGTGTGACAGCGCGCGCGAGCGATTGGTGGGCGTGCGGATCACGCCGCCGCGCAGCCGCTCGGCAGCCGCCTGCACCGCGCCGCGCAATTCGGAATTGGTCGAAATCACCGGGCCTGCTTCGGGTTTTGGACGAAGGGTGCCTCGTGACAATCGTCGATCTTGTGAGCGCTGCGCTTTCCGGACCCGACCGCCCCGTCCTATTCGAACGCGCGATGGATGGCCGTTGGAGCGCACTCGGTACTGCCGAGCTTTTGGCCCGCGTCAACGCGATCGCCGCAACGCTGCGCCATCGGGGGCTCGCACCCGGTGATCGCGTCGCGCTGATGTCGCCCAATCGCGTCGATTGGATCCTTGCGAACCTCGGCATCCTGTTTGCGGGCGGCGTGACGGTACCGATCTACGCCACCCAAGCGGCCGACCAGGTGCGCTTCATCATCGCCGACTCCGGCGCGCGCGAGCTGTTCGTCGATACGCAAGCCGTCGCCGATCGCTTGCGCTCCGAGGGGATCGCGCTCGAACCGATCGTATTCGACGGCGCGGCAGAACACCCGCATTCGCTGAGCGCCGTGATCGCGTACGGGCGCGGGATGCTCGGCGCGCAGCCGGCGGCGGTAACGGCGGACGATCTCGCGGTCATCATCTATACATCCGGCACAACCGGCTCACCCAAGGGCGTGATGCTCTCGCACCGCAACCTCGCCTCGAACGCGCACGCCGCCTTCGATCTGATCCCCGACCTGATCCGGCCGGGCGATCCGGTGCTCTCGATCTTGCCGTACGCGCACATCTACGAAAGCATCAACGTCTTCGGGTATTTCATCCGCGGTGCGGAGATCTATGTCAACCGCCATATCGAGACACTGCTCGACGATCTGCGGTCGGTGCGACCGGTCATCGTGTTTTGCGTGCCGCGCATTTTCGAACGCACCTTTGCCGGCATCATCGCCAAAGCGCGTGCCGCCGGCGGGCTCAAGGCGAAGCTCGTGCCGTGGGCACTGGCGATCGGGCGGCGCTACAAGCGCGCCGAATTCGATCGTACGGCGCGCGGTCTGGGACTGCGCATGCAGTACGCGCTCGCCCAAAACGTCGTACTCCGTAAGCTGCGACCGCAGTTGGGTTGCGACCGGCTGCGCGTTTTCGTCAGCGGCAGCGCCGCGTTGCATCTCGACATCACCCTGACGTTCGAAGCCGCCGGTATGCCGATCATGGAAGGCTACGGGCTCACCGAATGCTCACCGGTCGTCACGGTAAACCGGCCGGGCGCATCGCGTTTGGGGACGGTCGGCCGGCCCATTCCCGGCGTCGACGTGCGGCTCGCGGAGGACGGTGAGATTCTGGTGCGCGGGCCGAACGTGATGCAGGGCTACTACCGCAATCCCAACGCGACCGCCGCGCGCATCCACGACGGCTGGCTCGCGACCGGCGATCTCGGCACCCTCGACCCCGACGGTTATCTGCGCATCATCGACCGCAAGGACGAGATCTTCAAGACCAGCGGCGGGAAGTTCATCTCACCGGCCCGCGTCGAAACCGCCGTGATGCGTTCCCCGTTCATCGCGCAGGCGATGGTGTTCGGACGCGGGATGCCGCATCCGGCGGCGCTGATCTCGCCGAACTGGCCGGCGCTGTGCAGTCGCATGGAGATCCCGGCCGGAACGCCGCCCGCGGAACTCGCTGCGCGCGACGACGTGCGGCGATTCGTCGCTGCCGAATGCATGCGCAAAACCGCCGACCTGGCAACGTTCGAACAGATTCGCTGGGCCGGCGTGTTGGCGCGCGATCTAACGATCGAAGACGGCGAGTTGACGCCGACGCTCAAGCTAAAACGGCGGATCATCGAAGCCCGTTACGCATCGCTCGTTGACACGTCGACGTGAAGTGTTCCGCATCACGCGCTCGGGTTGCACAAAATCCTTCTGAGTGATATAACGTATGCAACACTAGCCGGCGGATGCCCGCACGGCCCCGTCGGTAGCACCACTCGCGCAAGCGTTTGGAGAGAGGACTATCGAAACGATGGCAGTTCGTAAGAAAGCCACGCGTAAGAAGTCGACTTCAGCTAAAAAAACCACCAAGAAGTCGGCCTCACGCAAGAAGGCAGCCCCCCGTAAGAAAGTCGCCAAGAAGAAGGGCGCAAAAAAGACGGCTCGCAAGAAAACGACGCGTAAGAAAACCACGCGCAAGAAAGCCGCCAAAAAAACCGCTAAGAAAACCACTCGAAAGAAGAAAACGTCGCGCAAGAAGGCGGGGGCCAAGAAGGTCGTCCGCAAGACTGCTCGCCGGAAGAAATCCGCTCCTCGCCGTAAAAAAGCGGCTGCGGCCTAACTGCGACCACGGAGGTTACGAGCGAGTCGCTAATACCGGCTCGCTCTTTTTTTATATATGTATCTCGATGGATTCCCGGAACTCGCCTATGCCCGCCTGGTGCGCAAACGCGCGCGGGGCGTACCGATTCGCGACGGCGGTCGTGCCGTCGCCATCGCCTGGATGGCCGACGGCACGATTCATTCAGCCGACACGATGGTGCGCTTCGACGTCACCGCGGGCGAGAAGGCCCCGCGCCGGATGGCTGATGCGTTCATGCAGACCAGCGCCGCGTCGATCCGCTACTTCGGCGGCGACGACGTCATCCGCGGGGCCCTGAAGGGCCTCGAGCTCGACGTCACGGTCGACGGCTACGCCTTTGTTTTCCGCCACGCACCGCCGCTGCCGGTCAAGGTGATCTTACGCGAAGGGTCGATGCGCGACTCCCTGGTGCTCGGCGAAATGGCCCGCGAACAAGCCGCCGCCATGGACGATCCCAAGATCCTCGTCGCCGAGATCGGACATGAGGCCGTGGGCGTCGCGATCACCGACGTGATCGACAAGAATTGGTCGGAGCTCCGGATCGCGGTCCACCAGCCACACCGCGGCAACGGCTACGGCGCGGCGATCGCCGCGACCGCCGCCGACCGGCTCGTCTCGACCGAAGGCCGGCTCGTGTGCGCCGGTATCCACCTGCTCGACGAACGCGCCCGCCTCTCACTCGAGCGCGGCGGCTTCCGGCTCGTCGACTACTACTTCGCAGCCTCCCGCAAACTCTACACCTAACCGTCACCCCGAGCTTGTCTAACCGTCATCCCGAGCAAAGCGCCGCAGGCGCGTCGTCGAGGGACAGCCACCCAGCAACGATTGTGGTGGTCCCTCGACGACGCGCCTGCGGCGCTTTGCTCGGGATGACAAACTTAGTCCTGACAACCTGACGACCAATCCTGACAAACTAGTCTAAGAGGAGGCGCGATTCGGCGAGGTCGATGTCGTATTGCATGCGACGGAAGACCTCGTCGGCGATCTCGCCGGCGTGCCGCATATCGTTGAGCGCCGCGCGTTCGGCGTCGATGGTCTGACGGATCAGTTCCCGTTCGAGGTTGTGCAGCGAGTCATCGGTCTGTGTGCTGAAGTGCTCGATCGTCTCCTCAATGCGGAACCGTAGGCGTCCCGCAACCTCCCACTGCGCGGCCGTCCCGAACGTGCCTTCGAGTTCTTTCAGCCGGGCCAACGCTGCCTCGGCAACGCGCACCTGCGCGATCGCGCGCGGCTGCTCGCCGCTCTCGTCCTCGACGACGTGCAACCGGCGGATGAACCACGGTAACGTGAGCCCTTGCCCGAGCAGCGTCACCAAAATCACCGCGAACGTAATGAACAGGATCAGATCGCGCGCGGGAAACGGCGCACCGCCGTTCACCTCGTCCGGGATCGACAACGCGGCCGCCAACGAGACGATACCGCGCATCCCCGACCAGCCTAAGACGAACGCCCACGACCATGGCAACACACCGCCCTCGCGTTCGGCGGTGCGCTGGTCGAGGCGTCGCGTGAGCGCGGCAACCGCCGCCCAAGCGAGCCGTACGACGATGACGGTGCCGGCGACCGCCCCGGCATATTGCGCCAGCATCGTCGCCGGGAAGATGGCGAGCTCCGCAAAGATCGAGCGCAGCTGCAGACCGAGCATGATGAAGAGCGCGCCGTTGAACAGGAAGAACATCGTGTTCCAGACGCTGCGGGCGACCAGCCGAGCTTCGGGCGTATACATGGCGCCACCGGAATGGCTGAAGTACATCCCGGCCGCCGCCGCCGCCAGCACGCCGGAGCCACCCAAACGATCGGCGGCGAGGTAGACGAGGAACGGGGTGATCAAGGTGATCGTCACGGAGATCACGTCGTCGGTGAGGTTGTGATTGAAGAGAAAGCGCGTGACGCGCCGGCCCAGCATGGCGCCGCCGAGGCCGACCGCGATTCCAACGACCGCCACATACGCGAACTGCCCGACCGCGCTGCCGAGCGAGAACGTTCCGATCATCACCGCCGCGACGGCAAACTTGTAGAGCACGAGCCCCGTCGCATCGTTGATCAGGCTCTCGCCGCTCAGCACCGTCAGCAGTTGCGGCGGCATCCCGGTTTCCTCGGCGACCGCGTCGGTGGCGACGGTATCGGTCGGCGAAAGAATCGCGCCAAGCACGAATCCCACGTCGAGCGGTAAACCGATGACCCAGTGCGCGACGAACGCGACGCTCACCGATGTCAGCACCACGAGCCCCGTGGCGAGCAGCACGATCGGCTGGATGAAGCGCTTGAACTGCCGGAAGTCGGTGACGTACGCATCGCCGAAAATCAGCGGCGGCAAGAAGACGAGGAAGACCAGGTCCGGCGCCAGCTTGATGACCGGCATACCCGGCACGAACGCAAGCCCGATGCCGCCGAGCAAGAACACGATCGGGTACGGCTGGCGCGTCCACTTCGCCACGACCGCGAGCACCGCGATCAGCGCGAGGATCAGGAAAATGTTGAGTTCGTTCATCCGCTCAACTGGCGCGCAGCTTCGGGTGGACGCTGAACGTCCACACCCCAACCGCCGTGCAGAACAACCCCGCCACGATAAAGACCAGGCGCAGGTCGGTGAAACGCGCGATCGTCCCGATAACGAGCGCTCCCCCCGGAACGAGCCCGAGCGTGATCATCGAGTACACCGAGACCACACGTCCACGCATCTCGTCGGGAGCCAGCGTCTGCACCAGCACGTTCGAGGAGCCGACGAAGCTTTGCGTGCCGAGGCCCACCAGGCCCAGCACGAGCGAACTCCAAACGACGCTGTCGGTGATGCCGAGCACGGCGACGCCGAGCGAGGCGGTGCACCCCGAAACGAACCACAACACCGCGCGCTTGCGCACGTTGAATGCCGCGATCAACAGCGCGCCGACGACCGCACCGATCCCCGAGGCCGCCATCAGCACCCCCAAACCACGCGCGTCGGTCTGCAGCACGTGGACGGAGTAGGCGGGCAGCAAAAACGTGTAGGAACGCACCGAAAGCGCGGTCACGATCATCATCAGATAGATCCAGCGCAGGGCCGAGTGCATATAGATGAAGCGCACGCTTTCGATGAAGGCCGGCCAGAACGGCGTGCGCTTCGTGGAAATCGGCGGCGAGGGGCGCATGAAAATGAGCGCCAACACGACCGCGAACTTCACCACCGCGTTGACGATCATGCACGGCGCGATGCCGGCGGCGAAGATCAGGATGCCGGCCAGCGGCGGGCCCGCGACCGCCGGCGTGTTGAACGCGAACGAGTTCAGGCCGATCGCGTTGCCCACGAGTTCGCGCGGCACCAGAATCGAGACCCAGCTCTGCCGCGCCGGGGCATCGAACGATTGCGTCGCGGCCTGCAGCGCGCTGATCGCCAAGATCACCGGCAGCGAAGCGGTATGGGTCAGTAACGTCGCGGCGAGGATCACGGCCAGGATCATCGTCAGGATGTTCGTGCTGAGCAAGATCGGGCGGCGCGAATAACGATCGGCCAACACGCCCGCATAGGGCGAGGCGAGGAGCACCGGAATCATGCGCGACGCGCCGAGCAAGCCGATGTAGAACGACCCGAGGCCGGCGTTCGGCGCAAGCCGCGCCACGTAGTAGCCGAGGGCGGTGAACTGAATCCACGTCCCGAGGTTGCCCACGATCAGGCCGCTCCAGAGCAGCGAGAAATCCCGGTAGCGGAATGGGCCGAGCAGACTTCCCTGCAGATTGGGGACGGGGCGCTCGCCCGCATCGATCGCCTTTTCGGCAGCCGTCATCCGATCGCGCCGCGCGCGGCATCGATCAGTGCGATCGCCCCGTCGACGCCGAAGCGCGCGACGTCCAAGACCACATCGTAGTAGTGCGGATCGCCCCAGGCGAAATCGTACTGCTCGCGCGCGTAGTTGCGACGGCCCCCGTCGACGCGCGCGATCTCGGTCCGTGCCGCCGGTTGGGTGAGGCCGAGCGATTCGGCGATGTGTTCGATGCGCCACTGCAGCGGGGCGGTGAGGAAGACGCGTAACACGTCGGGGCGGTCGCGCAATACGACGTTGCCGAGCCGGCCGACGACGATCGCGTTGCCGGCATCGGCCGCTTCGTGCATCAGGCGCTCGATCTCACGCTGGGTGATCGCGGCCAGGTCTTCAACCTCGGGAGCGGGCTGAAACGATTCGGGCATCGCGACGCTGAGCGAGCGCAGCAGGCGCTGCCGGAAGCCGGTCTTCTGATACTCGATGCCCTCGACGGCTTCAGGCGAGGTGCCCAGGCGCGCGGCCACGACGACCGGCAGATCCTCGTCGAGCAGGCGATAGCGGAGCCGTTCGGCGAGGCCGTTGGTAACGGCCCGGCCCGCCGCCCCGTACTCGCGGGAAATCGTGATGACCACGAGCTACTGCTTCCGCGGATGGACCGGCAGCTCCGGGTCGAAGCGCAACCGCATGCCGATCATCGAGACGCGGGAACTGCGGAAGGTCTTCCGCTCGGTCAAGCGGACTCCGGGGGCCGGCGGCGCGCTCAAGACGCTCTTCTCGCGCGAGTACGTCGACAAGGTCGCCGTCACCGGCGTGACGATGGCGCTCGACGCGGGCGAGCTGGTCGGCTACATCGGGCCCAACGGCGCGGGGAAATCGACCACGATCAAGATGCTCACCGGCATCCTCGTTCCGACGTCGGGCGAGGTGCGCGTCGCCGGCATCGTGCCGTATGCGAAGCGCAGCGAAAACGCGCGGAACATCGGCGTCGTGTTCGGCCAGCGCTCGCAGCTCTACTGGGATCTGCCGCTGATCGAATCGTTCGAACTGCTGCGCGCGATCTACGACGTCTCGCCCCAGCGTTACCGCGAGAACATGGACTACTTCACCGAGTTGCTGGAGATGAGCGACTTTCTCAACACGCCCGTGCGCCAGCTCTCGCTCGGCCAACGGATGCGCGGCGACTTTGCGGCGGCGATGCTGCACGACCCGCGCGTCGTGTTTCTCGACGAACCGACGATCGGGCTCGACGTCGTCGCCAAGGAAGCGATCCGCAACTTCATCGCCGGTGTCAATCGCGAACGCGGCACCACCTTCATCCTCACCACGCACGATTTGGCCGACGTCGAGCGGCTCTGCCGGCGCATCGTGCTGATCGACCGCGGCACCCTGATCTTCGACGGCGCGATCGAGACGCTGCGCGACGGGTACGGCACGCACCGCACGCTGGTGGTGGAACTCTGCGCACCGGAAACGCACGTCGAGGTCGACGGCGCGGAGGCCGAGCTGACGACGCCCACGATCGCCCGCTTCCGCTTCGACCGGCGCACGATGTCGGCCGAGGCGCTGGTGCGGCGCGTCACCGAACGTTACGCGGTCAGCGATATCTCGATCGAGGAACCTGAGCTCGAGTCGATCATCCGGCGCATCTACCGCGAAGGCTACGTGACCGAGCCCGACGGCGAGCCGGCCGCCACGTGAGGTTCCGCGTCGCCCCGTACCTCGCGTTTGCCAAAAAGGCGTTTGCGCGCGAAGCGACCTACCGGATGGAGGTCTTTACCAACGTCGGCTCGCTGCTCGCCCGCCTGTATCTCATGAAGATGGTGTGGGTCGCGCTGTACGCGCAGAACGCAGCCCCGGCGGGCGTGCCCCTGCACGCCATCATCACCTACACCGCGATCGCGCTTCTGATGTCGCTCGTCCTCGAGATCGACGGTACGCGCATCATTCGCGACCGCGTGCGCGAAGGCTCGATCGCGACCGACCTGATGAAACCGATCAACCTGCCGTTGTACTTCTTCAGCGACGGCTTCGGCCAAACGCTGCTGCACGCGGTGCTGATCGTGCCCTCGCTGCTGCTCGCGCTCTTCATCGTGCGCATCGACGTGCCGTCGCCGTTCGTGCTGCTCGCCTTCGCGCTGAGTTTTGCGCTCGGCTATGTGGTGAACTTTCTGATGAACTTCCTGATGAACGCGATCGCCTTCTGGACGCTCGAGACATTTGCCATTCAGCTGATCATCCGCTGGGTGAGCGATCTGCTCGGGGGCCAAATCGTGCCGTTGATCTTCTTCCCCGGCTTTCTCCAGCAGATCGTGCTCGCGCTGCCGTTCGCCGCCGTTTATTCCACCCCGCTCCTGATCTATCTCGGAAAGATTCCACCGAGCGCGTACGCCGCCGCCTTCGCAACCCAACTCGCCTGGACCGCCGGCTTCGCCATCCTCGCCACGTTCGTATGGCGCGGCGCACTACAACGCGTCGTAGTCCAAGGCGGCTAACCCCCCGTCATCCCGAGCAAAGCGCCCGCAGGGCGCGTCGTCGAGGGACAGCCACCCAACGAAATTGCAGCGGCCCTTCGACGACGCGCCTGCGGGCGCTTTGCTCAGGGTGACGGGGGCTCAGGGCGACGAGCTCTCGCGGCTATTCCCAGGCGATTTTATCGATGAAGCACCACTTCCAGTTTTCGTGGGGTTCGATCGAGCGGATGATCGGGTGCTCGGTGATGCGGAAATGTTTCGTGGCGTGCTTGTTCTTCGAATCATCGCAGCAGCCAACGTGACCACACTCCAGACACAGGCGCAAGTGCACCCAGGTATCGCCCATCTTCAGGCACTCTTCGCACCCGTTCGTCTGCGGGTGCACGGGATGGATCGTGTTCAGGTGCGTGCATGGCACCGGGTCGTTCAGCATGCCGCCTACGACACCGCCGGGATTGCGGCGAGTTCCACGTCGCCGCGCGCGGCCAGGCGCCCGAGCAGCAAGTGGTAGTAGAGCATCCCGCGCTGCGCTCCGAGCCGGCCGAGCAGTTCCTCGACGTCGACGCCGGTCCGTCCCGAGAGGTCTTTCACGCTGCGCGCCACGCCGGAATCGTTCATCGGGAAGAGATCGAGGCGGCCGAAGCCGCGCAGGGCGATCACCGCCGCGCTCCATGGACCGATCCCCTGGTGCGCGGCCAGCGACGTCATCAGGTCGCTCGTCGGCAAGAGCGTCAGCGCCGACTCGTCGATCGCACCCTCGAGAATCGCGCGCGCGACCGCGCGCAGTGACGTGACTTTGTGGATGCTCAAGCCTTGAGCGCGCAGTTCCTCGGCATCTGCATCGATGAGCAGTTGCGGTCCGGGAAAGGCGTAAAGGGACGCGTTGCCAATCGGCACCGGCGTCACGAACCGCTCGATCGTGCGCCGCAGAATCGCGCCCGCCGCGTGAATACTGATCTGCTGATACACGATCGCATTGACGCAGGCTTCCCACACCGTCGGGTAGCGCGGCGGTTTTACGCCGCGCGCACCCGCGACGAGCGGTGCGAGCCACGCGATGCCGGCCGCCGCGCGGTAGAACGGCTCGAGATCCACGTCGATGCCGAACATGCGCTCCACGAGTACCCGCGCATCGTACGCCGCACCGGCGGTCTCGATGTCCGCGGTAAGCTCGGCCGGGCCGGTTTGGACGATGCTCAGCAGCGCGGGCGCTTTGGCATCGCCGATCAGCCGGCGATACGTCACGCCGTCGAAGTAGTCGACGACGTTGGTCGAGAGCCGGCGCAGCACGTTGGCGGTAAGGTCGAGCCGGTACGGCGTTCGCACGCCGATGCGAATGGGCACGGCGAGTCCTTCGGGCCCCAGGTATGCCTTTCCGGCGCAGACAAACCGGAAGCCGTGGTGCACCGGCGATCCTATCTGACCACGTACGCGCGGTACTGGCGCATCAATCTGCTCACCATGCTCGAGTACCGCGCCAACTTCCTGATGTGGGGCGGCTTCACCGTGATCTACCATGCGACGGCGATCGTCGCGCTGTGGGTTACGCTGCGCAACTTTCCCTCGATCAACGGCTGGAACTTTCGCCAAACCGCGTTCATGTACGGGCTCTGGTTTCTTGGGCACGCCGTTCACAACACGTTCTTCTTCTCGGTCGGCAACGTGCCGGAATTCATCCGCGAAGGACGCTTCGATCGTTTCCTCGTGCGCCCGCTCGATACGCTGTTTCAGGCGATGACGGTTCCCCAGCAGATCTGGCCCGATGAACTGATTCTTTCGTTCGTCTACTTCGCGGTGGTCGTGCCGTTCAGCGGCGTGCACGTCGACGCGCTCTTCCTCGCCTACGTTCCGCTGGTGGCGATCGGCGGCGCACTGATCGACTTCGGCATCAATCTCGTTATCGCGACGATCTCGTTCTGGTTCATCCGCATCGACTCACTGCGCTGGGTCATCATGTCGCTCGAACAAGACTTCTCGCGCTATCCGATTTCCGTTTATCAGCGCGGCGTGCGCGTGGCACTGGCCTTCGTCTTGCCGTTCGCGTTCATGAACTACTTCCCAGCCACATTTCTCTTACACAAATCTGAGACCGGGCTGAATCTCAACCCCGCGGTTGGGTTGCTCACGCCGCTCGTCGGCGTCGTTTGCCTCGGCATCGCGTACGCGTTTTGGCGCGTTGGTCTGGACCGGTATCAAGGCACCGGGAGTTGAAGGGGGGCGCATGAAGCGCGTTCTCGCTGCCGTCGTTGCCGTATGGCTTGCCGCCACGGCGACGGCCCACGCGGAGTCCGTCGACGTCGTGGTGCAAGCCGGTCACGAGGGCCGGCCCGCCTCGTGCGCCCCTAATCACGTGCACGCCTGCAACATCGGCGCAAGCTCGGCGGCCGGACGCGAAATCATCTGGACGGCGATCGTTGCCGACGCGATGACCGCAACGTTGCGCGCGGCCGGCCTGCGCGTGGCGCGACGCCCGGCCGATTACCCGCAGCACGATACCGCACGCGTCGCGATCTTCATCCACTTCGACGGGAGCGATCCACCGTGCGCGAGCGGAACATCGGTCGGCTTTCCGCCTTCCACGTCGCGTCGATTCGTGGCCGCGTGGGAGCGCGCGTATCGCGACTACTTTCCGTTCCACGTCGCGGGCGAGAACATCAGTTCGAATGAAGAACGGTACTACGGTTTTCATAAGGTCGATGCGCCGCAAAAACTGTTGATCGAATACGGCGAGTTGACGTGTCCCGCGCAAGCGGCGTGGTTGAAACCGCGTCTGCGTGCGCTCGGTGCGTTCACCGCCCGCTTCGTCGCCGGACAGTTGCCCTGATGCACCGCAGCGCGTTCATCGCCGGTAGCGCGGCCGCGCTCACAGCATCGCGGCCCGTTCGGGCCCAGACGATTCCCGTAGCGGATCTGGTCGCAGGATTTCCCGGCATCATCGGCATCTATTGCCGCACGCTCACACCCGCCCCACCACTCGTTTCGGTGCGTGCGAACGAACGCTTCGCCGCCGCCTCGATCATCAAGCTGCCCATCATGCTGACGGCCTATCGCGCATACGAGCGCAAGACGGCGTCGCCCGACGAATACGTTACGCTTCTTCCCGGCGATATCACCGAAGGCGCACCGATTCTCGGCGATGCGCATTCGGGACAGCGCTGGCCGATCGGTGTGCTCGTCAACGCGATGATCAAGTACAGCGACAACATCGCATCCAACGCCCTCATCAGCCACTTCGGGTTCACCGCGATCAACGAAACGATCCGCAACGCCGGGATGACGAAGACGCTGCTGGCACGCCACTTCGCCGGCGAGGTGCCGCCTGGACGACGCAACCTCAACGTGACGACGCCGCAAGACATCGGCGTTCTGCTCTACGAGATCGAGCGCGGCGCCCATGAGGGCATCCCAACCGTCGCCTCGCCGGAATCGTGCCGCGCGATGGTGCAGACGATGCTCGGACAGCAGTATCGCGAAATGATTCCGGCCGGCGTCAAGCGGCACGTGCCGATCGCCAACAAGACCGGCGAACTCGACAACGTGCGCAGCGATGCGGCCATCGTTGACCCGCTCAGCGAAGCGCCATACATCCTGGTGCTGCTGACGCGCGACTTGGACTACCCAGGCCTAGCCTACGGTGAAGTTGCCGAGTTCGCGCAACGCATCGACAACGCCATGCGCCGCATAAACCACTAACCGCCCCCCTCGTCATCCCGAGCAAAGCACCGCAGGTGCGTCGTCGAGGGACAGCCGCAATCATCAGTGCTGGGTGGCGGTCCCTCGACGACGCGCCCGCTGGGCGCTTTGCTCGGGATGACAGGGGGATGTTACGTGGCGGGTTTTTCCTCGATCGTTACGGACGTCATGGCATCGCCCTTGCGAATCGCATCCACAACCGATTGTCCTTCGACGACGTGGCCGAAGACCGTATACTGCTTATTGAGAAACGGCGCGTCGCCGAGACAGATATAGAACTGCGAGCCGGCCGAGTTCGGGTTCGAACTGCGCGCCATCGCGACCGTTCCGGTGATGTGCGGGTTGTCGCTGAACTCCGCATCGAGCTGATAACCCGGTCCGCCCGTGCCGTTGCCGTCGGGGCAGCCGCCTTGGATCACAAAGCCGGGCTCGACGCGATGAAAGGTGAGGCCGTCGTAAAAGCCGGCCCGCGCCAGCTTGATGAACGCGGCCGAATGCTGCGGTGCGGCATCGGGATAGAACGTGAAGACGATGTCGCCTTTGCCGGTCGTGATGCGTGCGCGAGCGCTTGCTGCCTCGGTAGCAAGTTCGGTGAGCTCGTCGCCGGTTGGTTTACTATAGGTCGCCATATATCGGCGTTCTACGGCGCGGAACATGGCCGTGCCCGCCGTTATGCGCACCCTCTTACAGGGTATTACCAGGATCGACGCGTTCAGACCGCCCCACGGCGAGGCGCAAGAATCGAAAGCGATGCGATCATGACGAACAGTGAGCGACGGCAGCGGGCGCGGGGAGCGCAACTGCGCCTTTCCGTCCCCCCGGACCCACGCCTTGGCGCGTACGTTCGGCAAGAGCTCCTGTCGTTCGCTGAGTCAGCCGGAATCCGGGACGCCGACGTGGGCGATTTCATGGCCGCCGTCGGCGAAGCGCTCGCCAACGCGATCGAACATGCGCACACCCGCGAGCCGATTGAAGTGAGTGCCTGGCTGCACGACGACGGCCTGTTCGCCGCCGTGCGCGACCACGGCGTCGGCTTTCCGGCAAACGACCGGTCGCTTGCGACGTCATTACCGGACGCGTTCGCCGAGCGCGGGCGCGGCCTGCCGCTCATGCAGCGCTGCGCCGACGTGTGCAGCGTGCGCAGCGCACCGGGCGAGGGCACGCGCGTCACCCTCGGACTGCGCGTCAACCGCACCGGCACAAGCAGCATCCAGCGCTGCGCGGGATAACTCACGCACCTTACCTCACCCCAACCCTATCATCCCGAGCAAAGCATCGCGTTTGTGCTCCGTCATCCCGAGCAAAACGCCGCGTTTGTGCTCCGTCATCCCGAGCAAAGCACCGCAGGTGCGTCGTCGAGGGACAGCTTCCGATGCTGCTGGGTGCCTGTCCCTCGACGACGCGCCCCACAGGGCGCTTTGCTCGGGATGACGGAGCACAAACGCGACGCTTTCCTCGGGAATGCGGCGTTTTGTTCGGGATGACAGAGGCGAGCTCGGGGATGACTTTAAGAAACACCGCAGCCGAAAACCCTTGTCACCCTGAGCAAAGCGCCCGCAGGGCGCGTCGTCGAAGGGCCGCCGCAATCATCGCTGAGTGCTCTCCCTCGACGACGCGCCCTGCGGGCGCTTTGCTCGGGATGACAACTTGGCGATCGCCTCTGCTTCAGAGGATCCCTAGGGCGTCGATCGTTTGGGCGAGGGTGAAGTCGCGGTCGGTAAGGCCTTTGGCGTCGTGCGACGAGAGGCGCACGGTGACGCGGTTCCACGAAATCGCGATGTCGGGATGATGATCGGCCGCGTTTGCGGCGGCGGCGATCGCGTTGACGAACGCAATCGAGCCGTTGAAATTGCCGCGATCGAACGTTCGCACGAGCTCCTCATCTTCGCGCAGCCAACCCGGCAACGCGGCGAGTTTCCGGACGATGGCCTCTTCAGCTAAGGGCTGTGGCATGAGCGACCTCCAGGCGTCCGCGTGATGCGAGGGCCTCGAACGATTCGCCGATCGCGGCGACGGTTTCATCGATATCGGCGTCGCTGTGTTCGGTGCAAAGGAACATGACCTCGTTTTGCGAGGGCGGCAGCAGAATGCCGCGTTCGCGCATTTCGTGGTAGTACGCCGCGTACGCCGCCCGATCCGCAGCCCGCGCGTCGTCGTAGTTGCGGTTTGGTCCACCGCGGCGAAACTTGAAGTCGACGATGCTCTCGAGCTGTACCACGGCGAAATCGCAGCCGCGTTCCTCCAGCACCGCGCGTATGCCGGTCGCGAGGCGCTTCGCACGGCGGTTCATCGCCATGTACGCATCCGGATGCGCTTCGAGCCAGTCGAGCACGCGCAACCCGATCGCTACGGCGAACGGATTGCCGGCGTGCGTTCCACCGGTAAAGCACGGTCCGTTGGGCGCGAGCACCGCCATGACGTCGGCACGGCCGCCGAACGCGGCGATCGGAAAGCCGCCGCCGAGGATTTTCCCGACCGTCGTGAGATCCGGAACGATGCCGTTCCGTCCTTGCGCGCCACCGAGACCGAGACGCAGCCACGTGATCACCTCGTCGAAGATGAGCAGCGCTCCGCGCGCACGTGCGCGTGCCTGCAAGCCCTCGAGAAAGCCCGCGTCGGGAACGACGAGCCCCATGTTGCCGACCACCGGTTCGACCAAGATCGCCGCGAGCCGATCGCCGCAGCGCTCGAGATGCGCGTCGACGTCGTTCAGATCGTTGTAGCGCGCTACGGCGAGATCGCGCGTGACGGCGCGCGGAATCCCCGAACGTTGCGGCGTATCCGTGTGTGCCGAGGCACCCGCATCTTGGAGCGCGAGGTCGAAGTGGCCGTGATAGTTACCGGCAAACTTCAGGATCACGTCGCGCCCGGTGAACGCACGCGCCACGCGCACCGCGCTCTGCACCGCTTCGCTGCCGGTGG